>MDSZ01022583.1_pt1 | contig 35878 bp, 40 predicted proteins | sample 811201 | NCBI WGS metagenome assembly MDSZ01 (sample SAMN05326647, study PRJNA326480) | marine metagenome | isolation source: seawater | place: Indian Ocean: North | collected 2010
GTTATTTGCATGAATATTTTTTAGAAAAATTACTTGGCTTAAACTAGTAATAATTAAAAAAAATAGAAGTTTACGAGAGAGTTTAATTAATTTCATTTAATAATCCTAATATAGTCTTATGGTGTTTTGCATCAAAAGATGCAACCACCTTTCCATTAGAATTTAAATTTAATTCTTTTCCACTCCAGTCTGAGATTTTTCCACCTAACTCTTTTATCAAAAAGACTTGTGCCATATAATCCCAAGGTTTCATATTAGCTTCAACAATAAGATCTATTTTATTGGAAAGTAGAAGTCCATATGCATAACAATCAGTCCCAAAAATTGGTATTTTAATTTTATTGTAAATTTTTCTTATAATGCTTTGATGATTTTCATCAAACATTAAAAGAGAGGTAGAAGACATAATCAATTCATTGAATTTTTTTGGGGGACTGTCTAACTTACATCTCTTATTATTAAATTTAACTCCTAAGTCTTTTGCCCCGCTCCACCTTTGATTCATTATAGGAATATCAATAATACCAAGAATAGGATCATTATTTTTTAAACAACAAATTAATGTCCCAAAAAGGGGTTTTCCACTTATGAAACTGTGTGTGCCGTCAAGAGGATCAATTATCCAAAGATACTCACTTTTCTCTTTATAATTACCAAATTCTTCGCCAATAACACCATGATTAGGGTATTTCTTTTTAAGAATATATCGAAATTTTGATTCAATTTTCTTATCAATCTCTGTTACTAAACTCCCATCAACCTTTTCCTCAATTTTAAATTTTTTAAAATAACTTTTTTTTAGAATTGATCCACTGATATCTGCAAACGAATTTGCGAATTTTAGAAGCTCAACATTGTCAAGTTTCATTTAATTTATTTAAGAGATTCAAGGTAGGAAATTAAATTGACTCTATCTGATGGTTTTTTTAAGCCTTTGTAGATCATTTTTGTCCCCTTAATGTAATCTTTTGGTTTTTCTAAAAAATTATAAAGTTCCTCTTTTGACCATACTTTTTTGAATTCTGAAAGTGCATCTGAATAACCGTAACCATCAATGCTAGCGGCTTGCCTTCCTATTATACCCCATAGTGGTGGCCCAACTTTGATTGCGAGACTATCATCTACACTATGACAACCTACACACTGTTTTGCTATTTTTTTTCCTCCATCAAGATTTGCGTTGGCGAGAAGTGAATCAAAATCTACAATCTCTTGGACATCTGTTTTCCCTTCCGCCACTGAATCGGTTGTTTCTTCATCAGATTCTAAAATAATGTAACCTTTTTTCACTTCTTTTTTATTATTGAATATTTCATCTGAAACTTTAAAAGACTGAAACAAAATCAAAATTGACATTAAAGATAAAAAATATTTATTCATAATATTATCCTAAAGTTATACTTTACTATACTATTATAAAAAACAACAAAGTGATCAATAAAAAAAACAAAAGTTTAATAATAATCATTCCTGCTAGATTGAAGTCTGAAAGACTTAGTGAAAAATTACTCAGGAAAATTAACCGTTTACCAATGATTGTTAGAGTGGCGAATGCTGCAAATAAGACAAATTTAGGTGAAATTTTGGTTGCTACTGATTCAGAAAAAATTAAAAAAGTTTGCAATGAAAACGGAATAAAATCAATAATTACCTCATCAAATATTAAAAGTGGTACAGACAGAGTCTTTGAAGCCTATAAAACTATAGGAAAAGAATATGATTTGATAGTTAATCTTCAAGGAGATCTACCTATTTTTAATAGCGAATTAATTAAAAGTATCGTAAAATTGTTTAGTGATAAAGAGGCAGAAATTGGAAGTGCTATTACTGAATTAGATGAATCTGAAATCAACGATAGAAATATTGTAAAAGCAAAAGTTAAGCTAGATAGAAATAATCAGGGCTTTGCAATTGATTTTTGTAGATCGATAAAAAATAAAAAAAATTTTTACCATCATATTGGTGTATATGTATATACTCCCAATTCCTTAAAGAAATTTGTAAAACTTCAGCAAACATCAAACGAAGTGAAAAGAAGTTTAGAACAAATGAGAGCTATGGATAATAAAATTAAAATTAAACTAGTGAAGGTTGATTCCAACCCACTAAGTGTTGATACAAAAGAGGATTTAAGAAAAATTAGATTGCTTTTTAAAGAAAATAAATATTAATTTATTCACAATGATGAAGAAAATTATATCATTCCAGGGTCTTCCAGGTGCTTATTCGGATTTAGCATGCAGAAAGTTTTTTAAAAATTTTAAAACACTACCATGTAATTCGTTCGAAGAAGCTATTTCATCAGTTGAAAGTGGAAAGGCTAATTTAGCAATGATTCCAGTTGAAAATAATATTGCAGGAAGAGTTGCAGACATGCATTTTCTTTTGGAAAAAATAAATTTAAAAATAATAGCAGAATATTATCATAAAATTCATCATCATTTGGTAGGAATTAAAAACACAAAACTATCTGATATAAAAAAGGTTTTCAGTCATATTCATGCACTCACCCAATGTCAAAAAAGTATCAGAAAATATAAATTTGAAGCAGTTAATTTCATTGATACGGCGGGTGCAGCAAAATTTATTTCAGATAAAAAAGATCCAGAATTAGCAGCCATAAGTTCGGAACTTTCGTCAAAAATTTATGGACTAAAAATTTTAAAAAAAAATTTTGAAGATTCAAAAAATAATATTACGAGGTTTTTAGTTTTTTCTAAAGAAAGTAAAAAAGTAAGTAAAAATAAAAAGGTGATTACAACAATAATTTTTAACACAAAAAATGTTCCAGCAGCACTTTATAAAGCATTAGGGGGGTTTGCTTCAAATTCAATTAATTTGACTAGGTTAGAAAGTTTTTTTGTGAATAAAAATTTTAAGCAATTTTCATTTCTTATAGATGTTGAATCTCATCCAGAAACAGATAACTTTAGAAAAGCTTTAATAGAATTAAAAAAATTTGCAACTAAGGTCAAGATACTGGGTTATTTTGAGGCTTCAACGTTTAGAAAATAAAGTATTAAAATATATTATTTTAAATTAACTTTTTAAATGCTATTTTCATTAGTGGGAGTTGGGCTGGACAGTAGTTTCGCCAACCCGGTCAGGACTGAAAAGAAGCAGCCGCAACGAATGCTATTGGGTCAGTCTCAACTCCTTTTGAGGAAAAAATGTCAGAAAATCAGAGTTACATCGTTCTTGCAAGAAAATATAGACCTAAACGTTTATCTGATGTTGTTGGACAAAATGAAATTTCCGCAGTACTTGAGGGTGCGATAAAATTAAATAGAGTTGCTCATGCATTTCTTTTTTCTGGTATAAGAGGAGTGGGAAAAACAACTTTAGCAAGAATTTTAGCAAAAATCTTAAATTGTACAGAAATTAACAATGAGTTGATCGAAGCTTGTGGCAAATGCTCTAATTGTGTTTCAATTGAGAATGAAAGTAATATGGATGTTGTTGAAATTGATGCAGCAAGTAAAACTGGTGTTGCAGATGTTAGAGAAATAATTGAAAATGTAAATTATAAGCCCCTTAATGGAAAGAAAAAAATATTCATAATTGATGAAGTTCACATGTTATCAAAAGCAGCATTTAATGCGCTTCTAAAAACACTTGAAGAACCTCCTCCCGATGTAGTTTTTATATTTGCAACTACTGAAACTGAAAAAGTGCCAGTTACTATTTTATCGAGATGTCAAAGATTTTTTCTCAGAAGAGTTAGTTTTAATTTAATTTCTGAACATCTAAAAAAAATTGCCAACTTAGAGGGATTAAAACTTGATGATGAGTCTAGTAATTTAATAGCACAATGTTCAGAGGGCTCGGTGAGAGATGCCTTATCAATTTTGGAAAATGTTATAGCTAAGAGTGAGAGTTTGAGCCCAAATGTTGTAAGAAAAGTTTTAGGTTTAACAGATTCCTCTTTTATAATTCAATTGTTTGAAAATTTATTGATAGGGGACGTTGAGAATTCATTGAGTCAATTTGATAAACTTTATGAAGATGGTATCTCTATTGACGAATTAGCTAAATCTTTGATGACCCTTTCACATAAGTTAGCATTGATAAAGTCTGGTGTTCAAAAGAATATTCAAAATTTAAATCCAGAATTAATTCAAAAACTTCAAACTCTTTCTGAAAATTACGAAATGGACTTTATAATTAGATTTTGGGAATTGAATCAGAAATTTTTGAATGAACTTTCAGATGTTTTTGATGAGAAACAGTGTTTTGAGATGGTAATAATGAGACTTTGTTATGCATCGTTATTACCCACACCGTTTGAAATTATAAATAAAATAGAAAAAAAAAATAATAACAAAGATATCTCGCGAATTTCAGCCGTAAATGAAAACATTCAACCAAAAGACAAAAATGAGTCGATAAGTAATTTTGGGAACAATGTTTTAATTCAAGATAATCTTGCTAGAAAAAAAATTGAAAAAAATTTAGAGAAAAATGATGGAGATTCTCAAGAAGTAAAGTTAAAAAAATTTTCAGAATTAATTAAAATTATTGAAGATCAATCCGAAGTAATGGTCGCCTACTATCTAAAAAATTCTTTTAGGTTAGTTGAATTTTTAGAGCCAGGAGACGGAAAAACAGCTGGTAACATTGAATTAGAAAATATTGACAATAGTTCTGAGTCAAAAAAAATTCTATGGAAAGCTGCCAATATATTTGAAAAAATTACAAAAAAAAGATGGATTTTGTCCATTTCTAGTAAAAAAGGTTTCAAGTCTTTGGCTGAACTAGAGAAAGATGAAAATGAAAAATTAATTAAAAATATTAAAAAAGAAAAAATAATAAAAAAAATTCTTGAAATTATTCCATCTTCTGAAGTAATTTCAGTGAATAAGATTCACAAAAATTAATTGAGGTAAAAATGACTAACATATCACAAATAATGAAACAAGCTAAAGAAATGCAAGAAAGAATGGCTGAGGTTCAAAAAAAAATTGAAGAAGCAGAGGTGGAAGGTATTTCTGGAGGAGGAGTTGTCAAAGTTACGGTGGATGGAAAGCACAATTTAAAAAAAATAAAAATTGATTCATCTCTTGTTGATAAAAAAGAAGTAGAAGTTTTAGAAGATTTAATTGTTGCTGCTGTCAACGATGCTACAAAAAAAATATCAGAAAATATGAGTAATAGTCTAGGAGATATTTCTAGTGGAATGAACCTCCCTCCTGGAATGAAGCTTCCTTTTTGATATAGATGTCTGCTCTTAATGATCTAATTGATCTTTTTTCTAAATTACCTGGACTTGGTCCACGCTCAGCTAGGCGAATTGTACTTTATCTTTTAAAAAATAAAGAGAGAGTTATTCCCAAAACCCTTAACCTTTTGAATGATTTAAAATCAACAATAGTTTTCTGTAAAATTTGTGGAAACATAGATGCGAGCTCACCTTGTAAGATCTGCTCTTCGGAAAATAGAAAAAGCAAAAAAGTTTGTGTTGTTGAGGATATTGGAGATCTTTGGGCGATTGAAAAAAGTGGTGCTTTTAATGGAAGGTATCATGTATTGGGAGGAGTGCTATCGGCAATTGAAGGTGTTGGCCCTGATGATCTTAATTTATTGACATTAGTCAGAAGAATTAAAGATGGAGACGTTGAGGAACTAATTTTGGCTACAAATGCAACAATGGAAGGTCAAATTACCGCTCAATATATTGCTGATAGTTGTAAAGGAGAGAAGGTTCGAATAACTAGGTTAGCGCAAGGTATGCCTGTTGGAGGTGAACTCGACACGTTGGATTACAATACAATGTCAACTGCTTTTGATTCAAGATCAGAAATGAAAATTAATCCTTAGATTCTAGACTTATAAGCTTTTCTTTTTTGTTGGAAATTTTTTTTGTTGTAATGAGAATATCATTTAAATCATTTTGAGCACTGGAAAAATGAGAGTCCATCTTTTTTACTCTTATTTCAAGTCGAGATATTTCATTAGTTAGATCTTTTAAATGTTCATAAATAATTTGTGAGCTTTCACTAATTTTATGATCTTTAATTATGCTTGCCATATAGTTTAATACTATCCAAAGTGTTGTTGGGGAGATTAGGAAAGTTTTATACTCATAGAATTTTTGTGACAAGTCAGGAATAATATTAAATATCTCTAAATAAATTTGTTCACTAGGTATAAAAACTAAAGCAATATCAGAAGTCTCACCTGGAATAATATATTTATTTTTTACATCATAAATATGATTTGAAATATCATTCTTGAAAATTTTTGTATTTTTTAATTTTTCCTCTTTATTTTTGGATTTAACAATTCTCTCGTAACTCTCTCTTGGAAATTTTGCATCAATACAAAGGTTATTTAAATTACCTGTAGTTTTTAGAATACAATCTACCCTACAATTATTAGAAAGAGTTTTTTGAAATTCGTAATTTTTTTTGGGGAGATAATCACTTATTAGATTTTCAAGAATTATTTCTCCAAAACGCCCACGTTGTGCTGTATTCGATAAAATATTTTTCAGATCAATTACATTTTCAGTCAATCCTGATATATTTTGTTGAGCTCTATCAATAATAGCTATCCTCTCTTTAATTTGATTAAGATTGCTAGAATTTTCATGAGATGATTTTTCAAATTTTGAGTCTATAATACCAAAATTTTTTTCAATAAGTTCTAATAATGAATTTTCAAGTTTTTCCTGTCTTTCAAGTAAGAAGTTTAATCTTTCAGTATTATTAGATTTTGAAAAAAAAAATTGAAAGATTAACAATATAAAGAGTATGCTAAATAAAAATATGATTAAAATGTATTCTAAATTCATCTAATAAATATTTATGGCTGTTTTAGAGATCTTAACAATACCTGACCCAAGATTGAAGCATAAATCTTCAAAGATTGATTTTTTTGATGTAAAACTGAAAAAAATTGTAAAGGATATGTACGAAACTTTATATGCATCAGGAAATGGTATTGGATTGGCTGCTCCTCAAGTAAACATAAGAAAACGAATTGTGGTTATTGACTTAAAAAATGATGACAAACCTTCTCCTATAACTTTTGTAAATCCAATTATTACAAAGTTTTCAGAGGAAAAATTTCTTAATCAAGAGGGATGTTTATCAGTGCCAGAATATTATGCTGATGTCGAAAGATCTAAAGAGGTAGAGGTTGAATGGTTTGATGAGTCAGGAAAAAAAATTAAAAGAAAACTTTCAGGGTTATTATCAATTTGTATTCAACACGAAATCGATCATTTAGATGGTATATTATTTATTGATCATCTATCTGCATTGAAAAGAAAAATGGCAGTTCAAAAGATTAGAAAAACAAGAAGAAAAGAAAAAGAATAATGAGCAATCTAAAAGGGTTGAAAATTGGCTTCTTTGGAACGCCTGATTTTGCTCTAGAATTTTTAAAGTACCTATATTATCAAGAAGTAACAATTTCATTTGTTGTAAGTCAACCTGCCTCCTTATCTGGTCGAGGCAAAAAACTAAAAAACTCACCTGTTCAAGAATGGGCAAAAAAAAAACATATGGAAACTTTTACTCCTTTAAACCTTAAAGATCAGAAATTTAAAAATAAAATTAAAGATAAAAAAGCTGATTTTATTATTGTTGCAGCTTACGGAAGATTAATTGACGAATTCATAATTGATTTTCCAAAATTTCATACATTAAATGTTCATGGTTCATTGCTCCCCAAATGGAGAGGTGCGGCGCCAATTCAAAGATCAATTCTTAATGGAGACAAGGAAACTGGAGTTTCTATTATGAAGGTCGTTAAAAAACTTGATGCGGGGCCAGTTGTTCTGAAAAAAAAAATATTAATCACCACGCACGACAATTCAGAGTCAATTTACAAAAAAATACTTTTAACAGGAAAACCCTTACTAAAGGAATGTCTAATTAAAATAATAAGTAATGATTATTCTTTAGTAACTCAAGATGAAAGTTTAGCGACTTATGCAAAAAAAATTGAAAAAAAAGAGGCAAGAATTAATTGGAATGACAGTGCTCAAATAGTTCATCAAAAGATTCGGGCGTTTAATCCTTCGCCTGGTGCATTTAGTTTAGTAAAAAATTCAAAAAAAAGAATTAAAATACTAAAAGCAGATATAATAAAAAAAAGTTTTATTAAAGATTATAAAAACCTTGATATTGGTCATTGCTCTGAAGAACTAATAGTAAGGTGTGGTGATGGTTTTATAAAAGTACTAGAAATCCAACCTGAGGGTAAAGCAAAACTAAAGTCGTCAGAGTTTTTAAATGGTTACAATTTTAAAAATTTAATTTTTGAATAATGAAAAGAATAAAACTTCTAATTGAATATGACGGAACCAATTATGTTGGTTGGCAAAGTCAAACAAATGGGAGATCTATTCAAAGCGAGATTGAAGAATCTTTAACTTTAATTTTTGATGAAAAAATAAAACTTTATGTTGCTGGCAGAACTGATGCAGGAGTTCATGCACTTGGCCAAGTTGCCCATTTTGATATAGATAATAATAAATTGGATCATAGTAAAATTTTTAAGGCAATAAATTTTTTTCTTAAAAAGAAAAAAAATACTATAACAATATTAAATTCAGAGCTGGTAAATAACAACTTTCACGCACGTTTTTCTGCTAAAAAAAAGTATTATTTATATAGAATTTTAAATAGAGAAACCCAATCGTTTTTGTCTAAAAATAGATCTTGGTTTGTCCCACAAAAAATTAATCTTAAGAAAATGCAAAAAGCATCATTTTTTTTTATTGGAAGGCATGACTTAAATGCCTTTAGATCAACAGACTGTCAATCCAAAACATCAATAAAAACAATAGAGGCAATTGAAATAAAAAAAAAATCTGACTTTATTAATGTACGAATATGTGGAAAATCCTTTATGCACAATCAAGTAAGAATAATGGTTGGTACATTAATTAACGTGGGAAAAGATATTTTTGATGTTGCTGATATTCCCGAAATAATTAAATCAAAAGATAGAAAAAAAGCAGGGCCAACAGCACCATCTAGTGGACTATATTTGGAAAAAATAATTTACTAATTATTACCATTAAAAAAGTTTTTTATAAAATGATGGTAAATTTCTGACAATTTTTTAATATCTTTAATTTTGACATTCTCGTTAACTTTGTGCATAGTTTTCCCTACAATACCAAACTCAACCACTGGACAAATTTCTGAGATAAATCTTGCGTCCGAAGTTCCTCCAGACGTACTCAATTGTGGTTTTTTTTTAGTTGTTTTTTTTATAGCTTTGGTTAAACAATCAGTTAATTTTTTAGAATAATTAAAAAACGATTCACCGGAAACTTTAATTTTAATTTTGTAATTTGCTTTAGTTTTTTTAAGTCTTTGATCTAATATTTTTATAATATCTTTTGATTTAAACTTATCATTAAACCTAACGTTAAATCTAATTTTTGCCTGACCAGCAACAAGATTTGTTATATTGTTACCCACATCAACGGAGGTAATTACAAGGTTTGAAGGTTGAAAAAGTTTAGAACCGTTATCTAAAGGTAAATTCAAGACATTACAAATTTTTAAAAGATCGTCTATTGGATTCTTACATTTTTCTGGATAAGCTACGTGACCTTGAGTGCCATTTACGATTATTTCTCCGTTTAAGCTTCCTCTTCTACCTACCTTAATCATTTCACCAAGATAATTTGGGTTAGTTGGTTCACCTACTAAACAAAAATCTATTTTCCCCCTTTTTTTTTTAAGCCATTTTACAACACATTTTGTTCCAAAGTCTGCATCACCCTCTTCATCAGCAGTTAGAAGAAAAGAAAGCTTTCCATTAAATAAATAATTATTTTCTTCTAAAAATTTTATTGATGAAAATATAAAAGCTGCAATAGCAGATTTCATATCACTAGCACCTCTTCCATACAATACACCACCCTTAATAGAAGATTTAAAAGGATCTGAATTCCATTCATTTATATTTCCTGGAGGAACAACGTCAGTGTGGCCGGCAAAACATAAATTAGGGCCATTACCACCATTAATTTCTGCATACAAATTTTTCACTTTATTTTGACCAAATTCAAGAATTTGGCACTGAAATTTGTATTTTGTAAGAAGTTTTTTGATAAACTCTAGTGACCCAGCACTTTTGGGTGATACACTTTTAAAGCTGATTAATTCTGATGAAAGTTTGATTAAATCGATCACGATCGGAGTAATTCATTAATGGAAGTTTTTGCCCTTGTTTTTTCGTCAACTTTTTTTACAATAACGGCACAGTAAAGATTTAAATCATGTTCTAGATTTTCAGATTTACTTGTTGATAGTGAGCCTGGAACAACAACTGAATAAGGTGGAACTCTTCCATAAAAAATCTCTCCAGTTGCTCTATCTACTATTTTTGTTGAGGCTCCAATATAAACTCCCATAGAAATAACACTGCCTTTTTCGACGATAACACCTTCTGCAATTTCAGACCTTGCTCCAACAAAACAATTATCTTCAATTATTACAGGATCTGCTTGCAAAGGCTCTAAAACACCACCAATACCCGCACCACCAGAAATGTGAACATTTTTTCCAATTTGAGCACAGGAGCCAACTGTAGCCCAAGTATCTATCATTGTTCCTGAGTCTACGTAAGCGCCCAAATTAACAAAACAAGGCATTAAAACTACATTTTCACCAATATGTGCTGAGTATCTTACAATAGCCCCTGGTACAGATCTAAAACTTCTTTTTGTCCATTCATCTTCCACCCAGCCTGATGTTTTAAGGTTAACTTTATCAAACCATGAATATTGACCACCTCTACTATTGGAAATCCCACTAGAAAAAATTGAATTATCACTAACTTGAAAAGACATAAGTATTGCTTTTTTTATCCATTGATTAGTTTCCCATTTCCCATTTTTCTTTTCACAGATTCTTATCAGACCTCTATCAAGCATGTCTAAAGATTTATTAATTATAGTTATTAAATCTTGATTAGCTGAGTTAATTGATTTTTTATCATCCCAGAATTTTTCTATATTTGATTGAAGATTGGATATTGACATTTTACTACTCAATTTATTGTTTTACATATCACATCTAAGGCTTTTATAATACTGTTAAATCTAAAATCTATAAAAGGTTTAGTTGAAATTTCTCTTCCGTTTTTATTAGTTATGTGAATAGTTGTTATTCCATATTTATGAGCATTTACAAGATTTTTTTCAAGATCCTCAAAATAAACACAATTCCGGTATTTTACTTTTTTTTTTTTTAATAAATTAATTAAAGCCTCTACTGAGGGCTTCGGAATATAATTACATTTTTTTATGTCTAAAATATCTTCAAAAAGATTGATTATTCCTAAAGCATTTAAAACCCTGCTAGCATACTTTTCGTCCCCATTAGTATATATTATTTTTTCTCCAGGTAACTTGTTAATCTTCTCAAATAAGTTTTTGCATTTTTTAAGCCGGGATAAATCAATATTGTGAACAAAATCTAAAAATTCTTGAGGTTTTACATTGTAATGTTTCATAAGTCCAAATAAGGTTGTCCCATATTTGTAATAAAATTTTTTTTGGATTTTAAATGCTTCTTCTTTAGACATATTTAATTTTTCTGAAATAAAACTTTTCATTCTTTGATCTATTTGATCAAATATTTTTAATTTTGGGTGGTATAAAGTATTATCCAAATCGAATACCCAAAAATTTATTTTATTAAAAAATCTTGTGGGCATTAGTTTGTGATTAAAGTTCCAACACCATGTTCCGTAAAAATTTCTAATAAAACAGAATGAGTTAACCTTCCATCTAAGATAACAGCAGCTTTAACTCCGTTTTTAACAGCTTCTACGCAAGTTTGAACTTTTGGAATCATTCCCCCAGAAATTGTTCCATTTTTAATAAGTTTATCTACCTCATTTAATTTTATTTGAGTCAAAATTTCTCCTTTTTTATCTAAAACTCCTTTAACATCAGTTAGCAGAATTAATCTCTCAGAGAGAACTGATGCCGATATAGCGCCAGCCATTGTATCAGCATTTATATTGTAAGTTTCATAATTTTTACCATACCCGATTGGAGAGATGACAGGAACGAAATCTGACTTTATACACCAATTTAAAATCTCTGAGTTTATTTTATTGGGTAAACCAACAAAGCCTAGATCTAAATATTTTTCAACCTCACCAGAGGATTTTTTTTTTTTAAATTTTTTAGTTTCTGCTAGCAATGCATCTTTACCACAAAGGCCAATCGCTTTACCTCCTTCTTTATTTATATCCATTACAATTTCTTTGTTGATTGAGCCGGATAAAACCATTTCAACTATATTCATTGTTTCCTTATCAGTTACCCTCAATCCATCAATAAAAGAACTTTTAACTTTTAAACGATCGAGCATTTTTCCAATCCTTGGGCCTCCTCCATGGACAACAATTGGATTTATACCAACTTGTTTTAAAAGAACTATATCTTTGGCGAAACTAGATGATAATTTATCCTCTCCCATAGCTGCTCCTCCCAATTTAATAGTTAAATTCTTCCCAGCATATCTTTGCATAAATGGAAGGGCTTTAGATAATATTGAGGCTTGACTTAGCCAATCACTACCTTTTGTTTGAGAAATTTTAACCATCTTCATTTTAGAGAGTTGAATAGAAATTTTTTCAATAAAACTATCCCATTACTATCTTTAATACTAGTATTAAAGATTTTTTTGTTAAATTCTTTTTTTATATTATCAATTTGATTTTTTTTCTTCAGTACTTCTTGGGAGCTTTTAATTTTATCATTTTTTGTAAAAACAATTACCACTTCTTTTTTTGTTATTTCATCCAGTAAATTGAGAATTAATTTATCAATCTTTTTTAGGAGATGTCTTGAATCAACTAAAAGAAATATTTTCTTCAAATTTTCTCTCTCTCTTAAATATCTATCTAGAAGAATGTCTAATTTTTCAACTTTTTTAAGAGATATTTTTGAATACCCATATCCTGGCAAATCAATAATTCTAAAACTTTTTGTATACTCAAATAAAACTAGTGACCTAGTTCTTCCTGGGGTTCTTGATATTTTGGCAATTTTTTTTTTAGTTAAAAGGTTTATAAGAGATGATTTCCCTACATTTGATCTTCCCCAAAAAATAAATTCTGGTAACTTATCAGCAGGTAATTGATCAAATGAATGAACTTCCTTAAGAAATTTCCAATGTTCATTCATCATTTATTCCTATATTCAGCTATTCTCTTTCTTTTGCCTTTTTAGTAAAATATATTGCTGACCGATTGACAAAATATTATTTACTGTCCAATAAACAACCATGCCTGACGGAAAAGTGGCTAGTAAAAATGTAAAAATAAAAGGTAGCATCATAAAAATTTTCGCTTGTATAGGGTCTGGTGGTGGAGGATTTATTTTTTGTTGTAGATACATTGTAAGCCCCATTAAGAGAGGCCATATACCTATTGTCAAGAACGCTGGTGTATCCCAAGGAATTAATCCAAATAGGTTAAATAAACTAGTTGGATCGGGAGCTGATAGATCTTTTATCCAACCAAAGAATGGTGCTTGTCTCATTTCAATTGAAACAAAAAGAACCTTGTATAATGCAAAAAAGATAGGAATTTGAATTAATATTGGAAGACACCCTGCAGCAGGGTTGATTTTCTTTTCTCTGTATAATGCGAACATTTCTTGATTCATTTTTGTTCTGTCATCTTTGTATCTTTCTCTAATTCTTTTTATTTCTGGTGTTAGAATACGCATAGAGTTCATAGACTTAAAAGATTTATTTGCTAATGGAAACAAAATTACCCTTATACATAATGTGAGAATGATGATTCCGATACCAAAATTCTGAAATAAAGTTGAGAGGAAATGTAAGGCGTAAAAAAGAGGTTTAGTTAAAAAATAAAACCATCCAAAATCCACAGAGAGGTCAAGTTTATTCACGTTAAGTTTTTTTATATAATCGTCAATCAAAGGAACTTCTTTAGCTCCAGCGAAAACATAAGACTTAGTTTTTAGGCTTTCATTAGGTTTAACAGTTTTGATGTTGTCATTTATAAAATCTATTTGTATAGAATCCTTTTTATTCGATAGAGATTTAAATCGTGCTTTAAATGGCTCGTTAGTATCTGGAAAAATTGCTACCTGCCAATAATGATCAGTATAACCAATCCAACCATTAGAAGTTGATTCGATTATTTCTTTATTTTCCTCTAACTCATCATATGAAATTTCTTTTAAAGTATCGTTAAAGACACCTAATGGCCCCTCATGAAGAATAAAAAATTTATTTTCGGGCATATAATTTTTTCTTCTTAAATAGGAAAAGTTTGTTAACTCCACAGTTTCTTTAGTTTTGTTTACAATTTCATCAATAATTGTGATCATAAAATTTTCATCAAATGAAATTTCCCTATTTATTATTAAACCATTATTGCCTTTCCACTGAAGCTTAATATTTTCTTTATTGAAATCACTTTTATTTGCAATCCATAAAGAATTTTTATCAGGTAATTTTAGGCTTTTATCAGTTGAGGCCCATCCCATTCTTAGAAAATACGGTGAGACAGAATTTTCCCTAAACAAAACATGAACATTTTGTTTTTTTTCAATTGAATCATAATAGTCTGTTAGAATAATATCATCAATAGTTGCTCCATAAAGATTAATACTTCCTTTAAGTCTATTTGCCGTAAAATTAATTCTTTGTTCACTTATATTTTGCGTATTGTCTTTTTTTACTTGAATATTTTTTATGGTGGGGACATCTGAGTCGCTAAATTTAGAAACAGGCTGATCTGCAATTGTTTCTTCAGTCAGTGGTTTTTTTTGTGGTCCAAAGAAAAAGTCGAACCCAATCAAAATGATAAGTGAAAATACAACTGCTAATAATAAATTTTTTTGATTATCCATTTTTTTAAAATCTATTTTTATAAGAATCGTGGTAATTTATCAACAATTTTAGATTTTCTTACTAGTTAAAGCTTTTATAAAATCCTTTTCAATATCAGAAAAAGAGTTTTTTAGAATATTTTTTTTGGGAATAACCTCAAAATTTATTGCATTGTCTAAAATTTTCCAGTTATTGTAAATGATTGATCTGAATATTCTTTTTAAATAATTTCTTGTTACAGCGTTTCCAGCTTTTTTACTAACAGTTATCCCGTAAAATGTTTTTTTTCTAGAATTTTTTCTTATATTAATTATTACTGTACGACCGTGTAAAGTAACACAATTGTTTCTAAGATCAAGGAATTCTTCTCTCTTCTTCAATCTATTAGAACGGTTAGGCAGAGAGGATTTTTCTCCCTTTTTGCCTTCTTCTGATGAGTACTTTTTTTCCACCTGGAGTAGACATTCTGGATCTAAATCCATGTCTTCTTTTCCTTACTAGATTACTTGGTTGATAAGTTCTTTTCATAATTGAAGTTTTATAACAAATTTTAAGATTTTGTAAAATAAAATTATTTTCCTCTAACTGACCCATCTCTTCTGGAGTCAGCCACACCAATTAAATGAGTCCTTTCCTTTTTTATTACAGCAAGTCCACTAGTCAACTTCCTAACTTTTCCATTTTCTAAAGATAGTCTATTCAACTCTTTGTTCTCAAAAAATAATTTATCATTAATTTTTATGAAATTCGGACTTTCAATTGACTCTTGTAAGTTTACATTTTTATATAAAATATCTGTTAACACTTTGAAAATATAAGAAATAATTGCTTTCCCCCCCGGGGATCCGATTGTTAAGAAAAATTCACCGTTGTTGTCAAATACTATTATAGGAGCCATTGAGCTTAACGGTCTTTTATTTCCTAGCGGTCTATTTTTATGAGTTTCTTGTTTGTAATTAGTTTTTTTAAAAGAAAAATCAGTTAATTGATTGTTTAAAAAAAAACCATTAGTAAAAAGTCTTGAGCCAAAACCACTCTCAATACTGGATGTAGCAGTTAATACGTTATTAAATTTGTCAATTAAAGTAAAATGTGATGTGGAGTTAAAAATTTGATCATTGTTATGTGATTGCGTCTCATTTAAAATCAATTTAAAATTTTTGTAATATTTGAGTAAAAAATTTATATCAAGTAATTCATCGAAATTAAAATCTTCAAAGTCAACGTCTCCGAGGTAGTTATCTCTTAATAAATATATAAGATTAAGAATAGACAATTTAAGTTTAAGATCTTTTTGTGTATTCTTAAGAATATTTTGATTCTTCTTAATAAAGTATTCATATAACTTCAATGCTTGTAAAATACAAATTGTTCCAGATGATGGTAAATTAGGACCACAAATTGTGTAATTGTTTGCAAGTTTTCTACAAAAGGCTTTTTTTTTTTTAATTTCGTAGTTTTTAAGATCATCTAATGATAGATAACCTGAATTTTTAGAATTTTTAACAGTTTTCACAATATTATTTGCAATTTCTCCAGAATAAAAATCAGTAAAATCTTCAGAAATTTTTTCAAGAGTTTTGGTATAAGAAGCATTTTTAAATTTTTTGTCTGGATCAGAAATAATTTTTTTAAAGTTAGAATTGGGATAAAGATTAAAAAAAAACTTTTCTTTTTTTAATGCACTTAATAATCTCTTTGGTGGAAAAAAACCCTCTTTAGATAAATTGATAACTGGTGCTAATACATTTTTCCATTTTAGAGTGCCGTAGTCTTTGTGAAGTTCATAAAATACCTTTAAAGTACCTGGCACACCTACTGAGAGGCCACCTACCGCTGCGGAAAAAAATTTTTTTGGTTTATTGTTTTGATCTAAAAATATATTTTCAGGGATGTTTTTAGGAGCAGTCTCTCTTCCTTCATAACTAAGTATTTTATTAGAATTATTTTCAAAAAAAGTAATAAATGTTCCTCCTCCAAGCCCTGAAGATTGTGGTTCAACTAATCCAAGTACCAGTTGAATTGCTACGGCAGCATCAAAGACAGTACCTCCTTGTTCTAAAATTTTGTAACCTATTTTTGTAGCATAATCATTTGCTGTAACAACTAAGAACTTTTCGGTCTTTAGACTTTTACGAATATTATCTGTTTTTGAAAAATATGGCTCTGGGTCAATAAATTTATCATTTCCCAAAACAGTAAATTTATGCGAAGTGAAAAAAAAAAAAATGATTAAAAATTTTAATTTAATTTTCATAATTAAACTATGTTAAAATAAATCCTTAAGGATGATTGTATACAAAATTCAAAAAGAATGTTTTCAAAAAAAAAAAATAAATTATTTAAAAAGTTTAATAAAAATTTACCTATCGTTTGTATAACTTCTTACACGGTACCAATAGCAAAAATAGCAGATAAATATTCTGATATCTTGCTCGTCGGTGACTCAGTAGGTCCAGTATTGTATGGTTTCAAGTCGACTAGAAAGGTTGGTATTGATTTAATCATTGAGCACGCAAAAGCAGTAGTTAAAAATACAAAGAAGGCGTTAGTAGTTGTTGATATGCCATATGGAACATACGAGAATAATCCAACGCTTGCATACAAAAATGCAATGAAAATTATTAAAAATACTGGAGCGGATGCTGTGAAATTGGAAGGTGGGGAAAGTATGTTTGAAGTTATTAGTTTTTTGTCGAAAAAAAAAATAAATGTCATGGGGCATATAGGAATGTTACCACAATCTTTGGATGGAAAGTATTCAGTTTATGGTAGAAAAAAAAAAAGAAGAAACTCAAATTTTAAAGGATTTAAAATTATTGCAGGCAGCAGGAGTTTTTTCTATTGTTGTAGAATGTACAATTGAGTCAGTTGTAAAAAAACTTGTGAAAAACTCTAATATTCCAATTATTGGAATTGGTGCCACTGCTGAATGTCATGGACAAATTTTAGTTGCAGAAGATTTGATTGGATTAACAGATTTTGATTCGAAATTCCTCAAAAAGTATGTTAATTTAAAAAATCATATTAATAAAGCATTTCAGAAGTTTTCTAAAGAGGTTGTTTCAAGAAAATATCCTATGAAAAAAAATTATTACAAGTGAAATGATAATAAAAAAAACAGAAGACTTAATTAAAAATCTTTCCAAAAAAAACAAAATAAATTTTATTCCTACGATGGGAAACCTTCATAGAGGTCATATAAATCTTTTAAAAATTGCGAAAAGAAAGAATCACTTTTCACTTGTCAGTATTTTTGTAAATCCTCTACAATTTAATGATAAAGATGATTTTATAAATTATCCTAGGACAATTGATTCAGATTTGAAGATTTTGGAAAAAAATAATGCTGATATAATTTTTTTACCACAAAAAAATTTTTTAAATAATTTAGATACATCTGTTCAAATATCAAATTTATCGAAAAAATTATGTGGACTTGATAGACCAGGTCATTTTTCAGGAGTTGCAATAATAATGAAGAAATTTCTAAATATTATTAAACCAAGCTTTCTTACACTTGGAGAAAAAGATTTTCAACAGGTTTTGGTAATTAAAAAATTAATAAATGATATTTTTCTTCACACAAAAATTATTTTGTCACCAACAATTAGGGATAAAGATGGTGTGGCAATGTCGTCAAGAAATAATTTAATATCAAAAGATAAAAAAAAATTGTTACCGATGATTTTTAAAATTTTAAATTTTATTTCCAATAAGATAACTCAATCGGGTTTAAGTGAAAAAGAATTAGAATTCATTAAAGCTAAATTTTTGAAGGCTGGTTTTGAAAGAGTTAATTATCTAGACATATTAAAAGAAAAAACATTATGTGATTTAAACGAAAGCCCAGCAAATGCAAGAATTTTTATAAGTGTAACAATAGATGGGGTTCGTCTAATTGACAATTACCAAGTTATTGGAAGATTAATACGAAAAGAAAATTTAATAAAAAAAGTTAGTTCTTGAGATAAATGTGAACTTCCTCAGCTTGGGCTGTCGTACTATTTGACGAGGCCAGAGACATTCTTTCAGATGGAACACCCATCTCTATAATTTTGTTAAAAACTTCAGAGGCTCTTTGTCTTGCTTTGTCGGCAAAACTAGCACCACCAGTTGGGCTAACAGCTACAACTTCGAAACTCGCTGAGGGCATTTGCTCAAGAGCGTTAGATATTGACTCAAACAAAGCCGTTGAATAATCAAAGTCAGTATCATCGAATTTAATAACAAGTATTGCATTATCATAGTTTAGTGGAGCGATTTTAATTGTGTTAATTTCAGATCCTTTTTCATTATTCTGAGATTGTGATGATTGAGATCTGGTTGGAGGCGACGATACTCTTCCACCAAATTTTCCAACTTCCACGTCCTCTGAAAGTCTTTTCATGTATTGCCTCTCATCATTTAAGATTTGGATTTCACGTGCGATCTTTTCCTCGAGTTCATCCATTAGTCTTGAGTAGAGAACAGATGTTCTCTGAACGTCGTCATTAAGAACTTTAAGTTGATTATGATCCTCATCGATTGCACCAGAAATGAAAAAACTGGAGTCAATAGCGTTTTTTAGGTGTGTTATTAAAGCAGCATCTGCAGTAACACGATTATTGACAATCTGAAGGTTGTTTACATTATTTTGAATATCTTCAAGAGCTCTTTGAGCATCATTCCACTGTCCAACAAGTATTGGATTCCCTGGAGTGGTTCCTATTTGAAGTCTTGATCTAATGGCACTTGATAAACCTTGGTAAACAGAAGTCTGTTCATCTACAAGATCCTTAAATCTAAGAAAATCATTGTTATGAGAAGAAATAGCGTTTTGAATGCTTGTTAAATCTGCTCTAAATTGATTAATTTTTCCACCCACAAAAGTACCAGTTGGTCCAGTGTCATAAGCCACTTGAGGTTGAGCTACAGGTGGTTGAGCATATTGTGAGGGTGGAATCTCTTGAGCAGAAGGGTCAGCAGTTTCAATAGCCTCAGGAACTTCTTCTAAAGCTGGTGGTGCTACCACTTCTTCATCAGAAAGTGATGGAAAAACATAATCTTGCACTCCTGTGCACGAATATGTGGTGAAAATTATTAGGAGTAATAGGGATTTAAATGTTTTGTTTGTCATTTTGTACTAGCTAGTTAATGTAATTAATATTCAATATTGTCTATAACTTTAATAAACATTTATATCCTATTAAGAAATTAATATAAACAAAAAAATATTATTCTTAACACAATTGATAAAAACTTTGTTAAAAAATAATCTAAATTTTTTTTTTTTAGCGCCCGTAGCTCAATTGGATAGAGCGTCTGACTACGGATCAGGAGGTTGGGAGTTCGACTCTTCCCGGGCGCGCCAATAATCTTTTTATATACTATCTGTTGACAATATTTATACTTTAATTACTATATATTGTGTTCTTAACTTTATCGTAGGAAATTATTATGCAAGATTCATTGTCAGCAAATGTTCTATCTTTAGATCGAAAAGATCAAAGCTTTGAGCATAAAAAATTAAATAAAAAAGATATATTAAAACCTGATTATTCTAAAGACCGCAAACTTACTGATTTTGGCAAGGCAACATTAATTGACAGGTACCTTCTACCTGGAGAAAAATTTCAAGATATGTTTCTTAGAGTTTCAAAAAGTTACGCAGATGATGATGAACATGCAAAAAGAATATATGAATACATCTCTAATTTATGGTTCATGCCTGCCACTCCAATACTATCTAACGGTGGAGCTAAGAGGGGACTTCCAATTTCGTGCTTTCTAAATACAGTAAGTGATAGCCTTGATGGTATTCTTTCAAAATGGAGTGAAAACGTTTGGTTAGCTTCAAATGGTGGTGGTATAGGGACGTATTGGGGTGAGGTCAGATCTATAGGAGAAACTGTTAAAAGATCAGGGCAGACTTCAGGAATAATTCCATTTGTAAGAGTTATGGATTCTCTAACTTTAGCTATTTCTCAGGGATCTCTTAGAAGAGGTTCTGCCGCTTGTTATCTTGATGTTCATCATCCAGAGATCGAGGAGTTTTTAGAAATTAGAAAACCATCAGGAGATTTTAATAGAAAAAGTTTAAATATTCATCACGGTATTAATATAACTGATGAGTTTATGGAATGTGTGAAACATAATAAAGAGTTCTCCCTAAGAAGTCCCAAGACAAACGAAACTTTGAAGAAAATCAGCGCTAGGGAATTATGGCAAAAAATTCTTGAAACTAGAATGCAAACTGGTGAACCATATTTAGTTTTTATAGATACTGTTAACAAGAACATGGCTAAACACCAAAAAAAGAGGGGAATGAAAGTAAAGACTTCCAATCTTTGTAGTGAAATTATGCTACATACTGGTTTAGACCATCATGGTAAGGAAAGAACTGCCGTTTGTTGCTTATCTTCTGTCAATTTGGAAAAATGGGAAGAGTGGTCCAAAAATGAAAGTTTTATTCCTGATGTAATGAGGTTTCTTGATAATGTTTTGGAGGACTTTATTCATAATGCTCCGGAATCAATGAAAAATGCGGCCTATTCAGCAAAAATGGAGAGATCTATTGGTCTGGGAGCAATGGGTTTTCATAGTTTTCTTCAAAAAAATGGCATTCCATTTGAAAGTGCTTTAGCAAAAAGTTGGAACGTAAAATTTTTTAAATACCTAAAGCAAGAGGCTGACAAAGCCTCAGTTATTCTAGCAATAGAAAAAGGTGCTTGTCCAGATGCTGATGAAATGGGAGTTAAGGCAAGGTTTAGTCATAAAATTGCGATAGCACCAACAGCTTCTATAAGTATAATTTGCGGAGGAACAAGTGCATGCATTGAACCAATACCCGCAAATATATATACGCATAAAACTTTGTCAGGATCTTTCACTGTAAAAAATAAGTATCTGGAGACACTATTGGAGTCAAAAGGCTTAAATAACGAAAGCACATGGCAAAAAATTCTAGAAAATGATGGATCAGTGTCTGAAATTCAGGAGTTAAGTGAAGATGAAAAGAGTTGTTTTAAAACTGCTTTTGAAATAGATCAAAGATGGATAATAGAAATGGCTGCTGACAGGACACCCTATATCTGTCAAAGCCAATCAATTAATTTATATCTCTCGGCTGATATCGAGAAGTGGGACTTGATGATGCTTCATTGGAAAGCGTGGGAGTTAGGAATAAAAAGTCTTTATTATTGCAGGTCGAAGTCAATACAAAGAGCAAGTTATGCTGGCGTAGAAGGAGACAACACAAAAAATTGGCCGCAAAAGAAAATTTCTGAGTCTAAAACAGACTACGAAGAGTGTCTTTCATGTCAGTAAATTAAAGGAGGAATATATGGACGGATTTAAAGAAAATGTTAATTCAAAAGTGGGGTTGTTAACTTCTTCGCATTCTTACAAACCTTTTAGATATCCATGGGCTTATGATTTTTGGAAAAGACAACAACAAATTCATTGGATGCCAGAAGAAGTTCCACTTGGTGAAGATTGTAAGGATTGGGTAGTAAAGCTTAACGATAATGAGAGGAATCTTCTAACTCAAATTTTTAGATTTTTTACTCAATCTGATGTTGAAGTAAACGATAACTATATGGAAAAATATTCCAGAGTATTTAAGCCAACAGAAATTAAAATGATGCTAGCAGCATTCTCCAACATGGAAACAGTTCACATCGCTGCTTATGCTCTATTGTTAGAAACCATTGGAATGCCTGATTCAGAATTTTCTTCTTTTCTAAAATATAAAGAAATGTCTGATAAGCATGATTACATGCAAAAATTTACTGTCGATTCACCTCATGAAGTAGCCAAAACAGTTGCTATGTTTGGTGGATTTACTGAAGGACTACAACTTTTTGCCAGCTTTGCCATGTTACTTAATTTTCCTCGACATAACAAAATGAGAGGGATGGGACAAATTATCTCATGGTCTGTGAGAGACGAATCATTACATTGTGAAGGTATGATTAAACTCTTTCATGAATTTGTAAAAGAGACAAAAATTATGAGTAAAAGGCTAGAAAATGAAATTTTAGGATGTTGTGAAAATGTTGTTTCATTAGAAGATAATTTTATCGACTTAGCTTTTGAGATGGGTCCTGTTGAAGGCATGGAGCCAAAAGATATTAAAAATTACATAAGATATATTGCTGATTGGAGATTAAAACAGTTAAATCTTCAACCAATATACAATATATCGAAGCATCCACTTCCATGGTTAACAGAGATACTTAACGGGGTGGAACATGCTAATTTCTTTGAAGCTAGAGCTACAGAATATTCAAAAGTTGCTACTAGTGGTTCATGGGAAGGTAATGAGGGTGTCTGGGCTAATTTTGACAAAAAAATTATGAGTTTTAGATAAAAATTAGCTCTTTTCTATATAAAGAGACTGTGAAGGAAAAGCAAACGAAGAACCTTCTTTTTCAACAATTTCTTTTATTTCTAATGCTAAATTATCTTTAATCTCTAGGAACTCATTGTAGTCATTTGTATTTGTGAAACATCTCACTAGTATGTCTATCGAGCTTTCAGAGAATTCATTAATCTTTACTATTACTGGCGTAACTTTGTTAGTACTAAAATTTTTTGAATTACTTTTTATTTTTTTTTCAATTTCTTTGCAGATTGATTTTAATTGCTTCGTAGTACTTTTGTATTCCAAACCAATAATCCAGTTAATTCTTCTATTAGATATTCTAGTAATATTGGTTACAGCATTTTCTGCAAATTGATTGTTTGGAATGAAACAAAGTGATTTGTCAAACTTCCTAATTGCAGTTGAACGAAATCCAATTTTTTCAACAACTCCTTCAACAATGTTTTCAATCACAATTACATCTCCCTTTTTAAACCTTTTTTCAATTAAAACTAAAATGCCTGAAATAAGGTTTTTGAAAAGATCTTGAGCTCCTAATGCAACAGCAACACCCAAAAGTCCCAAACCAGCGATTATAGGACCAACTCTTATTCCCCATAATTCTAAAACAGCACAAAAACCCAAAGTAAAAACTATAACCCTCAAAAAACTAGTTAGCCAGTCAATTAAATCTTTTGTTAAAATAACATCTAGATTTTTAACTTTTGAAAATAATGGGGTTATCGATAAACTCAAAAACCAAAAAATTGTAATCGTAAAAATCGAGGCTTTAATTTTGCTTAAAAAATTACTAATAATTAGTGAGTCAACTAAAAAATATGAGCATAAAAAAAGACCAATACCTACAACCAAAAGTTCAATTGGACCCTCAAGTTTCTTTTTCAGAGATTCATTAATATTATTTAGCCTTAAGATATAAAAAATTTTTTTTTTAATTAATTTAGTAAATAAGGTTCGTCCTAAAAAAAAAATAAAAAAGGTAATTAGAAAATAAATATATTTTTCTAAACCCAAATTAAGAAAGATAATTGAACCAAGAAAATTGGTAAAATCATTTAAAGAGTCAAGGGTAATCATAGAATTCTAATTTGGTTTTTAAAAAATTAACAGATGCCTCATATTCAAAACCTTCAATAACCAGTTTTGAAAGAATCTTTTTAAATTCAGTTTTGCTCAAAGTATGTAAATAATTTTTTTTTGATTTGTATATTCTGTGAAAAAAAATTTCCATTAATTCTTTGTTTAATTTATGATTTTGAATAAGTTCATTCATTTTTTCGTCAATAATTTTTTCACTAAAAAGATCCTTAATTAAATAAGTTTTAATTTTTTTTAGTGAATATCCCTTTTTTAAAAGATTGTTTAACCTCATTTCAACTAAATTAGTTTCATTAAAACATCCAATGCTGTTAAAATATTTTATAACATCTGGAACTTCAATGAAATATTCAGTTTTTTTTTCCTTTGTAATTTTTTTTTGGAAAAAGTCTTTTGAGATTTTTTTTTTTAATATATTCTCAAATTTTTTTTTGGTTACTGAATATCTCGATAAATAATAATAACTATACTTTTTTAGGTACTCGGAGATCATAAACTAACTTAGTAATAATAATAAATTAATAAAATGAAAAACATTACTCAAATTAAAAATTTTAAAGGAATTAATTGGTATGGATTTTTTACCTTATATACAAAAGAAGTTAAAAGGTTTTTTAATGTTTTTGCGCAGACCATTTTAGCTCCAGCAATTACAACTCTTTTATTTTACACAATCTTCACAATTTCTATAGATAGGGAGTATCTAGGCTCTGATGAATTCACCTTTTCTGAGTTTTTAGCACCAGGTCTTATCTGCATGGCTATTATGCAAAATGCTTTTGCTAACACTTCATCCTCAATCCTTATTTCAAAAGTTCAAGGTAATATAGTAGATGTTTTAATGCCTCCACTTTCAGAATATGAATTAACATTTTCCTATTCTCTTGGTGGAGTAACAAGAGGTTTACTAGTGGGCTTATCTGTTTCGTGTGTTATTTACGTTTTTGTACCATTGAGAGTTGATAACATTTTTGTAATTTTATATTTTGCTATTTCCTCATCTTTATTATTGTCTAATTTAGGAATTTTATGTGGTATTTGGGCACAAAAGTTTGATCATATGGCTTCAATTACAAATTTTGTAATTCTTCCGTTAACTTTTTTATCTGGTACATTTTATTCAATTGATAGACTTCCAGAATTTTGGCATTTTATAGCTAATTGGAATCCATTTTTTTATATGATAGATGGATTTAGATCAGGTTTTATTGGTCATGGGGATAGTAACCTAGTATTTGGTATTTTGGTTTTAGCAATAACAAATTTATTTTTTTTATTTTTGACTATCTATATATTTAAGAAGGGTTTTGGTTTAAAAACTTAATTTGATGAGTGTATTAAATATTTATAACCCAGTTGATATAGAAGTTGATCATGGTGATGGCGTCTACCTCTATTCAACAGATGGGACAAGATATTTAGATTTTACCAGTGGTATTGGGGTTACTTGTCTTGGTCATAGTCATCCAGCACTAGTCAATGCTTTGAAAAATCAAGGAGAAAAAATTTGGCATTGTTCTAACTTATTTAAAATTAAACAACAAAAAACAGTTGCAGATAAATTAGTATCTAATTCTTTTGCCTCTTATGTATTTTTTTGTAATTCAGGGTCAGAGGCAACAGAGGCCAGCATTAAGGTAGCGAGAAAGTATTTTTATGAAAAAGGTTTGAAAAAGAACAGAATTATAACATTTGAGGGAGCTTTTCATGGAAGAACCTTGGCAGCCCTGTTTGCGGCCAATAATCCCTCGCATATTAAGGGTTTTGGTCCGAAGATTGATGGGTTTGATCAAGTTCCCTTTGGTGATCATAAAGCATTAGAAAAAGCTATTACAAATGAAACTGCTGCAATTATGGTTGAAACAATTTTTGGAGAAGGTGGAATTAGAGTTTTGCCTAATGAATGTTTATTAGGTTTGCGAAAATTATGTGATGAGAGGGATATTCTTCTTATTTTAGACGAAGTTCAATGTGGTATTGCTAGAACAGGAAAATTATTTGCTTTTGAATGGGCAAAAATTAAACCAGATATCGTTCCAATAGCAAAAGGTATTGGAGGTGGCTTCCCTTTAGGTGCATGTCTGCTGAATAAAAAAACTGCAAATGCTATGAAGCCTGGATCTCATGGATCTACTTTTGGTGGAAATCCTCTAGGAATGTCGATAGCTTCTGTAGTTTTAGATTACATTTTGAATAAAGACTTTTTGAAAAATGTTGTTTCAGTCGGAAAGTATTTGAAAGAAAATCTTGAAAGTATGGTAGTAGATAAATTTCCTAATTTAGTATCAGGAGTGAGAGGAAAAGGTCTTATGATAGGTTTAGAAGCTAAAATCGAAAATCAAATCTTAGTAAATCAAATGATTAAGGAAAAATTGCTTACAGTAAAAGCCAGTCAAAATATTGTAAGAATTCTTCCACCATTAATTTTGGAAGAAAAACATGTAGACGAAGCAATAATAAAAATTAATAAAGCTTTTAAAAGCTTATGAAGAAAACAATAAGACATTTTTTGAATTTAAATGAACTAACCAGCAAAGAAGTTCATTTGATAGTTAAAAAAAGCCATAATTTAAAAAAAAATTATGGTAAAACTTTTTTTGATGAAAAAAAAATATTAGCCATGATCTTTGAAAAACCCTCAACAAGGACAAGAGTTTCTTTTGAGGTAGGGATGAAAAAGTTGAATGGAGATGTTGTAGTTCTAGATCAAGATGACAGTCAACTAGGTCGAGGTGAATCACTTCAAGACACTATTAAAGTTTTAAGTAGGTACGTTGATATAATACTTTACAGAGGATCTGATGAAAAAAAACTTTACGAAATATCAAAATCTTCAAATATCCCAATAATAAATGGGTTAACAAATCATAGTCATCCATGTCAAATTATTGCAGATATTATGACGCTAGAAGAAAATTTTGAAAATATCCACGAACTTCAGTTATGTTGGGTTGGTGACGGTAATAATGTATGTAATTCTTGGATTCATGCAAGTAAACATTATGGATTTAAATTAAATATTTCTTGTCCTGAAAATTGTTTTCCACCTGAAAAGGTTCTTTCAAAAATTAATGCTACAAATGTTAAAATATCCAAAGATCCTTATGAAGCTGTAGAAAATTCTGATGTAATTATTACTGATACTTGGGAATCAATGGGGGTAAAGAAGAATAAGAAAATACTTCAAAGTTTTGAAAAATTTAGAGTAGATTCAAAATTGATGGCCAAAACAAAAAAAAAAACATCCTTTTTGCATTGTCTTCCCGCTCATCGAGGCAGTGAAGTAACTGATGAAATTATTGATGGTGAAAATTCTTTAGTTTGGGATGAGGCCCAAAATAGACTTTATGCTCATCAAGCAATTTTATTATGGTGCTTAGGAAAGTTCTAAAAAATTACCTTTTCCATAACTCTGGCGAAAATAAAATTAGAATAGGAAAAAGTTCTAATCTTCCAATTAGCATACCTATGCATAAGAAAAACTTTGAAAACTCAGACATTCCTGAGTAGTTTCCTGAAGGTCCAATCATTTCACTAAGCCCAGGCCCAACATTAGCAATGGCTGCTGCCGCTCCAGATAATGAAGTTAAAAGACTTTGGCCATCAAATGACAATATTAATGTTAAAAAACCAAAAACTACTAGATATAGAAAGAAATAGCCTGTTACAGAATTTAAAATTTCTTCACTTATTTCAGAAGAATTATAGTTAGGAATAAAAACACCCCTAGGGTGGATGATTTTTTTAATTAAGGTTGAAGATGATTTTAGTAAAATTTGAATTCGAAAAACCTTTAACCCACAACTTGAAGAGCCGGAACAACCACCTATTAACATAATAAACAAAAAAAGTGTAATAGTGAAAGTACCCCACAAAGTAAAGTCGTATGTGCTAAAACCACTACCCGTGGCAATTGAAATTACAGAAAATGAGGCAATTCTTAATGATTGTAGGTAATCAACCTCATAATTTTTTTTTAGCCAAAACATAACAACTAAAATAATAATTCCGGTAAAAAATAAAAAAAATTGAACTTGAGAGTTACCCAAAATTTCCAAAGTACCTTTTCTAACGGATTGAAAAATTAAAATAAAAGGAAGCGAGGAGATTATCATAAAAATCATTGCGACAATCTCTGTACTTACAGAGTCAAAGAAACCAATTGACATGTTCTTTGTAGAGAATCCACCAGTTGCTATGATTGTCATGCCATGAGCAATACTATCGAAAACTGAGAGACCTGTTGAATAAAGAAAGAAACTACAAAGAAGAGTTAAAATAACATAGATTAATCCTATTGCAGTTGCAATTTTTGTAGTTCTAGGTAAGACCTTTTCATTTTTAGAACTGAATTCTGTTTGAAAAAGTTGCATACCACCAATTTTAAGAATAGGAAAAATGGCTATAGCTATTACAATTATTCCAATACCTCCAAGCCATTGCAACATTGCTCTCCATAATAAAATAGATGGAGCAGTGTTGTCCAAATCTTGAAAAATTGTTGCGCCTGTTGTTGTAAGTCCTGACATTGATTCAAAAAATGAGTCTATGAAAGACAAATTTGGTGATCCTGAATAAAAGGGAACAGCTCCTATAAATGTAAGTATTGACCAAGAGATTAAAGTAAGAATAAATGCTGATAAGACTTCAACATCTTGATTTTTCTTTTTAAAAGTAAATGAAATATTTAATCCCGTAAAAAAACAGACAATGGAAATAACAAAAAAGACGACCCAATCTGAACCATTTAGAAAATAATCAAACAGACCAGGAATTAAAGAGTAAATTGAAAAAAAAACTAATAAGTTTCCAATAACAAAAAAAGATGATTTTAAATTATCAATCACAGTTAGTTTAATCTTTTATTATCATTAGGAACATCTAAAGAAAAAGGAGGGATTAAAACTTCGAAAGATTCTCCGTTAAAGTCTTCCATTTGATAACTACCATGCATTAAACCTGAATTAGTCTTTAAAGGTGTTCCACTTGTATATTCGAACTCATCTACTGGATGAATGATTGGTTGTTCTCCAACAACACCCTTGCCTTTAACTTCCCTAAAGCTTCCATTAGAATCAAAAATTTTCCAATGTCTACTTATTAACTTAATTGTGTCATCACCATTATTTTTAATTTTTACTGTATAAGCCCAAAGATAAGAGTTCTCAGAGGGATCTGAGTGATCTTCTAAATAAGTTGGTTGTACTAATATTTTTATCTTATTTTTAAATTTCATTATTTAACTGCTCTTTCCAGTGCGTTATTAATGTCTTCAATGATATCAATTGAATCTTCTAATCCGACAGACAGTCTAACCAAATTTTTTGTTATGCGTAAACTTATTTTTTCCTTTTCACCTAATCTATGGTGTGTTGTAGTATCGGGATGAGTAATCAATGTCTTCGAATCACCCAAATTATTTGAAATATCTATTAATTTAAGTTTATTTAAAAAAGAAAAAGTAGTTTTCTTTTCATTTTTTTTTTCAGACTTAATTTCAAATGAAATAATTGATCCTCCATCCTTCATTTGCTTTTTAGTAATTAATTTTTGTTTAAAATTTATATCGGTCGGATAATAAATTTTTTTAACTTTCGAGCTTTGATTTAAAAAATTTACAATACTTTTCGCATTTTCTGTCTGTTTTTTTACTCTTAATTCAAGTGTTTCTACTCCCTTTAAGAGTATCCAAGCGTTGAATGGACTAATAGATGGGCCTGTATTTCGAATAAAAGGTTTTATAAAATTTTTACAAAAATTTTTTGTACCTAAAATTGCACCACCTAAAACTCTTCCTTGACCGTCAATATGCTTGGTCGCTGAATACATAACGATGTCAGCACCAAGTAACAATGGTTTTTGTAAAATTGGGGTTGCAAAAACATTATCAACAATAACTAAGGCACCAGATTTGTGTGCCAATTTACTTACTTCTTTAATATCAACAAGGTCAAGACACGGGTTCGAAGGAGTTTCAAAAAAAACCATTTTTGTTTTTTTTTTTAGAGCTCTTTCCCAATTTTCCAAATTTTCACCATCTACAAGTTCAATATCAATTCCAAATCTTGGAAGAATTTGAGTTACCACATAATGACAGCTTCCAAAAAGTGCCTTACTTGAGACAACTCGGTCTCCACTTTTTAAGAATGACATGAAAATTGTGAATAATGCCGCCATTCCTGTTGATGTGGCCCAGCATTCTTCAGCCTCCTCTAACAAAGCCATTTTTTTTTGAAATGCCTCAACGGTAGGGTTTCCAAACCTTGAATACATGAATCTCTTCTCTTTTTCTTTAAAAGCTCTTTCAGCTTCCTGAGCAGATGAATAAACAAAACCTGAGGAAAGAAATAATGCTTCACTGGTTTCGTTAAAATTGGTTCTATTGATTCCTGATCTAATTAATTTTGTTGAGAGTTTTTTTTTTTTCATTACAATTTTTTAGATTAACATTTTATAGAATTTATTTATAGTAAGTTAAATTATGAGAGCAAAGTTTTTTTTCATTATACCTTTATGTTTGATGTTATCTCTTTCTTTTTTTACAGAATCTAGAGAATTATCTATTCAACAACTTGAGGAAAGAAAAAGAGCTGACGAAGAAAGAAAAAAAAAGAGAGAAAAGCGTGGAAAAAAAATATTCCAAAAGGAAATTACACTCACAACAGAGATCGTTTTTGTCTCAAAAGAAAGAGAGACACCTCCTGTTCTCTCTAACCTTGATCCAATTTTAGAAGACGAAGGTTTTTATGGTGTAAAATTAGCCATTGAAGATAATTTAACAACAGGAAGGTTTTTAGGCCATGATTACAAAGTTGAATTCCATAAAATTTTACTAGAAGAGAATTTAGAAAAAGAGTTTGAAAAACTTTTAAAAAAAGGAAAAAAGTTTTTTGTTGTAGATTTAAATGAAGATGAATTATTGTCTCTTATGAGACTTCCAGAAATTGATGATGCTCTAGTTTTTAATGTCAGAGCAAAAAACGATTCCTTAAGAAATGAGAATTGTAGGAAAAATTTTTTTCATATTCCACCAAGCTATTCTATTCTCTCAGATGCCCTTACTCAGTATTTGGTAAAAAAAAAATGGAAAAAATGGTTTTTGATTACGGGACCTGATAAAAATGATAAGATATATTCTGATGCACTTAAAAATTCTGCCAAGAAGTTTAATATAAAAATTAAAGAAGAAAAAATCTGGGACTTCACAGCAGATTTGAGAAGAACAGCTGGAAAAGAAGTACCAATTTTTACCAAGGGTTCGAACTATGATGTTCTTGTTGTTGCTGATGAGGACGGTGAGTTTGGAGAATACCTTGCCTACAGGACATGGGATCCTAGACCTATCGCTGGAACACAAGGTTTAAAACCAAATTCGTGGCACCGTACACATGAACAATGGGGTGCAACTCAGATGCAAAATAGATTCAGAAGAGAAAGTGGTAGGTGGATGACTGAGGTTGATTATCATGCATGGACAGCAGTTAGAGCTATTGGAGAGACGATTACAAGGACTCAAACTAGCGATGTTCAAGAGGTGCAAAAATATTTATTAGGTGAGAAATTTGGTTTGGGCGCTTATAAAGGAGTAAAAGTATCCTTTAGATCTTGGAATGGTCAGTTAAGACAACCAGTATTATTAGCTGCACCAAGATCAATGGTGTCTGTATCTCCTCAGGAAGGTTACATTCACCCAGTAAGTGAACTTGATACATTGGGAAAAGATCAACCGGAATCTACTTGTAAATTTTAAAAACTTTAATACATTACACAAATGAATAAATTTTTTTTAACGCTGATATTTTTTATTATAATAAACTTATCAAATGCTCAAGCTAATCTTGCTTACATCACCAATGAAAAAGATAATACAGTAAGTGTTATTGATATTAAAAAAAAAAGTAATTAAGACTGTAAAGGTTGGACAAAGACCTAGAGGAATAATTATGTCTAAAGATGGTAAATTAGTACTTATCTGTGCTTCAGATGACGACAGAGTTGAAGTAAGAGATGCAGAAACAATGAAATTAAAGTATCACCTACCATCAGGACCAGATCCTGAACTGTTTATATTATCGCCCGATGATACTACTCTTTACATCGCGAACGAAGATGATGCAATGGTCACAGTTGTTGATATGAATGATAAAATGATAATTGATGACATCCCAGTCGGCGTGGAACCTGAGGGAATGGGACTAACTAACAATGGTAAAATTTTAGTTAATACCTCTGAAACCACCAATATGGCTCATTTTATAAATGCTGAAACCCTAGAGATTGTTGAAAACGTTTTAGTTGATGCAAGGCCGAGGGTTGCAATGTTTACACCAGATGATAAAGAGGTATGGGTTTCTGCTGAAATTGGAGGTACTGTTAAAGTCATTGATCCAAATTCGAAAGAAGTTACTCATACCATTGGATTTGAGATTCCTGGTGTAAATGAAGAAAGTATCCAGCCAGTTGGTGTCAGACACACTAAAGATGGAAAGTATACTTTTATAGCACTTGGTCCAGCCAATAGAATTGCAGTTGTTGATTCGAAATCAAAAAAAGTAATTAAATATTTGCTTGTTGGGCAAAGAGTTTGGCAATTAGCATTTACCCCCGATCAAAAAACCTTAATAAGTACTAACGGGGTTAGCAATGATGTTTCATTTATTAATGTAGATAAACTAAAGGTTGAAAAGTCGGTTAAAGTTGGAAGGTTTCCTTGGGGTGTTGTAATAAGTCCAAACTAGAACCGTCTTAGCTTAATCAAGAAGAATGACTTTTGCATTAGAAATAAAAAATGTGTCGCACAAATTTGGTGAATTTACTGCACTTGACGATGTTAGTCTAAATATCAATTCTGGCGACTTTACAGTTCTTCTTGGATTAAATGGTGCTGGTAAGACCACCCTATATTCCTTAATTACAAGACTTTACAATAATAATTCCGGTTCTATCAAAATTTATGGCTTTGATGTTAGAGAAAATTCAGTAAATGCTCTTAAAAATATTGGAGTTGTTTTTCAACAGCCAACTCTCGATCTTGACTTAAGTGTCAAAGAAAACCTTCAATATCATTCGGCTCTTCACGGTATTAGTTCTTCAGATACTAATAAAAGGATTGATGATGAAATTGTAAGAATCAAGTTAGAGGATAAGATTAAAAATAAAATTAGATCGTTGTCAGGTGGACAAAGACGTCGAGTTGAAATTGCTAGATCACTACTTCATAAACCCAAACTTCTTTTATTAGATGAACCAACAGTAGGTTTAGATATAGGTTCAAGACAAATGATTTTAAAGCACGTTAAAACTTTATGTAAAAAAAATAATTTAGCAGTTCTCTGGGCAACTCACTTAATTGACGAGATTGATAAAGGAGAGAAAGTTATTATTATAGATAAAGGAAAAGTTCTGGAATCTGGAGATGTTTCAAAAGTTGTAAAAAAAACTAAAACAAAAAATATAAGAGAAGCGTTTAATAAATTAGTAGGGATTAAATAGGAATGGATTTAATAGTATATTTTAGATGCTTTAGAGGTATTGTTTTAAGAGAAGCATTGAGGTTTGTGCACCAAAAGGAGCGTTTTTTCTCAGCATTAGTAAGACCACTCGTTTGGCTAGGAATCTTTGCTGCAGGATTTAGGTCAGTACTTGGAGTAGCAATCATTCCACCATATGAAACTTATATTCCTTATGAGGTTTACATAGCTCCAGGCTTAATAGCAATGATTCAATTATTCAATGGTATGCAAAGTTCACTGTCAATGGTTTATGACAGAGAGATGGGAAGTATGAAGACAATGTTGGTAAGTCCTATACCGAGATGGTTTTTGTTAATCTCAAAGTTACTTGCAGGTGTTTTTGTTTCCATACTTCAAGTTTATGCCTTTTTAATTATAGCTTCACTATGGGATATAATTCCCCCAGTGAGTGGTTATTTTACGATTCTTCCAGCACTTGTTGTTTCAGGTCTAATGTTGGGTTCTTTAGGAATGTTTCTATCATCTGCTATAAAACAATTAGAAAACTTTGCTGGGGTAATGAATTTTGTTATTTTCCCAATGTTTTTTGCCTCTTCAGCACTTTATCCTCTTTGGAAAATAGAGGAAACAAGCGAATGGCTTTATTATGTTTGTTTTTATAACCCTTTTACATATGCTGTAGAGTCCATAAGATTTTCTCTTTATTCACAAATTAATTTAGAGTATACAATTGGAATTATACTGTTTACATTGATATTTTTGTTTTTGTCAATTCTAGGATACGATCCAGCGAGAGGTAATTTACAAAAAAAAGGTAGGAAATAAATTATGAAAAGATTTTTAATTTGTCTATATTTTATTCTTTTTGTTTCTAGTGAGGTTTTCGCTAAGGGTGATCTTGCAATAAGAGCAAAAAAACTTGAATTGAAGCTTGGTTCCGACAAAAGTGATTATGATATGTCACAAAAGATTTTTGAGATGGAAACAGGGAAGGCATACAGACTTGAAATTTCCAGTATGGGTTTTAAAGAATACGAAATTGAAGCCGAAGATTTTTTTAGAAATATATGGATCAGATCAATCGAGATAGAGGGAATAGAATTAGATGCTCCGGTAATCAATGAGATTGAGTTTGAAAGAGAAGGAGAAATAGAAATAAAATTTGTTCCCATAAGACCAGGTGATTATGAATTTGAAATAGAGGGTTTGCAAAGTAAAGGGATGATTGGAAAATTCATCGTAAAATAATAAATTTAGAGGAGAACAATTATGAAATATAACTTTTTAAATAAATACTTTTTTTTAATTTTAGTTTCTTTTTCAACACTTGCATACTCAAATGCACCAGAGAAACCACCTAAGAAATGGCCTTGTGACCAAGTTTATAACCCAAAATTAAATTTAACTGCTATCTGGCAAGGTCCATCAATTGAAAAAGAATTAAAGAATTGGTGGAAAGATGATGATCTAATTGAATATGTCAATAAACTTTCAGATCCAGTTTTAGAAGAGTCACGAGGTGTTCAACTTATAGAAGAATTTGCAAAAAAATATACATATTTTGGATTGATTAAGAAGTCTCAGCAAAAACAAAAATTAACTCAATTATTCGCAGGTCTTTATCAAAAGGCTAAAGATAGGAGAAACAGACAATATCTAGGTATTATTAAATTTGTTGAAAGACAAGAATCTTTTAGAAAAGCCATAGGTTCGTCATCTAAACTTATAAGAACCTATAGAAAACAAAAGTTGAGTCAAAAAGATCCTAAATATGTTGAAGCAACTTCCCAACTTGAATGGAATACAAGAGTGTTTGATCAAAGAACAAGACTTACTGAATATATATGTGAAGAACCTGTATTTAATACCCAAAGATTAGGTTATCAAGCAAGAAAAATTCTTACATTTATTGATTAATTTAGAGTGGTTCTAAAAAATGAATTTAATATGAATGAATGAATCAGAATTCTTTAATTTTAAATTAGTATAACAAAAACAACTCATAATTATGTGAGTTCCAAACTATAAAAGGAGTAAATTATGGCTTGGACTAAACCAATGATTTCTGAGATCTCTGTAGGTCTAGA
>MDSZ01145430.1_pt1 | contig 35852 bp, 68 predicted proteins | sample 811201 | NCBI WGS metagenome assembly MDSZ01 (sample SAMN05326647, study PRJNA326480) | marine metagenome | isolation source: seawater | place: Indian Ocean: North | collected 2010
GTTACTTGATAATCCGTTTTCTAATACATTAATATTATCTCTATAAGTTTCAATTAACTGTAGTTTGTATTTAAAGTTTCTTAATCTTTCTTCAGCCGAACTAAAATGAACAAAATTAGAATAATCTGAATGGTCTATACTTAATGCTGACCCGCTTTCATTAGTTAAGCTCATTAGTTCATAATAAGAACTGCTTATAGGGTAGCTTAATAAATCATCTATACTTAAAAATGGACTTGGAGTACCGTTAAGATCTTCTACGTCTATATCAAAATTAGGTTCAGCTAATTTAGTATATTCAACTGGTTCAGCTATTACATCTGAGATAATTTCAAAAGCTATACTATCGCTTACAAGCTCTATAATAGTACAAGTATCTTTTTCTTTAAAGTTAGAAGGTAGAGGTTCATATAGTTTTACTAATACAGCTTGTTGTCCTCTATAAGTTTCAACACTTATGTTTATACCTATTACAAGTCTATTTTGTAAAAAGTTTAATCTAAAATCACTAAAGTAAGATAAATTAGGAGAATCATCTCCTAGTGCTGTAGATATATTACCGGTTACTCTTCTTATTAATTCATCAGGTAGTTGAGTTGTAAGTAGTCTAAGCTCAGTTCTATCATTAGAAATAGTTTCTATATAAAATTGAGGATTAGAAGTTTTTTTAGAATATAAGTTATTATAAAAGTTATACATTAACTTTACCTGACCTGTAGTATAACCTAAGTCTACACTGTCTTTGACTGGGTCAATAGTTAAAGTTGATTCTCCATCTTGGCCTGCTCCTGCAGAAGTTGCAAGAAAAGAGTAACCTTTAAAACTATAATCTGATTTTAGTAGCTGTCCTATTTGGCTATATGCATGTAGTTCTATAGAATGCGTTCCTACTTTAAACCTATTATTTACTTTGAAGTCTCCGAACAAAGCTACATCTTGAGTACTGAATCTTTCTACATCAGTAACTTGCTCAGGAAATAAAGGTAGTATTTTATATTCTAAATTAGCCATTATTTATGTTAGTAGCATTTTGTATTTCAAGCTCTAAAATTGTTGATTGAGCCTCTACTAGTTCACTTCTTAAATTAGTTATTTCGTCTAGTAATGGCTGTAATCTATCGTCATCAGCTGAAAGGTCTACTAACTCAGAACTTTTTCTTATTAAGTATTCATGAGAGTTGTTACCTCCTCTACGCTTCATTTCGAGATAGAATTTATTATAAAGTCTAAAAACATCTTCTACACTATCAGGATCAGTAACATCCTCAGGAGGTATAAATTGTTTAAATTCTCTATCTATAACTCTTTCAAACTCTCTTCTATTGAAAACAGTTTTCTGTATATTTATTTCTTCTGCCATTACTTAATAACTTTAAAAATATTATCGTTATCAACTATTACTTCACTTCCATCTAAGGAAGAACTTATTAATACTTTATAGTACCTACCTGGTTGTAATGAGTTCATATATAAATCAAAGTAACTACCATTGGAATCACAACTAATCTTAGTATGAGTACTATCGAAATCTATAATTTTTTCTCCTGTAAATTCGTCTTCAATTGCATAAAAACTACCTGACGGTAATACATTATTGGTATTGTATATAGAACCGGTTGTAAATGTTCTAGTAGGGTATTTAGGACGAGCTGATATTCTAAATCTCTGTTCAGTCTCGTACTTATATTCTCCTTTATTATTTTTTATTTTTATAGTAGCTACGTCTGTAGTGAGTAGAGATAGATCTCCTTGATCGTAGCTAAAGTCTGACCAGCCTATTTGTAAATAAGGTTCATAAATAGTATTAGTGTCTCTGCTAAAGTATTTAAGGCTAGTAGATGAAGTAGTTTCAAACTCTAAATTATCTGGGAATTTAAGGATAAATCCATTGTTGCTTATAGCTCCTGAATGTATAGCTGTTATGCCTTCGGTAACGTCAATGTTAATATCTAAATCAGCATATAAAGGAAATTGTTGAGTAGATTCAAAATCATACGTTCCTGAACCTGTATACCAAGCTCCACCACCGGCTACACTACCTGAGTAAGAACCTGTTGCACCTACAGGAGGAGTAGATAAATTCCATTGATTACCTTTATTTTTAGTTCTATATCTCCAACTACAACCAGATAAGTCTACTGGGTTATCATTATGCTTACCTACACCGTTTTCCCAACTTTGAGCTATTGGGTATACTTCTAAACTATAAGATTCAAATAATTCACTTGCTTCAGCTAATTTATAATTAAGACTAGCAGAAAATCCTCCGCTTACTCTATTATTTAATACATCTTGTATTTCAGTTAATTTATATTGAGTTAGTATTCTGCTTGCTTTACCTTCTATAGTTTTTTGAGGAAAAGATGCAATTTCTACTATCTCATCTAAGCCTGCATTAGAAGCAGTTATATTAGATGATAAAAAAGTGTCTTTTTCAGGATATAGTCTAAATATTGCCATTTTATACTGTTGTTATTCTTCCTCTAATATCAGAGTCAGGGAATTTAATTTCAAAAATACAAGGATCATAAGATGGGTATATTATACCGCTTCTTTCAGCTGCTTTAATATCATACTCAAAATTAGAATGATTACCTCCTACTTTATTAACTATTTCAACTTTCTGTACTGTTTGTACTCCTGTTACTTCATCTAATAAAGTATTTACTTTAGCTAAGTTTATAGGTTGATTAATAGCTCTATTTTGAGTTTTAAAATAATCTCTTAAAACTGCAGAACACTCTTGTAATACTTTTCTTCCTGCATATCCAGGCAAAGCTAATATTTCATAATTTATTCCTATATTTACTATGAATGCATCTTTTATATTCAGGGTATCAGTTATCATCATATACTCTGATAGATATGTTTTTAAGTTATTTTTTAAAGTTGTGGTAGCATTAATTAATTTTCCATCGTTATTATATGCTAAGACGTAAAGAGATAAAGCAAAAGGATTTCTATCTACTATATTAGAGCCTACCTCGGTTTCAGCAGCCTCGTCTTGAGTTACGAAAGTTTTAGCTATAGTACCAAACTTACTCGGTAAAGATTGAGCTCTAACGTTATAATCTTGAAGAGTTACTGCTCTACCTTGTTCGTTATAAGCTCTCAAAGAGTTCTGTCTAATCTCTTCAACCGAGTCTTTATCAGTACCTCCTACTGCTGGTTTTGGATTATTAAAAGAAACAGTACTTACGAAAGCATCATCAGTTGCAGAAAGTGAAACAGAGTGTTGTTGGTTTATAGTATTAGCAGGAACGTTAGCTTGAGTTCCTCCTCCTACAATATACTGTATAGTTAAAGTAGTATTAGAAGGAGCTAAACCATAAGATCTTGAAAATAAAAAGTTAGAAGGATCGAAAGTAGTATCTAAACGCTTTATACCTTCTCCATTACCTATTCCTACATTTTTAGGATCCGGTACAAATACGGAATCATCATCACTACTTACTCCAGCTCCGAACTGTACTTGTAGTTGGCCTTGTGAATTAAACCTTGTAACAAATCTTCTAGGTACTTTCCTTAAAATAAGTTTAAAAGGTACTGCTTTATTATCAGCATCTGCATTAGCCTCGTTTTCATATACTGTTTCTTGTCCTAAGTAAGGAACTTCATACCATTCATTACCTCCTGAGTCCGTGCATGAAAGTATACTTACTATGTCTTTATCGTCTATTAATATAGTTTTAAATTTTTCAGCTTCAGTGATAACAAAAGTAGCGGTTTTAACTTCTCCTGAGAAAGCTCTTACTTTCTTTTTAAGAAGGTATTCGGCTGGATTACCTGATGATACTGAGTTTATAGTTACTTCAGTAGGATCTAAAGAACTAGAGTAAGTAAAGTCTACTTGATCAGGAATTAAAAATCTTGGTTGAGAACTAGTAGAAGCTTTAAGTTGTGCATTTTCTGCAATAGTTGCAGCAAACTGCCAAGCCGGTACATAATCTAATCCACCAGCATTAGTTGAAGGTATAATCTGTGATACTTCTATTTCTACTTCCGATACTCCGGTCATTTTAGGCTTATAACCTAACATGTAAGCTAATGAATATAAGTTTTCAGGGTTTTTACTATATTGTATAAATGTTTCTTGAATTTGAATATCTTGATAAAAAGATAAAACATCTCCAACATATGCTGCCATTTCAATAAACATCATACCAGGTGAAGCTGGTGAGAAGTCGTTAAAAGTATCAGGAAAGTAGTTTTTAGCATATTCTACCAACTGATTCTTAAAATCATTGAAATTTTTATTTACGTATTTTATTTCTCTTTTTTCTGCCATTATTGTACAAAGTTAATTGCTAGGTCGTCTTGTATACCGGTTTGAGCTATTTCATATGTTAATCTAAAATCAACACGATTATTATCACTATCAGGTACAGTTTCTACTTTTATAGGTATTACTGTAGGAAAGTTTTCTCTTAAAGATCTTTTTACTTCAGCATCTATCTTTTCTATACCTTCATCATTTATATTTTCAAATAAAAGATTTCTTAAGCCTGTACCAAAGCCTACATTTAAAAATCTTTCTCCTCTACCGGTTAAAAAGAAATTTATTATATTAGTTTTTATTGCTTCTTTTGTAGTATAATTAAGATTAAACACTGCATCGCCACTAAAAGGCAGTTTTATACCTACTGCTTTTCTAGGCTGTCTGTCTATAGGGTTTATTCTTTTTACTTCAAATGGCATATTAGCTTAGTTTATTAGCGCTTTTTTGATTTGCAAGATCTAAAACACTTTTTGCTTTTTTTACAAAATCTAAATTACTTATATCTAACCCTGGGGCATTACCTCCACTCATACCTAAACCAGAAGCAACTGTATTGCTCATAGCAGGAGCTGTAACCATAGAAGAATCAGCGTTAACAACGTTTCTGTAATCTTCATTAGTCATTTCTTTAGCAGTTTGTTCTAGCATACTGTTAATACCAACTGCGGGATTTAAAGGTCCTTTAGACCAAGTTCTAGTTAAGTCTTTTTCTTTCACAGGTTGTAGCTTATTAGCTTGACCTGAATCGGGTTTGCTAGCTATTTTCACAGCTTCATTTAAGATGTCAGTAAGCTCTTCTTTAATAGCAGCTTTGACTTCTTCTCTTATTAATTTTCGTAAACTATTTACCTTCATAATTATAAATATCTTTAATTAAAGTATTGTTAACTGTCTATTTAACCTTACCTTGATATCATTTAAAATAACTCTTGCATCTAAGGCAAATGTTGGAGGAGACTTTAACACTACAACTCCTTCATCTTTAGTTTTAGCTACACCAAACCTTCTAGGTGCTATTTCCGGTGAGGTTGGATCTTCTACTACCTCTAATAAATATAAATTACCATCAATACCCTCAAATATTTCTGAGTTTAAGTTAGAAGGTATATCTCCTGAACCGTCTCCATCATTACCTAAAGGTAAGCCGTCTTGTCCTAAACCTGAAGCTTGTCCATCAGTAGCAGTATCACCGGTTCCGCCGAATAATGCATCTACAATATCAGGGTTACCAGATTGATAACCGCTTTCTATAAGCCTTCTTCTTAACCTACTTTTTATACCTTCAGGAATAAATTCTTCAGCTTCATATTCTTCTATTAATTCTAATAAATCAGTTAATGCATCATCAAATGCTTGTCCGTCATCTAAACCGTCTATTTCTAAACCTAATGCAGCTATAAGATCAAATAAAGCTTGTTCATAATCGTCTAAGATATCTTCAGGAATATCTCCATCTTGTACAGCTCCAAGGATAGAACAATAAGTTTGAGCTAATCCTACAACTGCGTCAATTTTAGCTGAGATAGCTGTAAGTACTCCGGATATACTTCTAACTAAATTTACGACTGCTAATAAAGCACCGGAAAGGTTTCTAGCATGTAGTACTATATCTAAAACTTTATCTTTTATATCTTGTAATTTAGTAGTAATACTAATAGGCACACCAATACCAGGAGGTACTGCTTGAGGAATCGGTAGACTCAATACTAAGCTTACTACTTTTAATAAGGTAGTTATAGGTCCTAAAATAGTTTGAGCTAAGTTTGATACTCTATCTAAGCTCTGATTCAAACTATTAATTACGTCGCTTATTTGATTTTGACCTTGTTCTATATCTCCTATTTTCTGACATAAATCAGGAGCTAATCTTTCTACTACTTTTTGAGTAGCTGTATCTAAAAGTCTTTGTTTAAATTTATTTAGTAGTATTTTTTTAGCTTGCTTTATTCTAGCTTTAAATATACCTTTAACGTTACCCATCTGCGCAGCTAGGATTGCTTTAAAATTTGGTTCTGGTACGTTAGAAGTAGAGCTCATTATTCAGTAAATACTTTAGTTGATTTAATCTCCGGTATTAAAGTTTCTATTACTTGTATAGCTTCTTTTTCAGCTGTAGCAGCTGCAATAAGATTAGGAACATAGATGTTAGCTCTTTCTTGAAAAGACATAGCGTCAATAAGGTCTCTTAAAGTAGCAAGTATCTGAAATAAAACTTCTTCAAGCTTACCTCCTTTTACTACAGGTTGTTGAATATCTTCTATTCCATCCATACCTCCTATTCTTCTAGGTGAATTAGAGAAAGCATATGCTGATCTTCCTAAAAATATTTTTCTACTATCTAGAACTATTCTCCTGTTAGCGTCTAGGTGTACTGCATCTGAGGCTAAACTAACTGATTCATTACCTGTAATAATGGTATGATCTTTTTTAGAATTTATAACTACTCTATCTGAGTTTATTATAGCTTGTGCTCCTTGATATGCATTAGCTTTTACAGGAAACTGTCTTAAATAAGAGTCTCTTCTATCGTTAGCTAGATCTAGAGGTATTCTATGATTTGAGGTGAGGTAAATAGAGGTGGGGTCGATATTAATATCTTCTACTATAGGGGTATAACCATCAGGTAGTACTGCATCTCCTATATTACTTACAGGATCTAATTGATTAGGTCTACCATTTCTTATTATAGTTATAGGATCTCCTAAGTTCTCCTGTACCGTAAATGGATTTTGATTAGCAGGGCTTCCTGTAAATCTTATAGACTGTCCGTATCTACCTTCGATTACCGTATCACCGGGAAAGGGTAAAAGTGGAGCTACATCTCCTCTTTCTTCAACTAGTGTACCCATTTCTGCTCCACCGCCTGCATAGGTATCAGCATTAGGATGAGCATTAAAATGACAGTGGTTCCAAATAGCTAAAGGACTAGAGTAATAGGTTTTTTGAGCGTCGTCTATATCTGATTTATCTTGAGCTTCAGGTCCAGATGAAATATAGACTACTTCGTTTATGAAAGGAAAAGTGAAAACACTACGGTTCATAGGAAAAGCTTTAGGTAGTATTTGCTTACTATCTTCATCAGCTGTTTCAGAAAGAGCTCTATACCTTATAGCTCCTATGTCTCCATAGTTTTCGAAGCCAGGATGAGATTCGTCTAATATAATATCGACTACTCTTACCGGGATAGCACCTTCTTCGACTGTTACATCAGCTACTGAAGGTCCTGAACTTTGAAAGTTATCATTTACTCTACTCATCTTCAGTATCTTTATCTTGAGATTTTTCTGCTAAGTTATCGTTATTTTCTTCCATCTCTTCCAAAAGGTCTGCTAATTCAGAAGGATCGAAGAAGTCTTCTGAGCCTCCTTTAGAAGCAGAAGATTCTAATCTCTGTATAATTGCAGCCATTTTTATTAAATGCTCATCATTTTTAACCCCTATCTCCATATACTCTTTTATCATAGGTACTATTAGTGTAGCATCACCTACGTTTTCAATAAGAGGTTTAAGTTCTGCTATCAAACCAGATACTTGGTTTCTAGTAGTACTTGAGTTATCATGTATCTCAGCAAAAATGTCAGATAAAGTTTTACCTTTGAATATGGTTTTATCTAATGCCATAATATTTTTATAATAAATAGACTAAGGTACTTTATTTATATCATGGATAATTAATCCTTGCTCTTGATACTTATTATAAACTTTGTAAAACTCTTCTTTTAGTCTTGAAATAACTCTAGTTAGTGCTGGTGTTTCACAGTCAGTCATCTCTCTTATATAGATGTAAAGAGCTTTCTTCTTAAAGATGCCTATATCATGCCTGGTCTTGAATATAGTTAAAACTGCATCAGCTACTTTAGCTTCGTTTTCTTTAGGAAATAAAGCTTCTAACTTTTCGTAAGTTTCATCCACATATAAATCTAATAGTTGACCAAGAGTAAGAGCATCGGGGTGGTCAGGATCGGTGGGGTGCTTGGTAAATAAAGACTGGTCTTCATATGATTCTCCTATATCATTCCACGACGAATGTGCTTTAAGTTTTTTATAGTTTTTATTATTATAGTTTATTAACCATCTTTTAACTATAGTACCAAAATACGAATATGCTTTAGCTCCGTAAGTTGGATCAAACTTCATTATTTTTTCTTCTAGTAATACGCTTACTATTTCATGTTTGAGGTTCTCTATCCTTTCTACGTCGGTATAGTAAAACTTAAACGTATGAATTATATTTTCTGCAAGTTTATAAAAGGGAAGGTAAATATGATCTGTAAAGATCTTTTTGCGATATTCAGGGTCAGAGCTTTGATTGTACTTAACTATGTAATCTTCGGTCTCTTTTGTAAAGTAATTATGTTTGCTTCTTTTTCTGCCCATAGTTTTCAGGTACTTGATAAGCTTGTATATCAGCTATCATTGATTTTAAATTATCAAAAAAGTAACCTGTCTCGTCATCTGATGCAAAAGCACCTTTCGAATCGAGTTCTTGAAGTCGGGCGTTCATCTCTCCTACTTGTGCAGAGAGACTATTAATAAAATCTGATTGTGATTGAGATATATCTTCGTATTTCTCTGTTTTCAGCAATAGGTTTCTTATAATATAAATAAATATTCCTAAAGAAACAACTAAAATACCTAAAAATATGTAAAAAGTTGTGGTTTCTACGGTCATTTTATAAATTTTTAATCATATTTGACAGTCCTTTTGAGGAGTTTACTGTTTTTCCTGTGGAGGACTTAGTTTTTTTAACTTTACTGTTAGTAGATCCCCCTGATAGTAACCATTTGTCGTATTCGACTTTAGAGGCTAAGAAGTCGGCACTATGTAAAATACTAACTATAGAGGTTTTCTGCCTAGCATGAGGTGTATTACTAAAAAAGTAGGGTTTATTACCGTCGGAAAACAGTCCATCATGTAGTTTTATAGCTAAATATTCGTTTTTAGTAACAGGAATACCGTATTTTTGTAGGGTAAACAAGGATCTATCGGGGACTAACATAAAATCTAAGTCAGTATTAGGGGTATACATTTCATGTAGCTTATCTTGACGCCATTTATCGGTCTGAGGTATGTAAGATGCTTGTTCTTTAGTACCTATCTTACCTAAATCATGGAAAAGTGCTGAGAATACTAACTCTTCATCGGTAAAGTCGATAGTACCTCCCATTTCTTTGTACATTTTTGACTGTTTTACTGAGTATTCAACTACTCTATTAACATGATCAACGTACCCTCCTGGGAATGCATTATGATACCAAGTTTTACCACTAGCAGGTGCCATAACATAGACTTCGGATAGATCTTCTAACATAGAATTAACGTCATTTTTTCTATCCTTAATGTAATGGTCGACTATTTTAAGATGTTTCTCCCAATTTTTTTGAATTTGTTCTGCTGTTAAGCTCATATAATTTACCCTTTTTTAATAACTAATTAGATTCAATTATCTTATATATAAATTATAATAAATTAATATAATACCTATAATTAATAATACTTATATATTATATATTATTGAAGATAATAATAATTTTGCAGAAAAGCAACTATTCTACTATAAACTTTTCCGTAAAGTTTTTTTCTATCCAATAATTGTCTTGCTCCCAAATAACTTTCATGTAGATATTAATAGTATCTCCTTCTAACTCTGGAGGGAAAGGTCCTACCAATCTTTTAGTATCAAAACCTGTACCATTATCATAAAAGTATACTCTATCATCTTGAACTATATTTAAAATATCTCCTTTAAACTGGTTTAAGTAAACTATAGTATCATTAACCGGTATAGGAGTACCTTGATAAGTCTCTAAACCTAAATAAGGACTATACAAAGGAATAGTAAAAGCTAAACTATCTCCTAATACCCAATAAGTATCCGAATCAAAAGTAGCAGAAGTTATCTCATCTGGAAGTTTATCTGCGGTTATATTTAATTCGAAGTACGGTAAATACTCTAACGTCCAATCTAAATCAACATGATGTATATTATTAGTATCTTGGTAAGAAGTATTAGTAGGAAAGAATATTTCCGCTGTAGGATCGTATATAACGACCGTTTCTTCAACTTCACAACTAAATAAAAGAAATAATATAAAGAATCTGTACATAACCTATTTTTATATAATATAGTTAAAAATTAGCAGAAATCCAACTAATTCACTAACTTTTTTTCTATAAAATCTACTAACCAGTCCACAAGATAATAGTAAGATTGTATATTAAGATGACCGGAATCAGGCCATAAAATTAGTTTAGCTAACTGACAGGTTTCGAAATCATGAAGATCTTTATGTACTTCACTTAATAAATCAGGATGCCAAGTTTCAATTTTATGATCAACTATATCTCCGCAAAGCTTAAACCTTCCATATAGCGGAGTATCTAATCTTTTCCACGTATTGTACATTAATACTAGACTTTCGATTATATCCTCTGTTAATAAAAAGAAATTATTTCTTCCTTCGATATATTTAGCGTCAAACCGAGTATGACCTCCGGCTATAATAACTTTTTGATTATGCTCTTTAGCCCAGACCTCTACTATATCTAAAAATTTATTTATCTCTTTATCATACCAACGATTAAAAAGTTCATAATCGTGGCAATAATTTAACCAATCTCTACTAACCGGATTATCACCCTCTTCTCTTCTAATTATACCGGAGAAAAGAATAAGAGAAATATTACCTTTAGGTTTAACATAATGCTTAGACTGTTTATTAAAATATTGATTTACTATCCTGCTAAAACTACTACCGGGAGACGCATAAGGTATAGCCTCATAACCCTTGAACTCTAAAAACTCTTTCATAACAGGTAACTTAATTTTTTTTTCTTTTAACCTGCTCTTTAAAGTATGGTTCCAACTCCAATACCAACTATCGCTAAAAATACTTATAACTTTCACTTAATTTATTTATCTAACCATTTAAACCATCTGTTCATAATGAACCAAAATATAACCATTATAGATATAAGCTTTATACCCATAAATAGATCTTCCATAGGGGTGGGGGTTTATTATCGTTTTATTGAGAGGGCCACGCCGCACGCGCTCGCGAAGTTGCCCCGAAAATTATTTATCATGCTTACCACACTTACAAGAAGGGCAGCTATCTTTCTTTTTATATAAGCAACAGGATAGAAAAGATAATGCTCCTACAGAGAGTAACAGTAAGATGCATAATTCTAAATATATCGGCATTTTTACTTGTTTAGTATGTGTTTAACGTCTTCTAGTGTGACCTCCATTTCTTTAACGGGATCAGGCTCTATCACTAGGTCTAAGTATCTCTTAATATCAGCACATCTCTCATAATGTTCTATAGATTCAAAATATTGAATAAGATTATGTAGAGAGGTTAATGTGCTTCTATATCCAATCGATTGAGCTGGTTTCTCTAAGGATATGATATTATCTAGGGGTATACGCTGGAGATATTTAAAAAGTTTAACCATGTATTTATGTCGGACTTCGGTTCTTACTTTTTTATATTCTTCACCATGACTGTTTAGTTGTAATTTATCCATTAAGAAGTAATTCTCCATACCCCTTACAACCATACCTAAAATTACATGATGTTGTTTAAGAAGATCTTGTACACCATTCTCCTTATAAACCTCTTCGTCAGAAGCTTCAAAGATACTAAATAATGTATTTGGATCTATTCTATTCATAATTATTTATAAATAGTTGTTTTTTATCTTTATTTTTCTTATATTATTATATATGCTGGTAATAACTCTATGGGGTGAGAAAGAAGAAGCTAACGTTATGGCGTCATTGGGCTAGAGCCTTAGGCGAGAAAACAGGAGATACCAATAAAGATGCAGACATAGTTGCTTTCTGGAGAACTCTAATTATATTACAAGCAGTCATAACAAATGGTTTTATAGTATGGAATATTTTACGAAATTATTTAAATCAATAGAAATAGTCGGGATGGCCAATGGGCCGTTATTAGGTATTCAATATTTTCCTCTAGATGATAGGATGGAAGCTTTCGCTGATGAAGATTGGGCTGAGTTAAATATATATCTCCTTATTATTTGTGTAAGATTTAAATGGTAACAATGTATGGACTACGTAATAGTAGCACTTTTTCAATTAGCCTTTTCTATTTTAAAGGTATTTGACGTTAAATGGTCATATGATAACGATATTACTAAGTTAGTTTTAGGTAATTTTGCGTTATCTGCGGTTTGGTTAGCTTCTACTGCAATAGGTATAGTAGGAGTAATGGATGGAGACTGGTTTATGATCTTCGTTTATGTATTTTTTGGAGGAATAGGGAAGGCAATTGCTATAATTTACTTCGATCCTAAGTATCGTTCCAAAGACCCCCCTATAGACAAAAAAATTCCAAAATAATTTCCCCGGTATTTTATGAAAAAACGGTAAAAAGGTTGAAGTTGAACCGTAGACTCAGCATTAGAACCACAATAAGTACCTTATATAGAGGAAATATTAAGGAAATACACTAAGATTTACCCTAATCCCGTACTAAATCCTTGATTTTTACAAGATTACTTATAAATAATATATAAATATATATAGTCTATACCTAAAAATCTATGAGAGAAAGGAAGATAGGTATGGAAGAATCACGCAGACTACCAACTACTTAGGGAACTATACTGTCAATGTTATAGAAGTGTGATGTCTAGCTGCCTTCAAGTTGACAGCCGGGTTCGTTAACCACATGGGCAGAATACCCACAAAGCTATATACGTAAGGTAGAACACTAGAGCTATAAATAAAAAAGACGTTATAGCATCTATAGTACCAGCATACGGCCTTAATAGACCTTTAATCTTATTATATAGTTTCATATATGTATATGTTTATATTATTATATATTATTTAATAACGTGCATACTATATAAAGGAAAGACATAGTTAGTTCTCTGAGACATCATATCATATGTATACCCCTTCATGGTAGTACGGCCTATCGACTCTATATTCATACCATCAAACGATAGAGGACTATCTTTATGTATGCTATATCTCATATCACCTTTAAACCCACTATAGGCTCTTATCTTATAGTAGTTAGGCTGGCCTTCTCTATCTGTACCATATGATACAATAATATGCTCATCATCCTTTAGAGACTGGATAGCATTTAATACGTTCTTTGATTGTTTAACCTTATCTTGATATGTCATATAACCTTTATTTATACTAAATATACGAAAAAATACGGTAGGATCCAACTATTTCAATGATTTTTTTATCCTATATAGAAAAAAACGAAGGTAGGTAGAGGCAGGACTGATATTAAACCATTATATCTTATACGCTATATTGTGTATCTTTTATACATTCTATATATTTTTATATGTTTATGTATTTATATTTTTATATTAATATATACTTATATAGTATTTAATATACGATAGGTTATCTACTACTTAGTATTCCTTTGTCTCCATAGTTTAGATAGTCTCTCCTTAACTCTCTTGACTTTATTGATATCGAGTATTGACCATAGTCTACTATTACTCAGCCACTCTCTTTTATATACCTCAGTATTCTTTTGATTTAATTTGTCCATATATTGAATATAGATTTGATAGTAAGATAGGATGGACTATTCATCAATTTTGCGCGTGGCCCCTTCGGGGGAGAGAGGAAGCACCCCCACCCCCTCCGGCTATATTACCACCATCCTCGCCCGGCCTTCTCCATTGCTCTCATTCTAATATCTTCTAACCTTTTGAGGTACTTAAAAAACTTACACATCTTAGATTCTTTTCTAATCTTATCTATCTGCTTTTCAACTAAAAGTTTTTGCTTATTCATTTTTATATATTATAAGTACTCTTTTAAAAAAGTATTTCTATCTATCTCTCTCATTTTATTTTTAAGATAATATTTAGCATACTCTTCCATTATAGTATCCATCATAGTATAATGAGACCATTGCTCAGATTCTACTGGAGGATTATTCCATTCATTTTCTTTAAGCCACTCCTTCGCTGTCATCGGCATAACTACTAACTGACCTTAATCCTGAGTAAGTACAGGTATTACGTTCAATCTTTTCTTTCTTTTTTCTCTCTTCTTCTAACCAAAGCTCTTCTTCTATTTCGTAATGAACTCCTGATAAACACATACTATATTGTCTTTTGTTTTTCTTCTTTCATTCTTTTTCTGATCTCTTTCGCATAAGGGCTAGTAGGTTCAGGAGGAAATCTTCCTTGATTACCTATACCATCATAATCCATTAAATCACCTTGACCATGTCTAGAATAATAATTTCTAAGTTCTGGGTCATTAAGCATATCTTCTCTTTGCTGATTATGCCCCCAGTAAATTGCTCTTAATAAGGCATAAATATAAACTGCAAAGATTATAAACCCTATAACAAACATTACTATCATATTATTAGTCATCATTTTTTAAATCTTCTTCTTCTTCGGTTATTAACTCTTTTACTAGCTGCTAAAGCTCTATAGAAATCATTCCTTCTTTGCCTGATACAAACAGCTGCTACTAATATGGAAGGTACCCATATACCTACGAATATTCCTTCTAATTGATTACCGCTAAACCATAACCCTACTGAGTAGAGAAAAGATAAAAACGATAAAATAACCGGGTAGTATAATACCCAAAATAACTTTACTTTTTTCATAATCTACTTTTTTTTATTTTTAAATAATAATTCTATTAGTTGTTCTAATTCATCTTTTTTATAGAACCTAATATATTCGTTATCGAAAAACTCAACATACCAACCGTCTCCATCTTCATCAGATAGATCGAAAGCATCGTTAGCATTGCTAGTTAATTCTAAATTAAACTCTCCTTCTTCTTCTACTATAGGAAGAGAATAAAAATAATAACCTCCATCTTCTGCTGCTTCTTCGAAGTTACCAGTTTGCATAAGTTCTAAATCCGTAATTACTACTTTTTCAAAACCTAAATCTTCTAAATCTTTTCTAGTCATTTTTAGATAACATTTTAATCCTAGCTGGAATAACTAAGCTCATATTACAAGCACTACAACATCTTCCTTTACCTTCATTTAAAGGATCAGGATTATGACCAAAATCAGGTATCATAGCGTCACAGATACAGCATTCAATATGTTCCATTATTCCCACAAACTATCATGATCAAGGCTTCTAATATAATTCCATCTTTCACGTTGATCGATTATTGAATCTTCTTTAGTATATACATGCATACTATCTCTAATTATTTCCCAATGCAATACATTAGGATCATTATCAGGGTGATAAGTATCTTTAGCAAATAGATGAGCATCTATAAGTAAGTAAGCAAATATAATAAACAAACCTATTATAGATATGCCTAAAACTTTATAGTTACTTTCAACTTGTTGCTTACTCCGTCCCTGATAATTCCTTATATCTTTTTTCATAACGATTTAATAATTCTAAATAAAATTTATATGTTACTGGGCTATCTAATTCAAAATATTTTAGATCTTTAGTCGTAGAAAAATTCCTAAAAAAATTATTAATATATCTACGAGCCCCTTTTAAATGAGCTTCACAAGTACAGGAATCTATTACTTTTATTCCTTTCCTTTTAGCTCGTAGAGGACTACTTCTCCTCTTTCTCTTTACCGGCCTTTTATCTCCCATATCAACTCACTTATAATATCCATTGCATTTGCTTTATTACCGCTCTCTAGTTGTTCTAGTGCGTCGTTAAGTTTATGGTAGAGATCTTCTTTATTAAACTCTATTAACATTATTCTACTATTTTAAACTTTTTAGCTCCTCTAGGGGCTTTTATTTCAGCGATTTTTAATGCAGTAGCTTCATCTTCAGCTTCTACATCTACGATATCGTAATCGTATCCAGTATCTTCCTTGCCTATAAAATGCAAGTACCAATATTCTACTTTATAACTATGCATATTAAAATAACTCTAACTGTTTAACTGGGTTATCTATTTTAATCTGATAAACGCTATCAACTTTCCTAGTAGGTTTAAATTCATTACCTTTATTATCGATAAGCGTTCCATCTTTAATAGTAAATGCATGCTTACTAACTCCTACTATATAAGTACCTTTAGGATTATCTTCAATAAAAGACTTTACAGTTTTCTTTCTATCTATTAACTCTCCATAAAGTTTATAAGTATTAGTTATTCTAGATTTAGGAAGAGTTAAAACTTTAAATCTTTTCTTTCCTATCTCCATTCCTTCTTCTTGAAAACCAGCCATAGCTTTAACTATTAAATGATTCTCAGTACCTTTTCTAGGTTTTCTTTTGAAATGCTTAGCTACAAATTTATGAGAAGTATCATAATCTACATCTGTAGCAGTAGCAATTGCTCTAACGAAACAATCACCTTTTTCACCTTTAGCTAATTTTGAAGAGTTATAGCTTTTAATCTCTTTTGAACTATATTTAATCATAACCTTTTAATTTATTTTATAATAACGTAATCTCTATACTGCCATTCAAGCGCTTCAATATTACTCATTCTTACTTTTTCGTAAACTCTAGGAGTTTCATTCCAACAACTAATTTCTATATCAGCAGACTTACCAGAAGCAGTCTTTTTAATAATCTTTGCAGAAGTAATTCCTCTCAAAGTCCAATCCCATCTTAGATCCATCGTAGCTTTTTTATCTCCATCAAACTTTAAACCAGTAGTATTAAGTAAAGTTTCAGCTTTATTTAAATAAGAATTATTTATTTCACTTTCAATAGTACTAATACCATTCTTTATACCGTTAACAGCATCAAGAGCATCTTTATATTTTTTTTGATACTTATCTTTTATAGCATTTAACTCAGCTATAATATCATCTCCATAATCTAAAATAATATGAGATACTTCTCCAACTATAATTAATCTTTCTAAATTCCAATTAGATCTTTCTGAGGTAGAATAAACAGAAGGTTCAATAGCATCGAATCCTCCTTCTCTCCAGTTCTCTCTTAATCGGATAGTAAGTACCTCATAGTCATAAGTTTTACCTTCTTTAGGTCTTACTATTTCAAAAGTAGTTCCACCATATTCAGGCTTCTTAATATAAGCATCAGAAAAAGATAAATTAGAACCACCAAACCATTCTTCGATAGCTTTAAAATATTTATCATCTCTTTCTTTTTTAACTTTATAATATTTAGATTTAGCTTCAGAAAGTAGCTCAACCTTTTTTTCTTTTACTTCTTTTAATATTTCGACTTTAGTCATAACCTTTATTAATTTTTAATTATACATAAATATACGAACTTTTTTCCGGAATAGCAACTATTTTATTAACTTTTTTTACTATTTTTTCAAGTTTTTTTTGGATCTGAGCAGCTAGTAAATAATCTTCATTCTCTATAGCTTTATCTTTTTCATCTAACCAAAAAGTAAATTCGTCAAGCAAGTTTTTCAGTAACTTCATTTATATGTTTACATTTTCTATGAGCAATATAGCCCCAACAATCACAACTTAACTTATTGGCTTTGTTAAGTTTAACTGTATATTCCTTATCCGAAGTAGCACTTTTAAAACTCCAAGTTTGAGGTTCTACAAATAACTCTTCGAAAGGTTTCTTATCTATTTCAATATCATCTAAAGTAGTTTTAGGATGAACTTCAGTCCAAGAAGGCATATGATAAGTTTTACCATTTAGAGTAGTTATACCTCCTTTACCTAAATTAGAATAAGGAACTTTATAACTATGCCTTACTACTACCATACTTGAAGGAGGATTACTAACTGAGTAAGCACCTTCGGAGAATTTTATCTCTCCATTTACTCTCCATAACGCCATACTAAAAAGGTAAAGGTCCGTCGTTTTTATCTCTAGGTTGAGAAATATCTTCTAACTTTCTATAATGCATAGAAGCAAAAGGTTGTTCTCCTATTTCAGTAATATTAGGATTACGTCCATATTTATCTAAACTTTCTTTCATCTTATGAGCTCTTTTACGAGCCATATAATCATTAGGAGCATATACATACATGTCCATAGTTACTACATATCTTTTATCGTTATCTTTAGGCATAATTATTTATTTTCTTTAATTATATTATTAATATCTTCTCTGGATTGCCAACCTAAAACTTTTTTTCCAATCATAACTTCAAAGGAAGCTATATCTTCTACTTCTAGCATAGGTCCACCTTTTCTATTTCCGTATCTAGTAGTACAGTATAAGTTATTACCTGCAACTACTGATAGTTCTTTACCGTTATCAAAACGATACTTAGCCATAAGGCCTTCCATGTAATCATTAGGGTGTTTTATAAAAACTAAATTATCGAATGTCATATATTAACAATTAGGATTTAAACTTCTTTCTTGACCAGCATACTTATGCTCTTCAGGATAGATAACATACATCTTATCCTTATAAGAAGAAGATTCAAAAATAAACATAACTAAATCTTCTATATTTACTTCTTCAGGAGAATCACATTCCTGGTATTCTTTTTTTACTTCTAAAACTAAATTTAAAAAATCTTTAGTAGATAAAGACTTATCTACATAATTAAGCTTTAAGATATCTTTTACTTCATCTTTTAGCCAAACGTCAAAACTTATATTTCTCATATTATAACCTTTATTTATTACATAAATATACGAAAAAAAATGCAGAAAAGCAACTAACTACCCTAGTTTTTTTTGGATTCTTTATTCATTCCTATTTATTACTACGGAGGTATCTTTCTCCGATAACTGTTTCACCAACCTCTAGAGATAGTTTTATAAGTTTAACCTTAAATTTTTAATATGGATTTTTTAACTAAAATTAGTGCGTGGGCTAAAACCCTAACTGAAGTTGGAATAAGTGTAATTGCCTTAGGAGTAGTATTAGAAGTACTATTCAAAGGAGCAGTTATTCCCTTCTGGCCTGAAGTATCAGTGGTAGATAATATCATGGGTATCTTAGGCGGATTAAGCAACGAGGGTCTTTTAGGATTAGTCGGTGCATTTGTAATTTATCATATCCTTAAGAAATAGGATAGGTTAAAATTATTAACTAGAAAGAGGGCTTCGGTCCTCTTTTTTTTTAGAACGAAATAAAATCTACGTATATTACTCCAAAATTATTAGGATTAAAGTAGTAATTAAATTGATGTTCTTCTAATACTTCTTTAATAATTTTATCTTTAAGTATTTGAGAATTACCTGTAATAATTTCAGCCTGGAAAGGACCAACTAAAGAAAGATTAATTATTTCTTCCTCTACTAATAATTTAGCCTCATCGTGAGACTTACCGTGAAGATCTATTACCCTCTTCGTCATCTTCATCGTAATAGTCAAAAAACGTTAAAATCCACTCTCTTACAAAAACAAAAAAATTATAAGGCCAAAAAAGTAACTGCATATATCTTTCTCCATTGTTAAATCTACCTCCTATACCATGTTTATTACAAAACCACTCTAACCAAAAAGCCCATAAGCATCCAGTTATAACATATGCTACTAAAATATCTACTATCATCATTTTCTTCTATTTTCTATAGCTTGCATTTCTTGCTGTAGCTTTTGTATTTGTAATTTATTATCTTTGGTCTTATCATATTTCAAATCTATAATTTCATTGATGATATCTTCTAACCTTTTTTCATCTTCGTATTCGTGTAATTTTTGCATTAGTTATTTAATTTAGCTTTAATAGTTGGATTATAATTATAATTTTTTAATTTAAACATATTATTAGTAGCTATATTGATAGCTCCATTAAACGATCTTTTTACTGCATCTACAAAAGTAGGAGATAAAATTAACTCAGGTAGTTCGTAACCTTCTCTGAGTAGTAAATCTTCAGCTTTATCTAAATGATTATTATATAGATGAACGTCTCCGAATGAACCTCTTACCTTACCTGGTTTCTTATTTACTGCAGATGCAATCATAGTTAATAAAAGAGAGTAAGATGAAATATTAAAAGGTACTCCTAAAAATAAATCAGCACTTCTTTGATTCCATAAAAGATCTAAATAATCTCCTCTAACGTAACATTGAAAAGAATAATGACAAGGAGGTAGAGCCATAAGATGAAGTTCAGATATATTCCATGCATTAACTAATAATCTTCTACTGTGTGGATCTTCTTTTATATTCTTAATTAATTCACCTATCTGATCAACATAACGAGTAAAAGAGCCATCTACAATTTTCCATTTTCTCCATTGACTTCCATAGATAGGTCCTAACTCACCCCATATAGTAGCAAAACTATAATCGTCTTTAATTTTTTGTCTAAAATCTTCTTTTGATAAAGGTTCGTCTAAATCATAATTATAAGTACTTACATACTTTTTATATGCATCACCGGTCCATATATCGCAATTCTCAAATAAAAGACTTCTAATATTAGTATCACCACTTAAAAACCATAATAACTCAGTAACTATTTGTTTCCAAGCCATTTTTTTAGTAGTTAATATAGGAAAACCTTGTTGCAGATCAAATTCTAAAGTAGCTCCGAATATAGAACGTACTCCAGTACCGGTTCTATCACCTACTGATTGACCATTGTTTAAGACGTTTTTTAACAGATCGTGATATTGTCTGTCAACTTGATTCATTAATTATAAATTACAAAAGTTAAAGTACCATCCATATTTTTTAAAGTTTTATCTATTGATCTTCCTTTGGGTGCTCTGGATAGTTTATCGTAGGTATAACCATTCATACTAATATGATAGCCATCTTCGACTAATTCAGATAATCTATAGTTAATTTTAGTTCTCGGAACGTAGTAGTTTATTTCCATATAAAATAATATAATAAATTTATTGCAGAATTACAACTAAATTATAGTTTTATTTTCCCTATCGGCATACATCTCTATAATCTGATCAGCATCGAAGTTAGGAAGTTTTCTATACATAGGTGAATCTATTTTCTTTTTATTTAATTGTCTATAATTATGCCTTCTTTCTATCATTTTCTCTATTCGACCTTTAATCCATCTATAATGGTCTATATCAATTAAATTTTTATGAGGATTAATATTAGTTTTTAAATTATGAGGTCCTAGAAGATAATCAGTAGAAGGAAATAAGCATGGTTTATCTAATGAACCCCAGTTAGTCCTTTTAGTAATTAGAGGAAATTGTTTATTTAATTCTTCTGAAGTAACTTCTATAAGCTCTTTATCTTTCGATTCTCTATCTCTTAACGTACCCCATACGGCTTTATACTTCTTAATAGCTTCTTTTAGTTTAATATTCCATATTTGAAACTCATCTACATCTGCTAATAAAATATATTCTTCTTTACCTTCTTTTATAATATCGTTAAATTTATTAGTTTTAGTTACTCCATCAAAAATACCAACCCATTTATCTAATTTTAAATTTACATTTAAATAATTATATTTTTTAAGATCAAAATCTTTATTACTATGCAATATTAAATGAAATGAATCTATATCTAACTTAGAATAATGATCCATAAAATGAGGTAATAACACTTCATCGTAATCTAAACTAATACAGCTAATAAGTTTAATTCTCATTTAAAAAATTATATTTAGTAAAACCGCTTTTATAGCAAAGCATAGCTGAAGCTCTATTCCAATCATCTGAGTATAAGTACATAGTATCGGTGTTGGTTAAGTTAAAGCTATATTCAAATCCTTGTCTATAAAAGAACCAAGATGAATTAGGATGCGGTTTATAATTTCTACTAACTAATGCTCCTCCTATATAAAGTTCATTTTCTTTTATATTCTGATAATAAGATTTCCAATCAATTGTAATGCAGTTAGGATTAGTCCAATGCCATCCTAAACACTTATCTTCATACATATGTAAATGGCATTGAGAACCAAACTCTAATCTATCTTTAACTTCTGATACGGAAGGTATTCCTTCCCACTCTAAATCTTGATTATGAAAATATATTACTTCTTCAACCTTAGATATATTATTATCGAAAGTATCTACTGTAAGAGTATCAAACCAATATCTACTATCAGGTTCGTGAAAGCAAAGATTACTTTTAATTAACTTGAATTGAACTATCTTATCTATTTTCATATTAACGATGAACGAAATTCTTGTCTACATTTTTTAGTAGCAGAAAGATATTTAAGATCTAATTTTAATTCCGGAATAGTTCTTTTTTTAGAATATACTTCTTCGTAATAGTTTATAGGCAGATTAACTGACTCACTTACTTCTTTGAGTCTTACCTTACATTTATCAATATAATTTTTTCTAAAAATAAACTGATCTTTATCTACTGGTAGTTTACTTACATGCCATTTTTCGAAAGGAGATCTACCATTTAAATTAAATAAAGCCCAAAATGATTCGTATTGTTCTTTTAAATTTTTTCTAGATAATAGAATAGTACATTCAAATTTAGGAACTAATTCAACTAAAGACTCTAGAGAAAAATGCTCATGACTTATTACTTTGACTACCCAACCTGGAATAGTAAGTACATCTTTAGGTTGAGGTTCGAATTGACTCTTAAAACCGTATGCTGAACTAATGGCGTTTAATAAATTAGAGCTACCTGTTCTAGGTTCAGCAATAATTAAAACGTTTTTCAATTATAAATGCTTTGTATTAAAATTAGCTACAAATTTATCTAAGATAGCTTTACAAGCTGCTTTATTATTAGTTGAAACTTCAGTAACTGTTCTACTGCTTATAGTTTCTTGCGATATTCTTTTATGTATGCTAGGTGCTGCCATATCTTAAAATTTATTATGAACTAAAATATTATTTGCATAGTAATTATTATTAGGTTCTACACTTAATAAATTATATACTATTACTTCTTTTTCTTCTTCGATAATTTCTTTAATTTTAATTTCATCGTTATCAAAATTAAGAACTTTTTGTTCAGGTTTAAGATCTTTTACTTTTTGGAATCCTATACCTGGAACATAGTAAGGATGGTCTTCAGTAACTTCAGTAGTTTCTCCATTACTTAGAACTACCTTAAATATTCTATTAGCTTGTAGCTTTTGTATTTCTTTTACTGCTCCTGCTTCTTTTGTTTGCTTTTCTAAATTATAAGTCATAACATTATCACCAGGTTGTACATTCTCTATACTTTTAATATCTCCGTTTGCAAGTTGTATTTCAGTTCCTGATATAAAGCAACCAAAACCAAAGAAGAACATAGGGTTATGAGCTACAATTCCTACTCCTGCTAAATCACTAGAAGCACTAATAATCAAAGTATCAACCTGCTCTACATCAGTATTATATACTTTAAGAGATGAAGTAGCATCGAATATTATTCCATTAATAGCTGTAATATCTATTAAATCGTTATTAGCAGTTGGTATATAATCAGTTCCAGGTTCAATTGCTTCTATCTTCTTAAACGACATAACGTTAGAAGAGCTATCATAAGTTAAAAATTCTTTGTTATAGAAAAAGATGCTATCTCCTGATCCTAACTGCATTTCGTAAGCTGTGTTATAGTCTAAAGGAAAATCATTATTGCTTATTACGATAGAACTAGTAAGATAAGAACCAGAAGGAAATTCACTACCAGAATAGAACCAATTAGGATCACCTTGACCGTCATCTAATCTAGAACCAGAGATATAATATGAATCAACAGATTCACTAACAGCTATTTGAGCAATATCTTTATATGAATCATCTTGCATCCTCAAAAGAGTACCTTCAATCAATCCTCCTTCGGCTCTATCTCCATATCCTTCTATTTTAAAGAAGTTAGTAGAGTTATGGAAGAAATATTTAAGAGGGAAAGTATGAACTAAATTATTTTCAGCCATCGAAGAAGAAATAAAACCATTCTCTCCATATACTTCATCAACACTAGCAAAAGTTAGTAAACTTTTAGACTGCATCTCCCCTAAATAACAGTTATGTATAGCACTTCCTGAGCTATAAAGCACACCAACGCTTCTTATACTTTCAGCAAAACTAGGAGCACCCCCAGATACAAGAGTATCAGTAACATCCATCTCATCGGCACAAGTAAAGCCTTCACTTTCTTGATCAAAATAATATCTTTCTAAAAAGTAATCTTCAGTATCTAAATGTTCTTTAGCAGGAACATAAGAAGCAGTCCAGTAGTTTGAAATACCCATTTCTCCTGTGTGGCCAAATTTTATAATATTCGATCTTTCAAATGCAGGTTTTTGAACGTATTGAGGTCTATGAGACATATATACATTAGAACAAGATAATAAAGTACTAATCTCTCCGAAGTCACTTGATGAATGGTAAATTTCAGGAGTACAGTTGTAGTTAACTCCTTCATGTGGTGATGCATAACTATCACCGTTTTCTAACATAAGTTTATGAACGTTTAATTTTCTTTTACAGTAAGTAGAATCAAATAAAGCATTTTCATCATAACATAATCTTAAGATAAATTTATTATCAGCATCGTCTATATTAACAGGGTAAATACTAAATACTTCTTCTTCATGAGTAGTAATAGTAGAAACTGTAGAAGCTAAAGAGGATGAAACCCAAATTGCTAACTTTTCTTGAAACTGTTTATAAACTATTTCTAAAGTATCTATATTATTATCTTGTATAATAGAAGCTAACGGAGCATGGTCTAATAAATCAGTATTAGAGATAGCTGTATCAGTATTAAACTCTAATAATTTTAAATTACCATCTCCATGAATAGCAAAATCAGCTGAATATAATGTACCTTTCATAATGACTTTTTATACTTATAAATAGATAATATAAGTAATATAATTTAAATTAACAAGTTTTTTTTAGGAAATGTTGTGTAGTCTAATAATGTAACTATTCTATCAGTTTCTCCTCCATTCTTAACTGAATGCATATTACCATATTGGTTTATCTCTACAACTTTACCTTCAGTTTGTATTATTTTTTCTCCTCTTACATCAAAAACTACTTTATCATTACTAAAAACTGGTATAGTAATTCGATGAGCAGTTTTAAGAGATGGTTGAATATTTCTAGCTTTTAGTTTAGGATCTAACCAATTTTGCGTATAACCATCCTGGTGAGGAGGAACATGTTGTCCAGCAGGTAAATTAACAAAAATAAATCTAATAATTTTTCCTAATCCTACTTCTTTTCCTAAATGCTCTTGAATTTGATAATACTCATCTTTATATTTATCCCACCATTTAGTCTTTTCTCCATCTCTTTGATAATATTTAGGATCATATTGAACTGGTATTGAGAATGTTCTTTTATGAGCAGTACGAGGACCAGCATTCTGTCTCCAATCAAACTCTAACCAGTCTTCTCGAGTATGTTCAAGAATTTTCTTTTGAAGAGAACTTACATCATACTCTCCATAATACTTAAAATTCCAATCGTTAGATTCCATTAAAAAAATGTATTGTCCAAGCTATCAAACCATTAATTTGAAGCACTACTAAGTTCCATTGCTTCCTTGTTGCTACTTGTATAATTACACATATAAAGCCAATAATAAATAGTACAGGTTCTACAGTCCATTGACCTGCTATAAGAAAACCTGTTCCCATGTAACCAATGCGTGAAGCCATTTTCTCCCAAGGAGTTAGCTCTCTACTCCGAACCATCAACCTTAGGTAATATTTCCACCAATTGAACTCACATTTACGGCAAGTTTTTTTATTTCTGGTCTTAAAGAAAAAGTTAGGTCTTTCTTTCTTACAAACGTTACATCTTTTCATCTATCTCCAAGGTAACATAGTCATGCCTATCTTATTAAGAAGCCATTCTATAATTAAAAATATAATACCACAAACAACTATTTGATAAAACCACCATTTCCAACCAGTCAAAGACAAAGCCCATTTACGTAAAGGGGATTGCATAGCTAAATTATATAAGTATTGTTTAATTTTTTCCATTAAAATATCCATTTAAATATATTACTCCATATTACATACGTAACAAAAAATATAAGAACCCATGCAAATAATACATCCCATTTTACTCTTCTCATAATATAGATTGTTTAGTAGGAGGACTAAATTTAGAGTACCAAACTGCTAATGTTTCTCTAACTCCTGCAGTTATTTCTCTTGAAGTATGAATACCTCCTCTATAGGTTACATAATCTCCATTTTTTTTAAATGAAGTTTTTTCTTTGCCGTCCACAAAAAACTCTCCTCCGTGATACTTATCTTCTAAAATAAATAAAACTGATAGCTCAGAAGGATCTTTATGAGGTAAAACTTTATCACCTCTAAAATAAATATTTTTATGAATAGCCATAACTGAGTTAGGATCTTGATCTACTATATCGCTAATAAAGTTTACTAACTCTTTATTTTTAACAATACTGTAAGGAATAATATTACTAGCTAAAACTGCTTTTTTACCTCTTCCGAAATCGTCTAAACCAATATTAAAATAACTTTCATGTAAGCCTCTAGAAAGTTTATTCATTCGTTCATACTCCTCAGGATGAAATATTTCAGCTTTAGAAACTAACTCTTTTAGTTTTTCGAATTGTTTACGATTGATTCGTTTCATAATGATAATCCTAAATCTTTTCTAATATCATCTTTTACTATACGAAGATACTTAGTTCTTTTTTCGTGAGATACGAAAGGTACTGACCAGAATTGTTTAGTCTTAAGCCATCTACTTAATTTCCATCCGAATACAAAAGTATAAACTCCCATTACTAATCTTAATTTAACTGAGTTAAGATACAAAGTTACTACAGGAAGCATAGGAGCACCATGAGTAATATAAGTCCTAACTCTTTTATCACTAAGGAAAGGTTTAGGGTAAGCATATAGCTTAGTAAAATTTACAAACTTATAAGCAAAGCCTGGGGTTAAGACTTCATCAAAAAATGTTTCCATCTTAGGAGTTAATCTAAACCACCAAACTGGAGAGATAAAATAAATATGAGAAGCCCAAGTAACGTTCTTCTTATACTCATTAATTAAATCTTCTCGATTATTATGAAGTTTATCTTCATATAAATCTATTACTTTATAATTTTGCTTATGCTTTCTTAATTGCCTTACAATGGTTTTAAAAATACCATTATAGCAGAAAGACTTATGATCTGGATGACCTATTATAACTAAATGCTTCATTCTTAAAAACTACCATAGTGAATAAATATTGAAAAGAACAAAAAATGAAGCTTTATAGTATAATATTGATTGAAATCATCTGGATCAATTACCTCATAACCTAGCATTATGCCTTCGTGAGGCCATCTGATATTAAATAAAAATTCCCAATTCATATTATCTTCTAACTTTATGTAAATTACTTCCCCACCCAGTTCTCCGATCCATCGATCTAATCGACTCAGCAGCTACGGGATCCTTAACTACCTCGGTTTCAGCGTAAGTAGTCTTTCCGGAAATAACATTCCTTACATACCATCTTGCCGTATCGCTACAATTAACACAAGTCTTAGTATCAGGAAGAGCTTTTATCCTTAGAGGATTTATCTCTTTTTGACATTTTACGCAGTTCATAATCTTTATTATTTTCTTTACTTAAATAAGCCCAAACAAATGCAGTAACCGAACCTACTATAACAGCTTCCATAATACTACTTGCATCCATCTTCTTTACAATCTTTAGTATGACCAAACCATCCTCCACACTTACACTTAACATAATAAATCGTAGAGGCTATTATAGGAGAGGATGCAAAGGCAGTCCAAATATTCGGATGCCAATGCTCTCCACAAATTCCTAATACATGCTTTAATACTTCTACCATTATACTAATGCAGTAGCTAATTTAAACAATTCCTGATTAATCTTAAGATCTTTTTCAAAAGATTTAATCTTTCTAACTTTTCTTACTTTAGCACCTCTTAACGCAGCACTAAATCCTCCTTGAGTAACTTTCTCTTGAACTATATTAAATACTTTCCAAAGATCGTTACCTTTATCTTCATCCCTAGTAGGTTCTAGAATATCTTCGATAGTTTCTTCATCGTAATCAAACTTCTTAGCTTCTTTAGAACCAGGCTTAATACCAGCTCTAATCAACATAGAATCTAAAGCTAACTTATTTTTCTCATCTTGAGTAAGTTCTCTATTTTTCATCTTATTAAGAACTTTAACTTTAGCAGGTAAAGACTTAACAGCTTTAGAAACTACATCTCTTAATTCAGAAAACGTATATCCTTTATGCCTAATTTTAAAATCACTAAACTCTTCATCAGCGATTACTAATCCATTAGAACATACTAATCTATAAATACCTACTTTAAACTGAAAGGCATTAAAACCATCATGAGAGTTAGTCATAATAATTCTAGGAAAAGCATCATCACCATCTTTACCTTCAATCATAATATCAGGATTCTGAAATGAAACCATATGCTTACTAAAAATAGTATCACCACCTTTAGACTTTCTCATAGCAGCTTGAACAGGTTTCCAACCTAAAGAATCTAAATCATCTATAATAGTTTCAGTATTAACATGAAGGTATTTTTTACTAACATTAGGGTTAGTAGGTTCAGTAGCGAACGCTACAGGTACGAGCTTTCTAAGCTCATCTTTCGATAGATAATCTTCCATTTTAGAATTATCGAATCTTTGAATAATATCAGACATAACTTTTATTTTTTATTAATTTATATACTATAAATATACGAAAAAAAACTCGGGTAGGCAACTAAACAACCGACTTTTTTGTAAATATTTTTCTACCAGATAGCTTATCGTAAAGCATTTCTCCTCTACTTATTCCAACGCCTGCTTTTTGATATTCTCTACAAACTCTATAAACTAAATCCTCTCCAAAATTATCTACTATTTCTCCTATTACCATTGCTTGAATATAGTCATACCATTTAGTATTACCACAAAAATGTATAAAAGGATAGTTACTTAGATTTAACTTACCTAAAAAATCCTTTTCATTATTGTAAATATCTTTATGCTTATGGTTAATATAAACGTCTTTATTATGACCTATATTATTGATACTGTGATATTCAACTTCGAAAGGATAAGTTATTTTATCGTACTCAGAATAATACATCGACCAAGGTTCACCTTTAAATAAAAATGGAGTATCTTTCCAATCTTTTTCTAAAAAGCTATTTCTAAACTTTTCATTATCTAACCTTAAGTAGTGAGTAATGCAGTATTGCTCTAGAAAACAAGCTGAGTAATATTCTCTATCAGCTAATTCTTTAATGACCTGATAAACATCTAGCATTTTTTCTATAGCATTTTTCATTCCTTTAGGATCATTTACTCCTACAACATTATAGTTAGGAATATAAAAAGAAGGCATATTATCCATATGGAAATCTTTAGAGTACATTCTTCCAGGAGTAATCAAACCTTCTAAATAAAACTTTAAATAAGTCTTATAATAATCTAAAAATAGTTTTTCTTGAGATAAATGACTAAATAAATCATCAACTAAAGGCTCTCCGTTTATAGAATATTTTACTGGAGTTACATCAGGATGAGAAAAGAAATAAGGAACTTCTTTTTTATCTAAATCTATTTTATCTAATATAATAGTATCCATATCTATAACTGCATAAGGTTCTTTTTGAGAGCACATAGCAGTCATTTTAGGAAAAGAATAAACTGTATTGTTAGTACCTTCCAAAGAAGTATTTATTTCATCATAAGGAAGATTTAGTCTTTTAAAAAACTTTTCTTGAGCTTTATTAGTAAAAAGAGATATATTACCGTAATGTTTTTTAGCGTATAATGCACTTAACAGAGCTAAATAAATTAACTCTTTTTTAGGACCTGCGTTAGGTTGTTTATGAGGAATGTAACAGTGGAGGATCTTCATCTTCTTTTTTATCATATTTTACTGCTTCTAATAACTGCCAAGTATCAATACATCTATCAGTATCAGAAATACTTTCATAAAACTTTAATACTTCAACTAATGCTCCATGCCATTGATTTTTAGGCATATTAACATCGTAAGCTATATCTTGATTCATAAATTCTATATGAAAAAGATGAGCAGAAGTTTTATTAAACGAATATGATTCTTTAATAGCTTCATATACTGCAGTAGCTATCTTTTCATTCTTATAAGAAAATAGCTGTTCGAATTCGTCTATAGAACTAAACTGTAGATTTATCATTCAGGTATAGTAACTAACTTACCAGTATTTTTAGGTTCAACCATATTATTAGTTCCTTCTAAATATACAGGCCCAAAGTACTCTTCAGTAATCATTTTAATATCAGCATAAGCTTGTACTCCTTGACCAGGCTGTCTCTCTGGTTGAGTAATTCTTCTAGGACCATCAAAAGATCTAAAATGTCTTGAAGTAACTCTATACCAGGTATTATTAATACTAACTTCTAAAACTCCAGCAGTATTAAAATCATATTCTAATTTAACTAAATGTCCTCTTTTTTCAGCAGCCATTATACTTTTAAAACCGTTTCATAAGCTAGCTGGTACATATCATACAACGGCATATTAGGATTAGCTTTACGTATCTTTCCTACTTCTCTTAATAACTCATCTCTTTTACCATGCTCTAAAGCACTATAAAGAATATTTTCCAACTCACTCATAACTAAATATAAGAAAAAAATCTTATAAATCCAACTTATAACCTGAGAATTTAATCATATAAGTAGTAATTTTAGTACCGTTACCATCTTGTCTTATCTTACCAGTCCTAAACCATTTCCTTACACTACCAGGTCCTCCTAAATGAGCAGCAGCTAATAAGCCTGATTCAGTAACATATATTCCATGTACTACTTTACCTTCATATTTTTCAATAAATCGTTTTAATGAACGTTTATTACTTTCAAGTAATTTAGACATAGCTAACTCTTGAAGATCATGGTCTTGTAAAAATTCGTCTCTACTTACTTTAATACCTAAGCTCTTTAAAGTACTATTGCCGAATTGATATCTACCCATATACCCATATCTATTAACGATATGATACCTATTTCCTGATTCCATATGACCTATAGCATTTAAAAACATACTATGAGATTTGAATTCAGGTAACTCTACTTTAATAGGTTCAGCCTTTATTTCAATAATAGGTTTAGTTACTGGTGTTATAGTACTAACCTTAGGAGTAAATAAAGGAGAAATCATCGGTATTCCTGCAAATGCGACTAATGTGCACATAAAAATACCTAAAAATATAATTTTCACTAAATTTTTCATTATATATAATTTTGGTTAAAATAGATCAAGAAAGGAGTCTCCGATCTTCTTTTGGCGTAACTTTTCATTACGTTCATGTTGCTTAACTAAGTCGTCAGCAACTTTTCTTTCGAGAGGTTTTTTTCGTTTAAAAGTCGAAAGTTTATTATAATTCTTACTTTTAGACATAATAATAAATAGTTAAAGCTTAGAAATATACTCTTCTCCTGGTTTCTTCTCATCATATAAACCTAGCTCCTTTAAGTGTTCAATATGATGCTCGTCTAATTCCCAATCGAAGTTCTCACCATGCTTCTCTACATAATCTTCCATTTTATCTACCTGTTCATCAGTTATAGGAGAAACTCCATAAAGAAATGAACAATTATAGCATAGTAATTCGATATTTTCTAAATTAAAATCTTTTTTATTTTTATTCTTATGATGTAATATTAAAGGAACTCTATTATCTATAACTCTACGTTCTGAGAAGCCACATTTATTGCATTTCTCTTCCAGTATAGCTTCGAAAATAAGTCTTTCTTTAATCTTTTTAGGAGTAAAGTGAGCAGGTGATACTCTACCCTCAATAACATCCATTAATGGAGGTAATTTACCTTTTCCAGTTAGGAATTTAGGTATACCTTTACCTGCTTGATTAAGATGCATTTCTAAAAACGTCTTACCAGTCTCTTCATCTTTGTATAGTTTAGCATACTTCTTATAATGATTATAAGATACATGAAGATATCTAGCCGCTGCTCGATTAGATCGAGTTTGTGACATAGCTCTTAGTAAGTCTTCTTTAGTTAAAATTTTAGATGGTCTAGCCATTTTCGTCGTCTTTCAATAATTTATCAACGTTCTCTTTGACTGATTGACTAGTCTCTGCTTCGTTTTCATTATCAAAATCAATATATTCTAAGTCGATTGCTTCTTTTAATCTAGAAGTAGCATTATCCATTTCTACTAATTTAGCTGCAGTTTCTTGGTCTAATATCTGTATATCGTTCCAAGTATGATCGCCAGTACCGTAAGTCATAAACCTAGCAACTTTAGGTTTTTCAGTAGAACAATTAACACAAAACTTATAGCCATACTGAGTTAGTCTAAGTTTAGGCATAGGTGCTCCACATTTAGCACATTTAATCATTTCCAATTTATTCATAGTTTTAGTCATATAATAACCTTAATTTAAATATGCTTAAATATACGAAAAAATATGCTAAAAAGCAAGGAAAAGTTAAGATTCTCTTCCGGAATACATCCAGAAAGGTGATTTAAAATTATCATCAGCTGTAATATATTGCTTAAAAGCTTTAGTTGCTTCATGGTTACCTGCTATAGAAACTCTAGGATACTTACTAGCATTTTTTGGGGTATAATGTAGAAGATTACTATTAAATATAAAGAGCTTACCTACTTGAGGGTAAGTTTCATGATGATAGATATTACCTGCAGTATTGTTTAAAAAGAATAGATTACCTGAATTAGTAGGTACTGAGGCATAATATACCCAGGAAAGACCTAGATCAGCTTCAACTAACCTACCTCCATGATTATGGACCATTGTTTGTTCTCCAGGAGCGATAACATGCCCCCACATTTCTTCTACCTTAAAATATCTATCAGTATCAAAAATACTTTCTAATACTTTGGATACTTGTTTATCTACTGCTTTAAAAGTTTCTTTAAATATATTTGAATCTTCATGAAAGGTATGTTGAGGATCGTAACCTTCATAATCAAAGTAACCATTATAATCGTCACCATCTCCTCTAAATCGAGGATCATCGTTATCAGCCTCTTTAGCTTCTATAACTTGTTTTGCAATAGCATGATGATCTAACTTAAGTTCATGCTCGGAATAAAATATCCCGTTTATGATTTTAAACATTTAAAAATCTTTTATAACTTCCCAAACTTGTTCTGGTGTTTTAAAGTCTACTACTTTACTTTTTTTCTTATTAATTTCTAAAGTTATCTTACCATCCCACGATTTATCAGGCCACAACTCATATAAGTATGCTCTGATTAGTTCTAGTTGCTTTTGAGAAAAAGCTAATTTAAATAATGATTCTATAACTTGAAAAAACTTATCTTCATACTGAGTAACATCTATTCCTAATTCAGCACTCATAAAATCTCTTCGGTCTTCTATCTGTTGTAAAGCTTTTAGTATATTTAAAAATTCTTTCTTTTTCATAGATTCGTTATTTAAAGGTTTGGATCTTATAACATAACTGATATCTATTTCAGATTTTAATTTTCTTCTCAACTTTTGCTTAACTTTGTCCATAATTAAAAATAAGAAATTTATATTTAAATTACAACTAATATGAAGAAATATTATTTCCTCCTCCTGAGTATCCTCCGCTACTACCTCCTGATGACATAGGAGTGCTACCTCCTGATACTCTAGCTCCTGATTGTATTTCTGATTGTTTTCGTTTTGCTAATTTTTCTACTACGTCTCTTTTAACTACATCTTGAATTATATCAGCATCTCTAGGAATAAGTATCTGGTTTTTATAAGCAGGAAGTTCACTAATAGGTTTATTAAGAATTTTAACTCTTCTTGATAATCGACCTCCTGTGATAAATTCCCCTGTATGAGTTTTACTGTAATAACCTACGTAAGGTCTACCTCCTTCTTTATATATAAAGTCTTCTCCTCCTGTGTAAAGATTTTCAATAGGCTTACCAGAACTTAAAATTGAATCTGCTCTAGTAGAAAATTTATTATTAGAAATATCAACTCCATCTTTAGATTCAAAATTATCAGAGTATATTTCAGCTTTAACTGTTAACCAAGACTTACACCAATATTGAGCTCTTACTCTAGCTTTCCATTTATGACACTGACCTGCAGCCCAATGAATACAGTTAGCACATAGCTGACCTTTATTATAATCTTTGATATTACCTTTCTGATAGCTTTGAGGTAAAGCATTAGGTATAGTATTAAAATCAGATAGTAGAATAGGTCTTCGAGGTCTTTCAGGTTTTAAGTTACCGTAATTATCAGTTCTTAATCCTATTTTATCAAAAGTAGCTAGATCTTTATCTCTATCCTTTTGTATTCTTTCTCGCTCTTTATCTTTAAAATTTTCTCTATTCTTTTTTCTAAGGCGCTGTAATGCTCTTTGATACCCATGCTTTTGTACTTCTTCATTTGAAGGTACTAATATTTCAGTTTGACTATATTCAGTATGACCTGGTTCTTCTAAAGGTTGAATAGGCTGTCTAACTTCAGTTACGGCTGTCTTATTTGCTTTTTCAACATCTGCTGCTCCTCTTATTCCTTTTCTTCTTCGTTGATTAAAGAACTCTCTCCTATCAATCTGATCGGTAGGTTTATATTGTTTTACGAAATAGTTTGCGTTGAAGTCTTTTCTATCTATACGTCCTTTTCTTCGAAGTAGCTCAGTTGCTTCGACTTTACTTTTAGCATCGACTCGGTCTAGTACTTTGAGTTCATCACCAGACCTGTTGTATAGTAGGTATAAAGGCATTTACTAAATATCATCAGAGTTACCAGAAGGATTTTGACCTGACAAAGCTTTTCTAATTATTTTATCAAAGTATTCAATATAAACAAAGAAACCTATAATAGTCTTATCTTTTAAATTTCTATCTCTTTCTACTTTCATTTCGTAAGCATCTAAACCTTTTTCAAGTCTAGTTTCTAACTCTATAGCAATATCGTTTTGCTCAGTTTTAGTTATCTTACCGAACTCAGTAGGAAGAAATTGAACTTTCAAACCTTTTTTCTGTGGATCTTCGTTAACGTCAACTTTTAAAATAAATTGATGTCCTGCAAAATTAATCTTAGCTGCTTCGCTAATAACTTGCTTAACTAGTTGTTCTATCTTTGACATATCTAAATTTTATATTAATAAATAGTAATTTTTTTATAATACTGCCCTACCTTTCATCTTTTCCCAATCTCTATTAACTCTAACTACATCGTTAGTTTCTTCAGCAGCAGTAAGAACATTTGTTTCAGTATCTAAATTTAAAGCTAGATGTATAAGAGCTGAAAGATCTTTAGGAAAACAATGACCTCCGAAACCAAAGTCACCATCAGGACCAGGAACTTGCCAATGAGTTTTACCTAACCTATCATCTAACGTAGCATATTCAACTACCTTATCATAATCTATTCTTAACTTATCACAGATTTGATATATTTCATTAGCAAAAGAAACCTTAGTTGCTAAAAATGCATTAGTTAAATATTTTACCATTTCAGCATGAGTAGAATCAGTTTTTATAATATGAGCTTTAGGAAACACTTTCGAGTATATTTGCTTTAGCTTAGTAGTACCTGGTCTTGGTCCTCCTAATATAATTCTACTCTGATTATTAAAATCTTCTACTGCATTTGCCTCAGTTAAAAATTCAGGATTAAAAACTAAATTTAATGAATCATATAATGAATTCCACCTTGCAGTTGTGCCAGGTGATACTGTAGATTTTATTACTATAGTTTTTATTACTTCTTGATTATCGGTAATTAAATCTATATTTTCTAA
>MDSZ01184137.1_pt1 | contig 35849 bp, 21 predicted proteins | sample 811201 | NCBI WGS metagenome assembly MDSZ01 (sample SAMN05326647, study PRJNA326480) | marine metagenome | isolation source: seawater | place: Indian Ocean: North | collected 2010
GTGTCCTGTTGGTACGATTAACGTTGCTGGTGATGACGCATCGGGTAATGACACGGTGTGTGGTGAATGTGCTGAAAATTATTACGTCTCTTCCCATGTCTGCACATCCTGTCCTCTTGGTACAATTAACGTTGCTGGTGATGATGCATCTGGGTCGGACACAACATGCGACGACCCGTACTCGTATCTTGGCGAAGGTGAGTGTCGTCAATCTGATGGCAACTACCCGATAAAATTCTCGAAAGGCTATTATGATTTGAATCCCCACATGATCGGTACTAATGCCCAACAAGCTATGGACCGATGTAAGGCAAAATGTATTTTATCCTCGTGGTGTTTAGCTGTAGAAGTTATGCTTCGGGGTATTTTCCCAACACCCGAATGTCGATTAGTTACGGATTGGAACGCTTATGTCGTTGAATCGGGGCATATATTTCAAAACAACACATGGGGGGGTACGCAAAGTATAGACGGTGAAAATTATCAGACGTATTGCAATGATGGTTCTTCTCCGTGTAGCTCCTCAAATGTTTTTAATGGTGGGAGCCTCAACAGTCGCGAGAAATACTATTGTTACGTTAAATCTTTGGGGCAAGCCACGCAGCCAACGTGCAATGGTGGAGTCATCAAGACATCTTCTGACGGTCACAAGTTTTGCTACAAAAATGGGGGATTGACGTTTACATCGGCTGAAGATTTCTGCAAGAACAACAACATGCAACTTGTTGAGCCGAAGACGCAAGCGCTCTCCAACGCCGTTGATTCTGTATGCGGTTACGATTGCACGTGGCTCAATCTCAAGTGTACGCCTGAAAATCCTACGAGTTGCGATACGTCGTACGACAACTGGAAGTGGGTGAGCGATGGAAATTCTATAACCTCGGGCTATCACAAATTTCGTAAAGAAAGTGATGGAACTATTTACGGTGGTGCACCGGGTGAATACTGCGGTCATTGGTGGAAGACAGGAGGACCTAATGGCTCGGATTGGGGACCGCAAACTTGCTCATCAACGAAGTACGGTGCGTTATGTTTGATGGAGTCCCCTTCTACTCTCTAACTCCTACTCCCGCTCCAACTCCAACTCCCGCTCCTTAAACAACCGCGACATGCCCAATCTCAGCTGGTACGGCTGATGCAGGCTACGTTGACAGCTACCGTGGTTGGTACGACGCATCTGGTTGCGGAATCTACCAAGATTACTGTCGATGGGTTGGTAACTCTGGCGCCGGCGGCAATCCAGCCTCCAGAACAAAGGTAGGAAACAGCTGGTGGTCTTGCCGCAAGAATGGAACGCCTGGTACGCGCAACAAAGTTTCCACCGGGAGCGAAAACTACACCGAGAGAGATTTTTATGGAAGTTCTTTCATGTTCAAGAAGTGCAGCAGACAGGGCGCGACTCCGCCACAAAACAAGTGTGCTTTATTTATTTATTTATTTTATTACGACCATGTGTTTTAACATTCACGAAAATATTTGCGACCCCGAAAATTATGCCTCCTTCAACCGCTCACAGAGCGCGTGGATGTCCCTTTATAACGAACGTGGACGGGGAAGATTTCGTCGTTGATGGGATAACGAAATATGGGAATTAAGTTTGCTGGTGTTGCTATTTTTCAAGACGAGGAAAAGTTAATTTTTCCGTTTCGCTTTGAGTACTCGTATGAAACCGATGAGTATACGTGCTACAGTAAGCATTTTAGCGATGAAATCGTAGAAGACGAGTTCGCGTATTTCATAGTTGAAAATTGCGAACGGACGTTTAGAAAAGTCAAAGAAGTAGGTACTTAAAGGTGTGAGTGAAAACACCTTTTAGCTACCGTGGATTTTTTAATTTTAGTTTAATTCTATTCACTGAATCTTCGTTGTATTTTGCCAGAGACACCTCCGCGGTCGATATCGGCGTATGTTCCAAAAACCGTCTCGCTTGTTGAACTTTCTTCCAACTGCGCATGTTGATGAATGAGAGGATGTCGTCGAAATTTTCGTACGCTCTACGTGAAAGCCAAAAAATTATACTACGAACGCGTGTCCTTTTCTTGTTTATCTTTTTCCCTCTCTTCTTCTTCGAACGAGAACGGTGCAAACTGCGATCTCTTCAGGTTTCTTCTCAGGTGATGCAAAAGGAGTTTTGAGTTATCTAAACCAACTCGTTCGAGCCTTTGCACTGGAATGGTTTTCGATGCGTTCCATCGGACGTAGCCTTGTTGCAAAACGCGATTTTGAGTAGTAATATTTGGCGTTGTGCGCGGTGAAGTGACGCGCACGATGCGCTCGTACGTGTGCTTCGTGCTCGGATTTTTGTCGCCTAGTTTATACACGACTACGCCTTGCGTGCATATTTTGTCCATTTCTTCTCTCTGGGCAAGTTTGAAATCAGTCAGCGACTTTGACGCGGCTTTTATTTTTTCCTTCAATTGAGAAAATTTGAGCGCGAGCAACCGCGAGCGGCGTTTCTCGCTTTCGAGTAGTTTATTTTTTTCACCAAGTTTCGTCACAAAGTCGTCCCGCAAAGTGCGAAATTGTAATGCGCGTTGTGCGTCTTTGTGTTTTTCGATGACGAGGTGGCGGGTGAATGTCTTCTCATCCTCGATACGCGCGAAATTAATTATAACCGATGGTTTAATCTCTTCGTGATAAAGGCGTAACGTTTTCGTGTATACTTCTGCTTCTTTACACGTTTGCTCGTTTTTCTCGAGGAGGGTTTGGAGGGCTTGGTAACTCGTTTCTGTTTTCAAACGCTCTGCTGCGCACCGTGCGATTATCTTCTCGCTCTTCGTTCTCTCTCGCTCGAGCTTTCGTCTTGTTTCGGTGTGCAGGATTGCCTCGCGCTCATGATTTGATTCGGCAATTCGTTTTGCGCGACTTTCGTGGTCGAGCATAGTTTGCGTCTTCTCGCGTTCCAATTCAAATTGTCGACATTTTTCGCGATACTTTGCCAGTAAAACGTTGTTTTCTTTCTGTAGACTTGCTACGAGCTCACATTTTTCACTGTTTTCTCGCAGAGTCGCTTTTAAAGACTGCGCAACTTCTGAACACTTCTCGTTCAGTTGCTCTTTCATCGTTTCGAGTTCCTCGCATTTTTGTTCGTCGTTTTCTTTCGCTCTTTGCTTCGCTACGGCACGTTCTATTTTGAGAGACTCGACCTCGTCACGCAAACATTGAATTTCTCTCCGCAACTTTCCTTCGCGAAGCTTGTTCGTAAACGGTTGACGACAATGTTGTCGAAGAGTGCAGCGTTGTCGTTGTCCTTCATTTTCTTCTTCTATTTCTCGTTGATCGAGATTGACATTTTTTTTCCAGTCGAAAGCTCTGTCGTCGTCGAATGAATCATCTTTGTCTCCGTCGCTACTCAACGTGCCGTTAGTACTACTACTGCAAGTGCTACTCCTGCTTGCGGTCGATTTCCGAGGCGTCCTAAAAAGTACAGCCGCCTCCGCCGCCGCGGACTCCGTGGATTCAATTTCCAAGATTTCCTTATGTGTAGGGGACCGAGCGATAGTTTCCACGCGCATTGCGCGCGTTGCAAACTCAAGTGCGGCGGCAGTCTCAGACGCGTGTTTTGCTTCCGAAGAGCAGCACACCAATAACCACGTCCGACTTCGTCCGTTTAAACTGGAACACAAAATTTTTGTTAAATTGGAATCGCGTATGGGTACGTGCGTAGCATTACTCGCTAACGCGCGCACGCAATTTCCCAACGCGAGTAAACTTTGATTTATGCGCGTCGCCTCTTTAAATCGAAGTTCTTCGAGAACGGTGCGGTCGTTGGTATTTACGAGAGGATAACTTTTGTTGATTTCGTGACGTCGATAATAATCTTTGTGTTGTCTCTCGGACCCGGCCAAATCGACGACAGTTAAGACACCTTCGCTTTGTTCGACGATTAAAAGTGCGTCGTTACTATGGCTTCTTTTCTCCCTCTCGCTTTTCTTGACTCTCACGTTCAGAATGCAGTGACTTCGGCTCGAATGTTTGTTCATTCGAGTTTCGGCGTATCTCAGACGCTTTCTGCCTTCTGTGAATTTCTGCAAAAGCATTGAAGCGCTCGCGCATTGTATCCACGTCAAATCTTCAACTTCCCATTCTTCGCTGCTATAATAGTTATTATTGCAGATATCGTTTGACGACGCCAACGACGACGGCAAAACTGTCGTCGATTCGTTCCTACGTACCACGTTTTTTGTTCGACTCGTCTTCCCGTTGAAACTCGAAATGTTCCTCGTCATTTTAGTCGCGCTTTTACCGCCATCTCCTAAATCTTCAAACAAATCGTCCACGATTTCATTATAAATCTGCATCATCGATATTTCCACGACAAAACTAGTCTTTATCTGTCGATCCTTCTTCTTCAACTTCAACTTCAACTTCTTCTTCTTCATCTTCTTCTCTTTTTCAATCCGACCGAAAAGTTCCACCGCCAACCTCGGGACGAGTCCGGCGGAGTTGCGCCGTTCTTCTTCCGCTTCATCCTCGTCTTCCTCGTCTTCCTCGTCTTTTCTACTATCCTTCTTACGACCACAGTCATCGTCTCGTCTCTTCGCTCTTCTCGTCTCGTTTTCCAAATCCGTCGTCTCTGGCGTATTCAACAAAGCGTACGTCTTCCCAGCTCCGGTTTGCCCGTACGCGAGTACGCACGCCGTCTCGCCTTTCATGACATCTGTCAACGCCGGTTCCCCTATCGCATCCCACACGTCCCTTTGCGTGGCATCTTCTCCGAACGCGTGGTCCACGCGGAACCGACCTCTCGCGGTTTCCACCACTCGAGGGTCCGTCAAAGACGCGCGCGTTTTCTTTTCCCCCTCCTCTTTGTGAAGGTCGTCGTCGTCGTCGTCGTCGTCGCGTTCTTCTTCTTCTTCTTCTTCTTCTTCCCCGCGTATTTTTTCCGTTTTGGCGCTTTGGGGACTTTCTTTCGAGGAGGGCCGAATTCGCGCGTACGCGACCACGCGTTTGAGTCGTCGTCGTTGTTGGTGTTGGTGTTGTTGTTCGTGTTGCAGTTGTTGTTGGTGTTGCAGTTGTTGGTGTTTTGTGCGCGTCATCGATCTCGCCTTCGCCTCGCGCACCGCTCGCGACGACCACCCCCTAACCGAGAGACAAAAAAAAAAGAGAGGAGGGAAAAGACCAAAAATAGAACTACACACCCTTCTCCCACGCACTCATATTTAGGGTTTTTCATGTTTCATTTTTTTTTCTTTCCTTGTGGGTCGTCGTCGTCGTCCTCGGAAGGACCCCCCCGAGAAGAAAAAAGGGGAAGAAAAAACGACATTCGCAGCGCTTTTGGTTTTGGTCATACGAGTCCTCCTTAAAAATATAGAATTTTTGAAGGCCTTTGTCTTCTCCTAATAAAATTCTTGGATAATAATACGGAGCCAAAACAAAAAGGACCAAATGAGATGAGATGACCCCGAAAAAAAATGAAAAAAACAAAAAAACAAAAAAAAGTATGTGTGGCGCACTTTTGCCTTCGAAAACGAGTGGCGTCGAGCGGTCCTCTCCTTTCCAATCGGGTGGTTGGTGTCCCCTCTTTTTTTTTTCATCTCACACAACAAGAGTCGTCGTCGTTTTCGTCGTCGTCGTCGTCGTCATTTATTCTTTCCAAAAAACGACTCGAGGAAGACGGTCGTGAATTTCCGAAAACGGGGCGAACACCCACTCGCGCGAGGCGAAGAAAGTCGAATCTCCGGCGCCGATGTTTGCGTCGCGCGCGCCGTCGAGCAGTTTAGGTGCGCATTTTTTTTTTGCGGGGACGCGCGCAAGGAAAGAGAGAGAGAAAGAAGGACGCCGGAATCGCGCGATGTCGACGACTAATCTTTTAACCGAATCTTGTGTTCTTCTCGCGTGTTTGGCGGATTTTTTTTTTTCGCACGTGCAACGGCCTCGTCGAGACGCGCGCGAAACGTGTTTCCGCGAAGGGATTCTCGATTCGTTTGCGGGTTGGAAATATCTGACGAGTGCGACTTCTTTTTTTACAGCGAAAGGGTCGGTGAGTGGCCAGCGCGTCGCGCATTCGAAACGTTCGGTACGTGATTTTTTGGAATAGATATCTTTTGGGGTGTGAGTGGGCACACCTTTTTTAAACGACAACGCGCGCGCGCGGAATGAGAAGGGAAGATGCGGTCGCGCGGTCCATCTGCCGCATTCAGGACTTTCGTTTTTTGTGCTCCTCTCGATGTTTCGTTCTTTTCCTCTCTCGCGACGCGTTGCTGTTTCAGTGTTTCGGATCCGGGAGTCAGGTTGCGTGGGTATTCTCCCTCGCTCTCTCTTTTTTAAAACGTCTCTCTTGGATCTCTCGTGGCGCAGAGAGAGGAGAACAATGGGTACCAGAAGGACGACTCATCAATTGCGCGCACACGCGACTAACATTCTTTTTCTTTCGATTACCTCCGATGATAACAACAGTCTGCGCAAAAGAAATGCACCATCATCCGCAACAAGGCTGTCGCGGAACCGCCGGTGACGATTAGCGCGCCGGCGAGCACGCGCGAGGTCTCGGACAACATGGACAACGTCCTCTCAATTATCTTAGGTGGCGGTCGGGGCACTCGTTTGGAACCATTGACGAAGAAAAGAGCGAAGCCGGCCGTTCCGTTGGGCGCGAACTATCGTTTGATTGATATCCCGGTGTCCAACTGCATCAACAGTGACATCAACAAGATTTACTGCTTGACGCAATTCAACTCGGCATCTTTGAACAGACACTTGGCGCAAGCGTACAACGCGAGCATTGGATCGTACACGAAGACCGGTTTTGTCGAAGTCTTAGCCGCGCAACAATCTGCACAGGATAAAGATCAAACAGAAGAAAAAAAACTCTCTTGGTTCCAAGGTACCGCGGATGCGGTCAGAAAATACCAATGGATCTTCAACTCCTCCGGCTGCGACGAGTATCTCATTTTGTCCGGCGATCATTTGTATAGAATGGATTACAGGCCGTTTATCATGAAGCACAGAGAAGTTGGCGCGGATATCACGGTGTCGGCGGTGCCGATGGATGAAGAAAGAGCAGAATCGTTTGGTTTGATGAAAATCGATGATACCGGTAGAATTACCGACTTTGCGGAAAAGCCGAGGGGCGACGCGTTGAAGGCGATGAGGTGCGACACGACCATCTTAGGTTTGGACGCGAATAAAGCAAAGGAAATGCCGTATATCGCCTCTATGGGTATCTATGTCTTCTCCGCCAAGGTAATGGAAGACTTGTTGATGATTCACTGCAAAGAACAAAATGACTTTGGTGGTGAAATCATCCCGTACGCGAAGGACATGGGCATGCACGTCCAAGCCTTTTTGTACGATGGCTACTGGGAGGACATTGGAACCATCAAAGCCTTCTATAACGCCAACTTGCAATGCAACAAGGAAAATCCGCAGTTTTCTTTCTACGAAGCCAAAGCGCCGATTTACACTTCGTCTCGATTCTTGCCGCCGACGAAAATTTTGGACAGCGCTATCACCCAATCGACCATCGGTGACGGATGCTTCATCGAAAAGTCTTCGGTTATGAATACCATGGTTGGATTGCGATCGCACATTTCTGAAGGTTGCGTTATTGAGGACACGCTGATGTTGGGTGCCGACTTTTATGAGAACAAAGAGGTGTGCGCCTCCAAGGACGACTGCTTCATGCCATTAGGCGTCGGGCCGGGCACTACGATTAAGAAAGCCATCATTGACAAGAACGCGAGAATCGGTGCCAACTGCTCCATCACAAACAAGGACAACGTACAGGAAGATTTTGAACATATCGATGACGGGTGGGTCATTAAGGATTACATCGTTGTTATCGAAAAGGATTGCACGATTCCAGACGGCACCGTCATCTAATTCCCACCACCATCAAAATTAATAAAACAATAATACGAATGACTACAGTACCATACCATTTAGCAGCAAAAAAGAAACATAAGAAAGAAATGGAAGAGGGAGAAGCATTTGGCTTTTTAAGGTGAAAAAAGAGAATGTAATATACACAAATTGCGAAATGTTAATTGCACGACTTAGAAAAATGACCTCTGCTCATTCATTATTTATTGAAAGCGCTTTCAATATCGATCAAAATCACTGTCGCATCATCCTTCCCGCCTTTCTTTTTAACGTGCGAGATGACTTCAGCGCATGCCCGTCGCGCACGCTGCCCCCACGACGACGATGATGCCTTCGGGGAGTGTTGGTGATACGATTCAATTAAAAGGGCGTTCGCCGCAACCTCTGCAGCGTCTCGATCTTTCACTCTGCCGCATCCAAACGCGCCGTCTGTAGTCAAGAGCAAAAATGATTCTTTATTCTTACTATTGCTATTACGAAACACCTCATCGTCTCGTTTCTCTCTTCTCTTAAATCGAGTCTTACGAACATCGGGTTCGCAAGAAATGTATGGCTTGCACCCGCGATCTCCGATGGATCTCGTCACGGCGAGTTCCCCATTGACTCGCGCAATCGAATCGCATCGACCTCTCGGACATATAAAATTCTTTTCCTTTCCTGTGTTCCCACAAACATTATTTGAAGTAGCGGCGTCATTCTTCCCTCTACTGCTCCCTCCGCACGCGGAGAGAATGTAGTTGTTGAATACATTGCACGCATTTTCTCTCCCTTTCGCGTCAGTATTATTGGCAGCATTTGCGGCAGCCCTTATGAACCCACCTCGTGTAATCACCGCACTCGCTTCGTTACTATTCGATGCAATATGGTCTGTAGTCAACGTTTCCGTCAATAATTCCAATGGTTGTGCGGAACAGAAATCTGCCGCGATGATTTTACAGTCTCCAAGGTGCGCGATCCACACGGCGTCATCCCAAATTAATGCCATAGCCACGCACGCGCCTGAGGAATCTTTCGTATTGCGATTGAAAAAGTCTTCATCGCATCGTTTGAAACCGGCTATAATGGCATCTTTCACCAATTCGTCGAACCCGCTCTCTTCTCCTTCATCATCTACGCTCATATTACTCAAGCCGCTCATGTCCTCAAAAGACGACGAGTGACTCGATCTTACTTTACTGCGTTTATTTTGCATCTCCATCATCTTATCTCTAGCCTTCGCCGTCGCCTCTGCCATTTGCTCGCACCTATCGGAAAGCTGTTCGAACACCATCTCGTGTAACGACGCCGCGCAATGTGCAGCTGCTCCGGCACCGCCGTGACCATCGATTACAGAAAACATTCCAATCCGTGGTTTTTCGATGACTTTTAAGTCACCCAATGACCGAAACGTTTCGTTTCCGACTCTAACTTTATCATTATTGCTAAGGTTGTGATTTTCGCTAGCTACTATTGCGCCTCTTCCCCGCTTTCCTAACATACTGTTCAGCTTTCCGGCGTCAAAAATAGATACCGAAAACGTATCTTCCCTTTCCTTTCTCCCAGATCCTTTCTGTGAAACCGCTGCAAACGTCGTCCCTCGACTCGACGCGTCTGTGCTAAACCGAATTTGCGTCGTTTCGCCGCTTCTCGATCGGTCCGTGAGAAATTTGTCCGTCAAATGCACCGTATTCTCGAGATCATTCGTCGCCTCGTCGTCGTCGTCGTCGCCGCCGCCGCTCCCGTTTGTAATGGTAGCATCGTTTCCATCTCTATTCTCCAAGGCGTTCTTCTCCCCGCCAACAGCATTTTCATCTTTGACTCGAATCTTCAAATTCTTCCCGTTCGGCGCCTTCATCATCATCTTCTTCTGCATTTGCTCGAACTCCAACAGCATGTCCTCTTCCGTGATTAAAGAGAGCGTCCGACTCCCCATCACCGCGGCTTCTTTCTCGTTCTCTTCGTTCGTCTCCGACGAAACGCCCCCCACGTCTTCCTCGAGTTCGTTACAGAATGGTGCCTTACACGTGGACGGCATTCTGGATTTTGACGCGCCTTTTCTTCGTCCTTCTCTCTCCCCGTCGCGCGAAAAAAGTCGCTCGCTCGACGCGCGCACCGTCCTGGGTCTCGGTCGAGCGTCGTCTCGGGTTCTGCCCTTCTTTTTTTTCTGCGTGGTGGGGAAAGACAACAAGATATGCCGCTGGCGGTTTTCTTTTGGTAGTGTTATTAAGAATTATGTCACAAAAGAGTCCATTCGTTTGAGGGAGTTTGTTTCTTTTGGTATAGGGTTTAGGGTTTAGTTTCGGTTTTTTTTTTTTTTTTTGTTTTTGTGTGAAAAATACGAGCGTTTCCGGAGTGGTGTTTTCGCGATACAAAAAAAGGAGGAGGAGGAGGAGGACGTTTACGACTTGAGAGATGGAGGAGAACGCCGCCCAAAAGCGGAGGAACGCGAGAACGTCAGACAAAAAAGGACGCGGCATTTCAGAGCGCTCGTTCGCGGAGAAGAACGTCGCGGCGAGCGAAGAGAGGAAGGCGGCGGCGGCGACGACGAAGAGGGCGGCGGAAGACTTTGGCGAAGAAGGAGAGAGACAAGGAAAAGAAGGAGAGAAGGAAAGGAAAAAAGACGCGATCGAGGCGTGGGAGGAAACCGCGTCGAAACCCGGGTGGAACGTGGAGTCGAGTCCTCTGAGCGAAGAGCACGTGCACGAATTGGAGAGGTACTTCCTAGCTCCAAAACGAGCGAGGATGGTGTCGAAATATGCGCTGTTTTTGGTGGAAGAGGAGGAAGGAGATTTCAAGTCGAAGAATAAGGCTGGCGTGTCGTTTCCGGGGGTAGGACCCGTGGTAGATGCGAAGAGAAAGATTTTTTCAACGAGTTTATCGTCGTCCGTCTTTGTTAAGTTGTTCGACGAGAGGCTCTACGAGAAGATCAAAGTGAGCGACGAACAGTGTCTGAAGAAGGAAACGAAAGCGCTCGCAAAGTCTCTCTCTAAACCGGTCACGACGGTGGCGATATTACCAATGGGGAAACGGATCACAAGGGAGGCGTATAAAAATATGCAAAAAGAAGGTATTTGCGTCGTTCGAGGGTACCTGCAAAAGAACGTGAAACACGTATCAGAACATCATCATGGGCCGAGCGCGCGACGTTCTGAACAAACGCATCCAGTCTGAAGAACAGAGAGTGGAAAGCCGCGTTGTAAAAGAGAGAGAGAGAGAGAGAGAGAGAGAGATACTTTTGTTTCTTTACTGAGTAAAACTTACGTACTATAACGGATCATTATTACTATAACGCTATACCACGCATCGCGGCGACTTGTTTGACGATGCGATGATCGATAAATGCTTCCGACAAGGAGTCGGCATTCTCTGCAGATTGTTGCTGTTGTTGTTGCTCAACGGTTTCTCTGGCGAATCGAGCGTAGTCGTCCGCGTCGACGCTGGCGCACTGCATGTATGCGAGCAATCCCCTTTGCGGACGGGAGGTCAACGCCGTGACGACGTTTGAAAAGTATTCAAGGTCGGCGGCTAACTGCGCGGCGCCGGGTTCGGATAAGCGACGGATGCTCTTCACGCGCTCAAGGAAGATAGTCGCGGAAGCTTCCGCGACGCGTTCCATCCAAATCGAAGCTAAATCGTCATCTTCGTCATCGTTACCAAATACTCCAGCAGATCCTGACGCATTGGCGCCAAAATCATCGCCAACAACGCTCACGAGCGCTTCGAGACGCGTCGGCAACGACAAGAGGTACTCTCCAGAATTTGTCGCCTTCTCTTGCGGATACGCAGAAAAAGTTGGTAAATCGTGCGCAGTTTTTGCCGCCATTTTCGTCCAAATTTGTTCCTTTTCGATGTTTTCGAGCTCTCGGCGCACGCGGTGTAACAAGCAATCGCGAACGAGGCGTTCGCACGCGTCTCGGAACTGTACAGCCGCGTCGGCGGTTCTCGGAAACACCGAATGCGCTGAGGCGATGATGGATTCTTCGTTACTTTTGCTGTTATTTCTCGACAATACTGACGCCGATGAAGATTCTGCATAGGGTTCCAAATAACTCACGAGTGCTCTCGAACGCCCGGCATCGAGCCGCGATTGCATCGAGAAAACAAGATCCAAGTGCTCCTTACCACCAATCGCTCGAAGAAAGTCCACGTCGGTGATCGCGCCACCACTATTCGTGAAACTACTTTCGCTCGCGATTTGCTTCAGAGTGACAGACGCGCGCGCGTCGAGATCAGCAAATGTTTGAGGTACCGATTTTGTCGCACGTAACAAGCTCAAACTTGCGTCGATAAAATCTTCCGGGTTCTTACTGCTCCCCTTGCCACTAGCGCTGCCGATGCTCTTATCTAAACCGATGGCGATGCGTACCGCTTTCAATCTTCCTTCCAACGCTTTCACGAATCGAGTCAACGAATCATCGATAGACTTCACCGCAGCCACAGTTTCTAAGCCGCTCGAGTACTCTTTGCAACTGACAAAACTTTTCATCGCACTTTTAGAGGCGCTTTTACACGTCTTCTCGATTGCGGCGGAAAAGGCTAAAAAGTCGCCATCGAAGTCATCCGGGTCCACCGTCGCCGCCGCCAGAGAAATGATCTCCTCTCGCAACTTGATCGATTCGAGTTTGGGAAAGACTTTTTCGGACTTGACGAACGGAATGAAAACGGTCGATAAAGCTTCGGTAAACTTTTGAACCGCCATGGTGACTTTCTCGCGTTTCTTTGACTTTTTGTTGTTGGCAGAGTTGTCACTCCCGTCGCCTTTCGCGTTGGCACTATCTGCATTCAAACCACTCCCATTATCTATATCGATCGCAAAACGGTACCGGAGATCATAATCTTCATCGTCCGAAGAAGATAACAAGTACGATTCGTCCAGCGCGGTCGTATTGCTGTTGTCTTCTCCATTCGCATTCGCGCTCTCTTTCATCGCGGCAGTCACCATTTTACGCACGCACGGTTCTAAAGCTCCGCACAGACGCGTTGCATATCGCGTCGTCGCTACTCTACATCGCGTCATGTTTTCTAAATCCGCACCAATATCCGCATTATTCTCGCCATCGTTGTTATTCGAACTGTTCATAGTACCGCTGCTCGTCGTGCCGTCTCCGTAATAGCTCCCATAACACAATGTATCCAACCGTTTTTGCATTTTCTTCGCGATGGCGCGGTGTAAACTCGCAACACCAGCCGATACCAACGTCGCCACATCTTCTGGGAATGTATTTTTCGTCCAATTTACCTCTTTCTCGATTAAGCTGATGACAAAATCGTAAAATTGTGGCAGGAAATTTGCAAAAGCTTCGTTCGCGGCGTCTTCGTCTGTCTTCTTATCAGTATTGTTCGGACTACTCTCATTCATTATCAACCCATCGTTATGGGTCTTCTCTTCGAACGCGACCCAAAAGTCCATCGCTGGCGAGACTACCCTCGCCTCGGCGTACGCGCCTTCGATACTTTCATTCTTCCCGATGCTCCTCAGCGCGTCCCGGGCGTCCCGGGCAAACTTGATCGAATCTCGGTTCCCGCTACTCACCATATTACTAGCACCACTCACGCCTTTATCCATCTCCAACGCTCTCAACAACGCCGGTCTCGCCGCACTTTCCAACCGACTCTCCAGAACCGCAATCCTATCTCTCCCGTCTGCGAACTCTGGCACGTCGCCGACGATCGCCAATCCTCTCTTCATTCTCACCAACGCGTCTGCCATGTTGCTCACGTTTTCCCCGTTAAACACCGAATCCCCCGAATGCATCAACTCCGCTAATCCTGCCGCTTCGCTCAGCGTGTCCCTGGCTCGTTCCATCCTCGATTTCACCTCGTCAATTTTCCTCAATCTTTCGATGCTTTGTTTCGACGGGAACTCGGTTTCGTCCAACGATCGCGAGATGTCTTTCACCGCGTTCGTTAAATTCTCCACGTTTTCCTCTAAAACTTCGATTTCCCCGATCGCGGTTGGGATTCGCTTCACCCCGAGCTGCGATTCCCGTTCGAGTTGCAGCGACACGTCCTCTCCGAGCAGTTGCAGCCGCATCTCCAGCTCCGACAACAGCCTTTCCAACGCGTCGTCCTCCTTCGTCCCTCCCACACTCGTCGTCGAAGAGATGCTGCTGCTGCCTTTTTGAAGCTGTCTCGCCGCCGCGTTCACGTAGTGAATCGGGTCGAAACGCGGGTCGTTGAATTCCTCGATCGTCGACGACATCCTTCTCCTCTGGCGCCGCTTGTCTCTTTTCTGTCTCGCTGCTCGCGGGGTCTTTTTGCCAAGAAGGAACTCCTCAGAGACCTTTTGGATGAAAATATGAATCGAATCCCACAAAACGATGGATTTTTTCTCCTCCTCCTCCTCCTCCAAAAAAAAAATAAAAAAATTTTTGAATGACGATACTTTAGGGTATCAAATTGTGTGTGTCAAAAAAAAAAAGAACACAAAAAAAGGGGGGGGCGAAAATTTCAAAAAAAAAAAAAAAAAAAAATTTTTGAAAAGGAGGGAAAAAAAAACTTTGGTTCTTTGTTTCAGATGACTTTTTGACGCTCTTGATGATGAGAATATATAAAAGAAACGACGGTTTGTTGTGTGGGATGATGAAAAAGAACGACGACGTCGACGTCGACGACGCGAAAAGAAGAACGGTTTTGTCGACCATCGGAGGAAAAAGCGACGAGAACACCTTTGAAAGCCGCGCGCGCGCGGTGACGACGACGACGACGACGACGACGACGACGACGACGGGAAGAAGAAACGACGACGACGACTTTTGCGATGATTTTTGTCGTGGGAAAAAAGGACCCCCCCGTTTTGCCAATAAAGTGACGAAGAGTGTTCCCGCGTGGAAATGCTTTTATTGCTTTAAGAAACACCAATCGTTGGAGCTTTTGACACGACACTTGGAGAAAGAGAGACACGAGGAGACGCACGAGGCGTGCTGCGAGCACTGCGGAAAGATGTGCAAGACGTACTTTCGCTTGAGAGAACATTTGGTCGGTGCGACGGCGAGTCAGAAGTGTAAAGAAGCGTTCGAGAGTCGAGGCGGATGTAGGAAATGTTTGAGGATAGTCGGGAAAGATAACGACAAGGAAATACACGCGTGCGCGTTTAATAGTTGTGGTAGCAATAGTAGTAGTAATAGCAATACTAATAGAAGAGAAGAGCGCGAGAACGCATCGCACGTAGCGATCGATTGCGAGATGATTGCGACCACAAAAAGCGATAAAACTTTAGCGAAAGTTTGCGTGGTGAATGGCTTGGACGAAAGTATTTTAATGGAGACAGTTGTGAAGTTTCGAAGCGAAGAAGAAGAAGAAGAAAGAGATGGTGATGATGTAAAAGTGCTCGACTATCGCACTGAAATTACAGGACTCACCGCGCGCGATTGGGAGACGACTACAAAAGCTTTGCCAACATTTTCAGAAGCGAGAGAAGAAGTCCTCGCGTGTCTCGCCGGCTTGCATGAAAATACGCCCGAGGCGTGGAAGGGCAAGCCTCACAAACTTATCGTGCACGACGCGAGACACGATCTAGAAGCGCTCCAAATTACCGAAGAAGATGTGCGCGACCTCGACGAGCGAATCCGCGACACGTCCACGTACGTTCCTTTGCAGAAAGAAAAAGGCAAACGCGTCAAGCTCAAAAAGTTGGTCGAACAGTTTTTAGTGGGCCCCGACGCCAATGACAATGACGATACCTTACTGCGAGATTTTCAAGGTCAAACGCATTCCCCGTACCTCGACGCGTTGGCGTCTTTGCGTTTATACCGAGGGTGCAGAGATAATTGCGTTCACTTTCAAAGCGTTCGAAAAGGTCCCAGAGAAGAGGAGGAAAACATTGAGTACGTCAAAACGGTGAACAAAGAAGAAAAAAAAATAGGGGAGAAAAAAGAAGAAGAAGAAGACAAAGAAGAAGAAGAAGAAGAGAAACACACCTCCTGGGTGTGTTGGTGCGAAGACCTGATGCCGTAGCGACGCGGGCTCGAAGAAAACACGTGAACGGTCCGCGATTGTCGCATTCGTTCGCCTCTTGGTCCACGGAGTAAACGCGCGCGCGCAGGAGGAAAATGTGTCTAAATTTTTATCATTTTATAAAAAAAGTCCTTTTGTTTATTTTTTTTGGATGGGGATTGGAAAGAAAAAGACATCAGAGAAAAAACACGATGGAAAATACGCCGCCGCCGCCGCCGTCACCGAACACGGTATCTCCCGCGGTTATTTCTAGCGATGCCATTGTTCCCGCGTCGCCACCGCCGCCGCCTCCAGAAGAAGGAGAAATATTAAGAACAGTTGCCGACCCACCCGATGATGCCGTGGAGACGAAAAATCGAAATGAAGATGATGATGATGATGATGATGATGCCAAAAGTAGTTACGAGATATTTCTTCCCGAGACCCCACCAAACGTGACGACGACAACGACGACACAGAAGGAGAAAAAGAAGAAGGCGAAGAAAGAGAAGAACAGCGCTCCAAATCCGAACGCGAAAGAACGCAAACTCTGGGAGCGTGGGCCGTATGATGGCATCACTCTCATGACCCTCATCCAACGGAATCTTTTGAAATCGGGACGAAACAACGTCTTGGCTTCCTACGAATACGAGGGTGAAAAAATTCAAGTCGTCGGGTCGTTGACGGAAAACGGCCACATTTACGTTGAAAAAGAGGACCAAACGTTTCGAAATCCGAGGAGTTTGAGCATGGACGTGAAGAGACGGTTAAACACGGAGATCAAATTTACGGAGGGATGGGGACACGTGAGATATATGGAAACAGGTTGGAGACTCGATGGGAAGAACGACGAGAATAACGGCCAGACTCTGAAAGAGATTCGCGAGAAAATTCCGATTAAAGACGTGCCGAGTTTAGTTCCAAGATGGAAGAGGTACGTGCCAAAAGTTGCTTTCGTGCCAAAGAAGAACAAGAATCCGTTTCCGGAACGGGCGTGGAACGCGCCGAATACAGAATCGGTGAAGTTTCCGCCCGGCACTATCGTGTTTGTCGAAACGACGAAGAAACCAAAAAAAAAAGAAAGGGAAACCGACGAGTCAAATATGGACCGGTCGAGTTTGGAAACTTCGTCATTGCCTTCAAAAGCATCAGCTATGGGACGAACATCCCTGCCAAGGCGAGAAACCTTGCGCTTTGATCTACTTGTACGGTAAATCGCGGAAATTCATGTGGGCCAATGATTGTGATATGACTCGTTTTGACGATGCGTCAAAGTATGCGGAGAAGGTACAAAAGATGTTCAGTGACCGGCACGTGTCCAAGTTAGCGGAGGTAGCTTTAGAGCAGGCGGAGAAAGAGGTTGCAGAGGAGTTTTTGGAACCTTGGACGACATCTGACGACGAACATTACTACGAGGGCCCAACTACGACAAATAGAAATACTGATGATGATGCCGTCGGTGAGAATGATACAATCACTATTGTTAACAAAGAAGAGGAAAACGACGCAAATGCAGACAAGAATCGAAAAATCGATCAACTCGACGCCAATCTTCGAGAAGGTCTGACTCCCGATTGGATCATAGAAGGATGTTACAAAGTGTTTGGGCTAAAAAAGCCGACTATTGAAGTCCCATACGTGAAAGATTTGCTCGATCCGTGCACGAACTCACTCTCTAATCCGAATATTCCGGCCGAAGTGTTGTACGATAAGTCAACGAACGGGTTGCTTTCAAAGAATTCATGGAACCAAAAGTTTGTGTTGTTGAATCCTCCTTACGAGACCCAAACGCAGTGGCGATTCATACACCGCGCAATCAATGAAGTAGAATGGGGCCATTCGAAAGGTATTTTGTTAGTTTGTCGTAACAGCACGGATACAAATTACTTTCAAAAGTTACTACCGTTCCCACGAGTGATGTTGCGACGAAACGCCATTCAGTTCAAAGATTACACGTCGTCGCCGATTGGTTTTGGCATTGCAGTGTTCTGTATGGTGGCACCTGGGGATGCAGATTATCAAAGAGAAACGTACGCAAGATTTTACGACGAGTTTGCAAGTGCTGGTGAATTTAATGTTCCGTGCGATCGCGCGTTTGCATCTTCAAAGGCGTTTACGGAACTCGTTGAACGTTTACATCGTCAAGCAGCTGAATCGCAACGCGATAGTTTTGTAGCGTGCGACAACTGCGATCGTTGGCGCGAGCTTTCGTTTGAGCAAATGCAAGAGGCAATGAAAAAGAAAAGATGGACATGTGATTTAGTCTTTGAAGAAGGCTGCGAGACGCCACTCTCGAGGCGAGAAAAGAGAGCTTTTATTGTGAGCGCTAAAGACGGTGATAGAATCTTTATCGCCGGTAAGAATGAAGGCTTAAACGTTCCAGGATTTATACAAGCGCGCGAAGAAGATGTCGACGGCGATCGCGAAGAAGATGAGGAAAAAGGAGAAAGAAGAAGCGTGGAACAAAAGCCCACGTCGCAAACTATTCTTACGACCCAGCACGAACCGAATTGTCGTTGTAACTGGCCACCGTGCATCGCACGGCGCGCTCATCGCGAGAAAATGAGAAGAGAGTGCGGATTGAATAGTAGCGATGAGAGCGATGAAGATGGGAGCGACGAAGAGAACGACGAGGACAAAGGGGGCAAAGAGATTTCGGTCGGAAAAGCGAAAAAGAAGAAGAAGAAGAATAAAAGAATATTCATCCCGGACGATATAGAAGAAGAGGATGCCGACATTTTAGCTGCACATTTGACGAAAGCGGAGCGCGAACGTCTCCGGTCGATTGAAAAAAATCGCGTCAAATTCGAAAAAATATTTCGGGAAACAGAAAACGAAATCTTCAAAAGACAAAGATTACTCCGCGAATCCGAGAAAGTAGCCTTAGAGTCGAAAAAAATGGCAGAAACGTTTGAAAAAACGCTCGCTTGGCATAAAGTTCAAGTCGATCGATTCGCTGTGCGCTCGGATTCGTTGAAAAAAGCTTTGGCGAGCTGCGAGAAGGAACTAAAAACGGCGCTGGAAAAAGAAAGCGAATGTGCGAAACAAACCGAGGCGTGGAGGCTAAAGCGTCAAGAAACCGAAAAAGGCGCACAACTGCTCAGAGAAAAGTACCAATTGGCGACTGCCGAGCTAGCGGAAGAAACAACATCGAGACGAATAGATGCGATGACGGCAAAACGCGAAGCCGAGAAGACTTGGACGAGAGTGTCCGAGAGAGTGAAGAAGGCAAAGACCGCTGCAATGATTGATAATAATAATGATAAAAAGGACGATAAGGAAATGCCCAATGTTGAGACACCTCCTCTCTTGCAACAACTTCAACCGCGTCAACAACAGATAAGACGACAAAATATGACAACCAGTTTAAAATGTGGCAAAGGCCGCAAGCTCTGCTTCGGATGCTCAGCGGTAGTCGGTTCCCCAACTCGCGTGTGTCCATATTGCAAGACGACTTTGCCCCGGGTAGCCGTTCCTATTCCGTTGTCGTTGCTCACCCCAACCCCGTCACCGCCTCAAAAATCACTCGAACCACCACCATCATCATCACCACCACCATCACCACCACTTTCTCTCCCGCCACTAGCACCGCAGCTTCCTCCGCCGCTTGGGCTTCCATCGAAAAAACAGAAGGAAAAAACAGAGCCGAAGAAAAACAAGTCTGCGCCGAAGGCGAAGCCGTTAGCGACGAAGAAAAAGAACGAGAAGAAGAAAAAGAGATCACCGACGCTCAAAAGGAAGAAGACTACTGCTGCCGACAATAGGAAGATGGTGGCGAAGAAGAAGTCCGATACTCCTAAAGGCACTATCGCTGACCTCGGATGTGGTCGATGCAGATACAGTCGTAACGGATGTTCGCGGTGTCGCGACCGAATCAAAAGAGTCAACTCGAAAAAAAAAAGTAGGTAAAAAACAATCGAAAATCCCCTATAATTTTTTCCACAAAATTCATTTCCGCGCGCGACTTTCCGACGACTTTCCGACGTTCCGATGAAAGCAGAAGGGGTGAGCTCTTCCTTCCCACTCTCCTCCGCGGTGTTCTGGTACGTCGTCGCCGGGGTTGCGCACGAGATGGCGCACTGCTTCGGTTTTCTGTGGGCGATGATGATGAGGACGGATTGTCTTCCTAACGAACGCCAAGGCGCTTTTTTCCGTTATCCATCGTCGTCGTCGCGTTCGTCTTTCTCGATGTCCGTCGCGATGATGCTGTTCTCGAGAAGAGTGGACGCGAACGAGCTTTTAACAATGGTACCGTCGGCGTGCGACGCGTCGTCAGATGTGGACGGGTTCGAAAGCGCCGCGAAATTTTCCAGATTCCTCGCCGTGTGCACGAGTTCGGCGCTGTTTTTGTTTTCGCTTTTGCTTTTGTTGAAAGACAACAACAACAAGGAAAACAACAGAGCGAAAACGTTCGCATTCGCGGCGACGGCGTTCGATGCGATTTGCTCCGACGTTTTATTCGATGGGATGAGTTCTACTACGAGTGCTTTATTACATTGCGGTAATTTTGGCATCGTTTTGCTCAACGCGGCGTGGTGCTTTCGAAACGGCGAACGAGCGTACGATTTACTCGAGAAGATGATCAATGTGACGATGATGCGAGGCGCGCAATCGGGAGGGATCGTTACGTTCGAAGAACAGAGCGAGGGGAAGATGCGAGGCGTGAGAAGTCGAGTGGTGAACATGAAGAGGACGGATCTGAGTAAATTGCTTCGCTCGAAAACGGAAAGGGAGAGTAAAGGGAAGATGAATCACTCGGAGAAGAAAGCGCAGGCGCGTATTTTTTGCGGGCACACGAGGTTCGCGACTACGAGTAAAGCGACATTTGATGGGACGCATCCGCACCAGTGGAGTCCAAAGCAAAATCTTCTGATTTACGGCTTGAAACAAAACGCACCTGGATCGATGCGTTCTCCGGTGGAGAATTTCATCACACACAATGGCGATTTCGATGCGTTTCAAGTCAACAGAAAATGGAACGATCAGGGATCAGGGAACTTGTGGTTAGAATCGGCTTTGAAATACAAACCACCGTCGGTGGTCGATTCGGCTTCAATCGCCGGCGTTGTCGACTTGATCCGAGCTCAAGGATGTTTCGCGTTAGCGGCGAGATTTAGTGTGGGTTTTATGCTAAGAACGAGTGACGTGTTTGCTGACGCGCCGATTCCGACGTTGGCACAATTCGAAGAAATCGGTAAGCATTTTGAAAAAGTATTAGACGAAACGCTCGCGGCGAGTAACGGTCAGTTCACTGTCCAAGAGCTTGGGTTTAACCTGGAGATGCGCGAGAAGATCACGAAAGAGGTCGTCGAGGAGTTTGAGAAGGGCACGAACAAAGACTCGCTGAAATGTTTAGACAACTATCTCGACGAAGAAGTGGGCGCGCCGATTCGAGAGTTTGTTCGATTTACCGTGCACGCGTTTTTCGATAACGATTCGCTGTTCACGACGAAATATTTTTTGACGCACGCGAAAGGGAGCTTTGGATTAGTGATTACGTGTTCGTTGGATGCGCACAGGCAATTGTGTGTCGCGGCGAGAGGGCAAACAATGAGCGTAGCCTTTTATCCCAAAAAAGGTTTAATTTGTTATGGAAGCGAGCAAGCCGCTGTGAAAGCTGGATTGTCCGTGGAAACGCCGAACGGAGACATTTTGGCCAGCGTACACGGCGGAGAGTATGGCGACGATAACGCGGCCGTCCGTCTCGATCTAGACGATTTGAACGGAGAAATTTGTCTTCTCGATTGGGGAGAAGATTGCATACCCGCTGTGTCGTATCCAAACTCTCACTTGGAGCAGTACCCGTTGATGGGTGGTACGGTCACGGCAATCTTAGCCGTGGAAGGCGAAATGAAGATTGAACAGCCGACCGCATTCATGAGACAAAAAAGCATAGAAAATATTGCGCTATCGTCGCCGAGGCGTAATAAAGGAGTATCGGTTGACAAAAAACTCTTTCATCGCATGACGCGTTTAGAAGGTAACGAACTCATAAAAATGTTACCGGAAGAAAGCAACGATCCCGTTTTGACGGACATTTCGGATATTCCGAGGATTTTGAAAAACATTCAAGACGACTGGAGGAACAAACCTCAAGGATCGATGTCGCTCAATCGATTGACCGCGTGGAATCTGGCGCGATGTTTGAAAAAACGTTTAGAGAGGCGCTTGAATGGATCGATCAAATCAGAACATTCCATCGATGTCGTGTTGACGGGATGCGAAGTTTCTCTATGGCTGGCGGAGCAATTTGCGTCTGATTTGCAAACCGCGTTTCCGCGCTTACACGTCAAAGCTATTTCGAGCAATAAAATTTTGGGACTATGGGGGCAAGATTTACCAGTCCCAGCGGTTGGTTTCGCAGACTCCAAGAAAACAGACGATTTCACGGACGCTATCGTCATCATCGTCTCGCATTCGGGAGGCACATTCGCGCCGTTAGCGACTTCAAATCTTTTAGTGAGTTCCACAAACTCTATTTTCGTCGTTGCAAGCGAATGGGACACGCAAATCGGGAAGCAACTTAGAGCGATGAAATCAGAAGGCGAGTTTGATAGCAGAATATTTACCACAGACATTGGTGTTCGTCCAGCAGAGCCGTGCTCAGTTTCAGTCGCCGCGACACAACAACTCTTGACGCAAATTTTCTTACACATGTCCTTGGTAATCCTCGATAACGCCAGGTTTCGAAAATATACCAACGCATTCGTGACAAAACACGATTTGGCAGAACTCGAGAAATGTAACCAAATGAACATCGCCGCGTTGGAGGAAATCGTCGGCTATTCCGCGTCGCCTTCGAAGAACAAACTCAAATCTGACAAGGAAGACGAGTTGAGAAAACAAGGCGACGATTGGGCCGATCACGTCTTGGAAGGCGTGAAAGGTTGGATCATGAGTTTCGTATACATCGTAGGAACGGTGACGGCTGGGTATCCTCTGATCACGGGCATCGCCGTTTTGTGCGGATTAGCGACGACATGGGTATTCTACATCACGCGTTTCTTTGATGCTCTCATTTACGCGTTCATACCGCAAATATCAATAACCATCATACGATTGGTACAAGGGCGAAACCTCTTGCATCGCATGACAGCGCGAACGATCGTCATCGGGGATATACCGTGGGTAAGTCAGTGTGCGGATGCATTCTTATCAAAAATTTTCGCGTGTTCCTACTCTGCCGCTGGCATTACGGTTTTAAGCGGAAACACAAACGACCATCTCGTCCACAGACACACGCATAGGGTCGTGCGTGGCGCTTTGTTGATCGTTGGTCGACCGGATGGTCGCCTCTCGGCGCTCACGAGTGCCGAGGCGACGACGTCGTTATCCTTGTCGCAAGCGTCGAGCATTCAAAGTATCGGTGGCACGTGCGAATCTATTACCATCGGGCATTCTCCGTACAAGCTCCCTCTCTCGAAGAACGCGATCTTCTTGAATACACACCGCCCAAAATATTTGTGCGAGAAATATTACGAAGAGCGAACGGAGAACAATCTGGACGGTAAGAGCGCCGGCGCTCTGCTAGGGATCTATTCAAATTACCACGAAGAGCACACCGAATTGAGCGTGCACAAACTCACCAACAGAAACGCCGTCACACTTCTCACGGAAGCCTGTAGACACGCAGACGAGCAGCGCACACATGTTCTCACCGTCTTCAAAGAACTCGATACGAACCAAGATGGACGACTTTCTTTGAGCGAATTCACTGAGGCATACAAGAAGTTGGATGCGTTAGCTGCCGCCTCTGGCGAATCACACATCGCGTTAACCGAAGCCCAAATCGCGAAACTCTTCAGATCTGCCGACAAAGATAAAAGTGGCGAGTTAAACTTTGAGGAATTCTCAGAAATTTTAGACTTACCGGAAATCGTGATGCTGAAAATCCTCGAAGCCGACCCTCGCAACGCCGAAGGTTTACTCATGGTCGAGCCTTCGCACGAAAAATATTTCGGCGAAGCCTTGCGAAAATCCGCACCTCCGCAAATCAAACCTTACACGCTCATGGAATCTCAAGAGTTCAGCATGAAACTCTATGAGGCCAGGATTGCATCTCTTCAACGTTTCGTCGCCATGACGGTTCTATTCCACCAAATCGGCACTCGAGTTCAAAAGTTCTGGAGAAAAATTTCCTTCGGCTACCTTGGCTACCGCACCGACCGAACGCACTCGATCATGCGCATCGCCACCACTGCCTCTCCAGTTTCTGGCGCAGAAGTCCGGGATCGAAGACATTTCATCGCTCTAGTCACCGCGTTCAACTCCGCGGTGTCGACCATACGAAAAGTTCACGGCGAGTTCACCGAAGGCATCAGCTTGAACCGCAAACGCGCGTTACGACGAAACTCTGGGAATACCGCCGGCGGCGGAAGCGACGGAGACGATAGTTACAGAGGAGGAAAATCTTCCTTCCGAGAGTTGTTGTTAAAACGAGCAGGAAGTGTGTAAGTACATTTCTGTTGATTTTTGTGAGATCACCTCTTTCTACGTCTTTCTACTTTTCATAACAACACTAGTTCTATTAACTCCTCTCCCCTCCGGGAACGATCATGCAGATGTTATTCCCGTTCAGCAAAATGCTTTCCAGCGTCCTCGTCGTTTCCTTCCCGGTGTCTTGGTCTCGATCGAATTCGACGGCGTCTTCGAGGACGCAATTCACGTACACGTCGAAGCCTTTCAGCACGCCGGTGAACTCTTTGTGTCCGCTCTTCATTATTATCCAGACTTTTTCGTTCACGCACTTGTCCACCAACTCCGACGGGAGAAGAATCGACGGGTTCGACGGCGTCGTTTGCTTCGTCGGCAGCGCCATCTCTCTGTTGTCTTTTCTCGACCGCAAGCAACTAACTCTCGAGCAAAAGCGTTCCCAATTATAATACCTTTTTATACTTTACTAATGGGGAAGAGAAGAAAATTTTTTGGAAATCCGGAGGAGGAGGCGTAAAAAATTCCAATACTTTGATGAAAGGGTTTAGGGTTTGGGTCTCATTGGAAAAAAGACCCTCAAAAAAAGATGAGAGAGAGAGAGAGAGACTTTTGACTCTCGTCTCTCAAAGCTTTGTCTCTCGTGCTGCTGCGCTTTGTGTTGCTTTCTTTTCGGCGAAAGAGGAGGACACGCACGCACATCCCTTTTGACTTTACCGAGAAGAAGAAGAAGACAGAGAAAGAAAGAGAGAGAGCGGCCAAAACCTTTTGAGTACCCCCGGACGACGAAGAAGGACGCTCTCCACGACCAACTTCAAATTCGTCGCACATCATCATCATCGTCATGAGAAGGTCGAGTCGGAAGCGCGAGGATTCGCGGTCTCGGTCTCGGTCTCGGTCGAGAGACAGAGAGCGGCAACAAAGCAGCAGACGGGGTCGTCGAGAGCGAGACCGAAGCCGAGATCATCATCATCATAATAATAATCGATTTGGCGGTCGAGGCGAGGAGACGAGGCGGAGAACGACGCGAGAGAATAATGCGAGCGGGAGCGAGTGTAGCAGCGGGAGCGACGAGAGAGATGGAAGAAAGAGAAAACGGGGGAGGAAAAGGAGAACGTTTTCGTCCAAGTCGCCGACGAGACGGAGAGAAGAGAAGAGGAAGAAAGAGGAGGACGAGAAGAAGACGACTGATGTAGAGAACACCGTCAAATACGGATACCAACCTCGCGCGCCGAACGCAAACGGGAAGCAGAGCGTTCCGAAACATCCGCAGTCCATCGTCGCGGCGACGCACCTCTCGATTGACGGAGGAGCTGGTAAGAACGGCGGCGGCGGCGCTACTTCAACGACAACGAATAAAACAAAAGATAGCACTAATAATAATGCTAAAATAGAAGACATTGAGGCGTACCAAAAGAAAAAACAACGGGACGCGCGAAGATGGTTACTCTCTCAGCAAATTTCTGCGTACGAAAACCTATCGGTGCCGAATTCAGATACCGCCAAGAAACAACGGCAAGTGTACGTCGGGAACATCCCACCAGAAGTGGACGCGGAAACATTAAACGTATTTTTATCATCCACTTTGTCCGCGGCGTATCCCGAAGCGTTAACTTCGGGTAAGTATGCGAACGATTCGTTAATCGAAGAGATTCGAATGAGCGCCGATCGCAAGTATTGTTTCGCGACGGTTGTAGATCCAGAAATGGCAACGGCGTTGTTTGCCATCAACGGCGTCGATTTGTGCGGGTACACATTGATGATTGCTCGACCGAGTGGGTGGGTAGATCCGAAAACGATGAAAGAAAAAGCGGACATCGCGTACGAACAGATGAAAATTATACAGGCGGAAGAGAGAGCAGAATTGGGGGGGAATTTACCAGCTCATTTGGCAGCCGCGAATAACGTCGCGTCTGTCAAGAAGATAGAAGAAGGAATAGTAACGATAGGAAGAGGACTAGAAGAAACAACGATATACGTTCGGTTAAAACATATAGCTACCGAGGAAGATGTAAAGGACGACGAGGAATACCAAGATTTAAAGCTGGACGTGGCTGCCGAGTGCGAAAAATTTTGCTCAAATTCGAATAGTAGTACGGTAGTCCTTCCAAGGCGAGGGCCGTTTATCGGCTCAGCGTTTGCGAAGTTTAGCGATAAAGAGTCCGCCTTGAAAGCGAAGGAAGGTATGCACGGTCGCGCGTTCGATGGTAGAATTATCGAAGGTACGTTTGCGAGCGAAAGCGAGTACGAACAAGCGCTCAATAATGAATGAATGAATGATGAATGATGATGATGATGTCAACTGCAAACTAGTGTATACATATAATTACATTTTTAGTCTCTTCGCTTTGTCCTCGACGAGAATTTTTGTCTTCTGGTCTTCTCGGCGATACCATCTCAAAGTAACGCCTTCAACTTCTCTTCTTTCCAACCTCTCTCTCAAAGTGTGTTGAATTTCGTTCACTTCTTTCCCGTTGAGCGGATGGCGTTTGCAAAAGTATCGTAATCGCACGTTTCGGGCGACAAGGTTTGACCCGTCTTTCGGGTCGTACCGATCGATAATAAACACATCTGTGAATTCAATTTTTTTGTTGACCTTCCACGTCTTGGTGGTTTCTACGGCGCTCGCGATTGCTAAGGCTCTAATTTTTTCTAACAATTCACCTTCCTCGGGCGTGGTGTCCTCAACCCCATTCGTCTGCTTTTGCAACTGCAAAATTTTCGCAATCTTAACGTAACACTTACCGCAACACCATTTGCCTCGATACGTCGGGTCGGAATACCTCGAGGGCACTTTCCGGTTCAATCGAGTGTACACTAACGGTTTCTTCTCTTTATTGCATCGATTTGCAAACGCGCACGATCCATCGTGAGCAAATGCACACCGTTCTCCGTCCGGCGCGAAAAAGTCCACGATGCCATTTTCCTCGTCGTCGTCGTTTCTTTTAGTATCACTGCTTGCTTCTGCACTCGCGCCGACCAACCTCTTCTCCACCGCTACGCTCACGTCCCTCGTAAACATCTCCTCCTTCCGTTGAAACCTGGAACAGCACCCGTCCGACTCCGAAACCTCCTCTTCTCGTTTAAATCTGTGCACGACTGCGTTACTCACTCGAAACGCCCTCGAGTCGTCCAGCCCTCTCCAGTGTCCGGTCGGCTTATACGACCGTTCTCTCCATGTCTCCTCGTCGAACCTTTCGCACTCGACTAACGCCATCCCAACGTCCGCGCCCATATCGTAGGCTTTCCACGTGTCTCCATACATCGTTCTCGATTCGTTCCCGTCCATAAATGTCCCACCCTGACCAGGCGCCAACGCGATTTCGCACGCGCCGTTCGGTGTCATCACTCTCTCGTCTTTCGCGGCGAGGAGAAAATTCCGCAGTAGCGCTCTGTTTTTGCTAATCTTTCCTTTCCCGGGTAAATGTGGAAACGCGAATACGATTGCATCTGCTCGACCTCCTGCGCTCAACGCTTTCATCATGTCTTCCGTTTTCGTCGCATCGATGTCGTGCGCGACGCGCTCTACGTTTGCCATGTTTTCGAGTCGCGTCACGTTGTCCTTCCCTTTCCAATGTGCATCGATGTCCTCTCGAGAGGTAAGGCTGGTCGCGACGACGACGCACGACTTTGGGTTCATTTCTGCGAAGGCTTTGGAGAGCGAAAAGTCTCCGTCCCCGACGAATGCCACGCGCAGTGGTTTTTCATCTTTCCTTTGGCTTCCACCAAAAGCGAACAACGCGTTTTGCGACGCCAATGTGTCTGGGTGCCCGAGGAGCGTCGAGCCTCTCTTTTCTTTCTCGTTGTTCATCGACGGCGACGACGATACTACTCCTACTACTGTTCGTTGTTCTTGCGTATTATATGGACGACGTGGTTTCTTCGGGCGTCGTGTGAGCAGCGTGGTTTTCGTCAAAGTCGTCGTTCGCGCGAGCGTTCGCGCGGTGAAGCGCATCAAACAACGCGATGGAATAATAATGGCGCTTTTTGGCAACACTGGCGGCTTTTGGCGGCGGCGGCTTTTGAAATTGGTGTTACTTTTTGGACGCGCGATGATGATGATGTTTATTATGCGCGCCTGAAATCGCGAAAACACAATGGCAGAAGAAGACGACGACGACGACGATGAGAAGAAGACGACGACGAAGATGCGAATGGACGACCACAGAACGGTCCTGGGGACGCTTCATCACCGCCTCAGGAAATCATCGCTCGTTTTGGATGCGGGGACGGGTCGGGAAGTGTGTCGGCGATTCCTTCAGAATCTTCCGTGCAATCGCCCGCACGGAGGCGCGTGCCGGTACGCGCACCCGGATCCGAAACCGACGTGCGAACAATGGAAGCTGTATGGGACGTGCAAAAGAGACGACGGGAAGAAATGCTGGTACGCGCACGAGAGTTTGAAAGAGAGCAAGGCGTTTACGATTGCATTTCACACGAGCACCGTGTTTGGGCTGAGGTTGTTAGGTGTGTTTCTTCTTCTTCTTCTTCTTCTTCTTCTTCTTCTTATTAAAGATACGACACGTATTGTATCGTTGTCGCATCGCTTTTAACACAAACTGACGCGATATAATTGCCCTCTGTTTACTCTGTGTATAGAGAGATGCGCTGAAATTTACGGCGCTGAAAATGTAACCGCGGCGGCGCGAGAGCGACAAGAGAGCGTGACCGGATGCGTAGTGTGCGTGCGATGTGATGGGAAGGGTGATAACGATACCGCAGTAATGAACGCGGTGGAAAAGATGAAAATAAACGAACCACACGGGTTAGCTATGTGTTCTAGGATATACGCGAGAGACGAAACGGCGAACGAGGATCAAACGGTTGATTTTCACGGCGACGGTGTCGAGTGGAGAGGGATTTTTGAAAAGATCAAAGAACGCTGGTATCGGGGTAAAGATGAGAAGAAGATACGAACGGTTCGAATCCGGTGCTTTCCGAAAGAGTTGGAAGTTGGGGCGTATAAAATTTTAGACGAACTCATCGAAGAAGCGCAGGGAAAGGATAAGGACTACGGGCTCACCGGGCCTGGAAAAGGCGTTTCGGCTCGCGAATGCGACGTAGCTTTAGACGCCGTACTCATCAGAGGACGATTGCACGTCTCCTCGTGGAAAATCACCAAAGAGCTCGACCAGTCAATAAATCAATCGTTGATTGATGCAGAAAACCGGCGGAAAGACATTAGGCCGCTGTGCAGAGCGTTTTTCAAGATGGAAGAAGCAATTTTACGGTTTCAACTGTCTGAGTTTATCACGAGCGAGTCGATGGTGGTGGACGTGGGGTGCGCCCCAGGAGGGTGGATCCAAGCGCTCGGAGATGAAATGAAGAAGAATACTATTCATGGTAACGATGAAGGTATCATTTTCGCGGTTGACCCAGCGCGTCTCGGTTTTAAGCCTCCGAAAACCGTCGAACCACCTGCAAATCTCTTCCATTTGCAAAAGAAAATCGAAGAGTCCATCGACGATATTCGCGAGAAACTAAAGGGCAAAAAACTCAGTTTAGTCGCGTGCGATGGAAACTCGACACCAAATGCGGTGTATGATTGGGTAGCGCCGTTATTGTCGATGGTTGACGAAACCAAATGCGCTTTAGTTTTAACGATGAAGAATTTCGCCTCCGGAAAACGAATATTTTACGAAGCGAGTGAAGAGTTGGCGCAGAAGTTAAAGTCTGAACATCGATTCGAAGAGACACATTTGGTGGCACTCTTTTCGAATTCAACGGAAGAGATGACGTTAGTGGCGTTTCGGAAGAGACGAACGAAAGAAACAACAGAAGATGAATGACATGTAGCATGATTTGTTTGTGTTGTATCTAAATATTTAGCGCATGTACAAGTAGCAGTACCTCGGTACCTATCGTTACTCTTCTCTTTACTCAGCGGATGCGTAGTACTATTCGAATGAAATGTCCACTACTTCCTCGTCTTCATCTTCTTCGGCCTCGTTATCGTCTTCAATCCAATTTCCACTATCTTCTTCCGGATGCTCCATTTTGGCTTTGCGATTCAACTCCTTCGGAACTCTTAAAATTTTCTCCAATTCCCACTCCCCTTCCATCAACGCTTCCTCCCATGTCATCTCACCGGCTTTACATGACAACAACGCGCAATTTGATGTCTTCATTCTCACTTTTTTACTACTTTTTGTCAACAATTTAACCACATTCTCCCACCCGGTGTTGTGTCCGACCACGCACACCGTCTCCGCGGCTCTCATCTGCGCCTCCCTCTTAATCTTCTTTGTAATAGCCTTCCTTAGACGCTTCGCTTTCACATCGCTCCCGTGCGCCACCTCGTAGAATTCCGGCGCTAATATAACCGTCGTTTTCCCGAAGGCTTCCGGTTCCGCCATCGAGAAACATTCGACGGTGTCTAAACATCGAGTGGCGTCAGACGTAATTATAATCGAGGGCACAAACTCGGGATGTTCAGCTACTAATGTTTTGGCCACGGCTTCGGCGCCAAGTTTTCCTCGAGGTGCGATCGATCGATACTTATCTGGTAAATCGAAGTTATCTTTATCGTCGCTTTCATCGTTTTCAATCGCATTCGTGGCGTCTCCGCTGCTATACGCCCATTGTGAGTAACTACTTTTGGCGTGCCTTAAGAAGCACATTCGGTACGTCTTTTCGTATGGGACCATAGTTGCGCTCATCAGGTCAAACACGTTCGGTTCGTCTTCTCCATTTTCTGTCGTCGTCGCATCGTCGTCGATGTCGAGTTTGCGCGTGGGTTCGTCGAAAGAAGACGCGACGCGACGACGACGCGCGCGATGATGATGACGACCGGCTCGCGGAAAGAGGTGTCGATCATTCTGTTTTCCAAAAGCACGCCGCGTGGCCGCCGCGTTCGTGCGACGATTTGTGGTCACCGATGATGATGATGATGCGCCGCACGAATAATAATGAAACGACGAAAACGATGATGGTATTTCTAACGAGGAGGCCATTTTACGCGTGCACGTGCACGTATATTATAATAGAGTTTCCTTACCGCGCGTTTCTGCCGAATTAAATAATGTGTGTTTTTTTAGTATTGCCTTTGATGAGATGCCTCGAAAACTACATACATAGCTTCTTAATCCATTTTTCAAATTCAGAATAAGTAAGGAAATAGGATTATTAACTGATGATTTCGGTCGACGGTGGTACCTTTTATTAGATACAATCGCTTTTATTGAGCAGACACTGCTCGCGTCCGTCGTAGAGGAGAGGGACACATCGAAAGTCTCAAAAAAATGGTCTCTGCTACATGGCGCACTGTTACAAACAAACATCGTTGCTCTCTCTCTCTCTCTTTCTTTCTTTCTTCTCTCTAAACAAACGCATCGATACTACTTCTATTATCTCCATTCCTTATACAGCAAATCTCTCGCGAGCGCTCTCCAGTGGACTTTTACGGTGAGCAAACGACATCGCAAGCGAGTGACGTCCGACTCGCGAGACGCGTCGCGGGGCGAAGATAAAGACGAGGAGTCGGCGATTTCTTCTGTAACGGTTTCGACTTTTCGACCGAAATTGAGGAGTCGACGGACGCCTCCTTTTCTGTTATTATTGTTCATTTTTTGAGAAGGAGTGCCAGACAAGTTCGAGGAGGAAGGGGAATCGTCGGTGTCGTAGGCGCTCGAGGCGTCGTCGCTGTTGACTCCGCTACCGCCGCTCGCGGAAAAGTCGTCTCTACCACGTTTGGTAGAGGATAGAGGAGAAAAGTGTAAGCGTTCGGCAGAGACGGCAACAACAGCTTCGCCTTCCTCTTCCGTCCCTCGTCCTAAGGTTACGACGGCGTCGGTTTCACCGGCGCCTCCACGGGAAGGGGAGGCGAAGGATTTCGGATGTTGGCGGTCTGGGGAGAAATCGTACTTTCTTCTTCCTCCTCCTCCTCCACTATTACCGTGGTTACCATCGTCATCGTCGTCGTGGTTACTCGTGTCGGGAATATCTCCATCGAGATGGTCTGCTTCAACGTTATTATCATCATCATCATCGCTATGATTTCCATGCGTACCACAGTTTGCTTGATACCTGTCGTCGTACAAACCATTTTCCGCTACCACGCCGTAACTATTAGTACTATTGCTACCATTATTTATTCTTCTATTATTGTTGTTGTTGTGCAACTTTGGTAAATCAAACCCAAATGTCGAGTTTGCAAACGCTCGAAAAGTAAACGCTTGCTTACACGCGGCTTTCCTTTCCGCGTTATATGCTCTCGCCACGTCCGTTCTTGGCGCAAAACCGCTGAAGACTATAATTTTCTTCCCTACGTCGTCGTTTTCTGTATCTACATTTGATTCTGTATCTTCGTCATCGTGAAACTTTAACACGCCCCCTGTAGCGAACAATCTCACGCACAAACAGTCCCCGTCTTTTGTCAACGCGCACTTCTCCCATTCCTCGCTGTTCGCGTAATACGAATCAAAAGCCACCTCGGGCAACGTAGACTCTCTCCTATCGCTTTTCAATTTGTTCGACTGTGTCGTTTTCGACGTGCTCGCAAAGACTTTAATTTTGCACGACGCCAATGGGTTCGATAAAGTTCCTCTTTGTCGTTGTTGTTGTTCTGTTTTACTACTATTACTGCTCTTTCTCTCTAACTCGTCCAGCAAACACACGGAAACTTCTGCGGAATACGTCGTGTGTTGCACGATGTTCAGTAAAGTCGTCGCTCGCCAATCCACGGTTTCGGTCGTCAAATCCATTTTAGTACGAGTATCGCTCGTCTTCTTCTCGCTCGCCGCCGCGTCGTCGCTCTTCGTATCTTTCTTCTTCCACCGGCGAACAAAGATGACGTCTTTCGCGCCGTTGCTCTCGTTGTTGTTGTTGTTGTTGTTGTTGTTGTTGTTGTTGTCTTCTTCTGCGCTCCCGCTCGAAAAACGAGGCGCGTAAAACAGTAAATCATCTTGCATGCCAACTTCTTTAAACGTCTCCGCGTCGTCCAGGAATAACGCGTCGAACGCTCTTTGCCAATCCGCGTTGGTCCACCCCGGTCGTTCCGCGTTCTCCTTCGTCTTTTCTTCGACACGAGCCGTCGTCGTCGTCGTCGCATTCCTGTACTCCAAAGCGCCTCTGGCGTGTTCCGTAATCTCTCGCAAGGTTTCTCTCCGTCGTCGTCGTCGTCGTCGTTTCTTCTCCGTCGTCATCGCATCTTTCATCTTCGTCGTCTTCTTTGTCTTCTTTTCGCGAAAAAGGCGCCGTCGGTCGCCGCGACCACCTCAAAGCGACGACGACGACTTTTGACGACTTTTGACGACGACGACGATGGGTCGTTACAGAAAGAAGAAAAATCGCTTTTAATGCGATGATGATTTTTTGTGGAATCGAACAAATCTCTCTCTCTCTCTCTTCTCTCTCTTCGGTCACGCAGACGAGAGCGCAGCAGACGCACAAAGAGGAGGCGAAGGAAGAAGAGGAAGACCTCTTTTCCAAATCTTCGTCGTCGTTTACGTCGTCGTCGTCGTCCTCTCTCTCGTTTGTACGATGAGACTTTTTGAAGACAAATAATCGAAAGACAGAGAAAAAGAAAGAAAAGAGACGAAGAAGAAAAAAAAGACGCAACAAAAAAAGAGAGAGAGGAAAAGAAGAGGACTCTTCTGTGTGTGCCCAATATTTTTAGGGTATCAAATCGAGAAATATTTTGTAGGGGTCTGGGGTCTCTCTCTCTTTTTTTTTTTTTTTTTTTGGATTAGGGTTTAGAGAGAGTTGGGATCTTTAATACGTTTTCGAAACGTCGTCGTCTTTAAAGTGTCCTTTTTTTTTTCCTTTTTTTGTCCTCACAAAAAGAGAAGAAAGCTTTGACACGTTTCTTTCTTTCTCTTTCGAACAAACGTGTAACGTTCTTCTTCCCCTCTTCTTCTCTCTTTTCTCTCTCTCTTCTCTGAGAGGAATTCGTTCCTCTTCTTCGTCGTCGTCGCGTGGTCGTCGTCGTCTCGTTTTCGGAGGACAGAGAGTCGTCTCGCGTAGTAGCATGGCGAAACCGCAGCATTCGAGTCGGGCGGCTTTGCCTCCCCAACAAGCGGCGTCTTCGGGTGGTGGGGAGAAAAAAACGTGCATAAACGAAAAATGCAAGCATCGGAACGACGCAAACATTCGATGGAAAATCAGTAAAGGTGAGAGAAAATTTTAGAGTCAACAAAATCCAATTCTCGCAAAGGTCGACTTGAGAGCTTGACGTCGACGACGCCCGGCGTCCAAGAACGAGATACCACCACCGCGCGACCGCGCGACGTCGTCTTTTTGCGAGGGAGGACGCGGCGCCGGCGTCGAAGGACCCTCCCGTCGGGAGAGGCGTCGCGCGGGAATATTTGAAAATGATGACGTCGACTGAATTTCTCTCTCTCTGTGTCTCTCGCAAAAACACTGCTCACCCCGATGGCGATGGTCGTTCTCTCTTCTCAAACAACAAACAGTCATTCAAGGCGCGGATATCTGTCAAGCGTGTTACAGAGCCGAGCAAGTCGTGCTGGCGGATAAACAGTGCGCGATGTGCGACAGCAGAACAACCAACGGGTGCTGGTACCGGTCGAAAGTGATACAAGGCAAGAGCTTGTGTCGCAAGTGCTATAACAAAGAACTGACGAAACTCCAAAATAAAATCTGCGGTGCGTGTGGAAGCAAGGAGACGACCGCGAGTTGGTACAACTCCAGCGTCAAAGCCGGAGTCAGTTTGTGCCATCGATGTTACTATCGCGAACGCGCGGCGATTACGACGAACACGTGCGTCGCGTGCGGAAGCAATAAGACGAGCGGGAGTTGGTTGAGGAGTAAGACAGTGGATGGCGGGTATTTGTGCGTGAATTGTTACTATAAAGAGTTGGTCGCGTTGAGTGGGAAGGAGTGTTCCGGTTGCGAAGCGAAAACGACCAGTTCGATTTGGTACAACTCGAAAAAGGAGAGCGGGAAATACTTGTGCGCAAGGTGTTACTCGAAAAGCAGGAAGGAATTGGCAGATAAAAAGAAAGGAAAAGGGCAAGGTAAGGGCAAGAGAGGAGTGAAGAAGAAGACAAAGACGACGAAAAGAGGAGGCTCGGCGAAGAGGAAGTAAAGGTATTGAGAGAGACATATCGCGCAACGAAAGAGAAGCCGCGAAAGAGACGAAAAGGGATCAAGAAAAAAGATTGTATAAGAAACAAAAACACACGTTAGAGCGGATTGGAAACGAAGCTTTGAAAATTTGAGTATCTATTTAATGATAACTATTCACTTTTACAAGTCATCACACACATTCTCTTTCCACGGAAAAGCAAGTGAGTAAAGTATTGAGCGCGTCCGTAAACACATCCGTAAAACGCCTTCGTTCGCCCGTCGCATAGGGGAAAGAAATACGGAGAATTCAAACACGTGCGCGGTCACTACAGGTGATCAAAGGCATCTACGAGTAATCGAAACGGTACTGCAGGGTCACATCTAAGTCTAGTTTCAGATCTGAGAAGATCAGGTGTTTACAACATCAAATGACAACGCTGTGGTCGTGTAAAGAAGTGAAGAGATATCAGTTACGGCTATACTTCGAAAGGCGCCGGGCGCAAATTTTTGCGCCGGCGTCGTCGCAGCTTAAACGCTCGCTCTGCTACCTGGGGAGCACCAAATGGAGGCACACGAACGGTGCATATCTTCTACGTCGGTCTCGTTGAACGCATACCAAGAGCGCAACACAACTACAGTAGTTGGCACTCAAGAGA
>MDSZ01007205.1_pt1 | contig 35821 bp, 49 predicted proteins | sample 811201 | NCBI WGS metagenome assembly MDSZ01 (sample SAMN05326647, study PRJNA326480) | marine metagenome | isolation source: seawater | place: Indian Ocean: North | collected 2010
TATTAGACGGAAATTGGCATAATATGCAGATTACCTGGGATGGAAGTGGTCCAGGTAGTAAGACTTATGGAGACTCTACAGAAACAAATAATAATTTAAGAGTATATATAGATGGCGAATGGTTAGCTTCTAATGCATATAAAGGAGGCACCTCTACATTTACCTCAGCAGATAAACATTTTAAATGGACAACTGGAACATTTGTACCAGGAACTTTTGGTGCGTCTGGATGGAAAGAAACAGGAGCAACAACCGATTATATTAATGCATTTCAGGGAGCCTTTGATCAATTATCTCTACATAGTGAAGGTACAAATTTAACTAAAGCTAAAGAATTCTATGGTAAAGATACTACTTATGAAGGGCAGCCACATAATTATCAGATGTCTAAGTCTTTAACTTATGCAAATGTTGAAGGCTGGTGGACTTTTGATGAGGGAGGCGATTCTACTACAGTAGTAAATGATAAAACTAGTAACAATATAGATTTAACTTTAAAGTATTTTGATAGTAATGGAAATAACTTAACTTCAAACTTAGGGCAAAGTATATATATTCCTCCTATAGGTAGAGCAGTAGGAGAAGGTTTTACAGTATCTATAACAAAGAATTTAAAAGATGATGGATCTTGGGTAACTACAAATGATCAAACTACCCGACTAGTTCTATCTTTTAATGGAATAGAATCTGCAGCAGATCATTTTGTTGCTTACAATGTAAATCAAACAGGTTTATCTAAAGCAACAAATTTATTAGATGGTTTATGGCATAATGTAGTAATATCTTTTCAAGGAACTACAGATAATTCAGGTACTACATATTTAGCTGATAATGAAATTAGATTTGGACCCGTTACGCAAGGAAGTGTAATACAAAATTACCACATTTCCGTATCTTTTGATGGGCAAACGTTAGAAAATTTAGTCCCCGGCGGATCTGCTGATCAAGTAGATGATGGGACAGGTTCAGCGTTATCAGGAATTACAGGCTGGGACGTTAGTAAAAAATTGGCTTCAGGAAAAATGGAAGCAGGTTTTGTTATTGAGCAAAAAGATCTTAGACATACTAATTCTTCAGGAACTTATGTACCTACTACTTATTTAGCTTCAGGTATGGTAGAAGATAGCGGAGATAGTAAATACGCTTTTCAGGGTGGATTTGATGATTCATCTTTCCATAGTGATAATTGGTGGGTGACTGCAGATGGTACTTTAGATCCTAATGCATATAATAAAGAAAAAGCAAAAACTATATATGGAAATACAGGAGGCTTAGAAACAGAGCAGTTAACTCGTAGGGCTCCTTATGATTTAAGAGATCCCTCTAGTATTGGAGCTACCTCAGGATCAAACCAATATGTTAATCCCAACCCATATGATGCGGCATCTAATGATACTGGGGGACTGGAAGTTTACTATAGATGGGGGGATACTTTTGGAGATTGTTCTGAATCTATTAGAGACGTTAAATCACATGAAAGCTCTCCCGCATCGCTTAAAAGAGATCTGAGTGCAGAAGGATCTATGGAACATGCTACTGTTTTAAATACAGACGCCTCAGAATCTACAGATTTTGCAAAAGATTTAACTTATGATAATAGCGGTACATATAAAATGTATGTTGAAAAAACTACTAGTACTACAGCGGGAGGATTAACAGTAAAAAATGTAAAAATTAGTGGGTGTGGAGCAGATAAATGTCAGCAACAGGGCGTTTTAGCACCGAAATTACCACACATGAGAGTTAAATGGAGTGGTTCAGGGAGTTGTGATTTGGGGGACGATAAATGCCGAGCCCAACTTTGGTTTAGAAGGAGAAAGAAATAATGGCGTCATCATTTCACCATACGTTTAAATTTGATAACACCTCTTTAGGAGGAGGTTCCGATGATGATATTGGAAAATGTCCTACCATTGGAGCAGGTAAAAATTACAGTAAAACTTTTATAATGCCTTCGCAGGCAAGGGATTTTGCATTTTGCGCAATATGTTCAGTCTGTGCTTGTAAAATGACTATAGAAATGAGTCCTGATGGGGTAAATTGGTGCGATTGTGTAGATGCTGCTCAAGAAGCTTGTAAAGATATAACTTGTGCAGTAGAGCCTGCAGGTACATGTACATGTAAAGTAGTTTCAGCACCGATGATGCAATATGTAAGAGTAATTTTACATGATGGAACAACTTCAGGTGGATCTTGTAAAGTAACAGTACATTGGACAACTTTTTAAGGAGTAGTATATGGCAGTATTAAGTAATTATATAACTTTAACTAAAGACGGGTGGAGTGAACCACTTCCTCCCTACGCAGAAGGACTTTGTTTAGTAGCTAAAGCAAATGGAACTGATGGTTTTCAAATTGATGTTGTAATGGGACATGATCCTGATGTTGATTTTTCTACAATCACCCACACTCTAATGGGAAATATAAATAGTAGTAGTGGAAATGCTTTTCTATACTTCAAGTTATCTAACACTAATGATACACTTCCTTATTTAGGGTATCATTTAGACTCTGGGACTGACCCTGAATATGTTAGAATGTATTTTCGTGTAAGTAAGAGGTAAATTATGTCAGATGCAAAGAATACAAAAAAGTTTAAAGGAGGAATAAGAGTAGAATCTGTTTCTTCTCTCCCTACCCAAAATTTAGAAAAAGGTGTTATAGTTTTTGATGATAATGATAACGTACTAAAGACTTGGGATGGAAGTTCTTGGATAACCTCAGCACCTGGTCCTAGGGGACCCGCAGGACCTGATGGGGCTGATGGAGCTGCAGGACCTCCAGGAAATGATGGAGCCCAAGGTCCCGCAGGACCTCAAGGAGCTGCAGGACCCGAAGGACCCGATGGACCTCAAGGACCTCAAGGACCTTCCGGACCCCCAGGACAAGATGGGGCTAACGGTGCAGATGGTGCAGATGGTGCAGATGGTGCAGATGCGTTTGCTTCTCCTTTTCACGTTGATGGAATTGTAACTTATGCACACGATTTTTCGTCTACATCAAATTCTTGGTATGATTATACTGATGAACCTATTTATTGGACAATGGCATCCGGAAGTTATAGTGTAGGTAATACTTCTAATGCATGGGATACTTCAAATAATACGTTAACTGTAGGCAGTAATACTTATTATAGTCGAATTGTATTTCCTACCTATGCAATGTACTTAGTAACTGCTAGGGTTCAATTAGATGACGAAGATACAGGAGATTTGCATCCTCATAACGAGTTTAACATAGAGGCTCGGCTATATGATTCTTTAGATGTAGTACGGAATACAATAAGAGGAACTCCTTATCATCAACAACAGGCTACGGGATCTACTACTTCACTTACTGGAGGAGATGAGGTATATACTTATAATGATACTTCCCCAGCTTCTACACTTACTGCAATAGTGAAGGCAACCTCAACTCAGACTTTAGGGATAAATATTAAACATTACTTTTCAGAAGATCAAGAGTGTAGAACTGCTAATACTTACACAAATGTAAATGATAGTTTTTGCTATGTTAAAGTAGTAAAATTATACGATTTATAGGAGAAATAAAAAATGGCGAAAGAAACTATAGGAACAGGAGAGCAATTACAATTTCAACTCCCTAAAGAAGGAACTACGGATTGGGCTCCTATTTTAAGAGAAGCTTTTGAAAAAATTGCCACTCATGATCATTCAGCAACAACTACCAATCAAAATGGACAGGGTGTTGCAGTCCTTCCTGATTTAGCAGAAAGTTTAAGAGTATTTACTCAAACAATAGCAGCAACAAGTACTGCAGAAGCTTTTGAGGATGAGACTGGAGCTGCTTGGGTTTTTGACACTAATAAGGATGTTGCTGAAATAAAGTATAAAGTAAAAAGAGAAGATTCTAGCAACCCAGGAACTTTTTTATACCAATTTGGTACAATAGAATGTATTAAAGGCTCTTCAATTGTAGATAGTTATATAGGAACTAACCTTAATATTACTTTTACATGGAATTCTGGAAATACAGGACTAGAAGTTACAGGAACTGCAGGAGATATTTTCTCATATAATATAAAATTTAACCAATAATGGAGTAAAAATGTCAGAATATGGAGCATTACCAGGAGCAAGACCAGATGGAACAATAGGCGCCCAAGGTAGAGAGCCCACTGGTTTTGAAAAATGGGTAGGAGATGTACAGAAAGGATTTACTTCTACGGATTCTGGAACTATAGAGCAAATGTCTCATTCAACCATAGACTTAGCTTTTGGCTCTTCCGAACCTAAGGAAACAAGTACAGGATATATGAGTAAAGGAAATGTAGGTGCCTCTATGGCTAAAGGAGCTGTTTCGGGAGCAACCAAGTCTCCCGACCCAGTCACTGGAGCTGCTATGGCAGTAGTGGGAGCAACTATAGGAGGATTATCTACCTATCTTGGAAATAAGCAGGCTGAAGAATATAATGCAGCTTTAGCAAAAATGCGAGAAAAAAATATTGAAGCTGATACTAAATTAAATATAGCTTCTTCTGAACAACAATATGGACAAAAGAAAGCTTCCGCAATGCAAAATTTAGCTTACTCAATGAATAAAGCTATTTTAGGTTAGAGGTAATAATGAGATATGTAAAATATATAATAGACCAAGTTAGAAGAGAGACAGAAAACGAAGAGGTTAATGATTTTATTGGTATACAAGACTCTGAATTTCTTCAATACTTAAATGATGCTCAATCTAGGTTACAGTCAAAAATTGTAGCTCAACATCCTTCAGTATTTGTAGAAGAGGTTACAATAGATATAGTATCTGGTCAAGAATCTTATGCCTTACCTTCAAATGCATTTTTAGGAAATAAAGTAAACAATGTAGAATATTCTTTTACTGGAAATGAGGAAGATTTCTATACTTTAGAAGAAGCTTCCTTAAAAAGAAGATCTTCAGGCATTGAAGGATCTCCATCCAAGTATATAAGAAAGTCCGGAAAATTGCTTTTAGCTCCCGTACCTTCTCAAGGAAAAATTAGAATTAATTATATTAAACGAGTATTAGATTTAGATTTAAGAAGAGGATTAGTTAAAACCGCTGTATCAGACGTTTCTAGTGGAGCTACTTTAGAATTAGATAATGATAATTTTACTACATCTACAACTTCTCTTCAAGAACATCAACATATATGTATAGTGAACGCTTATGGGGAAAACAAAATGAAAAACATCCCTTTAACTTCAGTAAATAGTGCTACAAGTTTAATTTTAGGTGCGCATTCAGCAGAAGCTGGAGAATCTATATCCGTAGGAGACTATGTACTAGGAGGGAAAGACGCTACCTCTCATTCAGACTTGCCTCAAAATTTAGAAAGATATCTAATTGCTTACTGCTCTTGGAAGATATTAAAAAGAGATTCTTCTGTAGACTCTAAAGAAGCAGCTTTAGAGTTAATGCAAATGGAAAATGACATTTTGGATAGTTATTCAGTAATTAGTGATGATATTAGAAATATTCCGTTAATAAATGACGATGGTTGGAGTATATAATGGGTGTAATACATAAATTATTTAAAATATTTAGTAATTTTAGAGGAATGGATGAAAGAACTTCTAATATAGTAGAAGACCCTCGCTATGCTCAAATAGCAATAAATACTAAATTTAGAGAAGATGGAGGAATTGAAAAAAGAAAAGGACATCATGTTTTAGCTCAAGGAGTAGGTAAAAAGGGACTATCTTTTCATTATAGATCAGATATGGACACAGGAGAAATAACAGAAACCTTAGTAGCTGCAGATAAAAACTTACATTGTTTAAAAGAATATAATTTGGATTTTAAATATGTAACTTCTGTAGACACTAATGCAGCTTATTACACAATAAAAGCTAATCAAAACACCGACTCTAAAAAATATGAAATTATTTTTGAAATATCAGAAGAATTTAAAGACGCTGATTCTGTAATATATACTTTCTCTTTAGGAGAAGGATTTGAATTTGATTGGACAGAAGACGTATATACAAGAGAAGTTAAAGGACCTACTTTTATCACTTTAAAAAATTTAAGTGACTGGATTCAAGGAACAGGTGATGGAGCCCCGCCCTCAGGAAAATTTACATTAGGTACTCTTCCTTCAGACCACGAAGATATTCCTGCAGCCTTTTTAAATAAAATAGTTAGAGAAAAAATTACTAGGGATGTTACACCCGAAGCTGGCTACACTTTTTCAGAGTCTGGAGCAGTTCCTTCTAAGTTATATTACAACAAGTGGCAAAAAATACGTAATGGAGGAAACAATAGAGTTTCTCATACTTTTAAAGAAACTGGTTTAAAACAGGATTATGAAGTATCTGAAGTATATGATTTCCATAATTTAAATAATAATTTATATATTGCTTCTGGACATTCTCCTTTAAAAAAATATGACGGAAATAGAGTGTATAATGCAGGTATGAAAAAAGCTCCGGACACCTCTTTAGCAGGTGGAGATGTAGACGGACTTTTATTTAAAACTTTTACAGTAACTATGGGAGTACAGCCCAAAGATTCAAGTTATTGGACACATGAACAGCCTACTGATATGTCTGGATTAGATGATGATAGAGTTCATCATTTTAATCACGAACCTTATTCTTTTTCAGCAAGTGCTACTAGACAAACTGGTAGCAGAACTGTTACAGAATGGTGGACTGAAAGAAACCCTTTTTGGCACTAAGGAAAATTTATGCAAAACTCATTATATGCTAAATATATATTAGAAAGAGAAAATAAGCATTATTTTGAAAATAAATATGGGTTTGTAACCTACACTATAGGGTCAGATAATATATATTTACAAGATATGTATGTGTTACAAGAGTGTAGAGGAAAAGGGCACGCTAGAAATTTTTTAAACTATATAGAAAAAATAGCTTTAGAATTAAATAAATCTTGTATAGTTACATCTATTTCTATTAATGCTCAAAATCCTGAAATTAGTATAATACCTATAATATGTGGAGACTTTAAAATTAAAAAATTAGACGAGAAAAATTCTATGATATACTTTATTAAGAGGTTAGATTAATGGGAGCTATAGTACAAGCTGTTATAGATCTAGTTAATCCTAAAGAATCTAGATCTAGACAAGTTCAAAAACCTATTCATACTAGTTATTCAGAATATTTTGAAAAAGCTCCTCACTGGTACAGAGATAGGGCTTGGATACATATAACCGAAAATGGACCTAACAATTATGACGTTCAAGTTAAAATAAGAAGACGCAGGGATAAATTAAAATTTGTTGATAATGATTCCGTTTTACTTCCTACTCTAACCAATAAAACAGGTACTAGTGTTGCAGAAAGAGACGATTGGTACGATAAGTATTCTTATAGAGGATTTTGGTTTGAACACGTTCTAAAACACGGGGTAGAAGATGGTTTTGATTGGGGAACTATAGATCAATCGAATGATACGGTAGCTGTTAGTCAGAAATTTAATGTAACTAAAGGAACTACTACTTTAGAAGAATTAAAAACGTTTTTAGAAAATGCTCCTTGGTTAAGCAATAGTTTAGGTAAAACAGGAACTCATACAGAACAAACTAGTTACCCAGGACTTACAGGCGGTTACTACAACCCTTCTAGCCCGGACCCCGCTGGAAAAATTCCTTGGACTCCTTATGATGGACATGCCAACACATGTGTCCACCAAAGATTTAACAATTTTCCAAATGGTGCTAAAGATCATTATAATAATCCTTACGGACTTCAACTTCCTTCAGGGTCTGCTTTGAATAGGGAAGTAGCTACTAATAAAGGGTGGTTACCTAGATTAGATGCCTCAAAATCTAAAATGAATACATTAGAATTAAAAGATGTTATACAAGTTAATTTTCCTACGGATATTGACCTTTCTACACTAGTTATTCAAAAAATGCCTACAGACCTCTGGTATGTTGGGGAAACAGATTATTGGTCAGAAAATTTTCTTAATTTGGATATAGAGGTTAGTCAACAAATTCCAGTTTCTTTAACTAATACAGGACCTTTTTACCCTCAAGATGACGTAGGTTTTTGCTCTATAAGAAAAGATAATGGAGAATTATACCTTTCTTCTACTGATTGTGTTGCTGCAGGAGGATTGTGGACAGACCATTTAACAGGTCAATGTATATATACTCATCCAGGTACTGGAATAGAATATGAAAGTGGAAACAATAGTAGTGGATACGGAAATAGTGTTCCTGGAGGAGTTTGTACAAATTCCTCTGGTACGACTACATCCCATACAACAGAATATGCCTGTACAAATGCTGGAAACACTTGGACTCCAAATGCTGCTTCTAGTAGTGATTGGGCAACTTGTGAAAATCAAGGGTCTGATTATAAATGGAATCCTGCTCAAGATGCTTATAATGAATGGCGTTGGAAAATGACCTACATGATGAAAGATAGAAATGGAAATATAGTTACAGGAGCGGATAGTAAAGAATTAAAATTAACTATGTCAAAAGCAGATACTAAAAGATATGATACAGAATGGACTGTTTCTGTTGATAAAGCAAGCGTGCCTTCTACTTCTTCAGAAATATCGGCTACTAGAGTACCTATAAAAGGCTTTGGAGAAATTAGATTCAATATGCCCAATATTACAGATGAAGAAGGTTTCCATACAGCTTGCGGAATAGTTTCTGCTGATCAAAATTTCGATGATTCAAAAGTAGGTAAAGAAGTTGGAGGAAGTTTTGTATATGATAATATAGATTTTGAAGGTTCTAGTATTGCTCCTAGTGACAATATACAAGAAGATGTAAATGATAGAAGAACCGCTACTATAAATTTACACGCTACTTTAAAACATACCTTCCAAGCAGGGGATTTTTTATTATTTAAAGATCATTACCATACTTATAAAGAAGGATCTGATGTATTTAGATTTTTTGAAATTCTTTCTGTAACAGATACTACAGTAGTTGTTCACGTTACTGCTAAAAGAGATACTGGAGCAGATTTTACTGGAGATGATAAATATTGGTTTTCTTTAAAACAAAATGATTCCGTCTCGGCTGGACTACGTCTTCAGATATGGCGAACAAGAAATTTAGGTTATTTGTTCCAAGGTGAGCCAAATTATTATTTAGTGGAAGAAGTTCCGGCACAAAATTTAGATCCTCAAAGATATTATTCAGATAAAAAATATGACTCTCAAATAAGTCTACTTTATGAAGATTTAGTAGAATTACCTTACGCTCATAAACAATACCCTCTACCTAAAAGTAGGTATTTAACCAGTATATCAAATACTTTAATATCTTCAGGAAATCCTGAAAGTGTTGGAACTGTTTACAAGATGGAAGCTGGATACCCTGAAGTATATACAGGTCTAGGTTCTTTTTTCACTGTATCCTCGGATAGTGGAGGTAAAATAACTGGTTTAGGGGTATTAAATAAAATGCTATATGTTTTCCAAGAAAAGGCTATAAGTATCATGGGAGGAAATGTTGCTACAGGACAAGTAAGAATTAACGTTATCTCTTCACCTAGCATGGGAATAGGTTGCGCAGCTAACGCTACTATAAAAGAAGTAAATGGAGAATTATGGTTTTTAAGTGATAAAGGAATTTATAAAGTAGCTCCAGGAGCCCCTCCTATTGCTATAGGGTCCCTAATAGAACCTTTAATTGAAATGAAAACATTCGATCTTAATAGAGCTTTAGCCATAAACTGGAATTCTGAAGATCTATATATTATATCTATACCTCCTTATATACAATTTAAAGAAAAAGAAAATTTAGATTTAGTTTACGATACAGTTAGAGAGTCTTGGAGTTTATGGACTAATGTAGAATGTAGTAGAGGAGTTGCTTTTCAAAATTCTACAGGTAGAATGTTCTTTTTAAATGAAAGTGATAGTTTGCTTTGTGTAAATCAAGATTTAAATATAACTGAGGATTATTCAGACCATTCCGTTCCTATTCCATTTGTATACACGTCAAACTGGGTGAATTTAGGAGATAGTACCCAATTAAAGAGGTTTTTAAGATTAAAAGTATTTTCTACCGACTCAGATAAAACTTTTGAAACAACTGGATATAAATTTGATGTAACTACTAGTTTAAATTATAATAGTGTTATTGTAGGTCGGACGGAATTAGATTTTTCAAAATGGTATGCAGGTTGGAATGCTTTAGATTACGGTAAAAAAGAATATGGTAATCCCACTGAAAGAAATAAATTTTTAAAGACTAAATTATCTGGTAGAAAAGCTACTTCTATTCAGATTGGTTTTAAAAATGAGGAACTTAATAAAAATGTATTATTAAGTGGATATGAATTTGAGGTAGCTTCTCCATATAGACCGGAGATTAAACATTGAAGTTTTCTTTTGAAAATTTAACAACTGTAGAAGAATTGAAAACAGAATTAACTCCTGGATTAGAGAAGTTAACTTTTGTTGAAAATGTAGAAGGGTTTATAGTAACTTTAAACTTCAATAAGAGAGAAAAAAGGAATATACCTAATGAGGTAGACTTTATACCTTCCGGATTTATAATATTAGATATGGTAGGAGCAGGAAATATTAGTAGAGATTATTATGCTGTAAGACAGCAACAAAAAGATGAATTTTATCCTACTGCAGTGGAATGGACCACAAATACATTATATTTAGTAAATACAGGCGAAGCTTGTGTAACAAAAATATTTTTTATGAGGTAAATATGAGTGAAAAAACAACTAGTAATTATTTAGACGAAACCGAAAAAGATGTAACTAAGGCAAAAAGAAAAATGGAGGACCTAACCAAAGGGTTTTCTAGTTTTAAACCTAGGACTACTGCAGAAAAAGAAATGTCAGATTCTGCACTAGTTAAAAGAATAGCTAGTGGTAAATTTGGAGCCCAAAGAAGAATGTCTACCATGGGAGGAGCTAATCAAGCTGCTGCAATGTATAATATAGACAGAGACTACAGCCAAATGTTAACTAGTGAAAGACAAAAAGCTGAATTAGAAGAGAGAAGAGATGAGAAAGAAGATATGAAAAGAAGAGAAGCTACTATTATGGCAGGAACTAGTAGTTTATTAAGTCAAACATATTTAAGAGAATCTCAAGATAAGCAATTAAAACATTTAAAAGAATCCGAACAATTAAAGAAAGATGCGGAAATTGAAAAAGCTAGAATGGCGGACGCAGAGGGTGGTAAAGTAATATGTACTCAAACTATGCGTCAAGGATTACTATGTCCTGCAATACTTAGAGCAGATGAGGCATATGGTCGCACTCTACCTAGAGAGGTTATGCGAGGATATCATAGCTGGGGCATCCCAGTGGCTAGAACAATGAAACAATTTCCTTTATTAACTTATTTTTTAGCGCCATTTGCGTGGGCTTGGGCAAACGAAGCAGCTTTTAGACATAATGGTTCTGGGGAATCAAATCTATTAGGTAGGCTCTTACTTAAAATAGGTATACCTTTATGTAAGTTCCTAGGTAGGAGGATGTAATGGTACGCAAGACAATTGGTACTGGAGAAGAACTTCCAACAAAAATAGAAACAAATACAACACCTTCTAAAGAAGTTGTTCCTCAAGTAGTTAAAAAGAAGATGCCGAAAATGATGAAGAAAAAGAAAAAGAAAGAAGCTATTAAAAGTCATGAAGACGAGTTTTCTAAAAAAGAAATAGCAGAATTTGAAGAAAAAGAACCTTTACCTCTACCTAAAGAAGGAAAGAAGAAAAAGAAAGGTTTTTGGGAAGGTATAGGAGACTCTTTTTCAGGAGAAAACTTAGGGAAAGCTTTAGCTTATTTTACTCCAGATATAATAGGAGGAATGTTGGGATATGCTTTAGGAGGAGAAAGAGGAGCTTTAGAAGGGTTGCGACATGCCAATAAAGTTAGAATAGGAGTAGACGAACAAAAACGAAAAGATGCAGAATTTAATTTAAAAAGGGCTCAAATATTAGGATTAACAGATAAGACAAAACTGCAACAAACAGAAGGAAAATATTTTATTGATGAAAGAGGAGAAAAACATTATGTCTATTTTAACCCAGGGTCTGGACATGTATTTAGAACCAGAGACGGGCAGTTAGCTTCCGTTCCTGGGCATGTTAAAGTAGTAGATCCGAGGGATGTTAGACAAGAAGGAAGACATGGATTTTATAAAAAACAAGATGAAGCTAAATATGCTAGAACAATGGATAAGGTTCGTAAAAAAGAAACAGCTTCTTATTTAGAATTAGAAAGCGAAACCTCTAATCTTATTTCTCATTTTGAGGCAAATCCTGAAGCATCTTCTAATCTACTAGGTCCTTTAGCTGGCAGAACTATACAAGCAATTGCCGCAACTACAGGCATACCAGGTAGAACAGAAAAAGATCAGAAATTTGCTTATGAACTTATAAGTAGATCTAGACAATTATTAAAGAACTATGTTAGGGCTTTATCGGGAACAGCCTATAGTGATCAAGAACTAAAAATGTCAGAAAGAATTATACCTAGCCCTAACGATCCTCCTGCAACATTTATATGGAAAGCTAAAACATTGGCAAAAGTTTATAGAGAAAAAATAAACGTTTTAAATAAACATTATGGAGATACAGATAAAATAGAAGAAGAACTTAAAAAGATATATACAAAAGCTGAAAAAACTGCCCCTAAAGGATGGAAAGCTACTAAAGATGTAAAATTAAAACAAAGAATAGCTAATTGGGAAGAATTACAAGAACTCAAAGCAAAAAAATTTAGTAAAAAAAATAAAGAGTAAATAAGGCGGGAATAATGGCATTAACACCTAAAGAAGAAAAAAGATACCAAGAGCTGTTAAAACAGTTTGGAGAAGAGGAAGAACAAGAAGAAATTTTTGCGGAAGAATCTGCTCAAGAACTTGAAGGAGAACCTGAAGACATTCTTGTAGAAGAATCTCCTGTACAGCCTTCTTCGGATTCTCTTACAAAAGGGTTGGTCCAGGGCGTAACTGCTGGAGCTAGTGATGAATTACAGGCAGGAGTTCAAACAGCTTATGACATGGCTGTACAAATAGCTGCTCAAAGAGTATCTGGAAAACCTTTAACTTTGAGTGGAATGTCTACTGTTTACGATAAAAATTTACAAGATGAAAGAAGATCTTTAGAAAAAGCTAGAAAAGATAACCCTTGGTGGTATATGGCAGGAGATGTTGTAGGAACTATAGGATCTTTTGCTTATGGTGCAGGCGAACTAAATTTAGCTAAATCGGTAGCTATGGGAATGGCGAGTGGATATCTTAGATCAGAAAGAAAAACTTTAGAAGAAGCTGCAGAAGATGCTGTAATAGGAGGAGGTTTATCAGTATTTGGAGAAGGGGTAGGTAGAGGTATAACTAAGGCAGGAAAATATGTTAGAGAAACTGCTAAAGAATTTTCATCTGGATCTTTACTAAACGCTTTAGGCATAACTGGAAAATTGGCTAGAAGAGATTTTAGAAATCATTTAGTTAAAAATGGAAATAGAACTACACAAGAATTTGCAGACGATTTATTTAATATGAAAGTGGATGGAGAACCTCTTTTTAAAGGCGGTCAAAATTTTGTAGAGACTTTAGATAAAGTAGTTAGAAAAAAAGAACAATTAGATTTTAACTTAAATACTGTATTATCCCAGGTAGATGACCGAATAGGAGCTAAATTTAGACCTAAAGATATATATAGAGAATTAAAAAGAGATTTTGTAGATCCTCTTACTATGGAGGGAGGTTTGCAAGAACCTACTCATAGACAAGTAGGAAATAATTTAAAAAAATATTTAGACGATCTTTTTATAGAAGTAGTTCCTGAAGAAACTGTAGAACATATACCTAGACAAGTAGCTACAGGAGTTTTAGATGATGCGGGTCAGCCCGTTATGAGAACTGTGACAGATACTAAAACAACTACTAAGAATGTTGCAAAATTTAGAGATAATGTAAGTCTAAAAGAATTAAATATCTTAAAAAATAAAATATATAAACATACAAAAAACTCTTCTGGAACAACTCCTAGTGGACAACAGATTGTATCAGATGATAATTTATTATTAATTGCAGAAAAAGAAAAATTAGGAGGTAGGTTAAAAAATATAATCCAAGACGCGGTTGAAACAGAATTAGATGATGAAGTTCTTTACGCTTCTTATAAGGGAATGAAAAGACAGGACGCAGATTTATTTTTAGCAGAAAGGTTTATTACCCAAAAAATTGACACTTTGGACGGAGGGCTCATAGGTAAATTAAAAGATAGTGTTAGAGGGAGCGGTTATTTAGTTAGAGGAGGAGCTAGGACTGCAGGAGTAAATGAAGCAGCTTCTTTAGGATTATTAGCTTCTTTTAATCAATTTATAAACTCTGGATCTGCTCCAGCTAATTTAGCAGTAGGATTAAAAAATATAGCTAATTTTATAGGTAGAAAGCCTGAAATAGGAGGTAGAATTGCTTCAAATATATTAGCAGCTTCTGCCCACTCTGTAAGAGCTTTTTCTAGAGCTATTGCAACAGCGGAAAGTGAAATACTGTTGTCAGAAAACCCTATTTCTAGAAATACTCAAGCTGTATATGAACAAGCTCATCACATTTTACCTCTAATAAAAAATAAATTCCCAGATATGGCAAAAAAATTACAAGCAGCTTTAGATGATAATAATACAGGTGCTATAGGAACTTTAATGGCAACTTTAGCAGAAGAGCCTCAGGGTAGGGTTTTTGTACAACCAGGTCTAGGGTGGGATGGTAAAGCTTTTACAGAAAAAGATATTACCCAGGTTAAAACTTGGATAGAATCTATCCCAAGTCTTAAGAAAAAAATGTACTTAAACAAAGATTTTGAAACAACGCGAAATATTCCTCAAGAAATGCTAGAAGGAAAAGATGGTAAAGAGCCAATGAGGCAAATTGTATATAGAAAAGCTCAAGACAAACTTAAAAAGGACTATTAAATGGATATTGAAGAAAGTATAAAAGTAATTCGAGAATCCCAGATAAGGATGGAAATTGACTTAAAGCATCATATCCGTAGAACCGACGCTTTAGAGGAAAGAATAGAACAACATGCAAAAGCTTTAAGACCTTTATATGTATGGGCTTGGTTTAAGGCAAATTATAAACATCTTTTATTTTTGGTAACCTTATTAGGAAGTATAATTTTTTTTATCATAAAGGAAAAAATGAAGTGAGTGAAACCTCTTTTGAAAATACATTAGAGCAAACAAATTCTGATATAGAAGAATTTAAAAACACTTATTTTGAAAGATCCAAAAAATATCCTGGGAAATATAAGTTTAAAAAAGGCACAGGACTTAAAAGAGCAGAGAAAAAAGAAAAATTAAAAGAATGGAAACAATTATTAAATACAAGAAAAGATTTAAGGAAAAAATCATTTTATTATAAAAGAGATATAGACTCTTTTTCTAGCTCCCATAGAACAAAAGAAGATCAAAGACAGATATATTATTGGCAAGTCTATAGTAATAAGCCCCAAGGTGTATCTAATTCTACTTGGGATTCTATTCGTAATTATAGAAATACTTATTTTGAAAGATCTAATACAGACGACGTTAATCCTAGATATAAAGTTAAGGATCAATATCAAGATCAAAAAGACAGTATATGGGAGGAGGTAGATAATCAACTCTTATCTATTAACCCGGGCATATACTCCACAAAACATATGCAAAATTTAGCTAGGGATATTTCTTCAGTAAAGGGCACTTCTTGGTCCACTCTTCCCAAAGAAGAAAAACTAGAAACTATAAAATATTATTTAAAAAAGGGATATAAGGTATTGGATGAAAAAAATCATCTCCATTTAGAATATAATCCCGAAGCTACTGGGTTAAGTAGATTTGGAGTTAAATTTAATCTTTTTGGAAAAGTGTATACAGGTAGTAATCCTGAAAAAGGCGAAGATATTTGGACCACCGATGACAATCTATACGAGTCTATTAAACCTTTTTTAAAAGAAAATTTTTCAAAAGAATTTCCCCAAGATCCTCAGAGTAATAATAGATTACTTAATAAATTAAATACAATTACAGCCGACACAGATATTTTTAGAGATGGGTTTAGCCCAGATAAAGTGGTATATAAAAAAGGAGAAAAAAATGCCAAAGTTCAAAAATTCGATGACAAAAAAAATGTGGATAAAGAAGTTGAAGGAAAACAAGGAAAAGAAAGAAGTGGCGAACCAGTACAAAGATTTAGTTAAAAATGCCATTGTCAATGAAAGAATTGATAGTGAAGAACTGAGTAGAGAAGATGAAAAAGAAGAAGAATAAAAACAAGAAAAAAGAAATGGAAAAAAAGGTAGCTAAAAAAAGGTTGCTTAAAAAAATGATAAAAATAGCCAAAACAGGCTCTAGATATTAGGAGGTAATTATGCACGATCCTTGTAAAACCTGTCCTACTTGTAAAGGGTGTAAAGAGAAGAAAAAGGTAAAAGAAAAAGCAAAGAAAAAGTGGTGGAAAAGGGCAGTTAAACCTTTGCGGATTGGTAAGGTTAATGAATCTAGACCTGGGGATTAAATGTCCATATTTTCCTTTATAAGTAATTTATTCAAGCCCGCTGCAGACCTTGTAGACGAACTTCACGTTTCAGATGAGGAAAAAGGTAAATTACGAAACGAATTAGCCGGTATCCAAGCACAAGCGCAAAAACAGATGCTAGATTACGAAGCTAAGGTGGTTGAGGCTCGTTCTAAGCTCATGATTGCCGAAGCCCAGAGTCCTCATACTGTTACGGCTATTTGGCGCCCAGTCGCCGCTTTAAGCCTTATACTATTGGTTGTATTATCAGCTTACGGAATAGGTAATCCTGATAAAGAGGTATATGAATTAACTAAAATCCTTCTTGGCGCGTACTGTGGCGGGCGCACACTGGAAAAAGTAGTTAAAGTATCGAAATTTGGTAAATAATTAATGAAACAGTGACCACCCTGGGAACAAGTCAATCATAAGGGCTGTCTTCAGTATATAAATAAAAATAGTTGCAAAAATAAATATACACCCTATTTCAATTAAAACATATATGCATTTTAATATAAATCTAACAAAATCTCTATTTTTCATTTTCAAAACAATATAAAAACATTAAGTTAACCATAGCATGAGCCAGGTGAGATACTCCCGATTCTGGGTCGCATATTTCCCCTTTTCTGTAAGCTTCAAAATGACGCATTGAAGCTGCCACATATCTATACTCCTCTACGTTTTTCCAATTATACCTATCATACTTTTTAGCACCTAAAGTCAATACTTTTGCCATATCCTCTAAAGCATAAGGATCAATTAAATCATATTGTAGTTTATCAAAATCAAATTTTATACCTTTATTCACCTTTACCTCCAAAACTACACCAAGAATTATTACAAGGAACATCACAAAATCCGCATTTATTTCTTTTCATCTTATAATAGATCATTACACTAATAAATACAATATTACAAACATAATTTATTACCCTAGGCATAGCCATTGTAGGTATCTCATAAACCAAAAGCCCAATTTCTCCTCCTAACCACATTAGGAGCAATCCCCACCCAATGTCGCATCTTTTTCTAAAATAGCAATTAATGGCTTCCGGTAATCCGCATAAAGCAAGCATAATTCCGCTAACGTACCCTATAATCTCCACTATCTATTTCTCCTTATCTCCCAAGGTAAGAAGGGTCTTCTATCTACAAGAGGACGTACCTTGATAGGTTTTGTTTTTAAAGGCTTGACTATTGGTTTAGAACAATCCTGTCCTCCAATAATTGTTCCCATTATTACTCCAAATCCATAAAATATTAATAAATTAATCATACTCTTTATAATCCTTTAAAGCTAACGTATCTTCTAAAGACTCTAGTAAATTACCTAGTTCTATATAAGTTAATTTAGCCTCTCCCACATCTAATTGTTTTTTTTCATACACCAACTTTTGCAATTTATTATAAGCCCTTCCCTTTTCAAACATACGTTTAAAATATCTTTCTTCTCCATTATCGGCAAATTTCCATGTAATTTCCATCTGTCTACTCCTTAAAGTTTAAATGCATCTGTGAAGACTGTGGTTCACTACTAACCTCTGTATATTTCGCATCTTTCTTTTTATTATATGGAACTAATACTTCTCCACTTGTTTCATAGAAAAATAACTGTCCTATTTTCATACCTGCATAAACTATTACAGGTTGCGTAACAATTAACTCCAAAGTCCATCTGTTACAGAACCCTACGTCACCTCTTCCTGCAGTAGCATGGATAAAAATCCCCAATCTCCCAATTGAGGATTTTCCATCTAAAAAAGGTACGTGCTTGTGAGATTCTGTGTATTCCTTCGTAACACCTAAATAAATTCTACCTGGGACTAAAAGTAGACCTTGATCTGGGATAGTGAAATTTATAGTTTCATTATCTTTTTTCGAATCTAATTGAGATTTATTGTAACAAGTTAAAATTTTTCCTAAATGCACATCATAACTATTACTACCTAAACACTCTCTATTAAAAGGCGAAATTACGATTTCTTTCTTATCAATAGCTTTTAATATAGCAGAATCCGCTAAGATCATTCGCCCCTCCCCGGCATAATAATGCCCCATCTTTCAGCCTCTGATAAATTTAACAAATCATCTAGATATACAGCTCTTTTAGTATCTTTGAACCACGGATTTGCTGGCATTCTAATAAAATCCATTTCAAAAAGAGTTTCTACAGGATATACCCCATAAATATCTACATACATTTCTTTTTGATTTACTTGACAAGAAACCAAATAATCCAGCTCAGAACGATTTGTAAATAATTTATCCACATTCCCGTGACCATTTCCACCATACTGTAAAATATGACTAGGTCCATACTTTTTACGACTCTCTTCAGATTGCGATTTACAGTGGAATTTATATCCTTTTCCATCTACAAAATCCGCTGCCCAGCTCTTCTTTCTTTTTTCATAGACTTTAAAATCCGGGTGGTCTACATCTGTAAACTTGCTTAATAATTTGTAGGCTGCTAACTCCCCTAAAGCTCCCGTAACAATATCTCCCTTTATTCTATCTAGGCAACTTTGTCCTCTTTTAGAATACTGGTCATAAGATAGGTTAGCGCGATCTTCTGCGAATTGGGTTGCAATCTGCAAATCATCTTTAGTTAATTTAAATCTAATACTTAACACTTTTCCCCCTAGGTTAAATTATTACTCTAATAATTCATTTAATACTTCTCTATGTCTTTTACTTAACTCTCTATATGTTTTTTTTAAACTTCTTAATTGACTTTTTAATATAGAGTGTTCCCTCTCTAAATTTTTATATCTTTTATACAAAGCGTTTTTGTCCTCAATAAGACGATCAATTAATTTGTCTTTTTCTGTCTGTATATTCCTCACTTTGGTCATTAGAGCCTCCTTTGTATTTAGGACAATAAGGTAAATGATGCTCAATAGTTAAATACATCCCCCCACATTCACACACCACGTCATCATCTTTTATTAACTTGTAAGGAGCTATATCACCCTCTTCCAGGGTTAATAAGAGTGTATCTTTACCTCCACTTATAACTCCCCAATCTATAGTTTCAATAGTATATATAAACCAAGGTTTTCCCGCCATTGTCAGTTTTGCTGCAACATGTGTAACGTCTCTAACAATACCTACTTCTCTATTATGGACTCCGAGCTTCGTTATCAAAACCTCGTCTCCTATTTTGTATCTCCCTGTTTTCATTTACAATACCTCTCCGAAATTGTAGACTCTACTTTAATCACCACGTCTGGAACAACTACCTTCATTGAGTCTATCATAATCTTTTCTTGTTGTTTTGTCAAGTCTTTTATTCTATTTTTTGGCACTTCCGTAATTATTTCGTCATGAACAAAACCGACTATTTTAAACCCCGCTTCCATTAAATTATAAAGTGCTATCTTAGCGCCATCCGCTGCAAGTCCTTGAAAAGGCGTATTCTTCTCTGCGCAGAAAGTAGTATTTGCTCTAACTCTACCTGTCCTAGTTATAACGTATCCTTTCTCCCCTTTTAGATACTCTTTCATTTCAGGAAAGGCATTAAACCAAGCATCTCGCATGTTCCTAGCCTCCGACTCTGTAATATCTATTCCATATCCTTTAGCAAATTTAGTAAAGGTTTCTGTACCTAATCCTCCAGGAAATCCGAAATTAGCTGCCTTTGCAGCCTGTCTTTGCCATTTCTCTACCTTATGCTCTTCTACACCAAAAAGGACAGATGCATAATATCTATGTAAATCGGCTCCCTCATTTATTTTATCCCTCATTACTGAATGTCTAAATTCGTCATAAAGTACCTGTGCCAATGTAGATAATTCTATAGCTGAATAATCCGTAATTATAAAAGTACTTCCTTCTGCTGCTTTAAACATACTCCTAATATCTCCATCCCTAGGTAACTGCTGGAAATTAGGTGAAGAGCAGCTTGTTCTACCTGTGTTTTTCAATAAATCATACCTTGGATGAACTTTATCAGAGTCTAAATTCTTTAAAAAATGTGTGGTCTTTTCTAGAGACTTATATTTTAAATACATGTCAATAAAGGGGATATTTCGATGAGCTACTAAATCGTCCTCTTTCATACTATATCCCCCAGTTGCTGTTTTAGGTAATTTTTCATCTAGACCAAGATATTCTATTATCTCATTATAGAATTTTTGATTACCTTTCTCCCCTCGTACCCAACCATAAGTTGATAGTTTAATTCCTAAAATCCTTAGTTCCCTCTCTATTTGAACCAATAACTCTTCAGCTTTTTTTCTATCTACTCCGATTCCATTTTTATAAATTCTATTCAATGCTAGATTCCCAGCTACTTGGATATTATGTGAAAGTAGAGTAGTGGATTTAGTGCAATTAATCCTATTAAGAAGTTGATAGAATACGTCATGAGTGGCTATTACGTCACTAGCTCCATATTCTAAAAACTCCCTAGGTATATCTTTTATCTTTTTTTCTTTAAACCTCCCGAAATTATTTCGAATTTCTTCCTCTTTTGAAAGGCTAACTTGTAAGAATTCCTCCGAAATCTTAGCAAGGCTAAACCGCCTAGGCACAACGCCCCTAACAGCCAAAATATATAAACGATACATAACCAAAACATCATATATTTTTCCTTGTTCAATTTGTTTATTACATTTCCAATTAGTAGCTTTTTCTAAAACATCTATATCAAAAGGTGCGTTAGCAAATATGAAATTTTTTTCTGAATGCATTTGTAAAAATTTATCTAAGTCGCATCTTTCAATATAAAAAAGAGACTCCCCATCAAATACTTGACAAGTAATTAAATCAGGAGTCTCTGTAAACGGGACCACCATAGTCTCGGTATCAATAGCAAGGAAATTGGCTAGTTCTTCTCCCTGCCATACCTTAATAATGTATTCCTTACCATTGAATTCCATGACTAACTAATCTTTACCCATTTTTTAATAATGTTTCTATCAGAATAAGCTTCATTTTTAGAAACTTCCAAACCAACGTTAACTAATAACATCTGCCCTATAAACCCTTCTAGTTTAGAGGCATCATTACCAATCCCTTCAAATCCATTTACTACTCCAAAGGCTTTAAGCATTTTTGAAATTCGCTCTTTACCTATTTGAGCAGCTTTAGGATTAGGGTGATTAATGAGAAATTGCTCAAAGATAAGTCTACCCTCATGCTCCCCATTTTCCACTCTAAAGTTGGCTTTTACCAGTGTACCGTCACCTTTTTTGGTCGGTTTCTCTAAAACCCTGTCGAGTTTAACAATATAATCCCCATCTGGTAAAGGATTATACACTTTTTTAGCACCCGTGTCTGCCTGGGTTGCTTGATTTTGAATGGACATGCGCCCTCCCTATATCTATAGCCGCGGTATTGCGTCTAATGTTTAACTTCTCCATTAAAATAATCATCTAACTCCATATAGTATTTATCAGCGGATTTGTCTACATAAGACCTTATAGAATCCTCTATAATAACTACCAGTAGGGCTAAATGCTCTTGATCAAACTCCTCACTGGTAGGTAGATCTTCAAGCATCTCATCTATAACTTCATCTAAAATCCCCATATCTACTTTATACATTTTTCCTCCTAGGTTTTTTAACTTTTAAAGCTTTTCCAATTTCTTCTAAAAGAGCTTCCATTCTTTTTTGAGACTCTCTAATCTCTCTCAATAATCCAGCTCTTTCTATTTCCATTTCTTTAGATGTAGGCATTTTGCCCTCCTTTATACTGTAACTATTTTTATTCCTAATAATTTTAAATCGTCTTCTGTCTTTTCCATCCATTCTTCTATAACAGAATCAGGCAATTCTCCCAAATGTATAAGTTCTTCAGTGGTCTTAAGTCTAACTTTTAAGGATTCTCTTAGTTCAATTAAGGCTGAATGATCTAAATACCATTGATTTTTCACTAAAGAATCAATTCCTTTTATAGCTCTTTTTAATTCGATTACTAGCATTAACGCTTCTCCTTTAGTCCGTACCTTCATTAAATACCGCCCAAGCTGGGATATCCACCTCCTGAATACCCTCTTCAAAATACTTGCCAGATTTCTTGGCTTCTTTTAGTAATTGTATCGCTTTTCTATATTTTTGTCTACCATTTTCTAATAATTTTTTGGAAGCTTTGTAAATTTCTACTTCATTACTCATTTTATTCAAAAATACAAAGTAAAAGTCAAATTCTAATCCAAAATATTTGGAAAAAGCGTCTGTATACAAGGCAGCACTTAAATCATAGTCAAACCTTGCTATAGTTTTCCCCACATTATACTTATCTATGGGGTCTGATGTGGTCTTAACATCAATTATTTGTTTATGTTTAAGATAATCAGCTCTAACTTTTATTTTCATCCCATCTAATTCTACACAAAGAGTCTGCTCTGCCCTTCCTTTGTTAATCATTTTACAAGCGTCTGCATGTTGTCCGTAAGCCTCCATCATAGATTTAGCTTGAAGAAATTGAGAGTGGGTTATTATAATTTTGTCTTTATTAGCTTCTTTAAATTCTGTATAAGCTTTTCCTCTTCTAGTCATTCCTTCAAAAATAGCAAACTCTTGGTCGGTTTTTTCAGGTTCTAGTATAAGAGAATGTAAATAAGATCCAAAATCAAACGCGCTTTTGTACCTCTCCTCTCTAGGTAATTTTAAAATATACTTATTATAAAATTCTTTAGGATCTTTCAAGTATAGTTTTAAAGATGAAGAGGATTCAAACTCCCTATCTCCATGGTAATCTTCATTACTAACATCATTTAAACCAATTTCTAACATTTCTCCCCTCCAATATAGTAGAGCATTGTCTCTCCATTTTCTACTGGCATTATTATTTGCTTTGCAGTCACTAAATCCTTGAGAATCGCATCTCTTTCTGGCTGTCTGGTCCCTGTAGTTTTTCGTGTAAACTCTGATTTTGTCATTCCCTTTTTCCCTGCTTTTTTTATCTTTTTTATAAATTTATCTGAAAGCTTGTCCCGCCATCCTTCAAAAGCGTAATCCCTTACCAGTAATTTCATATTATGAAGACAGTGTAACATGATATCATACGCAATGTCAACATCTTTTTTAATTACTTTAGGAGGAGTCGAGGCGCCCATATCTGTTCTAAATAGAGTTAAAACAGTAGTTATTTTCAATACTTGCTGATAACATCTGGCTATTAAATGTTTTACAAGTTCTGGGGTTTTCTTATCCACTCTAAGCTCATCAAAATAAGAATGCACTTCCTGTAAACGTATTTCAGCCTCTTCAGTACTTTTTAACTCGTACACCCGTTGAGGTACTTTTATTTGCTCCCCAGCTTCATTTGACATAGTTAAAGCATATTTAGGATTTTCCTCTACATTTAATCTACTAATACTATTTATAGTATTTATTGCAATAGGATCTAATTCCTCTTTCTTAGATAATCTTTTAGACCGGAGCGTACTATCCCCTTCAAAAAGAAGAATTCTTGGAACTAATCCTTTTTGGACCGCTTGTTGGGTTATAGCGTCTTCAAGAGCTGCAGGAGTAGTAGAAAATAGTTGAGTCACATGTGGTCTTATACAGTGTCCTTTTCTATTATTTCCCGCTAGTTTTCTCCCTAAGTAGACTTTAGTGCTACTTCCCCAAATTTCCGTAACAGCATCTCCAAAACCCTCATCATGGGATGCCTGGGGTTTCATCATCCTTTTTAAAGGAGTTCCCGCCTCGTCTATTATATCTATTCGATTCTTTTGTTCTTCATTACTGTCAAGGAATCCTGCATAACTTGAATAATTAGCTGCTCCTAAAAGCCCTCCTAGACCTGTCCTTTGAAGAATATCTATAATTTCTTTTTGAGGTTGGTCTTTACCCGACCCAGGAGGTGAAACGTTTAGTATATACATATTTGGGGCGGTTTGCTCAAACACGAACCTATCTGTCAACACTATTGCTCCCAGAGACAACGTGGCTCCCATAGTAAGAGAGTATTGAGGGATGGGAGAATTATTTAGAATGTATTTCATTATTGCAGCGAGCGCACCGGGTAAGTCCTCTACTTTCGGTAATTCTGGGACTAACCTTCTTGTAGGCGCCTCGCTTATTAACTTTTTTAGGCGTTCTGCCTGCGCCTCTTGCTGCAATGCATAACTTATGGCATGTGCTGTAGTAGGTTTCTCGAATTCTGTATTGTCTCGCATAGCCTTTCTATTGAAAGAATCTAAATGATTAGCATAGAACTTTAAAGCATTGGTAAACTCTTCCGTGTGCCCTATACCATGCTCCGAAATATCCGTAAATAAAGGAATATCGTGATTCTCTTTATCATATTTTATTAAATCTCTAATAGCCTCATCCATAGGAGTAGAGTATTTAATTAATTTTGAGCAATACTTAGATAAAGCGTCATTTCTACCATTTACTAACTTATGTCCTTTCACCTCTGTATTAGGAAAAGCTAGTTTTAACTCATGCCTTATTGACTCAAGTAGTCTAGGAGGCAGTGCTGGCAAATCTTCTTTATCGACCTCTAATAAAGATTTACCTGTCCAAGTATACGTATCTCCATTGGGATGGACACTCGGGGGAACGGTGGTTTTTTTAGAGTTTGCTAAGATTTCCACCACTACTTTACCATTAAATGAGACGTTATTATTAACCTCTCCTTTAAATTGGAAAAAACGAGTCCACCCTTTAGCTCCAACTTTCTCACAAGGCGAATCCGGAAGTAGCTCTTTCACTACCTCTATAATCCTCTCATCAACACAATCAAAGTCTAACGCAACTATTCCCGAAGCTTCTCCCATGCAAAGAGCTATATTAGAGTCTGTAAATGCCTTTTCCCATTCTCTAACATCTTTTTTAGTAGGTAATCTAAAAGAATACTCGTTCCACCCTTTAATTAAGGGTGTTTTGCCTCGGAAACGGTCGGGAATGACCGAAAACCCCGCTTTTAAATACGGCTGGGCATGTATTTTAAATAAATGCATCTATTCACCTCCTATATACTCTATTTTTACACCTCTTTTTAAGGCGTCTTCCGTGGATTCAACTAAAGTTATCTTCGGGTTACACCGCTTATTTACTAAACTCCAGGTAATGGCGCATGATCCTTTATAGGCATTTAGACGTTTATTTCTATTAAGAAGACTCATTCCTCTCCCAATAGCTTTATAGTTGAAAGATTTCTTTGAATTTCTTTTCACTTTTACCTCCCTTTTGATGATTTAAAGAGTACCACTATTCCCATAATAAAGTCAAATATTTTTTGCTTTATTTTAAATTTACGAAGTGAATACGAAGTGAAAGTTGCTTTTTGCGAAGTGGTTACGAAGTGAGAGGCTGTTTTTACGAACTAAGTACGAAGTGAACAGAAAAAAGCGCAACTAATAATTATTTAATAAGTATTCTTTCAGTGTCTAAGTATATATAAATATTAAAAAAAACTATAAAATACTTAATGTTCTAAAATACTTCTTGACAAAAAGATTATAATCTAGTACAATATAGAAGTATTCTAGAGAAGTCTGCATTTAATAATTATTTTATTTATTTAAGAAATATTTTAAGAAGTATTTACCTATGAAAATAACTTTTACTATTGACTGTCCTCCTTTTTCAGTAAATAAAGCATATTACAAAAACCGCCAATTAACGCAAGAAGCGCGAAAATGGCGAGAAAACTTTCTTTATCAACTTCAATGTTCAACCATCCAAAAGGATCTCCAATCATTCCGAGAAGCATTCCACCCACAAAAAAATGGAATCCGCGCTGTATACACCTTTTATTATCCTTCATCTCTACTCCTTACCAAGCGAGGCGAAATTTCCCGCCGCTCTTGTGATTTAACTAACATTGAAAAACTTGTACAAGACAATATTTTTGATGCTAGATATAACGGTCGAGTCATCCGTGACAAAACCATTATTAATTTAAACCTTGACGATAAGTATATCACTCATCTTGAGTCCCACAAACGTCTTCATCCCCAGAATCTTTACCAACTTGAGGTTTGTCTCGATTTAATTCCTCTTCCTGAAACCATCTCTTTACAAGATCCTCTATGAGATTCGCATACTCTTCATTATAAATTTTCATTTTCCACCTCCTCTGTAAAAAATTTCCGGTTCTTCATTTCTTGAATAACATTTATCAATCATCGACCTGTATAAAGCTTTGTACTTTTGTACCCTTCTACCAGTGATGGTTTTTTTACAAATCTCATTTCTCTTTCTAGCGAGTTCTCTCGCCCTCTTCTTTCTTACCTTCCTACGCCTTCGAACGTTTCTGCCAAAACTCTCGCTCTTAAACATCATTTCACACCTCCTCTTCCGGATCCTCATAATGCCTTTCAGACTCAACATAATGTTCAGGAAATTCATATTGAACTTTCCACTCTGGCATTCCGTTCAATAATACCGCCTCTGCGTAAGTGTATCCTTGGGTAGTCAGAGTCCGAGGGCTAGCAATAGGCTGCCACCCTCCGATCCCTTTCCCCCTAGGATGCTTCTTTTGCGTACTAAATGCGACAGCCATATGACCGCAATCCTTACAATAATTATCCTCCGTAACCTCTACCACTCGGTATTGAGTCCAGCTAATTTTAGTTGGGTTACCCTCCACGCAATTACATTTATAAACAAAACTCATTTACTACTCCTTATCACATTTAATAAATCAGTAATACATTCATCAACCTGCGTATTTGTTTGGTGTACACTTTCGCAAAACTCATTTATTGCATCAAAATTGATTTTATGCTCTATAACTATCTTTTTAGGAATATCCACAACCACTTTTTTAGGTACATTCACCAAAGGCTTATTCCCACAACCTACCAAAAATACCAATAAAATTACTTTATACATACTTACCTCCTATATCATATCGAAATGCTGTTCAAACAGATTTTCAAGTATTGATTCAACCGCTTTATAATGATCTATATGCGCATCATCACTATATCCATCTAAAAACCTAACATTACTTAAATGGTCTAAAACAATATCCGTTGCTCTTTCAAGACTGCCGAACCTTACGTCAATATCTCTTTCTTCGTAAAGTCCGTCTATTATCCCTACCACAACGTCCCTCTCTAATACTAGTTTTTCCTTCACCTTTCACCTCCTTCTTTAAAACACAACGGGAGTCGTCCTTAAATCCCGTTGTAAGTGTTAAAAACAAATAAAGTAATAAGATCCCTCTAATTACTAAATTGACGCTTCCCTGCCCCATTTACGCCTGCCTCTCAACGGGTGCATTGAGATTCCATAGCTTATAAATTTCGTGGGCTATTAAATCCACCGAACTCTGCGACCTCCATTTCATGGTATGCGCAAAACAGCTAATCAAATGCTTATTTCCGCGTTCCACTGCCTTCGCCTCATCATAAAGCTCACCACTAGGCGTCACTCCTATGGTATAACCCTCTCTAATTGCTTCAATTAGGTCATCAAAACTCACATAAGAACTTGTTTTTTTACAGTACAACTTCCTATTTTTATATCTAATAAAATTCTTAACCTTCATTATTCACCTCCATTTTTGTTACTATTTAATAATGCACACCATGTGCCAACTTCATTTATCCTGCTTTTAATAATTTGCGCCTTTCAACTGTACAATCTATTTCCACCTGATTACTTCTTTCACAAAAATGATCCTCTAAATCATTCGTCAACGCCGTACATAGGTTAACCCAACGTCTCAAATGCTCCCTCGGTTCCAAGCCTTGCCTTCTTAACTCCGCAACTGCCTTCATTAATAAAATTGTATTGCTGTTTAAATTATTCATTACGCACCTCCTTTAAATGTATAATATTTATCCGTCATGGGACAACGACTCCAAGAACTTAATGCGCCGACAAGCTCTTTATCGGTTAAAACCAATTTCCCTAAATTAGTTGACTTACCATAATGAGGTATTAGTTCACCATTCCTCTCTTCGTCAACTATAATGAAAGCTTCTTGACCGTACAACTCTGCAAAGTTGCGCCCGAAGTCATAAGCTTCTTCTACTGTATCTGTCGTAACTAAATAACTAATTTCAGTCTTACCCTTCCAGGAACCTATTAAAGGTTTAAAATTTAAGTTCATTGCTTTAAATTCCCTCTCTAACTTAATAGATCTATCCACATCGTCATCATTTCCAACGTATGCCGAAACAATGAAAAATGGCTTTTTTGGCTGTTTGTTAATTGATCTCATTAAATACCTCCTAAATAAGTTTCATTCCTAAAAATGAAAATCCAATTAATAAAAAATAAACAAGTACTAAAGATTTAAAAATAAAGTATTTCATATTTCCTCCAGTAAATCAATCATAACACATAAAAAAATAAATTAAAACAACGCAAAATTCGTGCCAAATCAAAAATATGTGTAAAAATGCCAAAATAGAATAAAATCAAGTATTTAATAAATATTTCCCCCACAAAAACACTTTTATTATTATAACATAAGGAATATTGCAAATCTGTTGCCAAAACTTACGAAAATAGGGAGCCTACTCCGCGCACTTCCCATCCTAAACAAATTTAATGTTGCTCCTATACTTGGCATAAATATTGCATCTGCAAGCCCCCTGCCAAAAAAAGACCCCCTAGGAAAATAATATAATAATATTAAATATATATACGTGCTATACACCTATTTTTCCCCAAAATACTTCCCCCCACAAATAACTGAAAACACGTCGCGGATTTTAATAATGAGCGACAGCGAAATTATTAAAAATATACAATCTTTTTTTAAGAAAGTCTTGACAAAATAATAATTTTATGGTAGCCTTATGTCTATGCACAAACCGTTAAAATTTAAAGCCGGATTCTTTACTTGGAAGATCATATGGTCAGAAGAAGCTGTATCCGAAATGTTTGGAAAAACTGATGAAGTTAATAAAACAATCACTATGTATAAACATTCAAACAAGCAGGCTGAAAGAGAAACCTTCTTCCACGAACTGCTTCATGCAGTAGGAGCAGAATTCTACGAATCTATATTTAATTTTGAGCAAGATAAAAAAGAAATCGACAAGGAAGAAAACCTAGTAAGAATCCTCTCACCTCTCTTAATGCAAGTCTTAAGTGATAACAAGGACTTAGCTCGGTATCTTTTTAAGGTATAATATGGGCAATAAATCTAAATATGATTTAAAAACAGCTAAAGAACTATTCATGGTATTTAAACCACTTACAGACATAGCTCAGGATTTAAACATCCCTTATAAAACACTGGTATATCACACTTCTAAATGGAAAGAAGAACGCGGACTTCTAAGAAACGAAATCTTAAAAGAACTATCTGAAAATAAGAAAACCATTTTATCTTCCCTGGTAGGAAATTCTCTAGAGTGCGTAGACCGCGCAATTATGGATTTACGTAATAGAGATAACCCTCCTTCCATATCCGAAGCTCGCATGCTAACCAATATAATTTCAGAAATAGATAAAATTCTGAGGCTTGATGACGATAAGCCCACAGATATAATCGCAGAACATAAACCCGCCACTGTGATTGAATTGCGGGAAAAACTTAAACGCGATCCTTTCTATATAGAGGACGCAGAATTTCGGGAGAAAGCACATGAAGAAACTACTGACTCTATTAACCCTACTACCCCTTCTAGCACTGGGCGGAGGTCCTCCGGGGGTAAAGATTCCGGAGAAAAAGGAAAGTAAACATTATTTATTGACATCTGAAAACACTATCACTTTTAGAGGGACTGTGTATGGCGGATCTGTCACAGAATTTGGAAAACGTTTATTAGATCTAAGTTACTCTTTAAGAGCGGAAGATACAATAAATATTGTTCTAGATTCCCCTGGAGGTTCTATTTATGCTGGACTAAACTTTATTAGTTTAATGCAATCTGTTCCTCAAAAGGTTAATTGTATTGCCCTTTTTGCAGCCTCAATGGCACATTCTATTTTACAGGCATGTCCAGGAAATAGATATATTGCGGCTAATACAGGAGTCGTCATGATCCATAGAGCTAGGGGACAATTTTCAGGACAGTTTAATGATGGAGAAGTTGAATCCAGATTAAAAACTTGGTCCCGTATAGTTAAAATTATGGAAAAGAATAATGCCGCTAGAATGAGCTACTCTTATGATGAATATAAGGCTAAAGCTAAAGACGAATGGTGGTGTTCTACAAACCAATGTATAAGAGAAAATTTTGCTGATAGAATCGTTAATCTTAAATGTTCAAAAGAGCTTTTTATAAAAAGAGTTAGAACTGGAAGATTTATTTTTTCAGCATGTCCTTTATTAAGGAGCCCTTTAAGAAGATGAGTTTAATAGAGCTTACTCCTTCAGATAAACTGTATTTACAAATCATAAATGATTTACATACACATTGGAACCCCCATCCTGGTCAGATCAAGGTGGGGGCTTCTCTTATCAAGGGAGAAGTTAACACTCTATTTGTTCAATGCGGAAGAAAGTGGGGTAAAACAGACTTTGCTATATACCTTTTATGGCGACACGCTTTATTACACCCAGGCTCTACTTGCTATTACATAACACCAGAACTCTCTCATGGTAGAGAGATTATCTGGCACAATTCGCGACTTACTCAATTTGCAAGAGAAAGAGACGAACAAGGACGCATAGTTCCAGGGGGAACAGAACCTTTAAAGAAGTATATAAAACACGTTTCTAATGTGGATTCTAGACTAACTTTAAAAAACGGTTCTTCAATAAAAATTGTTGGATCAGAAAACTGGGCAGCCGCAAACGGACTGACTCCTGATTTTGTTGTGTATGATGAATTTAAAGTCTTTCATACACAATTCCACAATGAAATGAATCCTAACAGAATTGTTAGAAAAGCACCTTTAGTTATTATAGGGACCCCACCAAAACCTGGAGATAGAAATGCTGACCAATATTTGGAGTTTGCCGAAGAATGCATTGAGAGAAGTGACTCATACCACATTATCGCCTCATCTTACGATAACCCTTACACTCCACGGGACGAAATTGACCGTGAGATCGAAAAATTGCGGCTTCGTGGTGAAGACGATGTTGTGGAACGAGAATATTATGGAAGAGTTTCAGTGGGAGGACGAAATGCTATATTTCCCATGTTTAGAGGAGATTCTTTAAAACCTTATAAGGAGTTACAAAATGACACATTTAAAGACCGCAGTAAGTTTGATTGGTTTTGTATTACGGATCCTGGTTCAACTACCTGTTTTGCTGTTCTATTTGGTTGTATTAACCCTTTTACAAAGCAGCTCTACATTATGGACGAAATTTACGAAACTAAGCAAGAAAATACAACAGTTCGTTCGATCTATCCTAGGATTGACGCCAAAATGATGGAACTATACCCGCATTCTTCAGTAGAAGATGACTGGTGTAAAGTGTATGATGAAGCAGCAGCCTGGTTTTCTACAGAGATAATGCACCAATACGGTATATATTTTCTACCTACAGCAAAGCACATGAATAAGAAAGAACACGGATTATCATTAATAAAAGATCAATTAATACATAATCTAGTACATATATCAGATAGATGTGTAAAATTAAAGTGGGAAATACAAAATTATGTTAAAGATAATAAAGGTAATATACCTAAGAAAAACGACCACTTAATAGATTGTTGGCGTTATTTAAATGCCGCCGCAAATTATAATATGGTAGAAGTATTAGAAACTTTGAAACAAAAGAATGATGAAGATCGTCGTTACTATACATTAAAAGATGATATGAATAGTTTAAGAAAAGAGAAAGATTGGACATTTAATATTATGCCCTGGGAGGATTAAATGCTTGATATTACAGTATTATTGAATATTTTTGCAATTTTAGCTTGCATTTTAAGTGTAATTAGTGTATGCTTGGCTCTGTATGCCACGATTTTGGCAAAAAGTTTAGAAAAAGCTACACACACTGTACAATTTATGCCTGTTGATGAAAATTTTTCCAACACGGAAGACATGGATAAGGTGAATAAAATACAGCGAGAAGAAAATGAAGAAGACTATAGGATGATTTAATGAATTATTTCGATGATTATGATGAAGGTATGGTAGATAAAGGTGTTTTAAAGCCTTTTCATACTGTAAAAGATAAAGATAAAAAAAGTATTCTTCAATGGGCTACTCAAACAGTAGACGCTCTTGAAAAACAAGCTTCTAAAAGACATTTAAGATATAGAAAAAACCTAAACGCCTACAAAGGGCTGTCCCCTCTAACTACTAATAATATAAGTAGAACTTCTGACAGAACTTTTATAAATTCTTCGCCAAAGTTTGTAGTTAATCATATTTATGATATGACTGAAACTAAGGTATCCCAAATGACCCGTCTTAAGCCCAATGTAGAAGTGTTACCCACAAATGACGAATTTGATGATAAAAATGCAGCCTTAGCTGTAAAGTATCTAATTAACCACTTGTGGTATATCAACAATATGGACGACATTCTCCAAAAAATGCAAAGACATACTCGTATTTTTGGAGAGTCCTATTGTTTTATTACCTGGGATAAACATAAAGGTGACTTACACCCAATGTATGTAAAAGCCCGTGACATGGGAATTGACCTTGATTTTACAGATGATGAAGGAAATCCTATTTTAGATAAAGAAGGAAACCCTATAAAATTATCTAAAGATACCCCAGTATTTACTGGAGACATTCAATATGAAGTAGAAGTTCCTTGGAGAGTATTACTTCAAAGAAAGAAAAATTATAATGAAGTAGACTATTGTTTTAGATTAAGAGTACAACCTACAGATGATTTAAAAAAAGAATATCCTAAATTAAAAGAAAGTATTAAAAAATCATCTAATGTTAAAGCATACGATGCCGAAACACTTCAAGAAAAATTATTAGAAGATGAAACAATTTATTACGAACTATATCATAAGAAAACTAAACATTGCCCAGAAGGGTATTATATAAAATTTACTAAAGATGTTATTTTAGAAATAAAAGAATTACCTTACTCTCACGGAGGACTTCCTTTTGAAAGAATAACTGATATAGATATACCTGAACAACTAAATGGTCAATCAGCATATGAAATGATAAGACCTATTCAAAATATGCATAATAACTTATCTACTTTATTAGCTAAAAATATCTATTTAACAGGACATGCTAAGTGGGTAATGCCCAGAGGAGCTTGTAAAATAGAAGCATTAGGTAATGACAGTACTATTGTACAATATCAAGGACCACAACCTCCTCAATTACTACAAACTGCCCCTAATCCCCCAGAAGCATATGCATTTAGAGATAAACTACAAAATGAAATGGGTCAAGTCTATGGTGTACACGGTGTATCTAGAAGCGCACCGCCTCCAGGAATTACTGCTGGTGTTGCTCTTCAATTTTTAAATGAACAAGAACAAGAACGCGCTACTTCCGATGTAGCTAAACATAATAATTTAGTGCAAGCTATTGCTAGAAAAACTATTGCTGTAGCAGGAGATTATTATCAACCAGATGACGGTAGAATGCTTAGAATTGTAGGAAAAGATAATAAATATGCAATAAGGCATTTTGATAGTGCTAATCTAAATAAAGATTATGACGTTAGAATTCAAGTAGGATCAGCACTTCCTGAAAGTAAAGCAGGTAAAATTCAACGTATTGTAGAAATAATGCAAATGAAACCAGATTTATTATCTAATGAAAGATGGGTAGATTTATTAGAATTTGGAAACACAGATAAGATGATTACCCTTATTACAGCAGCTATAAAATCGGCTGAATCAGAAAATGAAGATATTATGTCAGGAAAACCTGTTTCTGATCCGCAAGATTTTGAAGATCATTTTATCCACTGGAGAACCCATGTTAAAGCTATTCAAAGTCGTTCTTTTAAAGAAGAATGTCCTCCATTGATTAGAAAAATAATGTTAGAACATATAGCTATTCACGAATACGCTATGGTAGAAAAAGCTAAACAAAATCCAGCTTTTGAAGCAAAATTAGCTACTCTACCTCTTTTCCCTATTTTTCCAAATGGATATGTACCTAGATCTAAAGAACATATGACTATGGTGGTACAGGGACAGACAAATAGAGGTGAAAAAATATCTGGTATGGTACCAGGTAAAGAAATAGATGAAACAGGTGAACCATATAAAGAACAGGGAGATAAAAAATGAGTGAAATAAAAGACACAGAGAATGTAACATCAGAGGTTGTTCAAGAAGTTGCTTCAGAAGTAACTGCAGAAAACTCTCCTGGTGACCACGAAGCACAACAAGCCAATATTTTAGATTTTGATGATTTACACTCTATGTATGATAATAGGAGTGCGAAGGAATTAATAGATGAAGCAAAAAAAGAGACAGCGGGAGAAGAGGACCAATCACAAGCTAAAACACAGAGTGAAGATAAAGCGAGCGAAGCTTCTGAAGAAGCGGTTGAAAAGACGACAGAAGAAATCAAAAAACTTTTTGGAAAATTTGGTGAAGAGGAAATTGAAATTGCGTCAAACACTAAATTTAAACATATAGTAGATGGTGTTGAGGGAGAAGCTACTTTACAAGAACTAATTAACAATTATAGCGGTAAAGTAAACTGGGATAAAAAATACCAGGAAATGACAGAATATAGAAACGAGTACAATGAAGCAGTTAGAACCCATAAACAAGAAGTAGAAAAATTAAATAATTATGTAGATACCTTTAAAGAACATCTACAAAAAGGAGATGCGTTAGGAGCATTAGAATATTTTGCTTCATTTTCTGGAATGAAACCTTATGAGTTTAGAGAAGAACTTATTAAAAGCATAGCTCCAGAAATTGAAAGAATATCTAATTTAAATGAAGACCAGTATAGAGCAGAACAACTAGCAGCAGAAACTGCCTATTTACAAAAGCAACAAGAGTCCGTACAGGCTAAACTTAAAGAGGAGCAAACCCATAGGGACCTTCTTGATAGGATTAATAATGTTCGGGAAACTCACAGCATATCAGAAGAAGAATTTAAACAAGGTTATGAGGATCTAATTAATGATTCTGATTTTTCTGAAGAATTATCACCAGATGTGGTAGGACAGTATGTATTAGAATGTCGTGCCTTCTCCAAATCTGATGAACTCTTAGGAAAAATTAGCCCTGAACTTAGTAAGAACGAAGAAATTCTTGAAAGCGTGCAAAAAATGGTAATGGAGAACCCAGAGTTTGCAGACGAGGATTACTTAGAAATTATTAAAGAGGCGTATAACGAAACTTTAAAAACTGCTTCTGCAAGTGTTTCAAAGAAAGTCGAAAAGGCTCCTGAGAAACAAGAACCAAAGGAACGAAAGAAAGAAGAATATTTTTCTTTTGAAGATTTACTATAAACCTATTAACATAAGGAGTTAATAATGGGACAATTTAAAGCGGATTTTTCCGGATTAAGTACTTCCGACATTCAAGCTCTTTTTAAAATTAAATATGA
>MDSZ01249781.1_pt1 | contig 35790 bp, 49 predicted proteins | sample 811201 | NCBI WGS metagenome assembly MDSZ01 (sample SAMN05326647, study PRJNA326480) | marine metagenome | isolation source: seawater | place: Indian Ocean: North | collected 2010
CGAGATGTATGTCCATCCTGATCTGGATGCCTGGCGTCTAGACATGAAGATTCGTGAGGCAGCCAAGAAGGGAGATACTGAAGCTCTTCGTATTTTGCGCGCAGAGCGTGAAGCCATCGCCACACCACTGACAGCTATAGTCGACGGCGATGATGAAGTCGTCGATGTAGGTACTGATGAAGCAGGTCTTACGGTCGAAAATGAAGAAGAGACAAAGTCTGCCAAGTTCTACGACCCTATCAAGCGGCGCCATCACCTTGTTGTCCTACCAAAAACTAGTGAAGGTCTTCAACGGTTATTTCATCTTGTCAGTAAGGGGTACCAAGAGGGTTTCTATCGCTTTCCTCGTGTTGACTATAAGATGTTAAGGGAGGCTGCCGAAGGAGGTCACCTGATGGTTTCAACCGCCTGTATCGGCGGTCCTATCGCCTATGAGGTCTTCCGGCATGCGCAACAAGTTGAGTTTGATGATCTTTCCTATAAGCTGATGGATGACCCTAGCTTTCACAAAAGTGTAATGACTGGTGTCGGTAACGCATATCAAGGGCTAGTAGATGCAGTTGGCATTAATGATGTCAATCTTGAGATCCAATTTAATAAGCTGCCTGCTCAGCATCTAGTCAATCGAGCTATTATCGAGTTTGCCAATAAGAATGGTTTGCAAGATAAGATTGTTGTGACTACTGATTCTCATTATGCACGCCCTGAGCACTGGCGTGAACGTGAACTTTATAAGAAGCTTGGCTGGCTCAACTATCGAGACTTTGATCCTTCCAAACTTCCTCAAAGTGTCGATGATCTGAAGTGTGAACTTTATCCTAAAAACAACGAGCAGGTTTGGGACACGTATCTAAACACCACAGAAGGTATGGACTTCTATGATGATGAAGTGGTACACAATGCTATCACTCGTCCATACGACCTTGTTCACAACGAGATTCAACAGATTACGCCTGATCGGTCTATGAAACTTCCGTCCTATGTTGTGCCTGAAGGTTTGACAGATGATAAGGCTCTTCTTGAGGCTTGCAAGAAGGGTCTCGTTGAGCGTGGTCTTGCAGACGACCCGAAGTACATCGAGCGCTTGAAGTACGAGCTTAAGGTTATTAAAGAAAAGAACTTTTCTCGCTACTTCCTGACCATGGGTGCGATTATCGATATTGCTAAAAAGGCAATGTTGGTAGGACCAGGTCGTGGCTCTGCGGCTGGTAGCCTTGTTGCTTATGTTCTTAGGCTTACAGATGTTGACCCTTTCGAATATGATCTTATGTTTGAAAGGTTCCTGAACCCTAGCCGTGAAGGTGCTCCAGATATTGATACTGATGTCGGTGATCGTGACCTTCTAATTAACATGATGAAAGAAGAGTGGGGTGACGCTAATATCGTTCCCATCTCAAACTACAATACTTTCAAGCTCAAGTCTCTTGTCAAGGATATTTCTCGCTTCTATGGTATCCCTTTTGACGAGGTTAACCGAGCCTTGGCGCCGGTCGAAGATGATGTTAAGCGCGCCGTCTTCAAGCCGGGTACCGACAAGAACCTTTTCGTTTTGCTTTATGAAGATGCTCTCGCGCACTCCAAGACATTCCGCGAGTTCATTGAAAAGTATCCCGAGGTAGCAGCTCCGATTCAGGTCCTGTTTAAGCAGAACAAGGCGCTGGGCCGTCATGCTGGTGGTTGTATCGTTGCAGAGGACATCGCTGAGCGTATGCCGCTAATCAAGGCACGTGGCGAGCTGCAAACTCCCTGGGTCGAAGGTATGAACTATAAGCACCTCGAAACTTTCGGCTGGATTAAATTTGATCTTCTTGGCCTTGAAACACTTCGTATTGTTCAGCGTACTATCGAACTAATATTGCAGCGTCGCGAAGGTATTGAAGATCCAACTTTCGCTCAGGTGTATGATTGGTTCAACAGCAACATGGACCCAAAGGTCCTTGATATGGATGACCAGCACGTCTACAAGCATGTCTACGAGGAAGGTCGCTTTCCAGGCGTTTTCCAACTGGCTGGCCGTGGTGCTAGAAACCTCTTCATGAAAGCTAAGCCGAAGAGTATTATCGATATCGCTACTCTAACTTCAATCTATCGTCCCGGTCCGCTCACTGCAAAGGTGGATAGGTTGTACATCAAGGCCAAGAACAATCCTGATGATATCGATTACGGTCACCCGCTAATCAAGGAAGTCCTTGAAGAAACTTACGGCATGATTGTCTTCCAGGAACAGATCATGAAGCTGTGTTCTGTTGTGGCTGGCTTCCCCGAGGAGGAAACAGATACTGTTCGCCGAAGTATTATGAAGCGTAAAGCCTCCGAGGCTGCTGAGTCCCTTGCTAAGGCTCGAGCAATTAAGGAACGGTTTGTAGAAGGCTCGGTTGCCAATGGCGTAGATGCTCAACTGGCTGATGACCTATACGAAAAGATCCTATATTTCTCTGGTTATGGTTTCAACAAAGCTCACGCGGTGTCCTATGCTATTGACTCTTACTACTGTGCCTGGCTCCTAACGTATTTCGAAGAAGAGTGGTTGTGTGCTTATCTCGAGGCAATGTCTGGTAACGACAAGAAGCGTGCCAAGGCATTTGGTGAAGTCAAGGCTCTTGGTTATAGAGTCGTTCCAGTCGATATCAACTACGCTTCGAAGAAGTGGACAATCTTAGATGGTAAGAAGTTCATGCCTTCATTCCTTTCTTGTAAGGGGGTTGGTGAATCGGCTATTGATGAGATTGTGTCTAATCGGCCCTACAAAAATATTGATGACTTGCTTTGGGATGACAATGGAAAATGGCGTCATTCCAAATTTAACAAACGTGCAATGGAGGCCCTTGTGAATATCCGCGCATTCGAGTCAATGGATCTAGTAGGGGACGGTAAGACTTTCGAAAGCTATAAGCACATGCATGAGGTCGTCATAAATCGAAACGTAGATATCAAGAAGTGGACCAAGAAAGATCCTGACCGTGGCAAGAACAATTTTAAGGAAGCCCTACTGGACACTGCAGGTATTGGCCACTGGTCTCGCCGTGAGATGGTAGAGAACAGTATGAAGCATTTCGGTTCGTTTAACGCCTCTACTCTTGTTAATGATAAGGTTCAGGCCCGCTTGGCTGCTAAGCAAGTTCGCTGTATCGATGAGATTGACGGTCATGATGTATATTGGTTCTTAGTGTCAGACGTCAAACCAAAACTTACTAAAAACAAGAAGCCTTATTTGCTTGTGACTGCTACAGGTCTAGATGGTAAAAATTTTAGAATGTTTTGCTGGGGTTGGGATGGTCAAACCGAACTTCCGCTGTATAGCCTGTGTGTCGCAGAGATTAAGAAAAATGACTTTGGGTTCCAGACTTCTATGAGTAAAGTTAAGCTTCTTCGTATATGATTATCCTGGAACAACAACCAACAAATGGAGTATAAATTTGCACCTTGGAACATTTGACAATTTTACCGAGTGCTATCTAGGTCTTCTGAAGAAGGTCATGGAGGATCCTCAATATGAGTCTGCCCCTCGAGACCAGAATATCAAGGAGATTTTGGGAGCCTCTTTTACTATTAACAATATCAGAGACCGCATTCCTTACGTCACAAAGAGAAAGTTCAGCATGAGCTACATGGTGGCTGAGCTAGCTTGGTATCTTTCGGGTAATAACAGCACAGACTGGATCTCAAAGTACTCGGGATTCTGGAAAAATATCAGCGATGACGGTGTTACTGCAAACTCTGCTTACGGTGCGAGGCTATTCAAGCGCCATGAGAAAATTGCTCAAGGCAGGTTCTCGCAGGTTGACTATGTAGTCAGTGAGTTAAGGCGTGATTCAGATTCTCGTCGGGCTGTGATGCACCTTCGAGTTCCTGATGATAGTATTGATGCCAAACTTGATGTGCCGTGCACCTTAGCTCTACAGTTCTTCATAAGAGACAACAAGCTACATCAAGTTGCTAATATGAGAAGTTCTGATCTAGTGTTTGGAATTGCTTACGACATTCCGGCTTTCACAGTTTTTCAAGAAATGATCGCGAACGAGCTGGGAATAGAGACAGGCACCTATACTCACACAAGCAATTCCCTGCATATCTATGAAACCCACTTTGAGATGGTGGAGAACATCTTAGACCCAGCCAATGTAGAGAACAGTATTTCTATGCACAGAAAGCATGGTCCAATGCCCCCAATTTCTGGTGATATGGAAAACATATTCAAGAATGTAGGGAGGCTCTGCAGTTTCGAAAATGAACTGCAAAATTGTGAAGATGCTCTAAGGATCGAAGACACTCTTCTTAAGTTCTATCCAGCTGGTTCCTACGGATCGACCAAGCTATCTGATTGGGCTATCGTGTTAGCTTCATCCAGACTTCGAAAACTCGGTCTGAAGAAAGCTGCTTCCAGACTGATTTGCAGCACAAATTTTAGTGGTTATAATTTCAATCAAAAAGGAGTTAATCAGTGAGTGATTACGATTATCTGATAGTTGGCTCTGGCTTATTTGGCGCTACTTTTGCAAGGCAAGCGACAGATGCCGGATATAAGTGCCTGGTCATTGACAAGAGAGAACATATTGGTGGTAACGTATATAGCGAAAAAAGAGAAGGCATAGACGTGCATGTGTACGGTGCTCATATCTTCCATACAAGCAACGACAGAATTTGGGAATATGTGAACCGGTTTGCTAAGTTCAATAACTACATTAACAAGCCTAAAGTCCGCTTTGAGGACAACGTCTATTCATTTCCAATCAATTTAATGACACTCCACCAGTTGTGGGGTGTAACGACGCCTGCAGAAGCTGAAGCAAAACTAGAAGAGGTTAGAATACCTTGTGAGAACCCGGACAACCTGGAAGATTGGATTCTTTCCCAAGTAGGTCGTGAAGTCTATGAAACGTTTGTCAAGGGTTACACTATGAAGCAGTGGCAAAGAGACCCGAAGGAATTGCCTGCTTCGATCATTAAGCGGCTCCCTATTCGGTTAACGTTTGACGAAAATTACTTCTTCGATAAGTACCAAGGCATTCCTGTGGAAGGGTATACTTCGATGGTTCAGAACATGCTCGAAGGTATCGAGGTTAGGACAGGGGTAGATTATTTCGCAGACAAAGAAGCTCTAGACAGCCTCGCTGAGAAGATAGTGTTCACAGGTAAAATCGACGAATATTACGATTTTCGATTTGGAGAACTGGAATATCGTACACTTCGATTTGAACATGAGAGCATAGATGGAGATTTTCAAGGTAACGCAGTGATAAACTACACTCATCCTGAAGTGCCTTTTACTCGTATTCTGGAACACAAGCATTTTCAGCCCCAGACGGCTGCAGCCATTCCTAACACTATTATCACTAGAGAATATTCTGACGAGTACAAGCGCGGTAAGACTCCGTACTATCCTATCAACAACGACAAGAACAACAAGATGTACAAGAAATATGAGGTTCTTGCAAGAAATGAACCAGGCGTCATATTCGGTGGTCGGCTAGCAGAATACAAATATTATGATATGCATCAGGTTATCGGTTCTGCACTTTACAAGTCTAGAAAAGAACTTGAAAAAAGATCAAACAACTCTTAAGATATTGTAGGCAATTAAAGGAGAAAGAAATGAGAGTACTCTATAGCTTTTGGGGGTTTATTACTCCCCTTGAAGAAAACAGCATGGTGAATACCCCTGACGGAGAACGTGGCAACCGTGTTGACTTTGTTAATGAACTTATGAAGCGCGGTCACACACCGATCCAGCTTCAAAAAATGAGAGATGAAAAGCAGTATCCAGGTGTAGAGTATGATGATTCAGGTTTTCCTGACGGCGACTTGCTTTATGTCGAGTGGAGGTGGCCAACTTGGAAGAATAGCGGAGAGAACCCGTCTGAACCAGACTACAAACGCCAATGCGAAGTCCTTGACTACTATCACGAGCAAGGTATCCCAATCATCATTCATGATGGTGATCTAAAGATGACTCCTGAAGAAGAGCTTCGTTGGCCGAATGCAATTCTTGCAGATGCCTGTGTAAGTCCTCAGCATCAAACAAGAAAGCGGATTACAATTCCTTGGTGCAACTATATGAAGAGGTATTTTGATCCTGTTGAGTACTCTTACAACTACACATACGTTGGCAACAATTATGAAAGAGAAGATCCCTTTCAGGAATACTACATTAATCCTTCAAAGAAGTTGCGTACTTTAGGCATTCAGACTTCGATTTATGGGAACTGGCTCCAAAAGTCTCCAGAAAGAAAAGACCCGAAGCTTCTGTTAGCTCAGTCACCGCATGTCGCTTTTGGTCCGAGGCTGGCGTATAAGGACATCTTCAAGGTTTTGAACGAGTCAATCACTGTAACTCATATCACAAAGCCAGCTTATACTCCTTACGGCAATATCACTGGCAGGTTCTTCGAAGCCATCAAGAGCAATGTACCAGCTCTAGTGCCGATTGAATTTCAGCATGCGATACCTGTCGGTCTTTCTGATGAGTCACTGCTAGTTCGGTCAGGCGATGATGTAGTTCATAAGACTAAGTGGATCTCTACGCTAAATGCCCAAGAGAGAAAAGCTCTTGTGGATGCGCAAGAGGAAGCTCTACGTACAGTAATCGATCCTCGTCCTGAGTGGAGAGCAGACTTGCTGGAAGATGTCCTCTCGAGGCATGGTTCATGATTGTAGCTTTCATTGGTCCTGATATGACAGGCAAGTCAAACATCGCTTCTGCGCTTTCAAAAGATATTGGCGCTCCAGTGTTTAAGAACACTGGTGAGTGGAAAACCGAACTGGGATCAGAAGATTATTTCGTAAACCTACTCAGGTTCGGCGGCCCGTTCTTGATGGACTTTATGAAGCAAACAAAACCAAATGTCATTCTTGACAGGTTTTATCCTTGCGAGTTAGTGTACTCCAGGGCTTTTAACCGTCAAACTGATTTAAAGGCAATAGCTTGGATGGACAATGAATTTTCTAAAATTCATGGAAAGTTTATAATTTGCCTGAAGAGAAATTATGAGGGGTTGGTGGATGATGTATATCCAGACCAGCTGCCAACAGAAAAGCTTATAGAGTTAAATGATTTTTACAAAGATTTCTATTCTACAACGAAGTGTGAAAGTCTGATACTGTACACTGACGATATGGATATTGATCGTCAAGTTGCAGACATTAAGCAATTTTTATTTTCGGAGGAAATGTAATGAGTTTTCGTAGAGCTTTGGTGACAGGGTGTTGTGGTTTTATTGGCGCCCATGTGACAAGAATGCTTGTCAATGAAGGATGGTATGTCGAAGGAGTAGATGACTTGTCTGCCGGTGACCTTGATGCACTATCAGATATCAAATTTCATGCTGTCCCTGAACAGCTGCTTCCTATGTACGAGAAGCCTGAGTCTTCTGGAGGTCTTCTTGTAATAACTGGTGACTTTGCCTGTGCAGGTGTTTTGCAGAGAGTCGCCGAAAAAAGATATGATGTAGTCTTTCATCTTGCCGCCAATCCGAGGGTAGAGTATTCAGTAAAATTTCCTGCACTGACTACCAACGAGAATGTTCAGAAGACGGTTGATCTGATGAGCACCGCTATATCTAATATCGATAGGTTTGTTTTCGCCTCATCTTCTGCTTGCTACGGTGATGTCGAGTCTTTACCGACAGTAGAGTCAGAGTCGCCCTCTAATCCTACCTCACCATACGGCCTACAGAAATTAGTGGTAGAAGCATTTGGAAGGCTCTACAGTGATCTCTATGGCATGGATTTTGCAGCCCTTAGGTTCTTTAATGTATATGGACCTGGTCAGGATGGCTCAAGCCCCTACTCAACTGCAATATCAGCTTGGTGCACAAAGCTTAAGAATGGAGAGCCTTTAAGAAGTGACGGCGACGGTACACAGTCTAGAGACCTTGTGTTTGTGGAGGACGTTGCATCTGCCATGTTATCCACCGCGAACCATCCAGACAGAATTGGCTTTGGCGTTTTTAACGTGTGCACAGGAGAAGCATTTCAGAACAAGGAGGTTTTGAGAGTACTAACGACGATGTTCCCGAATGCCGAAGTTGTTCATGCCCCAGAAAGAGAAGGCGACGTTAAGCACACTCTGGGTTCTAGCCAGGCATTGTCTGAGTTAACTGGCTGGACTCCACAAGTTAGCTTTTGGAAAGGGCTAGACAGGACTCTAGAATGGTGGAACCTAACAGGAAGTGAAGCGTGAACCGCTCGATCTGGAAAGGAAGGTCCCGTGTCAAAGAAAAACCTTGGGGCACTGAAAGGGTTTGGGGAGGATTGTTTTCAGGCAAAGAAATAACAATCAAGAAAGGTCACCGAACCAGCCTCAAGTTTAACAATAGGAAAAATGAGATTCTGTGGTTGCAAAGTGGCAGTCTTTTTGTAGAATGCGCTGACGAACAACACTTCAGCGATCATGTAAAAAGTCCTGTGAGAACATATACTTTAGGTTCTGGAGATTTTTTAAATGTGCAAGCCGGTTGTCCATATCGGCTGAGCGCATTGGAAGACTGTGTGCTATTTGAGATATCAGACACTGGCACTGAATCCAAGTTTGTCATAGATGACGATTACGGCCGAAAGACAAACGAGGAAGGAAAGTTTATATTTAATCGCTCAGAGGATTAGATTTTGAAAGTACGGAGCTAATATGATTGTAATGGATCCAAATTCAGTAAACGTTGTTATTTACCACGCTGATTGTACAGATGGATTCGGCGCCGCGTATTCAGCATGGAAGTGTCTTGGTAATAGAGCGGAGTATCATGCTTGTAAGCACGGTACACCTCCGCCTGACGTAAAAGGAAAGAACGTAGTCATACTGGATTTTTCCTTTAATAACCCAACTACGAAAAAGATGATTGAGTCTGCCGACTCTCTTCTTGTTATTGACCATCACAAGACAGCCATGGTGGAGTTGCATGACATTCCAAACACCAAGTTTGATATGACCAAGTCTGGTGCAATGCTGGCTTGGGAGTTCTTCCATCCCGGTAAAGAGCCTCCTAAGTTCATCAAGTATATTCAAGATAGAGACTTGTGGGTCTGGGAGTTAGAATACTCTAAAGAGTTCAGCGCGGCATTCGACATGGTCCCTTTTGAGTTTGAAGAATTTGAAAAGTTTGAAGATGATTCAGTTTTTGATGATGCAGTCAAAAGAGGAAGTTACATACTCGCTTACTCCAAGACTGTTGTGAAGAAGGTCTGCGAAAAAGCTCAGCTCAGAAAGCTTGATGACAAAGAGGTTCTTGTCGTAAACGCTTCTCACTGGATGTCTGAGATTGGCACCCGTTTGGCGCCTGATTGCGATTACGCGATGATATGGTATTGGGACCACGAGGCTAGGCACACGAAAGTGAGCCTTCGAGCTTTTCACGATACAGTTGACGTCGGTGAGATATCTAAGCGGTTCGGAGGCGGAGGCCACCGCAAGGCAGCCGGTTTTCAACTGCCCGAAGGCAAGCATGTTGAAGATATTTTTGATAAGCCTAAAAAGACTCGTACAAAGAGAACAACAAAAGTGTCTCAAAAGACGGAGAAAAGTTCATGACCGAACAGAAGAAGTATTGTACCATTCTAGCTGATCCACCTTGGTACCAGAGAGGCGGAGGAAAGTCTAAGCGCGGCGCCGACAGACACTACGACCTCTTGAAAGAAAGTGAAATCAAGAGTGTCATGTCCGACATGTTAAACGGTAGAGTCGCCGACGATGCTCATCTCTACATGTGGGTGGCCAACAACCACCTCGCTGAAGGAATCAGAGTTCTTGAGCATCTTGGGTTTAAGTACATCACGAACCTTGTGTGGGCAAAGCCTAGCTTCGGACTAGGAAGATACTTCAGGGGTCAGCACGAAATATGCTTGTTCGCAACCAGAGGAAGAGGTTTCTCTGTCCGGACTACAGTAAACAACATTCCGACTCTCATAGGTGGCGAGACTCTTAAGTCAAGTCGCCACAGCGAGAAGCCAAAGGAAATGTACGAACTGATAGAAAATAGGAGCGCAGGGCCTTACTTGGAACTTTTTGCAAGAAACCTCAGGCCCGGCTGGGATTCTGTCGGTAAAGAGGTACCTGAATGAAAAATGATCGTCCAGAATGGGATTCTATCTGGATGGATTTTGCTCATCTAATAGCGAAGAGATCCTATGACCCCCGATACCAGGTTGGTTCGGTAATCGTTACGGATACCAACACGCAAGTGCTAGCCATCGGCTACAACGGAAACTACGCTGGTGGTCCAAACGAAGTCGAGTCGACTCAGCCTGGTGAGTCTGGAATGATACACGCTGAAATAAATGCCTTGATCAAGCTAGACTACAATAATCCTAGCAGAAAAATCATGTATCTCACTCTAAGCCCGTGTCGTGCCTGCGCAAAAGCAATCATCAATGGTGGAATATCAGAGGTGGTGTATTGTGAAAAATACAGAGACTGCTCTAGTCTGGAGTTACTTTCGCAGGCAGGAGTAAAAGTAAGACAATATTGCCCTGAGCAAGTCTAGTCAAATATGTATATTTAAACATGTTATGAGTGTTTGCTAGTGGAGAAAACTAGAATGACGAAAGTTAATACAGGTTTCGTATTGGAGATGTTCCGAAGGGAATATGCTACAAGAATAAACGAGGTGATCGGTGAAGCCGATGCTTACGATGAAGAAGGCAATATGGTTCTGTCACCTGACTTAAAAGTCCGGCACAAAAAATCTGGGCTTGAATATACAATAGACAACGTTGAAGGAGAAAAGGGCGAACTAAAGATAACTCTTAGGTCTCCTGAATCGCCACGTTTCGAGCCTGCACCGGAAACACGAGACATATTAGGTGAGCCGAGAGACGAAGAGGTCTTAGGCGAGCAAGACGGTCAACTTCCACCAGGGGCTGCCGAGGTAGAGTTAGCAACGACACTTCCTGATGAAGATCCAGAAGAGGTTACGTTTACGATTGACCAGTCAGAATTTGAAGACGATTATGAGGTGGATTGATGGCTATCAAAGATGAAGACATAATGAAGATAATCAGCGAGACTTTTTCCGCTGCTAGGGGAGACGAAACTCCTAAAACTCGGTTGGTGGAGTCTGCTTATGTTCTTCAACCAAAAAGTTATTCTATCGAAACTGATGTGTTAAGCTCAAAAGCTTTGAACGCAAACATAGCAGACTTTGAGAACACAGTAAAAGTTTCAAATGAGATATCTGCTAAACTTGATTCTGTTGACCGTTCATCCGCGAACTACAAGGATTCTGAGTTCAGGGAACTAAAGACTGCTGAAGCCACTTGCCTTGCTGATGCCTTTTTGACATCTTTACATTTGGATAACATCGCTGATCCTGTATCACAAATCACGATGGACTCTCTCTCATACATGAGGCTCGCAAGAGATTTTGGTACGTTTGAAGACTGGCAGAAAGACTTTATTGCATGTGCGATGTCTGCTAGAAACGGCTTTGCTGTTACGGTCTACAACGGGTTCCTTAATAGATATATGAACTTGATGGTTGACGATAGCGCTGTCGGCTTGATGTATAACTGTTATCCTGTTATATGCTTGTCAGTCAAGGAGAGCTTCTATTTCAGAGATTATCTCGATGATAGAAAGTCTTACATATTCGCCATGATGAAAGAGCTTAGGTGGCCGTTAATAGAAAAAAGAGTCAAGAAAGCAGACAAGTTAGCCAGGCTCTTGTCTCAACCCTTGGGAGAATAAAATGAATAGAGACGAACTTAAAGAGTACTTTCGAAAAGCGTACAGCGGACTGTTAAAAGAGCAGGACGATCCCTTTGCTACGGACGATGAGGGTGGCGACGAAGGTGGTGGTGAAGAAGAGGGTGGAGACGAAGCTGAGGACGAAGGCGGAGACGAAGGCGGAGACGAAGGTGGTGATGAGGGTGGAGATGATGAAGGCGGAGATGAAGGTGGAGATGAAGAAGGTGGCGCAAAGCCGCCAGAAATAGATCCATCAGATGAGCAACGCTTCGACCGCTCGCTAGATGACCAACTTCAAGCGCTACTGATCGATATAGAGTCAGACGCCATTAAGTCTGCTAAGGTTCAGCAGGAAAGCATGAGTCTAAAATCGATACTCCTGGTAGAAAGTGAGGGAGGAGTTCCTCTAGATATAGATAAGTTTGCGTCTGAGGTCGCTCGGTTAATCCTGAACTTTGACGCCTTTCTTGACATTGAGTCTTTAATGTTGAAGAAAGTGAGAAAATTTCTCGTCGATAAACACGGCGAAGAAGTTGCTGATGAGGTCGGGAAGATATTGAGTAACCGTCACAATATCGAATCTAGAGAAGAAGAGAAAGCGGAAAAGTCAGCCGTGCAGCAAGAGGTACCGATCGCTGCAGTTACTGGTGCCGCCGGCGCTTGATAGGAAACTGTGAAGAAATCAGTCCACATCAACTTATTGAAGGATACTCACGCTGAATTAAGAGTGTTAGCGTTTCAAAAACAATTGTCAATGCAGTCTATCATAGAGGGTTTAGTTTCACGTTTAGTAAACGGTGAGCCAGAACTGAATAAAATTGTAAACAGGATTGCTGAAGAAAAGAAGAACGCTGAGGTCAGGAAGGTAATGGGCACAGATGCAGAAAGTGTATATGACCTACTGGAGACTTACGACACTCTAAAGGAGGATTGATGTTTTTCTGGAATACCAAAAAGATTGCAAAGTTAAACGAGAGAGTTGCTTTCCTAGAACAGCAGAACATCGCTCTGTCTATGACACTACAGAACCTGCAAGCCGCTCTCTTGGCGATGTCAAAGTCTCAAGATTCGATCGCTAAGGACGTAGGCGATATGAATGCGATAGTCAGCACATTCCTGGCGCAGATTCAGGAAGCCACTGCTTGGCACAATTTTGACCCAGGTGACGGTTACGAACACTAGCTTAGTATATAATTAAGTGCAGGAACCAGGAGTCTCAATGTCAGAAGACCACAAAGAGGATAAGGTAATACCAACTCCTAGCTACACTGTCGATAAGCTCGGAGTGATTGATCAGGTAGTTGGTAGGGTAATATCTAGAAAGTTTTTTGTCTTTTTGACAGCTACAGGTTTGCTCACTTGGGCCGACTTGAATAGCGACACCTGGGGAATGATTGCAGTAATTTATATCGGCGGTCAGACTATTATTGATGCTGCCATCGCATGGAAGCACGGGAATAGATAGACATGTTTTGGTCAAAGCTAGCGGCTTGGTGCAAGGAAAGATGGGAACTCATCACCGGCGTAGTGGTGGGTATCCTAGCAGTCCTAGCTGCGATTAAGTCAGGCGGCACTAAGAAAGTTTTGGAAAAGAAAAACGAATTACGAGATGAAGTGCAGCAAGCAAACGAGAAAGCGATTACCGACTTAGAGTCTTCTATAGATGAAAATGTTGAGAAGTTTTTATCTAAGGATGATGAAATAAAGAAGGAATTGAAAACAAAGTTGAAGTCTCTTGACAAAGAAAAGAAAGAGAGAGTCAACGATTTAATAAAGTCAGGGTCCCCTGAAGAAGAGATAGCGGAAGCCCTAAAGGAGATACTAAAATGAGTAGTAAGAAGCCAACATTGTCAGAAGTTTTGGGACTTACCAAGAAGCTAACTGCTGAGGACCTGAAAAAACTGATATCTGAAACAGCGATGGACGAAAAAGCCAGCCCTGAGAAGGTTGAAGATGATCGTTTCCCCATGAACCTTTCATCTGTTGATCAAGAGTTTGCGCAAAGAGCTGTATCTACAGACCCCTCTGAGGAAGACGTGATTCCAGTTACAGGCGGAAGCCAGCCTGTTGCTGCGCTTAAACCATCTCAGTCTAGCATGAATATAGAGCAAGCTTTAGGTCAGGCTTTGGCGATGATCATGGGTAACATGCCAACTGGCGGTGATTTAGGGGCTTTTATTAGTAGTGACAATCACATCATGGATGGTCACCACCGTTGGGTCGCCACTAGCATGGTTGACCCTTCCAAGGAAGTAGGCGGAATGATTGTCGATTTTCCAGCTGACAAATTAATCCCTATTCTGAACGCTCTTACTGCCGGAAAATTCGGTCGAACAACTGGTAAAGCGGGCACCGGTGGTTTCGATCAATTCGCAGAGAGCCCCATTAAGGCGCAGTTAGAGGAGTTTCTTGAGAATGGAATTGGCGGAAAGTTTCCCCAACCTCCTGAGTACGTACAGCAAGCGATTGAAAAATTTACCGGCAAAAAAGGCGATGAAGCCAAAGATGCAGCAGTCGAAAAGTTTGTTGACAATCTTTCCAACATCAAGTTTGAGACACCAGCTGGCGCTCCTGCAAGACCCGATATGCCTGTCATCGACGGTGAAGCCGCGATAGGCCAAGCTGTTCAAGCTCTGACATCTGGAGAGATAGACGTTAACCCGCCTTATCAAACAGAGGAAGCGCCTGAAGGTGAAGGAGGCCAGGAGTCTCTGGATGACGGAGTTTCTAGAGATGGCGATGATGTTATCCTCGAGAGATGGTCACGGCTTGCTGGTTTACATTTACTGAAATAACAAACTCAATACAATCCATACATGATTACTTTCTTGCGAAATGCCATTTGTGTATGGATTTGTTTGTTCTTATCAGTAGGTCAAGTAGCTCTTGCAAATCCAAATGACCCTGCTCCACTAAAGCAGGGTGAACCTGCTCCCTTCAACGGTGTCCTGATTCCTACTCTGAAAGCCGCTGAAATGACTGCTCGCCTTGAGCAGTCTGAGTCTTTATGTTTGGCTAGAGTGGAGTCTTCCGTAGCTTCCGCGGTTAATCAAAAGCAATTTCTCTTGAACAACTGTGAATCATCTAAAAAGATAATGGATGACCTGTACAAAAGCAGGCTAGATGCGCAGACCAACTACAGCGATTTCTTGGAGAAAAGAGTTACTTCTCCAGGGCTGTCAAAAGAGTGGGTATTTATCATTGGTATCGTAGCTGGAGTTGGAATTACTATTGGTGCCGGCTATGCCATGGCAGAAGCAGGCAAATAAGAGTAGTAAACCGTTCCCTAGCTTCATATTTATTATGTGAAGCAAATTTAGTGAGGTACAGTTATGCCGTCCATGAAATTCGAGAGACTTCAAAGTCAAATTCGGAACCTTCTCTTTGAGGACACCTACAATGTTTATAGTGACCTGGACAACTTAAGAGCAGGGCAAGCTGTTGGCGAACACGAGCCGCTTGAGTCAGATCCGGGTTCTTTACCCCTTGACCCATCTCCCCATGCAGCAGCCCAGCTTTCTTCTGTAGCACCACCCATTGATGACCCAGAATATATCCCTGTCTCTAAAAAGGAGTTAGGCTCTGCGTTATCTGCGTTGGCAGCTGAAGTTCCTGACGAAAAAGACGTAGTTGAGAAGATATACGACAAAGTAAAAGAGCTAGTTGACGATAACAAGGATCCTGGCGTCGCTGTCATAGACTTAGGCACCGTTGGTGATGCGGAAGAAAATCTCGAGCGAGGAGAAGAGAAAAAAGATATGGAAGAATCCAAAATTCGAGACAGAATCAGAAACCAGCTTATCGTAGCCATGCTGCAAGAGCAATCTGGACTTCCGGACAGAGACTTGTATGGAAATCAATATGACGATGACGACATGCGAGGAATGTCACAGGTACCAGAGGAAGAGATGAAAGCAGAGCCTTTGCAGGATGAAGGTACCCTTGCTGACGTTGCAAAAGAAATGGGGATTAGCGTAAGTGGTGCAAAAAGGCTGGAGGCTGAAGCTCTCAAAAAGATGCGCCTTTTCTCTGTTCACTTCCCTAAAGATGAGCAGGCTGTCAAACAACTAGCTATGGATTTCTATGCAAGAGGACTTGAGCAGCTTGAGTTGATAGATCCGGAAGATGTTAACGAGCTGCTTTCTTCTCCAAAGGCTTTTGAGCTAAACTCATTCAGGCAGTTTATGTGGGATTCATTTCTGAACAATGTTTACAAAGCAATGTTGAGAGATGCTGAAAGTCAAGGGATAGAGGAAAAAGACTTAAGTCAACTTACACCAGGACTTTTAGACAGGGCAGAAGACTACTTCACACGATTGCCTGATGCGAAGAAGATGAAGGTGCTAGTCGCATCGTTATCAGCAGCGGAGTAACCATGAATATCCGCGCTTTGATGAAAGATTATATGAATGAATGTGATGACCGTTCGAGATCTTCATTAGAGCGTAACTTGCGTGGTTTGATAAGCGAAAATGTTGAGCTTCCTGTTGTTGCTATGGAGCAAATGTGGGAGGTTGTAGATGGTCCGGAAAGATTAAGAAGAAAATTTTCTTTTGAATCTCTGCAGCAAAGAACACTTTTTCTAGAGTACCTTATGGAGACAGAAGAAAAGAATGGGCACTTCGCGAAAATCACCATAGAAGGTCATGACGTGACTGTTGAAGTTTGGACACACAGTATAGATAGAGTAACGGAGTTAGATAAAGAGTACGCTTCGGATTGTGACAGCATTTACGATGATGTTGTTTTAGTGAGGTTTACAGGTAATGAGTGAAAACCAACAGAAAGACGTACATGTAAGAGTAATCAACGAAGAGTATACTCGAGTGTTGAATAACCCAGAGAACATTATCGTGTCTGAGGATCTGCAAGAACTGTTAGATATTCCTTTATCAGAATCTGCAGAAGACTCTAGCACCAGTACGTTCGACACTATGACCATAAGCGTTTTGGACAAAGATGGTCTTCCAATTTCTGTTCGCGGCGATTTCATGGGACTTAGCAGCTCTGAAAAAAGCTATTCCGTGACTGTTGCGAGCTCAAATATCAAAAAGCAATTCTTGGAATCCTTAGATTCGTTGCGAAACACACCTGGTATGCTTACAATTTCAGGTGTGTATGAGCTTGAAGTTCAGGATTGTGAAGTTTCTAACTGGATGATTACTCAAGTTGGCGCAGCTGACTTTTCTCTGATAGTACACTTTAGGAGTAAAAATGGGATCTTTTGACAAATTTATTGAAGACTTGGAACAGAAACGAATAGCTAAAGAAAAAAGAGCTCAAGACTTAAAGAGAGCTCATGAGAACCACCACCAGCGCCGCAGGGTTAGGCTTTACTCTGAGCGGTGGTCTAACTCAGTCAGGTATGTTGTTCCTCGGAGTAAGAAATGAGTTATTTTGACTTGGAAGAAATAGCTCGTTACGTAGCTAAATCCATTCTGGAGGAAGAAGCAGAGCTGGCGGGGGAGAAAGAAAAGCAGAAAGCGATATCTGACGAGATCGATAGCTCGGATCTGAAAGCGAAGCCTGGTAAAAAAGACTCTGAAGAAAAGCGCTTGACAGACGAAGCTGAAGATGAAGACGACGAAAAGAAAGAGGACGAGGAAGAAGCGAAAGTTGATCCAAAACCGAAACCTGAAGCCAAGGATGATGAAGAAGAAGATAAAGAAGGGTTTGAGGTAGAGTCCAAAGACGAAAACATACCATCGTCTATCAAGTTCGATGACGTCAAAAAGCAGATAAACAACCTTAGGGCAGGTGGAAGCCTGAAAGATGAAGAGACTTCTAGCCAGCTTGAAGATTACTTTGATAAGCTGGGGCAAGCTGACACGAAAGCCTTGTTTGTTTACCTAAGCTCAGTCGCTTCAATATTAACGGGTGGTACCTCAGGCGTAGATGCTCTCAGACCAGAAGACGCTGATATTGAGTTGAGCGTCAAGAAAAAAGAAAAGGAAGAGACAGCTGATCCTATTCCGGGTGTCGAAGACGGAGAGCAAGCACCCATCATCGTTGGTGAGGTAGCTGATAACTCTAGAGCGAAGTTTCGCCTCCTGGAGTCTTTGACTCTTGATGACGACCACAGGTGTATTGGTGGCAAGGTAGTAAAATTTGGATCCCCTAAGTGTGTACTGGATCTGGAGACAAGAATAGAAGACGCCGCTGAACAACGAGACATGTGTCCTAGAAAGTCTGCCGACCGCGTGAGCCTGAACGGAATGCTTAATTACCTAAGACAAAAACTACGGCTAGCTAGAAAGCTTTCTGCATCTAAGTGATATGCTCAGGGAGAGCTCTATTGCTTTTTGTAGCTTGAGTCGCCAGCAAGCCCTTCATATTCTAGAGAATTTAGAAAATCCTTTTGTTCATCTGCTCCCAGTAAGAAGGGCTGCCAAGGTATTCTGCAGACTGACCTCTGAAAACCTCTTTACGTACGCTAGAGAGGCTTATGACCTCGGGACGCTAGTTATATCAAAAGAACAAATATCAAGCCGTCTAGAGGATGTCTCGCTACAACAAAGAGTCTTAAATGCACTAAGTGTTTTTGAAAGTGAGATGCTGGGGAACTGGCCTTTCATGCCGGGTTCTCATTCGTGGCTTGAGATAGAAATATCCACTGTAGAGAAGAAAGTCTTCATTAACCGAGCTGTACGCTTGACCTCTCTTGGGAGGGAAAATGTAACAACTGTTGAGTTGGCCAATAAGGTCTTGAAGTCTGAGCTGAAAGTAAAAAAAACGAGGGAGTGGCGTCTCGAGTACTTAAGCCATTTTGTCGCACCAATAGAAGAAGAGTTGCTGTTCTCTTACCAAAGAGAAGAGGTTCAGCTTACTGATATTTCAAAAGCGATGATAACCCAAAATGCCTGCCCGCTTGGATTTTACATGTATTCAGATATTGGAAAAATAAGAGTAACCCCTGGCGTTCAGGTAAAAGAAAAGAAGTCGCTTCCAATACCGATTGTAGGAGTCATGAAGTGAAAGATGAACATACACAGTTGATGTATGAAGCTTTTGAAATTGCTCGACGGTGCGGTGTGACAGAATGGATTCAACTAAAGAAGATTGTGCTTTTGAGTTTACCGCCAGAAGCTCGTAAGAATTTCTCGACAAGAGACCCTATAACTAAAAAGCACTCAACAAACGATTTTGAGCGCGATGTCATTGATATTTATCTAAGAAAGACAGGCATTACGCTGAGGTTACCAGATGAAGAATAATATAAACGAAGAGCTTTTCTTAAGAAGGCAAGTCAGAAAGCAAGCTAAAATCCTGATGGAGGAGCTGGACGCGAATTGGGGTGGTTCCAGTGTTATAGACTCTGGAGCCGCCGATTTGTATGGCACTTTCGTAGGTCCTTTCGTCGATGTGTTTAAGACGGCTCAGGTTGCTTTTAAGGACATCCTGTCCATCAGTATTGATGTTGTCAGGTATTCTCTGGCGATGAGCGATGAGAAGAGGGCTGAGATCAAGCAGCGCTTTAGAGAGAAGAGGGAGAGGTACAAAGGACAGTACCAAGAAGCCATGAAGAATGTCGACGCTGCATTTAGCAACCCTGACATTGCTTTCTTTGGCATGATGGCGGCTCCCCATGTATTCCTTGGCAAGGGTTTGGCAAAAGCAGCGTGGGGAACTGTCGACGAGCCAGTTAAAGATTTGGCAGATGATTACCTTGGCGGTCTTCTAGGCACAAGAGATTCAGAGAAATACCAGCTTGATGCTGCTGCCACTCAAAACATCGGTCAATCCATAGGCGATGCATTGAAGGGACTCTTCTTTCAGACGGAAGCTGTAGACTACATGGACTATCTTGAAAATGTTCTTAACGAGCAGGAAGAAAAGGAAATGACGAAAGAGCCATCAGATCAGGAGAAAGAGAGGCTAGCACAAGAGTACCTTGACCGCACCGGTCAGGCTGCTGAGATCGAGGCAAACTGGAATGAGCTGATGGCAGACAAGCAAAAAGAGATGGATGATATATTAGAGGATCGCAAGACTGTCGTCGACTTGCTGACCAGGCTTCAAGAAGCTAAGTCGTTTCAAGAAGCTTCTTCTCTCGTTAACGAGCTAAAGACATTTGATACAGACTTGTCAGACGCTCTTAAGGAGGCACAGTCCATCGCACAACAGCAGATTGCAGACATAAAGGCCGGTACAGAAGAGGGTTTGAAAATTATGGAAGACCTCAAGGCACTACCTGAAGCTAAATCAATTCCAGAAGACGCGCCCTTCGAGCAGTATCAGCCTCTTCTTGAGACGGGTTTATTGGCGGCTACCTTTGGCGATGCTGTGATAAAGGCTAAAGAAGCTGGTGTAGGTCAGCTCTTAGGTTTCGTTGCAGAAATGTCAGAAGACGACGCTAAAAAGCTTGCCGCTTTGAGCGACCGCGGTAAGCAATATTACGACATGATTCAGAAGTTCAAAAACGATTTACTTGCTGTCTAAAACGCTTTTATTTGTTCTATTATTGTTTATAATCAATCGATAGGAGAAAACAATGAGTGCACCCCAAAAGCAGTGGATCCCAGAGATATACTATGAAGAGATGGAGGGAGGCATGACATCTCACATTCCTTTCATATCTGTACCTACCGAAGAGTCAATGCCAAAAGTTTTGTTTATGTTCGAGTCTCGCGAGACTGGTGAAGAAGAGGTCGGACCAGACGGTGATCCAATGCCGATTGTGGATCTAGACCTACACCAATACGGGAACATGAATACCCTTAGAGATAATTTACCCGTTGATGTGTATGACCAGGTTCGGCAAGCTTTAGGCCTAGAAGCGTTAAGCACTGCCGTTGAGAAGGGTAAAAAGATAACTCAGAACGTCAGAGAAAAAACTACCACTTGACATTCGTGTAAAATCGCGTAATCTTTGATACAATAATAATGTAACAAAAACGTGAGGTACCACACATGTCATATCTTGATAGAGACTCGTCTGTAGAGGCGATCAAAAATATTAGTTCTCTCTTTAATGACGTCACCGATGTTTACGAAAAATACGGTATCAATATTAACCGTGATGTAGGACGAAAGAACATCCTCATATCAGCTGCTCAGGAACACTTCTTCGCGAATGCGATCGCTAGTGTGGTAGGTGAGTGCTCCAATGATGGTAGGACGGGCATGGCTGATATCGTCATTGGCAGCCTTGATGACCGTGAGGTTGAGTGTAAGGTTGTTTGTCGTGGCAAGACAGGTTCATGGTCACTCCAAGCAGACAAAGCGACCCTGGAAAGAAAAGGGAGCTGCGATTTCCTTTACCTCTTGTTTGATCGCACTCACGAAAACACCGCTGTCCTTCTTTTTGAAAACCTCGTACCTGACGATTTCTACGATCCAGCTCCTGGTTCTAGAGGCAAGGCACGTCTCAAAAAGTCTTCTGCTTTCAAAAAATGTAAAGCTCTCGTTGGCGGGTTTGAGAATAAAAGAATGAAGTTTCTTGAGCGTTATCAGGATGAAGTCGCAAACTCTACCACACAATCACAGAAAAGGAAGGCTGAACAAAAGTGGACCATGTGGTATAATAAAGAAGATTCATACAGCATACAATTGGAGAGCGTAGATGGCCTCAAGTGATTTCCCTGTTGGTAGCATAGTGTATTTTCTTGCTACAAAGACTGAAAAGGTTCTTCCGGCACAGGTTGTTGAGAGAATTGATAGAACTTCTGTTGACGGCGTAAAGTCGACTTACATTATTGCAGTTAGATCATCTGGTGACACTGTCAAAAAGGTTGAAGTAGATCCTTCGAAAATAAATTTATTCAGTTCACCTGATGATATGAAGTCGTTCATGGTGTCCAGGGCGACAGATGCAATTTCAATATTGATTGATCAAGCCGTCTCGGCGTCCAGTATATTTGAGCCTGTTGTCATCGAGGCAGCCGGTGATGCCGATGTTGATTTGCTCGAGATGGAATCTTGGCATATTCCTGCAGCTGAAAGACCGATCAAAAACAAGAAGCCTAAGAACAAGAAGAAAGAAAGTACAGAATCAGAGGAATATGCTGAGGTCGATTTAGGCGATGGTAAGAAAGCTAGATTGAGGATTTGATGAAGCACCTTATACTTGATGCAAATAATCTCTTATTCCGCGCAAGACACGCCTGTTTTCGCAGAAGCTATGACCATGTGATTGTCCACACATTTTTTCGTAGCATCAAACCGATCGTAGAAAAGTTTTCACCAGACTGTGTGTACTTTGTGCTTGACGGATACCCCAAGAAAAGAATGGAAATGCAGCCTGACTACAAAGGCACTCGAGAGTACCACGACAAAGATAATTTTCGTTCCCAAAGAAAAGCATCAATCCAGATGGTGAAGGATAGTGTTCCATTCTTGGTTATGAGACATCCAGAAATGGAGGCCGATGATGTTATTGCCGATTTGTGTCTGCGCCTTTTACCGTCCCAGCATGAGAAGATTATAGTTTCTAGTGACACAGACTTTATCCAGTTGTGTCAAGACGCCGATGCAGTTAAGCTTTACAACCCTATTAAGAAGGATTACCGGGAGCCTCCTGAGCACCCTTACGCTTCGTGGAAAGCTTTACGAGGCGATGGAGCTGATAACATTGCTGGTATTAGAGGCATAGGAAACAAGCGAGCATCACAGCTACTTTCTGAAGAAGGTTTGCTTGAGCAGTTTTTTAGAAGCAAAGATCCAGAAATTAGAGAAACTTATCACCAAAATCTCGAAATGATAAGGCTCTCTGCTATGTCAGACAAAGAATTCCAAGAAGTTGAAATGTCATTTTCTAATTCTTCTCTCGAAACACTCAGAGATACCTTTACTGATATGCGGTTGAAAAGTATGATTACTGATAAAGCTTGGAGCAATTATTCTAGACCGTTTAAGGAGTTAAAAGATGGCAGAAGATACTTTACCACCGAGTGAAATTCAAGACCTCAGAGAACAAGGGCTCATCTCTGAGAATGAGATTGCTGTACGCCAAGGTGATCTACTGGTTGCAGTCAACGTCACCACTCTGGAAAGACGAGTGGTCAGCAGAGGTGTTACCGAAAGCGCAGCGCCTAAGAGGCTCCTAAAGGGATGATTGATCAGACGTATAAGCTGGTTGCTTTTGATAAAGCCGCTCGTGATAAGATATCTGTTGGTGTGAAGCAGCTTACAGATGCAGTCAAGGTAACCATGGGCCCAAGCGGTAAGAACGTTCTCATTGAAAGAGAAAACTCTCCTCCATCTTTGACTAAAGATGGGGTGACCGTTGCTAGGGCCGTCAACCTAAAAGACAGGTTCGCCAACCTTGGAGTGCAGTTAGTAAGAGAAGCTGCACAAAGGACCGCTGAAGAAGCCGGAGATGGAACTACTACGGCCACTGTTCTAGCTAATGCCCTTTACCAAAAAGGGTCTTTCCTGCTAGAGTCAGGAGTTGATCTAAGGGTCTTGAAAGAAGAGATGGCTTCCGCTGTTGATGTGCTGTCAGCTGGTGTAAGAAGTGCTGCTGTACCCATAAGCAGCGAAGAGGACCTTACAAGGGTTGCCAACATATCTGTCAATAACGAACCTGAATTAGCTGACTTGATTGTGAGCGCTTTAAAAGCTGTCGGTGATCACGGGACAGTGACAGTTGACGAAGCGAAGGGGTTTCAAAGTTCTTTAGACATCGTGGATGGCTGTGAGATCGATAGAGGCTACACTTCTCCGTATTTTGTGAATAAGCCTTCGCGGATGTCGTGTGAATTATCTAACCCAGCCGTGCTAGTTACCGACCAGAGGATATCAACGGTTTCCCATATCATGCATTTTATGGAGGAGTCCGCAAGAGAAAACCGTCCCCTGATAATCGTAGGGCCAGAGGTAACAGGTGATGCCTTACAGGCGCTGATCATGAATACGACAAAGAATATCATAAAGTCCTGTGTGCTAGCAGCTCCTGAATTTGGGAATGCTAGACTTGAAGCGTTAAAGGATCTGTGTGTTCTTTTAGGAACAGAGCTATTGACAGGTGATCCTTCGGACTGGAGGTCGTTAAAGTTAAAAGACTTAGGATCTTGCAAGAAACTTACATCTTTTAGGTTTCGTAGTATCATCGTCGACGCCACAGGTTCCAAAGAAGATGTTGCCCAAAGAGAGTCTCAAATATTGGAAGCACTTCAGGAGGCTGATACAGATGAGTCTGTTGTCTTGAAGCGTCGTTTACGTAGACTGAATAGTGGTGTTGGGATCTTAAAGGTAGGAGGCTCCACTGAGGCTGAAATTGGCGAGCGCAAGGACCGAGTTGAGGACGCGCTGTATGCAACCAAAGCAGCAATGCTGGAAGGTGTCGTAGCTGGAGGAGGTTCTCTACTTGCTTCTCTTGCTATGAGTGAAATCAACAACGATCCCGGCATGCACGCAGCACGAAAGGCTGTTTTCGAAGCTGCATGTGAACCGATGCGCCAGATTGCCATGAATTGCGGCGGCGCCCCAGATGAAATATTAGATCAGATATGTGAAAAACCCGCAGGGTTTGGCTATAATGGAATCACAGGTGAGGTTTGTGATTTAATAGAGCAAGGAATTTTAGATCCTGTTCGAGTTACGAGATTGGCGCTACAAAATTCTTTTAGCGTGGCTGCTAATCTTCTTTCTATTGGGTGCTCGATGGTCAAGGACGACAGCACCGAAACTTTGGAGAAAAAATGAGAATGAAGCTTAACGTAGGTATGAATGAAATCCCTTATGCTAAGGAAGATAAGATTCAGAAAGATGTGTTTACATTAGAGAACAGGCGCTCAAGCTTGTTTCGAGAAAAAGCAGACGGCTTCATGGATTCTGTAAAACAAGTTGAGCTTGAAATTTGCTACTTGCAGCGCGAGCTGGAGATTCGAAAAAAGAGAAAGATTGCACATTCAGAGTTTATGCAAAAAAAGATGAAAAATAGAGCAAATCGTGCAAGACGTCGCTAATACGTGTTATAATCTAAAAGTAAGTGGGTAATGGTGCTTGCTTACGCCCTAAAATTTAGAGGAGAACGTAATGATTCTAGATACGTATTTCGATAAAGTAGGTGATACTGCTTTACTTACAAGAGAAGAAGAGGTTGAGCTAGCCAAGGCCATTGAGTCTGGTGATCAACGTGCCAGAAAGAGGATGATTGAAGCCAATTTACGCCTCGCAATCTCCATCGCAAAAAACTTTAGAGACAAAGGTTGTTCATTCGAGGATTTAATCCAGGAATCTAATCTTGGCTTGATCAGAGCTGTTGACAGGTTCGATTGGCGAAAAGGCTTTAAGTTCAGCACATACGCTGTGTGGTGGATCCGTCAGGCAGTCCAGGCACATGTTGCAGGTCAGTCTGGAGCCATCAAGATGCCTTCCTCCGCCAGGGCGATCATGTACAAGGCTCAAAAGTTCAAGGAAGAATATTCATCTGAATTCGGTTGTGATCCTTCTCCGGAAGAGGTCGCTACCGCGGTAGGAATTCCTGCTAATACTCTGCGTTCTATCTATAAGTCAGGTGCATACGCTGTTTCTCTTGATCGACCCATTGGGAAAGATGATTCAGGTGGTCGTACTTTCGCTGAAGTTGTTGGTGGCGTTGATGATTCAGATCCAGGCGATGAGCTTGATAAGGTGGCAGTCAGAAATATCTTGGTCGATGCGCTTAAGAAGCTAACTCCTCGAGAAGAGAACATCATTCGCTTGCGCTTTGGTTTGTCTGAAAACGTTTCTGATCACAAAAATTTCCCAATCACAAAAAGTAAAAAAGAAGAGATTATGAGGAGGGCAGCAAAATGAGTATGCCAAAAGGTTTTAAGGCAGCAAATGGTTATGCAACGGTCACCGACCGTGGTGGTCTAGGTTATCGTGAGATTGCCGAGCTTATGTCTAGCAACGGTTATCAAATGAAGCATTCAGCGGCTCGCAATTATTTTTTGCAAGGTATGAGAAAGCTCGCAGCTCCTCTCGCAGAACTGTATGGTCTTTCAAGTAATGAGGTAGACCGTATTGCTTTGGATCCACGCTTTCAAGAAAGCATAGCGGATCTTATTGAAGATTCTGAGGTGAACATTTAAATGAGAAGTTTTGATTCGTATATATCTAGAAGAAAGATAAGCGACGTTCCGGCGTGGCTGTCAGCTGCAGGTATCAAGGACCTGGCTAGTCTTGCTAGGCTCTGTGAAACGGAAGGTATTGAATTCGACGAAGCCCGGCTGTCGAAATATTTCCTCAAAGAGGAGCCTCCGGTTATAGCTCCAAAGAAAGCTGCTCCTAAGAGCCGGCGTAAGGTAACAACCACGAAAGAAGATGATAATTCTTCATGGCATGTGCCAGCTGCAGAGAGACCGCTTGGTAAACCGAAGCGCGCCCGAAAGACGCCAGCCAAAACTAGAGCTACAAAGAAGACAACTACTAAGAAAGAATAAAGATGATACCGAAGACGCTAAAGGGAAGGACATTTGTATTTTTAACTTTTGTCAACTTGACTCTTGCGTCTTTCTTTGCAGCTGCTGAAGCAGAAGAGCAATTGATAGTGAGCGCTCTAACTGCCGTCATGTGCATGGCGGTTTGGATTTTTGAGCTTCCTGCTAACAATGAGAGAGATTAATGTACCGAAAAATACTGAACATTGTGGATAATCGAAGCACACTAAAACAAAGATCTGCTAGTTTTCCAGAGTTCGAGAACTGGTCAGAAAGTGAGTTTTCGGCCATAGCAGATCTCGAAGACACCTTTAATGTTGTCCAAGGCTTGGGCTTAGCAGCACCTCAGATAGGAATATTCAAAAGGGCTGTTGTTATAAGCCCTAAGCGATTAGGTCTTGACGAAGAAACAGAGAAGCTTTTGTTAATTAATCCGACCATCGAGACTTATGGCGACCTTGAAGCTGGCCCTGAGGCTTGTTTTTCTGTGCCTGGAGTGACAGGTAAAGTTGAGAGGCCACAGTCCTGTACCGTTAAGTATGTGACGGGTAAAGGGGAGCAAGGAGTCCTTGAAACCACAGGCTTTCCTGCTGTTTGCTTGCAGCATGAGATTGATCATTTGGACGGTATCCTTTATATTGACAGAATGGGTCCTCTTTCCAGAAAGATGCTTCTGAAAAAAGTCCAGAAACATGAGAAGCGAAAGCGAGAAGCTGAAAGGCTGGCAAGAAAGTCTTTCGAGGATGATCATCGTGAGATAATGGGAACGTCTCCACAGCGAAAGAAGACAACTCATTCTAAAAAAAGAAAGCCTAAGTCAAGAAAGCCTAAGCAGAAGAGAGCTAAGAAGGGAAAGAAGTGATGGCCAAGAGAAGAAACGCAAGAGTAAGAAAGTCTAGTACCAAGAATTGGGGAACGCGAGGTGTGACCAAAGCAATTCCGGCTACCGTCTTAATTCCATCCGGTCCATGCCCATATATTGTGGAGTCGACCGAGGCTTCTGATATCAAGGAATGGATACTGAACGTTACCAATGAAAAGGCTGGGGTCGTCACTTATGAGAAGAGTGTATACACGTATTGGCTGCGCCACTCTTTCGACATAAACTCACAAGAATACAGAGATGCTAAGAAAGTTGTAGAAAGCCTTGTGCCTGAAAGAGTAAAGAACGTCAGCGACTTAGGTTTCAGTGATGATTAAGATCGGTACGACAGTCAGGAGGGTCGGGGATGAAATGCTGACTCATATAAGGGCAAATGTTCTACGTCATGAATATCCTCCACCTGATCTGGCTTGTATTGTAATATCGAACCCTAAAGAAGTTGACCTGTCACCCCAGCGCCGAAGCTGGGGTGGAGACCAATTTGTATCCCTTGGGAAAGCCATAGATGTGATGTGCGAAAATAAAGTATACGAACGTTGTGAGCTTCAGGCATTTCAAGAATTATGAATCTGTACTACGTGGTACCGAGAAGGTCAAAAGAAGCTGCTCACGAGCAGCTTTCTTTATATGATATAAAAGTTTCCAATCATGACTTGTCAATTCCTGTTCTGTTTCTAAGTCATATCCACGGAGGGATTGTGGAAGTTCTGACACACGAAGGTGTGATTCAGCTTCCAATGGAATATTTAACTGCATGCGAATAACAGCTTCTCCCGGTGATTTTGTAAAGATGCTTGACGGTGAATATGCTCTAGTTTTGAGCACTCATGAAAATGAGTATGGCATCTTCTATAATGTAATGTTGAGTGATGGTACTTCCGTGACAGTGGACTTTCACTCAACAAAACCTGCCGCGGAGTCTTAGGGTGTCTTTTCTAACTTCAAACCTCTTCTATTGTTTTCTCTGTTTTCTAGCTCTACAATTCACTGTGTGGTTTAGTACGAATCTACAGTTCGTAAGCGAAGACCTACAATCTAAAAGCTTTTATATCATGTTAGCTCTTTCGATACCGACTAGCATCGTGGCCTACTATGGATCGAAGTATGGATATGCTGCGTTTGAAGAGTCAGTCTGGGCCGTACGCTTTTTTGCCTTCGCTATGTCTTACCTCATATTCCCTGTTCTGACTTGGTGGCTTCTCGGAGAATCCATGTTCACTATGAAGACGATGCTATGCGTAGCTCTGTCTTTTGTAATCATAGCCATCCAGATATGGATGTGATAGTCATTTTTACCCAAGAGTCATACTTAATATAATGTGGAGGTGATGTTATGGCCTCTGGAACTTGGTCGTTATACGGTCTTAGGTTTAAAGATTTAGAAGCATTAAGCGGAAAAAAAGAATTGGTCCTACCGACCGGTGAAGAAAACAAGAAGGAAGAAGATATGTCGACTGACGATAAGAAGAGAGATGACGAGTATATAAACACACCTGATGAATCAGATGACTTTGATTTCGTCATGGCTTACGACGATGATCCCGCTGAAGGTGACGAAAGATTGTTACCTGAAAATTCTGCAAAGTCGGCGATTAGCTGCGGCTTTGTTGGTGTTGGCGGTGGTGGTGGGAAATTAGCCAAGGCTTTTCTCGATAATGGGTTCTCAAAGACTCTATTAGTCAACACTACTGAAAAAGACCAGCCAGGTGGCTTAGATCAAAACCATTTTGTTCTCGTCCCAGGCGCTGACGGTGTCGGAAAGGACGTTGATTTAGGAAAGAAAGTTCTGGCCGAAAACAGCGCTTTCGTTGAGGATGCTGTAAGAACCAGAATAGGTCAGGTAGATTGGCTCTTTGTTCTGGCTGGAGGCGGAGGTGGTACTGGGTCGGCTAGCCATGAGCTGCACGGTTCACTTACTCGCTATCTAGATTCGATAGAAGCATCCGGCCGTGTCGTGTATATTATATCTAAGCCAACCGCGCAGGAGCTTTTGAACCCTGCAATCTCTAAGAACTATGAAGCACTCACAAGTGATATTGCTGACCAGCCGCACATTATCATTGACAACGAAAAACAGCTTCAACTTCTAAGAGGTAAGGTTGGTATGCTCAATATGTTCCCTGCTGCCAACAAGAATTTTGCTAAGTTGTTTTCGCAGGTTCTTAAGCTTGCAAGCGAGCACACTGAAATACAGACTTTTGACAGCAAAGATTTGGAGAGATGCTTACAGGCTCCGGGACGGATTGTTATTGGTTCGACCATAATCAAAGATGTTGATAGAAATGATTTGGGATCTCTGGTTTATCAGGGCTGCCTCAGGTCTTCCCCTTGTCCTGTACCGGCAGGATCAGCTACCACGGGTACTCTTTTATTGATTGTTGATGAAAACATGGCTGCTGACCCAGATGTTTCTAGACGGCTTGAGTCTGCTTTTTCATACGTCGGTGGTAGAGCAAATACGTTGTTTTCAGGTGTCTACATGAAGCAAAGAATACCGGGACTCATCGCGATTACGATGATGGGTGGCTTACAATAACAAAAAGCCTCTAATAGCTTCCCTGAGCTCTTGCATTTCTTCTGGTTCTGAGAGAGATGTAAGAGTTTCCCAATGCTCGGGTGTGATTCCATTGGGTATCCCGCCTGCGACGTCAGACATAGTGCTCAAAGCATTTGTATACTTGGCTTTTTGCTTAGGCGTTGGTGATGAGCTAAGGTTGTGAACCATATCTGCTAGCTTCACTCTCAAAGCAAGAGTGTTTGGAATCAAGTCCGCAACATAGCCAGCATAATCTCCACCTTTTTCGTGAGTCAGCGCTCTTACTGCGTTGACTATGGCTTCACCTGAAGCCGGATCCTGGATAGATCCCCTTATGAATTCTTCCATCTCTTCCACGGAACTTACCGTTGATCCAGGAGCATCCTCTAGGGAATCATGGAGAAGCGCAACCATCTGCGCTCCATAGTCTTGCGGGTAAAATCTTCTCACTATATTTCTGACTTCTGAAGGATGAGAAAAGTAATCTTCACCGCTCCTTCTCTTCTGTCCTACGTGCGCCATTCTTGCAGTGGCGTACACATCTTCGAAATCTGATCTTGAAAACTTCATAACGCTAAATATGCTCTTAGGGCTCTTCGATTACTAAAAGCTTTGCACAGTGTACAGGACCGTAGAAGCAACAAAGGCCACACTCAACGCAATAATCGCTAATCTCTTGTTCTGTGTTTATCTTTAACTGCTCTTCTTTACTTCGCAGCGTCTTGTTTTCGGCATCGACAAAGATGCAATTTTCAAAGTGGGAGTTGGCATAGTTCCAAGGATACTCAATGCAAGATTGCGGCCTGTCCTTGTATATGCTACACATATATTTTACTTTTTTTTCGCTCATGAATGTATTCTATGCATCACGAAAATGTAGTAAAAAAGTGGTGGACCCGGCGGGAGTCGAACCCGCGTCCGAAATAGCTTTAGTTTGAGTCATCCACAAGCTTGTCTGGTCATTTCTCCGGCCAGAAGGATATCTACTGTGGTTTATCCTCTTCTGTAGACTACAGAGGATTTGTGGCCTTTTATTTTTCAGCAGTGCCGGCTGCTATAACCTAAGTTGGATTGATGGCCTTAGGTAGCCACCCGGTTATGCCGCTAGGGCGTAATCGAAGTTGTCGTTATTGTTTGCGACTATTGTTTTGAGCTGTTAAGGCCGCGTCCTACCTGCTTGCACTCTCCCTTTAGACCTACCCCGTCGAAACCACAACGGGCCCATGTTCATTTTCATATTATTATATAGAATGAAGTGTGGTGTTCATGATACTTAAGAGTTAAGAATTTTCGCAAGGAGTTATGATGGGAAAAAAGACTATTTCTGATCTTTTGTTCGAGGCAGTACTCACCAGGTTGACGACTCAAGAACAGAAGCTTGAGGAGTGTATAATCGTTGCAGGTGAAGCTGACGGCAAGAATGTTTTGGCAAAGTCCAGAGACAGGAACTATCATGCTCGTGTTAAAATTGTCAGAGACTTGTGCGATGACGGTGAGACAGAAGTTGTTTATTTTGAGGACTTGGACACTGGGTATGCAGAAGGTATGAACAGTCATGGACTGGGAGTTGTGAACGCTGCTCTAGCAATTGCGGACGACGAAAACGAAGTAAAGGGAAAGGTACGGTCTGAGGACGGCCCTCGAATGGTACACGCTCTTAAGTCATCTAAGACGATTGACGACGCAGTTAAGTCTCTTGTCGGTTACAAGGGCGGAATCAAAGGTCACACTTTCGTTGGAAACCCATCTGGCGTTTACAGCATTGAAATGTCATCCGAGCATACACCGGTTATCAATAAGCTAGACCCTACCACAGGCTTTGACGTTCGGACCAACCACGGCAAAGACCACGACGGCGCCGGCTACACTCCTGATAGACGACCAGCCGATTACATGTCATCAAAGATTCGCAAAGCGCAAGCAGAGGTTGAGCTGGCTGATGTAAATGACTTCGAGAAAGTAGCTCCGGCGATAGCAAAGCAGCATTTCGACCATGGGTCAAATGACAACATGCTGCGAAGAGTTCCGAAGAAAGCAGGGATGGTAACTGTAAGTCAGGTAGCCATGCACCTTCCAAACAAAGAGATGATCTTCTACTACTTCCCAAATGAGTGCGATTTTGAGGGCGTCGAAGACCGCACGCCAGACGGCCACGAGCCCAAGATAAATGTGAGAGTCATTGAGAGGCCTGAAGTCAAACCTGAAAAGTAGCCACTTGTACAAGTTCCTAGTGTTTGTTATTATTAGGTTGGATGGTATTGAAGAAAGTAAATAGACTTGTTGCTTTCGATTTCGATGACACTCTAGCAGAGACGGGTTCTCTGATTGGTGCAAGGTTCTCTACAGGAGACATGTACTTCGAGGATTTCTTATTCGAAAACAACATCCACTTTGTAGAATTCAACCACAATTTTTGGTGGGTAGATTCTGCGAATTATGCGATTCTAGAAGATCTTCGTGTACCAGATGGACACAAGATAGAGTATGACTACGCCCAAACTATGCAGATTGATCTTGATACTATAAAAGACGTGCATCCCCTTGTCTCAATAATGAGAGAAAGTATTGCCGACGAGAATGCTTTAACTATGATCATCACTGCTAGGGCTGGCGAGGCAACAACATTCAGTCCTTCCCTCCAGAGAAATGTAACTGCCTCTAATCGTTCTCAGATAAAGAAGTTTTTGTCAGAAAGAAACATAGAAATACCAGATGAACATATCCACACTGTCGGTGAAATGATGGAAGACACGTCACTTGCTAAGGCTCATGTGATTTCTGAATACATAAAAAAATACTCACCAGAATCCTTTATTTTCTATGATGACAGCGAAAGAAACTTAAGGTCTGCCAGCAACATTTCTCAATCTGTTATAGGTGAAACAAAGCTTATGCTCTTGAGGGTAAGTGATGGGCAAATCACAGAGTACAACAATCCTCACAAAAAGGGTATAAAAGACCGTCTCCGCGAAATACTTATTCGTGTAACGGAGTAAAGCCTTGTGAGTAATTTGTTTTCCGATTTAGTTGGAGAAATATTAGCAGAGGAATTCAGGAGCCACACCTATGAGCCGATGGTAGGTGATGTTGTGGCTAATGATAACCCTAACTGCATGCATCAAGGCTCTGTGGGGGTTGTGATATCGCTGCAAGACTTACCTTCTAATTCTGGTAGAACAGCTTCCTACGAGTGCCTAAACTCAGGCCCTACCTGGAGAGAAGGTGAAGTTTTAACCAAGACCCTCGATCAAATAGTACCGGCTGTCAGTAGCGATTTGGCTTATCACGTAAGTGAGGGCCTGACAATAACCAATTCGATATACAGGCCTGGATCGGAATCATTTCTTAGTCTTGTTCGAGAAGTAAGAGATTTAACCGTGAAAGGGTTGTATAAACCAACTCAATTGGAGACGTATTATTTGTTTGCTACTGATTTAGGCGAGTACGGTATGTACGAAGGAAGAGAAGTTCCTCTCGATTGGCCAATGCCTGCCGAAGATTTATTCGAGGCAGAATATCGTGGTAAGAAGGTAAAACTAAACGAACCACAAAGATCGTCAGGCCCCAAGAAATATCAGGTTTATACTAAGAACAAAAAGGGTAATGTTATCAAGGTTCCTTTTGGCGATGAGAAAGGTGGTCTTTCTGCAAAGCTTGATGATAAGGATGCACGTGACAATTTCGTTTCTCGGCACAACTGCGATAGTGAAGCAAAGAAAGATAAAACGAAGCCCGGGTATTGGTCTTGTCGTCTTCCACGCTACTGGGAGAATTTAGGCTTGAAAAAGAACAGTTTTAGGTTTTGGTGATTTATGAGGCCCTACAAAGAAAAGAAATTGTCGGGAAGCGTTGTGTTGAGGGAGTTCTCTGCAGACGTAGATGTCGATGAACTGGTTTGGCACCGTGATCAGGAAGACAGGATTGTCACAGTCACTGAGTCTGTAGGTTGGAAACTACAGCTTGATAACCAGATGCCTCAGGACATGGTTCCCGGTAAGTCGTATTTCATTCCTGCTATGGAGTGGCACAGGGTGATCAGGGGCTCAGGACGGTTAATGATTGAGGTTGACACAAAAGCTGCTCACCCAAGACAATACGGGGCCAGCCAGGGTTCTAAAAGAGATAAACAGCTTGACCAAACGAAGAAGGATTTGGAGAAAGCTAAAAAACTTAGGAAAGACGGTAAAGCTAAACAGGCTGATGAGCTTGAGCAGCGAGCCTACAACAGGAGAGACAGAATGGAAAGGCAACAGCGTGAGAAACCAGGCTTCAAAAATAAGCCGCGTTCAGACTCAAAGAAGGAATCGGTTGAACCCACAGAAGAAGACCTCCTGAGAGAGTTTATCAGCGAGCTTATGCTTTCTGAGAAAAAGAAAAAGATGTCCAAAAAGACCGAAAAGGCTCTAGCTAAGAAAGCTAAAGAGAAGGGATACACACTGGGTTCTGTCAAGACCGAATACAGAAAGGGTCTAGGTGCCTATTACAGCAGTGGGTCTCGAAAAGGCATGGGTCCGCACCAGTGGGCCATGGCAAGAGTCAATTCAGCAACTCCTTCTAAGCCCTGGGCTTCCGTTAAAAAGTCGAAAGCGAAGAAGAAAAAGAAATGAAGATTACTAGAAAACAATTACGTGGTATTATCCAGGAACAGGGGTTTACTAAGGTCGATGCCGCCAGTGATAGCGGGGAGTTTGACAAAGTTTTCTATGCAGCCGATTTACCTAAGCTGATTCAGGCCACTGACGGTTACTTTGAGCCAGCCGAAGTAAAAGCGATCAAAGATTTCATCTATAAGATCGTAAAAGAAGAATTTCCAGATGAAGAGCTCATCGACGTTTACGAGAATTTAGGGGGTCGTTAAGACAATGAAAACTACAAAAGTAAGCTTGGTAAAGGCCATCCGAGAAGCGCTAGTTCACCACGTTCCTGAGTTGGCGGAAGCTCTTGTAAAAGAAGCCCCCGATTTGAAGCCAATGGTTGACAATAAAGCTATGATCGATGATTACTTGAAGCAGATTGCAGCTGAATTGATAAAGGATCCAACTAGAGCGGGTGAGCTTCTCACGACGTTCCAGCCTGCTATGGACTTAGACAAGCACCAGCAGAGCATGGAGGGCGCTGGTCGTATTGAAGCTTTCCTCGACAAGATAGAGGCAGGTCTGCAGGCTCACGGCGTCGATCGAACCACAGCCATAAAGTTTGCTGATTCATTTTTGAAGTTTAGATAGGGTAGCACAATGAAGATTACAAGAAAGCAGCTGAACAAAATTATAAAAGAGGAAATGGGTAGAAAGAGGAGCTCTGAGACTTACCTTATCAATGAAGGTATTCTTGACTTTCTCGGTAATCTTTTTCTAGGTATGGTTAACTTTGCTATGGCGCCTTTCGGCTATCGGATAGATATTGCTCAAGAAGTCTCTAAAGAAGAAGCTATAAAGTTATGGGAAAAGCAACAAGCAGCCGGAAACACACCGATTGGTGTAGACAAAGTAGAAGATCTCAGACCTAACGAGGATGAAGAACACAAGAAGTGGTTAATCACAGCAGTAAGTGGTGTTTGGTCCAACTTGGCAAAAGAGGCCTCCGCGGAGCTTGATAAAGCTTCGGCTGTCGCGAACTGGACTCCAGCGGACGAAACAAAGGAAGCGCAGGAGGCATGGAAGAAAGAGAACGGTGAAAACGCTGAAGGTCTCTGGTCTGCCATCGGAACGATATCAGGTTTAGGTGTGTACCTTGCTGGGGAGGGTATCGGCGTCCCGAACCCTGCTAAGGAAGGTGAAGAAGCAGTGAAGACAGGGAACCCTGCAGAAGCGATCAACTTCTCTATCAAGGCTCTCGATTCTTATATCGCATGGTGGAATGGTGAGGGCTCGATATCTGATAGAGCCGGTGAAGTTGCCGCCGCCCTTGAATCGACAAAAGCAAAGTTTGCAGAGCTAGGAAAGGCGGTTTCCGCCGACGCGAAGGAAGAGCAGGCAGAGCAACAAAACGAGGCCCGTAAGAATCGTGCACTGAAGATCACCCGGAAGCAATTAAATAAAGTCATTAAGGAAGTCACTGCAGGCAGTCCTACAATCGGTAAGCCATCTGCCAAGGGAACAGATCATCTCTTTACAGACACGTATGGTCTAGGCCGAGAAGATTCACTTGCTGGAATGAATCCACAGTCTGCTGACCAAGAATACATGCGAGGCTATAATGAAGCTCAGGTTGACTCCGGCCTCCCTAAAGTACAACCGCCGAGTGAGCCAGCTACGGCAAAGAAGCTAGACCCTAGCAAGCTAAAAGATGCTTTCGTTTCTTCTGAGAAAGATCGGTCTGAGATGGCTGA
>MDSZ01165433.1_pt1 | contig 35747 bp, 40 predicted proteins | sample 811201 | NCBI WGS metagenome assembly MDSZ01 (sample SAMN05326647, study PRJNA326480) | marine metagenome | isolation source: seawater | place: Indian Ocean: North | collected 2010
AATATCTTACAACCCAGGATATGGGATGGAAAAGAAAACTAAGTCAGGATACTAATGGCTACTAAAGGAAGAACGAAGAAGAAAGGAAATAAAATTTGTGCAGCAGGAATAGCTTGGGCAAAGCGTACTTTTGATAAGTACCCATCCGCTTATGCTAACATGGCTGCCAGTAAATATTGTAAAGACCCTAATTATGGCAAAAAATAAAATGGATTATAATGGGATTGGCTTTTCAAATAAAAACATTGACAAGCTAACCAAAGGTCAAAAGTATATTGCAAGTCAAGCTGGCAATCCTAATAAGATTGAGGCGGCAGACTTCAAAGCTTTAAGAAGAAAAAAATAATGGATGCTAAAAAATTAAAAGAGATTTCATCTCAATTAAAAAAAGCTTCAGCTATGCACAAAGCTCAAGCAGGCAAAATTGATAGATTATTAAAGTCTATGAAAAAACCTAAAAAGTAATGGGTGAGCTTAAAAAATGGCGTGAGCAAAAATGGGTTCGTATTGGAATGGATGGCAAGATAAAAGGTCCATGCGGTACAAGCAAGAACAAAAAGAATCCTGACAGATGTTTGCCTTTAGCAAAAGCCAAAAGACTTAGCAAGCGAGCGCTTGCCGCAACAGCCAGAAAGAAGAAAGCTTCTGGAGGCAAAAAACAATTTGTAAGCAACACTAGAACAGTAAGAAACGCATGAGCATACCAGCAGGAACAAAATTTCACGGAGTAGCCCCTAGTGTAGACACAGTAGATAAAGGGTCTGCTTTTATCGATACATTGAGAGAGGCATACACCATTGATGATATTGCTTCTTATACATACACAGGAGTAACAGCTACATTAGAGCCTGAGTTTATAACAGCATCTCCTGGAAGTTCATCAACAATAACAACTACAAAAAATATTATAGACATCACATGGTCTGGAGGCGGAGGAGACTATACTTTAAACCTTCCCTCAGCAGCAGCGATACCCTATCGTTTTTTGAGAATAGTAAATGATTCTACAGTAACAGCTAATGAAAGAGTAAACATAACAGCTACAGGAGGAGATACTATTGACGGAGCGGCTAGTTATACAATGAATAAAGCATTTAATGGTATTGCTGTTTGGTCTGATGGTTCAAACTGGATAGTGATACAAGCAAAATCAACATAATGGCAGACAAGAGTAAAATGAAATGCAATGTCGTTACTAAAAGTGACAGGGCTGGGAAGAAGAAAATGGTAAAAGCCTGTCAAGGTGGAAAAGAGAAGCTAATACACTTTGGCGCAACAGGATATGGACACAACTATTCATCTGCTGCAAGAAAGTCTTTTCGTGCTAGACATAAGTGTAGTACAGCAAGTTCTAAGTTTACTGCTCGGTACTGGGCTTGTAAAAAATTATGGGCTGGACCAGGGGGTTCTACCAAGAGTTCACCAAAAAGTAGGCAAGGAAAATATTAGTATATTTGTAAAATAATATTTTAGAATGAAAAAACAAGGTTACAATTCAAGATTAGATGAGTCAATAGGCGCTCGCAATGGTAAAAAATCTCAGTCAATGAAAGACAGAAGAGATGAAAGCAAGGCGATGTCTAAAAAAATGTACGGCCATGCATATGGCGCTGACAAGGGAATGGAATATAGAAGCAATAACTTGCACTGGAAAACACACGACCACTTAAAATAATATGGCTACTAAAGGAAGAACAAAATTCCCGCAGATAAAAAAATCGAGACAGGGAAAGTTTACAGAGTGGGTAAAAAGAAATATGCCTGGCAAAAGCACTTGTGCTGCTGCTTCGGCTGTTATGAAAAATACTAATAAGTATTCTGGAACTGTTGTTAAAATGGCAAATTATGCCAATAATTTTGGATGTAAAAGATGAGAAAGTTATCAGCCTGGTTACTAAAAGCAGCTAATTGGATTAGCTCTTTTTGGGAAAAATGTAAATGTAAATGGAACAAAGGTTTATTGTTTCTTTCATTAAAAACAAAAAAATGTGAAAACAATTTATGTACTTGTAACAAATGAAATCAAGAGGATTCGGAGATACTATACATAAATTCACAAAAGCCACAGGAATAAAGCGTGTGGTAGATACAGTTGCAAAAGCGACAAACACCGATTGCGGATGTGAAGGTAGGCGTGACACATTAAATAGATTAATACCTTATAAAGATTAAAAATGGCATATCAAAAGTTACAAGTCGGCAGAGCCGCAGCCGTTACACCAAGTGATACAGCAAGAATACCTGATGTAGCAGGAGGCGTAAATAATGGTTGTGTGCTTTATGTTGGTGGCGCAGGAAATTTAAAAGTTGAAACCGTTGGAGGTGATGAGGTCACTTTTGTGGGAATCAATACGGGAGCGTTTTTACCTGTTCAAGTAGTAAAAGTATTTGCTACTGGTACGAGCGCAACGAATATATTAGCATTGTGGTAATCATTAAAGGTAGTGTACTATGTTAGCCATAATGATAGCAAATGCTATAACAGGAATAAATTCTCAAGCACCTCCGTTTGGAAGTGAAGAAATTATAACAGAATTAGCTATACAAATGGTTAGCGAAGACACATTAGAAGATTTAATAACAGAATAAAATGGCAGTAAAATTTTCACAGTTTACAACAGCAGCTTCAACAGGAGATATTGATTATCTTGTAGGATATCAAGGAACTGATAACGTACAGATACCAGTAGGTTTAGTTGGAACTAATACAACATATACAGTTGGCACAGCACAAGCAGGAGCTAACGAAACAATCACATTAACAGGAAGTGATTCATCTACAGATGTAATCACAATAACAGCAGGGTCTGATATAACTTTAACAGATGATGGTGCAGGTAATGGATTTACAATTGCTTCTACAGCTACAGGAGACACTTATACTCTTGGTACTTCTACAAATGGTTCGAGTGTAGATGTAAATCTTGATGCAGCAACTGGAACAGACAGCAATATAACACTTACACCAGGTACGGGTCTTACAATAACACAGGCCGCAGATGTAGTTACTATAACTAATACAGCTCCTGGTGATACTTACAGCATTAACGCAGGAACAAAAGTTGGTTCTAGCGTGCCTATAAATTTAGATGCCGCTACAGGAACTGATTCAGTAGTAAATCTAACAGAAGGTACAGGGATTTCACTTACTCAAACTTCTGCTACAGAGATTACAATAGACAATACAGCTGGAGTAACAGTTGTCAAAGACCAGTTTACAGGAAACAATTCTGCTACTGGCTTTACATTGTCTACTTCAGTAAGTTCAGCTGATAATCTAAACATATTTATTAGTGGGGTATATCAAAACTCTGTTGATTCGAGTGGCACGGCAAATTATAGTGTATCTGGAACATCTCTAACATTTGTCACACCACCACCTGTAACAGCAACAAACGGCATCGAAGTAGTAATAACACAGTAAATAAATGGCAACAACAATAGTCCCTAATAATTTAATAGATTTGAGTGGAGACTCTGGAGCTGTTCCATGGGCCGCTGGAACTACTGCCCAAAGACCTGGCTCTGCGGTTGTTGGAGATTTTAGATATAATACTGATAATACTGCTTTTGAATTTTATAACGGCACGGAATGGAGACAAATTAGTACTGTATAGATATGGCAACAACTAAAGTAGGCGGAAGCTTAGTAGATTTAAATGAAACAAATGTAGATACTGTATTTCAAATGCCAGTAGGGTCAAGTTCGTTTACAGGAACTCCTGTGGCTGGTATGATTAGAAACAATAGTTCTATTACAAATAATAGTGCCGCAACTACCTTTGAATTTTATAACGGAACGAGTTGGGTTAGAATGAATACTGAAACAATACCTTTTGTTTCTTATCTTGTTATTGCAGGAGGAGGCTCTGGAGGAACTGGGTACGGCTCTGGTGGAGGAGGTGGCGGTGGCTATAGAAATTCTTATGCTTCAGAAACTTCTGGAGGTGGAGAACCAACTGAGCAGATGTTAGCATTTTCTTCTGGAACACAATACACTATAACAGTCGGAGCTGGTGGAGCAAGAAGACCCACTGGGTCAAGTAGTCACGCTAGAGGCAACCAAGGGATTAGCTCGTCTATATCTGGTTCAGATATAACTACTATCGAATCTATTGGTGGAGGTGCTGCTGGAGGTTTTAATTTAAGCGGAACTGGAGGCTCTGGTGGTGGTGGTGGATATTATGGTGCTGGTGGAGCAGCCGTAACAAACCCAGTAACTCATGGATATGCTGGAGAAAGCGGAGACTCTGCTAGAGGTGGCGGCGGTGGCGGCGCTGGAGAAACTGGCGGCACTAATGGTGGTGGACACGGTGGAGACGGAGCAAGCTCTTCAATAACTGGTTCAGCTGTAACTAGAGCTGGTGGAGCTGGTGCTACTGTTGCTGGTGGAAATAGTTCAACTGGTTTCCCTGGTGGAGCTGGTGGAGGCGCTGACGGATTAGGTAGTTATTTTATTATTGGAGCGACTCCTGGAAATGATGGAACTGCAAACACAGGCGGCGGCGGGTCTGGGCAAAATGCTCACGCTTCACATAATAATGCAGTTGGAGGAGCAGGAGGTTCTGGAATAGTTATTTTAAGAATGCCAACGTCTGAATATAGCGGAACAACTACAGGTTCTCCCACTGTAACTACAGATGGAAGTGATACAATATTAACTTATACTGGAAGCGGTACTTATACACATTAATAAATAAATTATGGCACATTTTGCAAAATTAGATTCAAATAACGTAGTACAGCAAGTCATTGTTGTAAACAATGCAGTATTACTAGATTCAGAAGGAAATGAAAACGAACAACTAGGTATTGAATTTTGTAAAAGCTTGTATGGACAAGACACCAATTGGGTACAAACTTCTTATAATTCAAATATGAGATTTCGTTATGCTGGAGTCGGGATGACTTACGATTCAGCTAATAATGTTTTTTATCCTGCGCAACCTTATCCATCTTGGACATTAAATGAAACTACTTGGGATTGGGACTCTCCAGTTCCTTACCCAACTATTGAAGAAGGTTCTACGGATTATTACACATGGAATGAAGATACTCAGTCTTGGGATTTAGTATCTGAATAAAAAAATAAAATATGGCTACTACCAAAATATTAAGTTCAGACTTATTAGGTTTTAATGATAATACTGCATCTGTTCAGTTGCCAGTTGGAACAACAGCTGCAAGACCTAGCTCTGCTTCTAATGGAGAGATAAGATATAATACAGTTGATAATAAGGTGGAGTATTATGATGGCGTTCAATGGATTCAGTTTTCTGATGTTAAAGCGGACCCTATTAGTGTATCGTATTTAATTATTGCTGGTGGTGGTTCGGGTGGTAATACTATTCAAGCAGGAAGCACACCATACAGCCAAGCAAGAGGTGGTGGCGGTGGAGCTGGCGGTTATAGAAACTCATACGCATCTGAAGATTCAGGAGGTGGGTCATCAACAGAAACTCCTGTAGGATTTAAGATTGGAACAACTTATACAATTACAGTTGGTGGTGGAGGTGCTGCTACAACTACAAAACCTCAGTATAATACAGGTGGTTTAGACGGAAATGGAGGGGGAAACTCAAGTATTTCAGGAGCAGATATTACAACAATAACATCTATAGGTGGAGGCACAGGTGGAGCAGGTGGACCAAGTCCAGATTGTGCATCAGCTGGTTTAGTAAATGATGGAGGAGATGGAGGCTCTGGTGGTGGAGGTGGCTCTTGGGGTGGCTCTACTTGTGGAGTAAATGGAACAGGGACTACGGGTCAAGGTAATGATGGACAAGGAAGTTGTAACTCATCTGGAGGGCCATCAGGAAGAAATGGTGGTGGTGCAGGTACTGGAAATGCAGGAGCTTATTCTTCAATTACTGGGACATCAGTTGGAAGAGGAGGTGGAGGAATAGGTGGCTCAGATTTTGTAGGCTGTCACGGAGTTGCTGCTTGTACTAACTCAGAAGGAGGAGGTACTGGAGGTGGTGGATATGATACATCTTGTCAAACTGCAACCGCAGGTACTGCCAATACAGGCGGTGGTGGCGGTGGTGGTATTCAATATAACAACAACCAACTTGGAAAAAATGGTGGTTCAGGAGTAGTTATTTTAAGACTACCAACAGCTGAATATAGCGGAACAACTACAGGAAGTCCAACAGTGACAACTGATGGCAGCGATACAATATTAACCTATACTGGGAGTGGTACTTATACAGCATAATGAATATTAATGATATAAAAATATTAGGTATAAATAGTTTGGTATTAGGAGTATCTATGACTGAGATAGATATTGTATTAAAAATTGTATTACTTTTAGTATCAATTGGATACACAGTCCACAAATGGTACTTAATGTATGGAAAAAATAAGTAAGCACATATCATTCAAAGAAGCAATAAAATCCAATACTGCTACACGATTAGGAATAAACAACACTCCAGATGATTACCAAGTTTCTAATATGGTTAATATTGCTATTAATCTTTTCGAACCTCTTAGAGAATTTGTAGGAGGTCCTATAAAAATAAATAGTTTTTTTAGATGTGAAGATTTGAACCGAGCTATCGGTGGAAGTTCACGCTCACAGCATTGCGAAGGTAGAGCAATTGACCTGGATGATACCTTTGGCTATAAGACAAATTCTGAAATGTTTCATTATATCAAAGATAATTTAGATTTTGACCAACTTATATGGGAGTTTGGAGATGACAATAATCCAGATTGGGTTCATGTAAGTTTTATATCTTTTGATGAAAATAGAAAGCGCTCCCTTAAAGCCGAGCGAATAAATGGTAAAACCACATATCGAGTGATATGAGTAAAGGTAAAAAACCATTTAAAGAAACTGGAGTGGGTAAGTTTCTTATTGAGAAAGCCCCTTCTATTTTAGGAATAGTAGGAGATGCTATACTTCCTGGTAATGTTATATCTGAACTTATATCAGGAAACTCAGAACTTAGTGAAGGTGATAAAGCTATTGCCCTTGAAAAACTTAGACTAGAAAGAGCAGAGATTGATGGTGTAACTAGACGTTGGGTGGCAGACTCTGGAAGTCAGAGTTGGCTCGCTAGAAATGTAAGACCTTTAACTTTAACAGTATTAGTATTGGCTTATGTAGGCGGATGGTATATGGGACTTCCTACAGAAGATACAGCCTCTCTTTTAACATGGGTACTTTGCGGATATTTTGGCGCAAGAACGGCAGATAAAATAGGGGTAAAACTTCCAGGCAAATAATCGTTATATTTGTATTAATAAATTTAATACAATGGATATTAGAAAGATATCAATAGGTCCAGACTATAAGTCTAGTTCAATGCATTACATTGTAGGACAAGAAATACTTGGAGGTTCACACAGCATACATTTAATAAAACAGGATGAGCAGAAAGGCTCAATAAAAATATGGATTCAAAAAAATGATGAGATATTTTTATGGAAAGAATTTAACGCTACTATTCCAATTGCTGTAGAATATAATATAAACTTCTAATGAGGTCACCTTTTTACTTTATAGTAAAACCCATAAAGGGTAAAAGATATAATAACTCAAAGAATATAGGTGGAGTTGATTTTATAACTAGCACTTCAGAAGAAAATCACATAGCTTCTAACAGAGAGGCTATTGTAGTTTCTACTCCAATAGGATATGATGGAGAGATAGAGTCAGGAGATATACTTTTAGTACATCATAATGTATTTAAGTATTATTATGATATGCAAGGAAGGCAAAAGAGCGGGAAGAGTTTTTTTATGGATGATTTGTTTTTTGTAGATAACGAGCAGTTTTATATGTACAACAAAAACAATAAATGGTATTGTCATGATAGATATTGTTTTGTAGAGCCAGTACCAGTTACTGAATCTTATATTCATAAACCTTTTGCAGAAGAGCCGCTCATGGGTAAAATGAAATACATAAATAAAACTTTAAAAAACTACGGTATAAAAGAGGGAGACCTTGTTACTTATAGACCAGATACTGAATATGAGTTTTATGTAGATGGTCAAAAGTTATATAGAATGTATGACCACCACATTACTATGTCTTTATGAAACACACTATAAAATGTAGTCAGTGTGATAAAACATTTACTGGTGGATATGATTACAGAATACACTGGGAGGAAGCTCACTTGGATAATGCAATAAAACAAAATGAAATCAGAGGAACTCAAGAAGAAAATAATTGAAGCAGGAAGAAAGGCTGTAGAACAGCTTATCAAAGTTGCTAAAGAAGACATTATTAAGCCAGACCCTGAAGATGAGCTGGCGGCAGATAGATTAAAGAACGCAGCTGCAACTAAGAAGCTTGCTATTTTTGATGCTTTTGATATATTAAATAAAATAGACCAGGAGCAGGAGAATATAAACTTATCAAATAATACAGACGTTAAAGTTGAAACAAAACAAGGATTTGCAGAAAGACGCTCGAAGTAGTATCTATAAAGTTTTAGATGGATATATACCTAAAGGTGTATTGGCTAATAAAAATAGAGCTAAGACTTGGGAGTATGGGTACAATGACAAATATGATTTTGTTTGTATTTCTAAAAATGGTACGCTCGGAGAAGTTGTAGAAATATCAGGGTTAAGAGTGGGATTGCCTGTAGCTCCTAAAAATTGTTTTTCAAGGTCTAAAACTAAATCAGAACAGTATTGGGAAAGACAGGAACTGCCTAAAGAACTGTCTAGGATATATTCTATATTTCAGTGGAATGAGATGCCTACCGCTTTTAAGTCAAAGTGGGTAGACTATATTGAGTCTGAGTTTGACAGTAGAGAAGAAGGGCATTGGTTTATGAATAATGGACAGCCAACTTATATTACAGGTTCTCATTATATGTACTTGCAGTGGTCAGCAATTGATGTGGGTTATCCAGATTATAGAGAGGCAAACAGAATATTTTATATTTTTTGGGAGGCCTGTAAAGCAGACAAGCGAGCTTTTGGAATGATATACTTAAAGATAAGACGTTCAGGATTTTCATTTATGGGTTCTTCTGAGTGTGTAAATGCAGGGACACTAGCAAAAGATTCTAGAGTAGGAATATTATCAAAGACAGGAGCAGATTCTAAAAAAATGTTTACCGATAAAGTAGTTCCTATATCTAATAGACTTCCTTTCTTTTTTAAACCCATACAGGATGGTATGGATAAACCAAAGACTGAATTAGCTTTTAGAGTTCCAGCTTCTAAGATTACAAAGAAAAATATGTACGATACAGTCGATGATGAGCTTACAGGACTTGATACCACTATTGACTGGAAGAATACAGACGACAACTCTTATGATGGTGAGAAATTATTATTATTAGTTCATGATGAGAGTGGTAAGTGGATTAAACCAAACAACATATTAAACAACTGGAGAGTTACTAAAACTTGTTTAAGACTAGGTAGTAAAATTATAGGCAAGTGCTTGATGGGTTCTACTTCAAATGCATTAGATAAGGGTGGTAATAATTTTAAAAAACTTTATGAGGATTCTGATGTAACGAAAAGAAATGCGAACGGACAAACTAAGAGTGGTATGTATTCTTTATTTATTCCTATGGAAATGAATATGGAAGGCTTTATAGATATATACGGACAACCTGTACTTAGAACTCCACAAGAAAAAACTAAAGGCGTTGATGGAGAGTGGATTACAAATGGAGCTATAGATTACTGGCAAGCTGAAGTAGATTCATTAAAGTCAGATGCAGATGCACTGAATGAATTTTATAGACAGTTTCCTAGAACCGAATCTCACGCATTCAGAGACGAGAGTAAGTCTTCTCTTTTTAACCTTACAAAAATATACCAGCAGATAGATTATAATGACTCTTTAATATTAGAGCATCATTTAACAAGAGGTAATTTTTATTGGTTAAACGGTATTAAAGATTCTAAGGTTGCTTTTAGTCCTGATAAACGAGGAAGGTTTTTAGTTAGTTGGCTGCCTTCTAAAAACTTACAAAATCATGTTATTGAGAGAAGAGGTGTAAAGTTTCCAGGTAACGACCATATAGGTGCGTTCGGATGTGACTCATATGATATATCTGGAACTGTAGGTGGCGGTGGTTCTAATGGAGCTTTGCACGGGATGACAAAATTTAGCATGGAGGAAGCTCCTGCAAATGAGTTTTTCTTGGAGTATGTGGCTAGACCACAGACTGCTGAGATATTTTTTGAAGAAGTTTTGATGGCGTGCATATTTTATGGTATGCCTATACTGGTAGAGAATAATAAACCTAGATTGTTATATCATTTTAAAAACAGAGGATATAGAGGTTTTTCTATGAATAGACCAGATAAGCATATATCTAAGTTGTCAAAATCAGAAAAAGAACTGGGTGGTATACCTAATAGTTCTGAGGATGTGAAGCAGTCTCATGCTGCTGCAATTGAATCTTACATAGAAAAAAATGTAGGAATAGATTTTGATGGACAGTATAGAGAGTCTGGAGACATGGGAAATATGTTGTTTACCAGGACTTTAGAAGATTGGGCAAAGTTTGATATAAACAATAGAACTAAGTTTGATGCCAGTATTAGTTCTGGGTTAGCGATTATGGCTACACAAAGACATATGTATCAGGTCGAAAAAAAACAATCAAAAATAAACCTTAACTTTGCAAGGTATACAAATAAGGGAACTTTAAGTGAATTAATAAGATAGATGAAGGATGTTACAATAGACATTGCATCTACAGGCTTTCCAAGTCAATTTGTTTCAGATGCAGAAAAAGCAACTGACGAATTTGGTTTACAGATAGGACAGGCTATTCAATACGAGTGGTTTAAAAAAGATGGAAACCAATGTAGATATTACAATCAATGGAGAGACTTTCACAGACTGCGTTTATACGCAAGAGGAGAGCAATCAATAGCTAAATATAAAAACGAAATTGCAGTAGATGGAGACTTGTCTTATCTAAACTTAGACTGGACACCAGTTCCTATATTGCCTAAGTTTGTAGATATAGTTGTCAATGGTATGCAAGACCGAGAGTTTAAGGTTAAAGCTTACGCTCAAGACGCATTATCACAAGCTAAGAGAAGTAAATACCAAGATATGATAGAAGGCCAGATGGCTGCCAAAGATATCTTGACTACGATACAAGAGCAGACAGGAGTAGACCCATTTATTATGGACCCTGACGAACTTCCATCTTCTGATGAGGAGCTTTCTCTGTATATGAATTTAAACTACAAGCCTGCGATTGAGATTGCAGAAGAAGAAGCAATAGATACCATGTTTGCAGAGAATCATTATGATGATATTCGTAAACAGTTAGACTATGACTCTACAGTTTTAGGTATGTCTGTTGCAAAGCACGAGTTTTTACCTGGAGCTGGAGTTAAAATATCTTACGTTGACCCAGCTAATGTTGTATACAGCTACACTGAAGACCCTCATTTTAAAGATTGTTTTTATTGGGGTGAAATCAAAACATTACCTATAGCTGAGTTGATAAAAATTGACCCAACTCTAACCAATGCAGATTTAGAGGAAATATCTAAATACAGCCAGAGCTGGTATGATTATTATAATGTAGCTCAGTTTTATGAGAATGATATCTTTTATAGAGACACCTGTACTCTAATGTATTTTAATTATAAAACCACTAAAAAGATGGTTTATAAGAAAAGAATACTTGAGGGTGGTGGTTCTAAGATGATAGAAAAAGATGATACTTTCAATCCGCCACAAGAAATGATGGAAGATGGCAGGTTTGAAAGAATAGAAAAAACTATTGATGTGTGGTATGATGGCGTTATGGTTATGGGTACAAATATTCTGTTAAAGTGGGAGCTTGCAGAGAATATGGTACGACCAAAATCCTCATCACAGCACGCTTTACCTAACTATGTAGCTGTAGCACCTAGAATGTACAAAGGAGTTATTGAGTCTTTAGTAAGACGAATGATTCCTTTTGCTGATTTAATACAGGTTACACATTTAAAGTTACAACAAGTTATTGCCAGAACAGTACCAGATGGTGTATATATTGATGCCGATGGACTCAATGAAGTTGACTTAGGTACAGGAGCAGCATACGACCCATCAGATGCATTAAGACTATACTTCCAAACAGGTAGTGTAGTGGGTAGAAGTTATACGCAAGATGGAGAATATAATCAAGGTAAAGTTCCGATACAACAGCTTACAAGCAGTTCTGGAGCTTCTAAGACACAAATGCTTATAGCTAACTATAACCACTACCTAGATATGATTCGCTCTGTAACGGGCTTAAATGAAGCGAGAGACGGTTCTACACCATCTCCAGATGCTTTGGTTGGTGTGCAGAAGTTAGCAGCTTTAAATTCAAACACAGCTACAAGGCACATATTAGAAGGAAGTCTTTATATATATAGAAGTCTAGCAGAGGCATTGACGTATCGTATCGCAGATATTTTAGAGTATTCAGATTTTAAAGAAGACTTTGTAAATAAGATTGGTAAATATAACGTAAGTATACTTGGAGAAATATCTGACTTGTATATTTATGATTTTGGTGTGTTTATAGAATTATCGCCCGATGAAGAGCAAAAAGCTATGCTTGAGCAGAATATACAAATGGCTTTATCTAAACAAGATATTAATCTTGAAGATGCTATAGATATTCGTGAGATTAAAAACTTGAAACTTGCTAATCAATTGTTAAAAGTTAAGAGACTTGCTAAACAGGAGCGTGATGAAAGAATGGCTATGCAAAAACAAGCGATGACAGCTCAACAACAGCTCAAGTCTCAGGAGATGGCTGCACAAGTAGCTATGCAGAAGATAGAGCTTGAGACGCAATCTAAGATGAAAGTTAAGCAAGCAGAAATAGCATTTGAGATTGAGAAGCAAAAATCAGAAGCCCAGCTTAAATCTCAATTGATGCAGCAAGAGTTTGATTATAATGTTCAGCTTCGAAATGTGAGCGAACAAGCATTAGCATTCAGAGAGGGGGCAAGAGAAGAAGCTAAGAAGGAAAGAATTAGTCAGCAAAACACTGAGCAAAGTAAATTAATTGCACAGCGCAAAAATAATTTACCACCACAGAATTTTGAATCTAATGAAGATAGCTTAGATGGCTTTGATTTATCAGAGTTTTCACCTCGATAATGAGCATTAATATTTTAAGTAAATTTGTAATCTAAATTAAATTAAATGGAATTAAAAGTAAGAGCGGTAGATACCGTAGAAGAAAAATCAGTGCAAGAGGTTGAACAAGAACTTCTTGATAAGCATGAGGAGAAGTTAAATGAAACTTCTGAGACAACAGAAGAAACTCCTCAGATAAAAATGGATTTTGCTGAGGAAAGTGTCGTTAACGACACTCCTAAAGTAGAAGAAGAAAAAATTGAAGATAAACCCGAGTCGGTTGAAGAGCCAGCCGAGTTATCTGAACAAGACGTTCTTTCATATATTGGTAAAAGATACGGTAGGGAAATTAATTCATTAGATGAATTAAATGCAGCTAGAGAAGAAGCTGAAGAGCTTCCAGAAGATGTTGCAGCCTATTTTAAGTATAAAAAAGAAACAGGAAGAGGTATTGAAGACTATGTAAAATTACAGAGGGACTTTAGTGCTATGAATCCTGACTCTTTGCTTAGAGAGTATTTGACAATTACAGAAGGCGAAGGTTTAGACCCTGAAGATATTGATTCCTTAATGGAGGATTATTCTTATGACGAAGAACTGGATGATGAATCTGTAATCAAGAAAACTAAATTAGCAAAGAAAAAAGCTATTGCTAAAGCAAAGAAGTTTTTTAATGAGCAAAAAGAATTATACAAGCAGCCCCTTGAGTCAAGACCGGCTGTTGATTCTCAGAGCAACAATGAAGAGCTTCAAGAATATAGGCAATACTTAGAATCTGTTAAAACTCAACAACAGGAAAGTGAGGCAAAACGTAATTGGTTCTTAAAAGAAACCGATAAAGTTTTTACTGAAGATTTCAAAGGTTTTGATTTCGTGCTTGACGACAAAACAGTAACCTTCTCTCCAGGTGATACGCAGACAATTAAGAAAAACCAAGAAACTCCAATGAACTTTATTAATAAGTACTTGGATGATAAAGGTTTGATTAAAGATGCTGCTGGATACCATCGAGCTTTATCAATCGCAATGAATCCTGACAAATTTGCCAAGTTCTTTTACGAGCAAGGTAAGTCTGAAGCCACAGAAGATGTGATACGCAAAACTAAAAATATAAATATGAGCGAGCGTAAAGCACCAGAAGTGACTAATAAAGGAGGATTTCAAGTTAAGTCAGTTAACCCTGATTCGGGACGAGGCTTAAAAATTAGAAGTATTAAAAGAAAGTAAATTTTAAAAATTAATTATTATGGCAGGAAGTGTTCAAGCAACCCCAGGGTTTGCTTTACAGCCAAGCGCAGAACAGGTGCCTTTGGCAACTAATTACATAACAAACTTTGATTTCTTAAATCAGTATTTACCTGATACTTATGAAAAGGAGTTTGAGCGATATGGAAATCGCACTATTGCATCTTTCTTACGTTTAGTAGGAGCAGAGATGCCGTCTAACTCTGACCTTATCAAATGGGCAGAACAAGGAAGATTACACACTAAATATATTAATTGTGCTTCAGGAGCAGCAGCAGCTTCTGATACAGCAACAATTACAGTAAATGATGCATTAGTACCAGGTACTGGAAGTATTGCAGTTCGTGTAGGACAGACTGTTGTTATCTCTGATAACGCAGGAGCAGGATTAAATAAAGGTATTGTTACGTCTGTAGATACAGCGGCAGGTACTTTTGATGTAGCTTATTATGAAGCTGGCGGACAAGTTGGTGGTACTGGACTAACAAGAACAGTATTCATTTATGGTTCTGAATTTAAAAAAGGAACTAACGGAATGGTAGGCTCACTAGAAGCTGACGATGAAATCTTTGACAACTCTCCAATCATTATCAAAGACAAATACGCTGTAAGCGGGTCTGACATGGCACAAATTGGATGGGTTGAAGTTACTACTGAAAATGGAGCATCTGGATACTTATGGTATCTAAAATCAGAGCATGAAACAAGATTACGTTTTGACGACTATCTTGAAACTGCAATGATTGAAGCTGTACCAGCTGAAGTTGGTTCAGGAGCTATTGCGGCTACAGGTGATGTAGGTAACAAAGGCTCTGAAGGTATTTTTTATGTTGTAGAAAATAGAGGAAATGTATGGGGCGGTGGAAACCCAGCTGCATTAGCAGATTTTGATGCAGTAATTTCAAGATTAGATAAGCAAGGAGCTATTGAAGAAAATGTAATTTTCGTTGATAGAGAATTTAGCTTTGACATTGATGATATGTTAGCAGCTCAGAACTCTTATGGAGCTGGTGGAACATCTTATGGTTTATTTGACAATGATAAAGACATGGCATTAAACCTAGGATTCACTGGATTCCGTAGAGGATATGACTTCTACAAGTCTGACTGGAAATACTTAAATGACCCAACTATGCGTGGTGGACTACCAACAGGAGCTAACTCAGGCCGTATCAACGGACTATTAGTACCAGCTGGTTCTACTACAGTATACGACCAGATTTTAGGTAAGAACGCGAAGAGACCATTCCTTCATGTTCGATACAGAGCTTCTGAAACAGAAGACAGAAGATACAAAACTTGGATTACAGGTTCTGCTGGAGGAGCTGCTACATCGGATTTAGATGCGATGGAAGTACACTTCTTATCAGAAAGAGCTGTATGTACTTTAGGTGCAAACAACTTCTTCTTATTCCAAGAGTAGTGTTAATATCAAGGGAGGTTTAACCGCCTCCCTTTTTTTTAAATCTAATTAAATTTATATATAATGAAAAAAAACGCATTAGTAGACAAAGTCTACAAACTTACTAGAGATAGAGCGCCTATATCTTTTTTATTACCTTCAGGCGGCTCAAAAAGACAACCCTTATTACATTTTGACGAAGAGAAAGGAATCAACCGAGTGTTGAGATATTCTCCTAACCAAAGGTCTTGCTTTGAAGATGAGCAGGATGGACAAGTAGTTAGAGAGCCTATCGATTTCGTTGATGGTTTTTTAAGAGTTCCAAAAACAAATCCTGTGTTGCAAGAATTTTTATACTATCACCCATTAAACGGAAAAAAGTTTATTGAAGTTAATGAAGAAAAAGATGCAGCAGCAGAGATTGAACAATTGAACGTAGAGGCAGATGCTCTTATTGAAGCTAGAAAACTTTCTGTAGACCAGGTCGAAACTATATCTAGAGTTTTACTTGGAAGAAATACAGAACAAATGAGTACGGCAGAGCTTCGCAGAGACATATTAATATTTGTAAAGCGTGACCCTCAAACATTCTTAAAAATGATTAATGACCCTATGTTGAAATTACAATCTAATGTACAGTTGTTTTTTGATAAAGGATTATTGTCGTTTAGAAACAAGCAAAAGGAAGTATGGTTTAATACATCTACTAATAAAAAGAAGATGCTAACCGTACCTTTTGGAGAGGACCCAATGTACATTGTATCATCATATTTACAGAGCGATGATGGTATAGAGTCTTTGAAAATGCTAGAAAAATTGCTAGAAGATTAGCGATTGTAGAGAGAGGTCAAAAATAATTGACCTCTTTTTTTTTGCTTATCTTTGTAAAAAAGAAAGCGATGATAAACGCTGTTAGAAATACAGTTCTTGCTATCCTTAACAAGAATAATTACGGTTACATATCTCCATCAGATTTTAACTTGTTTGCAAAGCAAGCACAGTTAGATATTTTTGACGAATACTTTATAGCTTACAATAATCAAGTTAACAAACAGAATGGTAGAGTATCAGGAACTGGATATGCAGATATACAAAAGGGATATGAAGAAGTAATAGATACTTTTTCTGTAACAGGAAGTTTATCTCAGAGTTCAAGTAATCTTTATACAGTTCCAACTGCTGCAACTACAGGTTCTGATTATTATTTGCTAAATAAGATTTTAATATATAGCGAAGTAACTTCATCTGGAACTACTACCGCTACAGGGGGTGGAAATACAGCACTTATTGATTCGAGCGCAACATTTCAAACAGATGGTGTTGCTGTGGGTGACAGAGTTTCTATTGTAATTAGTAATTCAGTGGTAACTAACTTAACAGTACAGTCAATAACAAGTGAGACAGAACTTGTTGTAAACATAGCTCAATTAACTTCTTCAGGGTTAAATTATTGCATATATAAAAATGTTAATTTAAAAAATGAAGCAGAGCCAGTAAGCCAAAGTAAAATTACAATGCTTACCAAGTCAATGCTTACAAGCCCAAACACTACTTTCCCTGCTTACACACAAGAGGGTAATATTTTAACTTTGTATCCTAATTCTATAAATCAAATAGGAAGAGTTGTATCGCAGTATATTAGATATCCAAAAGACCCTAAGTGGACTTATATATCGCTTACAGGAGGCGAGCCAATCTTTGACCAATCTCAATCAGATTATCAGGATTTTGAACTTCCTCAAGATGATGTGAATAATTTAGTTGCTAGAATACTACAATATGCTGGAATGTCTATTAGAGAAATAGCTACAGTGCAGTTTGGACAAGCAATAGAACAACAAGAAAACCAAGAACAATAAGATGGCTTATATAAATCAGAAGAAATATTATACTAATGACGGAGTAAACCCAACCGATGCTAATTGGGGTTCGTATCAGTATGTAAGCTTAGAAGATATAGTAAATAACTTTGAGCTGATGTACGCTGGAAACCATTCATTAGTTAACAATGAGTCAAGGTATAAGATATTGTTCCATGCTAAAAGAGGAATACAGGAGCTTAACTATGATGCATTTAATAATATAAAGGCATTAGAGCTTACTGTATATGATGACTTAAAATTTATATTGCCTCCAGATTTTGTTAATTGGGTAAGATTATCAATGTATAAAGATGGCTGGATTAGACCACTCACAGAAAACATACAGGTAAATTCAGCTACATCTTATCAGCAGAGTTCAAGTACACCAGATTTTAATGGTAATGACGTTATAATAGAACAATCAACACTTGATACAGAAAGACTGAATGGTCAACAAAACAGTATTTATTTAAATAAAAATAATGCAGATGACCAAATACCAATGGATACACAAGCTAACTGGTATGCAGACTATACTATAGGAGCGCGTTACGGTCTTAATACTGAAACAGGTAATATCAATCCTACATTTAGACTTGATAAGACAGCAGGGGTTATCAACTTTGACTCTACTATGGCTAATCAAAATTGTATTTTGGAATATATCTCTGATGGTATGGAAAATGGCGATGATTCTAAAGTTCAGCTGAATAAACTTTTTGAAGATTATATATATGCGTATATAGAGTATGCAATATTAAACAGTAAATTTAATGTACAAGAGTACATCATTAATAGAGCTAGAAAAAGAAAGACAGCTTTACTAAGAAATGCTAAAATTAGATTAAGCAATATTCATCCAGGCAGATTACTAATGAATCTAAGAGGAGAGAATAAGTGGATTAAGTAATGGCAAATATTCAAAGAAATTTTATAAGAGGCCGTATGAATAAAAGCCTTGATGAAAGGCTTTTACCAAATGGTGAATATATTGACGCATTAAATGTAAGACTTGGTTCTACCGAGGAATCTGAATATGGTTCGGTAGAAAACTCAAAAGGTAATACTGGGCTAACAACTATTATGTTTGACGGGGTTGAGCTTAGTAATAACGCTAGATGTATAGGTGCTTATGAAGATGGTGCTAATGAAACTATTTATTGGTTTATACACGACCCAGCTTTTACTTTAGGAAACACAAGTAAGCTTGATTTAATTGTTTCTTATAATACTACTGACAACTCGACTACATATCATATAATAAGTCTTGATGACGGAGGTGGTATAAATACTACTTTAAACTTTAGCCCATATCACTTAATTACTGGAGTTAATCTTATTGATAACTCTCTTTTATTTTTTACGGATAATCTTAATCCACCAAGAGTAATAAATGTAAATAGAAGATATTCATCTCCTACTAACAATCTTGATGGTTTTACGGCGGAATCATTGATGGTAATAAAAAGGCCACCAGTATCCGCTCCAAGTATTCAAACTTTTAATGTAGTAGGTCAAGAAGATGATTACTTAGAGGAGCGTTTTATTGCTTTTGCATATAGATATAAGTATGCAGACAATCAATACTCAGCTACTTCTCAGTTTAGTCAATATGCTTTTAATCCTTCAACTTTTTCATTTAGCTATAATAGCTATTTGAATGAAGGAATGAGGAATACTAAGAATGCGGCGATTATAACTTTTAATTCAGGAGGTTCGCTCGTAGAGGGTATTCAGTTGCTTTTCAAAGAATCTACCACAAACAATATTAAAGTCATAGAGTATTTAGATAAATCCAATTTAGGATACTCTAATGATACAGATTATACTTATACGTTTGATAACAGTAAGATATTTACTTTATTACCAGACTCAGAACTGCTAAGATTGTATGACAATGTTCCTATTATAGCTAAAGCTCAAACTGTAATGGGTAATAGAGTTGTTTATGGAAACTACAAAGAGGGCTATGATTTAAAAGATAAGTTTGGTAATGATATAAAATTAGAGTTTGAAGCAGATTTAAATAGCACAGAAATTGCTACTTCTGAGCTTGTGGATACTAGAGGAGCAGGATACTATACTATAGGTCCAACGCCAGTGAATGTAAACAACTCTATTATATACTTTGATTTATCAAATCAAAATGGAACAACTTTAGAACTTACTGCTGGCTCAACTATTTCTTTAGATTTTACTATTACTCATAGCCAGTTTACTGATAATACTCCATCGGCCACAACCTCATCAACTGATATATTGTTTGAATATGTATTACCAGTAGATTTTAATAATGTATATTCATTAGCTACAAGCACAGATTTTATTGAAAAGGTTGGTACTGCATCAAATATACAACCTGTTGTTGATGCTTGTAATGGAACAACATTAACAGACCGTATTAATTGTGCGCTTCCTTCTACATTAGGAACATACACAAAAACTGCAAGCGGTATTACTGCAACAGCAGAGCCTATTGAAATTATAGCATCTCCAGCAAGTAATACTATTGGGCTTCAGCTTACTGCTATGCAGTATGTAGATGGAGCTAATAATGCTTATGAATTTTATGAAATAATAACAGCTACTGCTTCTTTTAGTAATCTTGACAATCCAAGAAGTTTACATAGCAATAGAGGATATGAGGTGGGTATAGTATATATGGATAGTTTTGGACGCTCATCTACCGCTCTTGTCAGTCCAAATAATACTGTAGAGATACCATGTCAAAACTCTATTAATAAAAATGAAATAAGAGTAATTGTTCCAACTCAGCAGTTAGCTCCAAGTTGGGCAACAAGGTATAAATTTGTATTAAAACCATATGAGTCTACATATGATACTATTTATTCAAACATATATTTTAAAGACCCAGGTAGCAATGCTACTTACTTTTTATTAGAAGGAGAGAATGCAAATAAAGTAGAGGAGGGAGATAGATACTTTGTGAAGTCTGACAGTTCAGGTCCAGTTTTAAGGTGTGTTGAGGCCACAGTTTTAGAAAAAGAGGCTAAGTCAGCAGATTTTTTAACTGATTCTCAAGGAGCTTCTATTACATCGCCTGCTGGAACATATATGAAAATTAATCCTAATAATTTCGCTACAGAAAGAGGAGATAATGACATTGTTACACCTGGTTCATTAACTGATATTCAAGACACTGCTAACGATTACCCTATTCTTGCATATCCTATGAATTTAGCTGACCCAGCAAATCCTGGTCAGTTTTTAGATTATGATGTTCCTTCTGGAAGTAGGATTATAATGTCAATAAGGCAAGAAAGATTAGGGCCAGGGCAAGGAAACGGAAAATGTGAAAGAAGAATAAGTCAATTAGATGTTGAACTTATATCTTCTAGAACTTACAATAATATGCAGGACTGGTGGAATGGAGATAATGTAGAGGAGGTTTTAAACCGAGCGGTTACTGAGGTTGGAGGTAATACTGGAAGCATTACGAATACATATGAGTCAGCGACTGCTACAACAAAAACAGACATATCAACTTCTGAGGGAACTAACTATTATAAGTTTTATAGAGAACCAGCTCCAGCTGGTGGAGATGGAGAATTATCTTTACTTATTACTGGAACGGTTCGTTGCAGTGGTACATTATCAAGAGCAAAAAGACGTTCAACAGTAACAGCTGATATACAAATTTATAGAGCAGATAGTTTAATTGTTTTTGAAACACAGCCTACTGATGCTTTATCAAATGTTTGGTATGAAAACCATTTATCTTTTCCTGTTGATACAGATGGTATGCATAGTGGTAATGTGCAAAATCAAACCTCTGGTCAATCAGCAATTATTGATACAGAGTTTTCGAACTGTTACACTTTTGGAAATGGTGTAGAAAGCTACAAGATGTTAGACTCTATAACAGGCAAAACATTAAATCTTGGAGAGCGTGTTACATCTACATCTAATATGGACTATAAGCAGGAACATAGATTTGCTGATTTGACTTATAGTGGTGTATATAACGATGAAACGAACGTAAATAAATTAAATGAGTTCAACCTAGGACTAGCTAATTTTAAACCATTAGAAGAGTCTTATGGGCCTGTACAGTTATTAGATGGTAGAAAAACAGATATTCTTACCCTGCAAGAAGATAAAATATCTTATGTTTTAGCAGGTAAAAATTTACTAAGTGATGCTACTGGAGGAGGTGCAGTAACGTCTGTGCCAGAAGTGTTAGGAACACAGATAGCTAGATTAGAAGAATATGGTATTAGTGAAAACCCAGAGAGTTATGCATCCTATGGGCCTAATAAATATTTTACTGATGCCAAGCGTGGAGCGGTAATAAATCTAATTGGAGGTGCGTATAATAACGAGCAGCTTCAAGTTATATCAGAAGCAGGTATGCGTTCGTGGTTTAGAGATTTATTTATAGATACTTTCCAAACACAAAAGCTAGGAGGGTTTGACCCATACATGAATGAGTATGTGTTGCATTCAAATGTACAATTACCTCCAGCAGACGATGAATGTTTACCTTGTGATACAGCAAAAAACATCGTAATAGAGCCTAATACAACATTTACATATTGTGTAGATGTTGGCGACTTATTAGGACTGGTTGATATTGATTATGAAATACCTTTTGATGGTGGTTTTACTAATATAGTTTCCGAAACAAATTCAAATGTTGTAACAGAAGCATTATCAGATGAAATGGTTCTTGAAGCGCAAACAAGTACAACTAATTACACTATAACAGCAACATATAACGGGGTGTCTCATAGCACTGGCCCAGTAAATCAGAGCGGCACTTTGACATTTAACAAAAACAGTGTTAATACCACTACAGTTGAAATTAGTGTTACTCAAGATAGCACTACTTCAGATACCATTGATATAACAACTGGATGCCCACAGGCACAAGAAATAACAATTTATAATGTAGCTGTTACAAGTAATTCAGATGCTGGACAGTTTATTACTAATCAGTACAGATGGACTGACGGAACATTTACATCTCCGCTGCATTCAGAAAGAATACAGTTTTCTTCAAGCAATACAAACCCAATAGTATCTCAGTACAATTTTGTAGCTGGATTCCAAGGCGCAGGAGTTATACCTGGAGATGCATCTATAGTGTCAATAATAAGTAGAAAACAAAATTTTGACAATTTTGTTTTTGATATCTCTAAAAATAAATTAAAATATTTAAGAACAAACACTTTTTACGGTAATAATGGAAGTGATATAAATAGTTTGTTGGCAGCAGCAGCCAATACCACAGTTGTAAGTGAAACCAATCCAAATCAATTTAGCGGTAGCTTTACGTTGCCAGCAGGGGGGCGTTTCTTGTATTTAATATGGGATTACAGAAAACCATCTAGTGCAAACTTATGTTTTTCTACTACCAGCACATCAGATGCTTGTACTGGTTGCACATTCCCAACACCGACACCAACTCCAACTCCGACACCAGCACCTGTATCTTACAGATGGTTGATTGAGCCTGGTACTGGTAGCGCAACAAGTCCATCTACTTGCCCATTTGCATCTACACCTATTTATAGTGCATCCAGTTCATTTGCTACAACTGCAACTGGTAGCACATTGTTTTATACAGACGCATCTTTAACAACATTATTCCAAGGAGGAGACAACTACTTTGGTGTAAGAGAACCTAATAAAGGGTATGGTCTTAGTGAAGGAATATTTAGAATGACGGATATAGGTACAGTTTCTAATATTGATACTGCTGGTGTGTGTAATATTACACCAACACCAAGTCCTAGTCCTACACCGACTCCTACACCGACTCCTACTCCGACTCCAACACCTACTCCGACTCCGACTCCAACACCTACGCCTACGCCTACGCCTACGCCTACGCCTACTCCTACTCCTACTCCAACTCCAACACCTACTCCTACTCCTACTGGAGCATGGTTAACTAATATGGCGGTGTATGGAAATGGTTATTCTTCAAGCTCTAACTCATGCGCTCAAAATATTCAAATACCTTCAACAGGAACTTTATATTTAAGTGATAGTACTGGTGCTATATCCACAGCTCAAGACCTTAGAGATGCAGCAACAGCTGGAAGAACAGTAAATGCTTGGACAGATGCAGGAGGAACTACAGCATTCATACCAAATAGCAGCTTAGCCCCATGGGTTGGAATTAGAGCTTCTGGCGGCGGCGCAGGTACAGTAGATACAGGTATGACAATAAATGTTTCTCAGACAGGTACGCTCGTTACTACAACTGGAAGCGATTTATTTGATTCTTGTATAACTGCAATAGAAATAACTTCAGATAACTACGCACCTTTGGGAAGTGTTTGTGCTTGGGGTCCTGGAAAACCCACTACGACATATTACCATACTGGCTCAACTGCTTGTGCGCAAGCTTCAACTTCTGATAACATATTTACCGATGTAGATTTACTTACACCTCTTTATGCTGGTGTTTATAGTAACTACTATTCTCCGTGTGGTACAACTTATGGGAATTACCTTACCACTAATACAAATGGCGCAGTAACTCAAGACGGAGCTTGTTCAACACCACAGGCTTGGTACTTAAATAATGGACAACAATCAGGAGAATCAAGCGCAAGCACTTCTTGTACATACACTGTCAGTAGTGCTATATCAGTTTACTTAATATATAATCCTGGCGGAGGAAATATCTTTATTCAAAATACAGAGCAGTTAGATTTTGCTTACACTAACGGATATACTGTATATGCTTATACAGATATTGGATTGACAACCGCATTTAATGGAAGTGATTCAGGCACGGGTGTTCCATTATACTATGGTGCGGCTCAAACAAATAGCGTAACACCAGGTGTAAACCTTTATATTGGAGCGAGTGGACTTGTAAACGCTCAAGGCAGCTCTTACTATTCACTATGTGTTCAAGAGTTTACAATGAATGAAGTTGAAAGTTGGTTCTCTACTAATACAGATGCGTGTAATAATGGTCCTACTGCAACCACTCAAAACTATTATCATGATGGCAGCACAACTTGCGTAACTACATCAGATGTCGTGTGGATGGATAAGGCTAAGAAAACAAAAGTTATAGACTACCTGCAATACTCTATAAGTAGCAAGTGGTATTATCAAGGTGCTTCTTGTGGAACTGGAAGTGGGGTAGCGTTAAGATTTAATTCTTCAACAGGAGCGCCAAGTCAAATTATAAATTGTTAAAAAATGGCAACACTAGGAACATATTATTTTGATACTGCAAGTTTTGCAAACGCAACAACTGTTTATGACGATGCAAATTTAACTACAGTATCAGCTAATGGATGGTATTCAGATTCGTCTATAGTTAGACAGCAGGTTTCAGGTGTATTATTAGCGTCTCAAGGTTGTACTGTACCTACTCCTACTCCAACACCGACTCCAACTCCTACGCCCACACCTAGCCCAACTCCTAGTCCTAGCCCTAGCCCTACACCTACACCTAGTCCTAGTCCAACTCCAAGCCCTACACCAGGTCCTACACCTAGTCCAACGCCAAGCCCAAGTCCTAGTCCAACGCCTACACCAGCTCCGACCTATGACTATTTATTACAACAATGTTCAACTGGACAGCAATACAATGTTTCATTACCACAACAAGTAAGCTATGGAACTTCTGTAGAATATGCGGGTCAATGTTGGGAAGTATATGGTCCAAATACAGGAACGCCACAGGCTATATCTCCTCAAGGATACTATTCAAACTGTACAGCTTGTGCGGGAACGCCTAGTCCTACTCCTAGTCCAACGCCTAGTCCTAGTCCGACACCTACTCCAAGTCCTACTTGTTATGCTATTTACTTACAAAGAGGCAGTGCTGTTTGCTCAGGAAATTATGATTCTCATTTCTTTGACACCTCTTCTTTAAGTACAGCTACAATTGCTTTTGCTAATAGTGGATGTAGCACATATGCTACTCCAGGGTATTACACGCAAGGCGGTTCATATAGATATTGGAACGGCTCAAGTTTCACTTTGTCAGGAAGTTGCTATTAATTTGTATCTTTATACAAATTAAATTTAATGGTTGAAATACAGAATTTTCTCACTCAAGAAGAGTGTAGTGAATTAATTAAAATTATAGATAAAAACCACCAGCCTTCTACAGTGGTTTCAGGTTCTGGAGGAACTTCTATAGATGACAAAAGCCGAACGTCAAGCACTTGTAATTTAAGTCACACCGACCCCTTAGTAAAAAGTGTTTTTTTAAAAATAGCAAACCATCTAGGTTTGGATGAAAAGAGAGGTGAAAACATTCAAGGTCAGCTCTATGAAGTAGGTCAATACTTTAAACCTCATCACGATTTTTTTAGCGGTCCTGCTTATAATGAGCATTGTTTGCATAGCGGAAACAGAACGCACACCTTGATGATTTATTTGAATGATGACTTTGAGGGTGGTGGAACTAACTTTCCAAAGCTTAATACCATAACTCAGCCAGAGACAGGGAAGGCTGTAACTTGGGAAAACATGATAGATGGCCAAACTCAAGAGGACACTATACACGAGGGTATGCCAGTAACGTCAGGCAAGAAATATATTATTACATCGTGGTGGAGAGAGCGAGAATGGGGAGCGGCTAAACCTGCTCCGCTCAAAGTAGTTCCTAATATACCTAAGCTTACTGATATTGGTTTCGATGTAGTAAAAGTACCAGAGCATATATGGGGTATTATTCAGGATTCATACCATATATTAAAAGACCGAACTGTAGAAGAAGACTTTCCAGGCAAAGAAACATTTATACAAGGAGGTAGTCAATTAATGTCGTATGACAATATACCACATATAAGGAGTATGATACACAATCAACTTTTGCCGATACACCGAGAGTTCGCAGGAGTTGATATAGAGCCTACATTCGTGTATGGTATAAGGTCGTATTTAAGGGGAGCAACCCTTTCAAAACATACAGACAGAATAGAAACTCATCATGTTTCATCTATAATTATAGTGGATAAAGATTTAAAGTGTGGATGTCAAAGCCGAGAGTTTGGAGACGATTGGCCTTTAGATATTCAAGGACATGATGGAGAGTGGTATAAGGTTTATGCAGAGCCTGGAGATATGATACTTTATGAATCTGCCTTGTGCCAACACGGAAGAACAGAACCTTTTCAAGGAACATACTATAGAAACTTTTTTATGCACTATAAAATAAAGTGATAAATTTTATACAAATAGACCCTAATGGATTATGCAATGCTGGATGTTGGTTCTGCCCAGTTTCGATTCATGGTAATCCAAGCGAACATAAAAACCAAATGCCACCAGAGCTATACGAATCTATTATAAAACAAATAGTAGATTTAAAAGGCGAGCTTGTAAGTCCAAGACTGCATTTTGTATATGCTTCACATTATAACGAAGTCTTATTGTATAGATATTTTGAGCAAATGTTGCAAACGCTACAAAAACATAATCTTACATTATGCTTACTCACTAATGGTGTCCCACTCACACCAAATAAAATAGACCTTATAAATAAATATCCTGGAGTGGTTTCTCAAATAGCAATCAACGCACCAGTATACCAAAGAGAGTTGTTTGAAAAAAGAACAGGTATGCGTGAGAAGTTATTTGAAACATTAATTACTAACATTTATTATGCTCAAAACAATCTATTAAATAAAAATATATTGTTGTTGCAAATTAATGGTATTGATAACAGGTCTAATATTATCAAGTTAAAAGATTTTCCAGAGCTGCAACCGAACGAACTTGAAACGCAAACTAGAATAGCAAAGCAATTATTTCCAGGTATAAGCGTTACGACTCAATGGAATCTTATTGACAGGGCTGGATTATTGCAAGATGTTATGGAGAATCCTTTGCCTGAAGGTAAGGTTGTAGGATGTTCTTCTAAGAGAGATACAGAGTGGCTTCATGTTACACCAAAAGGTGAAGTCTTTTTATGTTGCAATGATTACAATATGGACTATGTATTTGGAGATTTAAATAAACAAACTTTAAAAGAAATCTGGACAGGACAAAAGCGACAAGAAGTTATGCAAAAAGCTTTTGGAGAAATATGTACATCTTGTTCAGTTGCAATTTTTAATCATGAATGAAAGTATATTTGTTAATATAGCATCGTATAAGGACAGTGATTTAATACCAACCATAGACGATTTATATACAAGAGCCGCTCATCCAGAAAGAGTTTTTGTTGGCGTTTTTTTACAAGATACACCTCAAGCAACAATAGATGTACTAAGTATATTGAAGGGACATCCCTACAGAAACAATATGTTCTTACAAACTATTGATGCTAATAAAGCTAAAGGATGTGGATGGGCAAGAAATGTAATATCAAAGCATCTATATGGAGGACAGGATTATTTTATGTGTGTTGATTCGCACTCAAGGTTTTTAAATAATTGGGATACCACTTATATAGATATATATAAAAACGCTCCAGAAAATGCAGTGATAAGCGTGTTTCCGCAATCTTTTGATTTTCATCAATCATACGAGCAGTATACTAAAAGAAATATAGCCACTATATACACGCCTCACGAACTTCCTTGGACATCTGCTTTTAACAAACCACATTGTCAAAGACATCCTAAGATGGCTTATGAAAGAGTAAATCAAATATCTGGAGGTAATATTTTTGGAGATAACAGATTGGCAGAAGCTATAACATTAGATGATTATACATTCAAACACAATCAAGAACAAGAAATATACTCGCTACTTATATATCTACATGGTTTAGATTTATATGCGATACCACAAAATATAGTGTGGCATAAATACATAACTACAGATACTTACAGGGAATTATTTCAGCCTAGAGATATAGAATATCGTTTGAATTTTCTACAGGATTTAGAGTACAAACAAAAAGACAGAACTATAAAAGACTGGGTCGCTTTGATACAAGCTGATTGTGATGCCTGTAAAAAGACAAAGCAATTTAATTCGTAAATTTGTAACTAAATAAGAACCTATGTCTTTTTACTATAGGCTACAGAGCTGCGATAATTCAAGTGTTTTTGCTGATGCGTCTTTTACCACGCAACAATCTATTAACCATACTTACCAAATATATGGCCTTGCTCCTGGACAAGGAGTTGGTAATTGTTGGAAAGTATATGGTGTTGCCTCATCAGGACAATTTATAACTATAGCAGCAGACTATGGTATCAATGGGTGTACATCTTGTAATACACCTACCCCTGCTCCTACACCAGTTACTTCATACGCTTGGCAGTTTAATGCAGTACAGGGAAATGGTGCGTTTGTAAAGCCAACCTCCTGTGTAAACTGTCCTGTAACAGTATACTCTGACGTAAACTCGTATAGTGGCGTAACTTGTGGAACACAGCATTTTTGGTTGGACGCTAATCTTAATACGCCATTTAATGGTAGTAATCAATTTTATATAGCCACCCCAGGTTCATCGCCAGCAACAGGAACAGGAATATTGCTAATTGAGCCTGATGGAACTGTAACTAATAAGTACGACTGTGGTGGAACAAATATATGCGGAGGTGTGCCTACGCCCACCCCCACGCCGACACCGACACCTAGTCCTAGTCCTACACCCACACCAACCCCCACTCCGATTCCTGTAACTCCTGATTATTGTTTGAGCAGCACGAATGCTACAACAATTCAATCTATTGGTTCTGGAAATGTATTTGTCTTTGGCGGTAATTATGGTATATATGGTACAGGGACTGGTATATTTGTTTTAACTGGTGTCCCATCGGCGCATCCTATAGCCATCCAAAACTTTGGTAAAACAAGTTTGATACAATATGATGGGCAGTACAGCTCAGGAACTAAGACGGGATTAGACGGAAATGTATATGAATATTTTTATGGAGATGTAACTATCACAGTTACTGGTAATTATGGAACGCTAAGTTATGAGTGTTATAACCATGGATATATGGGAGGTCAGAACAATTTGATGTTTGACAATGCTACCTGTCCTAACCTACAACCTCCAATCATACCTCCTCAAGGAGACCCTACATTGCTATATACTCTTACTTATAGCGACAGTGTAAAAGGATGGCCTTCATTCTACTCTTACCATCCAGACTGGACAATAGGTATGAATAATTATTTTTACAGTTTTAAAGGTGGTAATTTATACAGACACAATACCAATGAGGTTAGAAATAATTTTTATAATGTACAACACAACTCTACTGTAACAAGTGTATTTAATGAGCAACCACTAGAGAATAAATTGTTTAAAACCATAAACCTAGAATCAGATAGCTCATGGTCTGTTACATTAGACAGTGATATACAGACAGGAGCTACCATAGATAGCACCTGGTTTGAAAAGAAAGAAGGAGCTTGGTTTGCTTTTATAAGAAACAATGGAACGCAGCCAGCAGGCTCTGATGAATATTCTTTACGCTCGGCTAATGGTATAGGTAGAAGCTCTTCTGTAAATATTGTAGGTACAAGCACTATAATAAACTTTGCAACTAATCCAGTGTTAGAGATTGGAAGTGATATAGCTGTAGGAGATATAGTATATTACGCTCCACCTCCATATAATGCTATAGAGATGGCAGGAAAAGTAACTGCTATAAATATAGATTTACAGAATGCAACCAACAATATAGTTATAGATAATTCAATCACAGGAGCAGTAACTATACCAATCCAGGACGGGTTTATAATGTATATTAAAAATCAGCAGGCAGAATCTAACGGAGTGTTAGGTCATTACTGCCAGTTTACAATTACAAATACAGATAGTACAGCTACTGAGTTATTCGCAGTAGAGTCGGAAGTAATGAAAAGCTATCCGTAAAATTAGTATCTTTGTAGTTAAATGAAATTAAATATTAGACCGCTTGAAGAGTCTGACTATGAGCAGATTTTAGTAGGTTGGTGGAAAGATTGGAAATGGGATGCTCCTGTAAAAGATTTTTTGCCAGATGAAGGTAAAGGTGGTTTAATTGTTTATGATGACAAAACCCCTGTTTGTGCAGGATTTATATATATGACAAATTCAAAAGTAGCTTGGGTGGATTGGATTATATCTAACAAAGATTATACTAATAAGGCTAACAGAAAAGCCGCTTTATCTTTGTTGGTTGACGCTCTAACTAGAGTAGCACAAAACGCAGGAAATAAATTTACATACGCTCTTATAAAACACGATGGTCTTATAAAAACATATGAAGAGCTGGGATATATTCAAGGAGATAGCTACAACAAAGAAATGATAAAAATATTATAATATGGGAGCAATTACGGCAACAACTATTATAAGTTTAGGTTTAGCGGCGGCAAAAGCAGGAGCTAGTTTTGCTCAAGCATCTAAACAAAAAAAAATGCAACAAAAAGCAGAGCGAGAAGCTGATAAGTTTATGTCAGACGCTAGAAAAAAAATAGGCGTAAATTATTACGAAGGTTTGTCTTTACAAAAAGAACCTTATGAAAGAGCTAGAGAAGCAATGTTGGCATCGGGACAACAAGCTCTACAGGTTGCGCAAGAGGGTGAATCTAGAGGAGCTGCTGCTGCGGCAGGAAGAGTTCAAATGGCACAGGGAGATGCTCAAAGAAGGATAGCAACAGACCAAGCAGAAAGACTACTTAGTCTTGAAAAATTAGCTGCTGGTGAAGACTCTAGAATAGCTGGATTATTATCTGATTTAGATTTACAAGAAGCTGAAGGCGCTCAAATAGCGGCTAGAGAAGCTGCTATAAATAGAGCGGCAGCAACACAGCAAGCTATGGAAGGTGTTGGTGAATTTATAGGAGCGGGATTGGAAGCTCTTCCGTTATACCAAAAAGATGCAGCAGCAAGGCAATTAGGTAGGTCTCAAAGAATAGCTGGTAGAACGGGGCAATATGGTGAGCTTCAAGATATAAAAAACACTTTAGCACAACAAGGTATGATTGATGGGGTCGATGTGTCTGCTGTAGGTGGCATGAGTGATTTAGAGTTTAAAGATTTTATTGGTCAGCAAGATAGAAGTTTTGGAAGAGCAATGAGAAGAGATGCTCTGGGGCTTAGTGGTTTTAATCCATTTGATGTTCTAAAAAGACAATAAGAATGACATACTATAAATATGTATCAAGAGAAGGTGCTGATGTTGTAGACTGGGGGGCTATAACTAAATCGGTAAGTGAAAGCCTAGGTCAAATAGCTAAGGATAGAGAAGCTAAAAGAGAGGCTATTGATGAAGCATCAAGAAAAACTGGAGAAACATTAGCTAATGCTCCAATGGGAGAATCTAAAACTATAAATGATTTTACCATTGAATATGCTAACAACGCAGAAAAGTACAGACTAATGCAAGACCGTTTATTAAAAAGCGGTCAGATGAGCTTAAAAGATTATAATATTGGTAGAGCAAATTTAACATCTGGCACTACAGAGCTTTTTAATTTAGCAAAAGAATACAATGCTGTCTACGCCGATAAGATGGAACGTATGAATAAAAAAAGTTCTTCCCTTGCAGAATCTTGGGCTATGGGAAATATCGAGGGATATTCTAACTTTTCTAAATCTTCTGCATATATAGACCCAACAAACGGAAAGGTAGCTGTTGGAATGAAAGTTAAAAAAACTTTACCTGATGGTAAAGAGGTTTTTGAATTAAGTGACAATCCTAATGATTTAAAATCTGTTAATGAACTTAGAAACATAATTGACACTAAGTACGATAGATTTAAAGTGTCACAAAACTTACAACCTGGTGTTGATGAGCTGAGTGAGACCATAAAGGTTTTGATGAAGGATGGTATAAAAACTAGAGATGATGCAAGACAAAATCCAAATTATTTAAATGCTAGAAATACTTTTATAAATTCATTTATAGAAACCAATCCAGATATACCTATGTCTGTTCTTGTGGATTATTTAGGTGTTGTTCCAGATGAAAAAGGAGAAGCAACAGATGTTTCATTTGAATTTACCTACGACCCTAAAGAAGCAGCTACATCAAATAAATTTATATTAATGCAGCCTAATGAAAATACTGGGAGATATGAGGCTAAATTAAACAACGACCAAAAAGAAATGGCTAGAAAAGCTTTAACCACAAAGTTTGAAGCTATGGTTGATAGGGAAGATACAGCTATGCCTATTGAAAAATTAACAGCTGGAGAAAAATTAGATATAAAACAAGCTCAACGAGTAGGAGAAGCAATAGGTAAAACTTTTTATAGTAATGATACAAATGATTTTGAGGTAGCAATAAATCTTATTAAAGGTCAAACAGGAAATCCTCAGAATATAGTAGATTATGATTTTAAAAATAATCCAAACACTGGAGAGCCAGAATTAATTTTAACAAAATTAGATAAAAATGGAAGACGCTTACAGCTTCCTCCTATTGCTAAGTCAGAAAACGCCAAAGATTATTTTACTTCTGTAGTAACAGAATTTGCTCCTAAAGGCGCAGACATTGATGAAATAGTTAAGGTTGCTCTAGCATCATTACCTACCGATGCTGTTCGTAGCTCTACTGAATTTAAATATTCTATTCAAGATGCACCAAAACCAATAGATAAATTTGAAGAATATATAGAAACAAAGCTTCCTGAAATTAGCAAAACTAGCTCTTCACAAGCAAAGAAAGATTTAGAATTAATTTTTGGTAATCTAGGTTTAGACTTTGAAGTTGACACTGCTCGTGGGGTGGGAGCAAATGTAACAATAAAAATAAAAGACGGCGTAGAAAAAAGATTTGATTTAGATTCGGATAAGGATATAAAAGATATAAAAGCGTTTTTAATAAAAAATTACGGGTTTTATAAAAAAATTATAGAACAATCAGAAAATATTATTGACGAGGAATTAAGAGATATAGATATAACTAATACCCCTCAACCTCAGCCTGGTCCTGGAGATGCAATTATTAAACAACAATAATTAAATGGATAAATTACAACAATTATATAACCTTTATTTAGACCAGGGGATTATAACTGAAGCTGTTTCTTTTGAGGAATTTTCGAATATAAATGAAAATCAACAACAACAATTATTTGACTTAGGTAAACAATCTGGTTTATTTGTAACTGCTACTGTTGAAGACTTTTCAAGCGCATGGCAGAATGCTGAGCCTGAACCTTTAACTAGCACAAGAGCCGATGTACGGCAGAGAGATTTAAAAAAAAAAGATTCGGAATCACTATTGGAGGATGGTTTTTCGGAGCAACCAAAACAAGCAGTTCAGACTAGCGTAAGAGCCGATGTAAGAGCTGGTGATTTAGAAAGAGCTGGAGACGAGCAGGAAAAAAGTGTCGTTGACGACACAGTAGAAAAACCCATAAGTGTACGAGCGCAGACTCGTGAGTCAGATTTAGAGCGTCCTAAAATTATACAACAAAAAAAAGAGGCAGAATCTCTTTTAAAAGAACAAAAGATGGATGTGCTAGACCTGGCACTTCAATTACCTACATTTGATTTTGAAGAACTTAATGAAGACGGTCAACAGATTGTTAATGATATGGCTGCTAAATATAATTTATCTGCTGATGAATTTTTAAAACAAGCAAAAGATAAAAAACAAGCTGTTGTTGATAGTGATTTTGGAGACTGGGTAAAGAACAATTTTAAAACAGCTGATGTGAGTTTAGGAGAGATGATTGTTAGTCTCCCTAGTAGTATATATGAATTTGGAGCTGCATATGTTTCTGACCCTATAAATAGATTGTTGGGTCGTAAAGAAACAAACCTAAAAGCTTTTGAAGAATTAATAGGAACAAGGTCAATATTAGACGGATTAATAAAAGAACAAGAATACCGTCAAAAACAAGATGCTTTATATAGAAAAGAAAAAGGGCTTGAAACAGGGATAGTTGAGGCTTTTTCAAATGGAGATTATAAAAACGGGAGTAAATTATTAATTAATTCAATTGTTCAAAGCGCCCCTGTAAGCTTAGGAATAATGGCTGCATCTGCTTCAGGAGTAGGTCTTATACCTTTAGCTACTGGAGCTACTGCATTGATGACTGGTCCAGAGTTAAGAAAACAAAAGGAAAATAATCCCAAGCAAGATAAAGCTTTGAGCGTTTTAAAAGCTATCGGTATGGCAGGTGCGGAAATGGTATTTAGCACAATTAGTCAAGGTACTTTAGGTCAGGTTTATAAAGAAATTATATTTAAAGAAGGTAAAAAAGAAGGGGTAAAAATATTTAAAAACACTCTTATTAATGCTTACAAGTCAGCGTTAAAAAAATATGGTCCTATAGCTGCTGCAACTGGAGAAGGAATAGAGGAGGTTGCAACACAAATAACTCAAAATCTTATAGACGGAAGACCTGCTTATGAAGGAGTGCCAGACGCATTCTTAGCTGGTATCGGGAGCGGAGGTGTATATGGCGCTCCTATAACTCTTATAAATGGTACTAAAGCAATCAATAAAGCAGTAGGTAAATTTAAAATATCTAGAAAAATAAAGCGTAGTGAGTTTAGTGATATAGCTCAAGTGTTTCAATCAGAACAAACAACAGACTTACAGCTTGATTTAGTAAACACTAAGCGAGCGGATGAGGTTTTAATTGAAGACTTAAAACGCAAAATTGAAAAAGGAGAGATGACCAAAGAAGAGGCTGATAAGATACAGCAAAACTTTTTTGATACAGCTGTAGGTAATAACAAGTTAAAACCTTTAAATCTTACTAATGAGCAGAAGACTAAGACTATAGATTTATTAAAAAGAAAAAGAATTTTAGAAAGTGAGATAAAAGAAATAGATGATTCTAGTTTAAGTGTGAATAAACAAAAAGAATTAGATACTATTAATAAAGAGCTTTTATCTATTGTTGAATCAAAAACAAAAGAAGATGCCGTTCAAGAGTCAAGCCCAAAGGAGGTGGATGTACAAGAACAAGCCAGAGATGGCGAAGAGGTGGGAGTCGGAGACACCACCGGGGACATTACCGGAGAGATTACACCCGAAGCAGTTGAAACTACCAAAGTTTCAGAAGAGGAAGTTGCCGAGCTTACTGAGGACCAGAAAGATGAGGTCAAAGATTTAGAGTTTTCTTTAGGTTTAAAACCACAGCAAACTAAGCAGAAAAAAGAATCTCCAGTTGATATATTTTTTGGTGAAACAATTGAGGATACAACAGAGTCTTTATCTGGTAATCTTGTTATAAATAAAAAAAATGAGACGGTAGATAAAACTCCAGACCAACTTAAAAGAATTAATTCTGTAAC
>MDSZ01246306.1_pt1 | contig 35732 bp, 32 predicted proteins | sample 811201 | NCBI WGS metagenome assembly MDSZ01 (sample SAMN05326647, study PRJNA326480) | marine metagenome | isolation source: seawater | place: Indian Ocean: North | collected 2010
ACCTAATGAACTTAGAAATGCTAATCCATCAGATTCTTCTTTTGGAGTAAAAGATAAATTAGGGGGTGTCTTGTCAAGAAGATTAAATAAATCTCGATCGGAATCTATGGGTTTTGAAAAGAAATGATTTGTAAGGTATTGAAGAGGTAAGCCAATAAACTTGGGTATAACATTAATTTTTTCATTTATTTTATTTTCTAGTACTGAGTTGCATGAAGGACAGGGATAAAACCATAAAAATATATATTTTTTGTTTTTAAATTTTTTTTGGGTATTAAGAAAGAAATCTAAATTTCCTAAAAAATGTCCTAATCTCCAACATACTATCTGTTTTACAATGATTTTTTTTCTTATTACCATTCCAGCAAGTAATATAAAAAAACCAATAAATACACCAAATAAGTAAAAAGGAATAAAAAATATTAGTCTTGATAATACTACAATCTTTCGAAATAGCTCTTTTACGCCATTCTCTTTAACTTGTCTAATTTGTCTTCTTATAAAATTTAAAAGCATTTTTTAAGCTTTATTGATTTTTGATAAATCTATTACTTTATTGCATAAAGAAATTGATTCTTTTCTATGAGCAATCATAATTAAAGTATGCTCATCAATTGATGAAACTATTCTTCGCAAAATTTTCTTTTCCAACCTAATATCCAGGGCATTTGTTGCTTCGTCTAAAATTACAATACTTCTATTTTTAAAATAGGTTCTAGCTAGAGCAATTCTTTGCTTTTGGCCACCGCTGATTAATGACCCATTATCTCCAACATTTGATATTTTAATAATTTTTTTTAACTCAAAAAATTCTATTAAATTATTCAAATAATTTCTTTTATTTCCTTCCTTATTAAATAACCTAATATTGTTTTTTATTGACGTATTAAAGAAAAATGGATCTTGTGAAACACATGAAATATTTTTTTTCCATCCATTAATGTTTTTCTTTATATTAATATCATCAACTAAAATCTCACCACTTGATGGTTTTAAAAGACCCATTAAAAGGTCAACCAGCGTAGTTTTCCCAAATCCACTTGGTCCAATTAATGCGACCTTATCTCCTTTATTTATAGTGAATGAAACATTTTTTAAAACTAACTTTTTTTTGTTGCTATATTTGAATGAAACATTCTTAAATTCTATTGATTTCCTAAAGGGAAAAGGATTTATTGGTTCTTGTAATTCCTCATTAAATTTAGATAAATTATTTTTATTTACGAGAGTTTTGAGAATATCCTCTAATGATTGATTATTACTATTTAAAGATTGAAAATTTGAATAAAATGCATTAATTATTGGTAATAATCTTTGACCGGCTGCTGCAATAAAAGCTATTGTAGAAATACTACTAAAATGACTGTGTCCGTTGTTATAGAGTATTAGGAGGTATCCAGCAATTATACACATAACAAATCCTTCTAATAAGTACCTTGGAGCTTGGCTTAAAAAAATATTTGAAACCGTAATTTTTCTTATTTTTTTTATGGAAGATACAAAATTTGAAATAAACAAACCTTGTATGTTGTCTAGAACCATATCCTTAAAAGATCTAAATGATCCTGATATTGTTGTATGTTGTTTTGGTATTTCACTTGCAATAACTTTTCCGTTAAAAAGAAACTTTTTTGTTGTATATCTACTTATTAATAAATAAAACAATGTTATTGCTAAAAATGCATAAAAGGTTAAATCAGGCTGGACATAAAACAAAGTAATAATTATAAAAAATATCATTACTAATGAAATTAATATATTAATTACAGCAGTAATTGATGACTGAATTGTGCTTGATTTAATAAGAATATTACTCACAGCCTCATTTGTATCAGTACTTTTAAAATCTAAGTAGCTTTGATTTAGTGTATTACTATAGAGCTTTGTAGCCAAGTCAACATAAATTGTTTGAGATAAATAATTACTTATCCATATCAACCAAACCCTACAGATGGTTGACATAATAACTAGAAATATAAAAATTTTAGCTATTGAAGAAAAATTATCTATTTGAATAAATGGAATTATTGATAAAGTTTTTATTATCTTATTCTCGAGTATTGCATCTGGATTCGTAAAGAAGTTAAGCAAAGGAATAATTGAGCTTAAACTTAAAACTTCAAGTAATGAGCAAAATATAGTAAAAATAAAAATAAGAAAAAGAAAAAACTTTCTTTTTCTAGTTATGCAGCCATATAACAAAAAAAGATTTTTAAAAACATCATACATATAAATTATAGAAAATTATGATGTAAAGGTTTTGGGCCTTTTCCAGGAATAATTTTTTGAATTCCTTTGGCATGATTATCAAGCGCTACATTAACATAATGTTGTATTGGAAGAGTTCCCATCATTGTATGAGCATCAAAATATGGAGAAGCCAAATAGTTCATTGCTCTCCAATATCGCTCAGACTTAAAAATATCCTTAAATCTTTCCTCGGTGTAATTACCAATATGAAGCTTGGAGTGTTTTGCATTAAAAAAACCACCAGAAGGAGCAACTAAGCCACTTCCGCTTATTTGTAATAGAAATTGAGGTCCAAAATGCCTTCTGTATGAGGGCTTATCCCCATCTTTAATTTTATCCCATTTAACAATTATCTTTGTTTGCTCATTGCTCATTTTTTCAGCCGTACGCATTAAATCATGCATACCTTCGTATAATGAATAATCAATGCCCAATGTTCCCTGTTCATCATCTGAGCAATGCTTAATAACTGCATAATCAACGCCTAAATCTAAACCCAACTGAGCAAAATCTATAATCTCATCCTTTAAGTCAGGTGTAAGAACCATTTGTATCCCTAATGTGACATCTAAATTCTTTTTCCTTTTAAGCTCTACAGCATATGATATGTTTCTCATAGCTCTATCAAAAACCTCAGTATGTTCTGGTCCCTTATACATAATTTTTGCATAACTTTCTGGTCTTCCAGTTGCAACAGTAAACCTAACCCAAGTTAAATATGGTAAAACTTGCTCAATTTTTTCAGGGTCCCAATCCCAAGCATTAGTTGCATTTGCAACATCAATACCAATTTTCTTTGCATGTTGTATAAATGGAACATATGGTTTTGCTAATGTACTTTCACCATCTGAGACTAAAGAAACACTTCGAATTCCAACTTCAGCAAAATCATCCAATAAATTCAAAGCATGATCCTCTTTGATACTGAAGCGTTTTTGAGATTCTTGCATCATTGCATAACAAAATGAACACATAGCTCCACATGCTCTTGTAAGAGCCATGTCTACACTAACAGGGGCAATTCTTTCGCCCTGCTCCCATGCATTTACTCTGTCCATATGATAAGACAGCTTGTGAGAATCTAAAATTAGCTTTCCATGTTGTGTGTTAATTGCATCACTCATTAACTTTCATCCACTCCTTTTATAATATCGATTCCACGTAACCTTCTTAAGGAGTTTTTGTCCCCAATAGGCTCAATACTTACATACAAAAAATCATAAAGCTCTTTTTTTAAAAAAAACTCCAAATCAAGCAAGATACTTCCCCGCTCAAAAGGAGAGGTCTCCCTTTTGAATCTAAAAGTAATTTCTCCACTGTCATTCGCAAAAACAAGCTCAAGTATTTCGCCAAAGCCTTTATTTTTCTCTAATGTATTTGATAAAAGGGAAAAGCGTTCTTTTTGTTTAAGGCTCAACCAATCATCAGAAGCTTTTGGAGTTTCACCTATCGCATTATTATAAATATCACTCATTATGAAATCGGCTTTACAATCATTTGTCTATAAAATTCTTCTCTTTCAAGTAATGGATCGGAATCCTCAATAGGTTTTCCAAATAATAATTTTGGATAAATTTGAGACTTCCTGTCCATGTGTATATTACACAATATTGGACCCTTTGAATTTAATATTTTTTTTATTACAGAATCGATATTTTTATGATTTTTAATATCGATTGATTTTATTCCATAGGCATTTGCTATTTTACTAAAATCAGGATCGGGAAGCTTTCCTTTAATTGGGTCTGAAGCATGATATGCAGCTTTCAACCAATTTTGTTGTGTTCCTTGAATAATCCCATGGCAATGATTGTTTACAATAAAAATTGCAATATTTAAATTATGTTTATGTATTGTTGCTAATTCCTGAATATTAATTTGCATACCTCCATCTCCGGTTATGCAAATAACTTTATTATTACCTGCAAATGCTGCACCCATACTTGCTGGAAGAGCATAACCCATTGGAGAATGGTTCCATGCTGAAATAACTCTTTGATCCTTTTTAATTTTAAAACCTTGCATCGTCCAAATAAGATTGCTTCCACAATCCGCGATTATGGATTGTCCTTTTTTTGAATTCTTGGATAGGACATTCATAAAATAATATGGATTTACATTATTTTTTTGAGCTTCATCTTTCTTTGAATAAGATGGATAAAGCTTCTTCCATGATTTTATTTTTTTAGACCAATTTAATATTTCTGGTAATTTTAATGAAAATTTTGCAGTTTTTAAAATTTTCAAGAATTCTACTAAATCATCATTGATTAGAAGATCAACTTTCATACCCATTTTTTTATATTTAATTTGTTCAGCATTATCAATATCTACAACAATTTTTTTTGCTTCTCTGGCAAAAGTTGTTATCTTAGAGCCAACTTCATGTGTATCTAATCTTGTCCCAATTGAAATAATCAAATCGCTATTTTGAACTGCAAAATTTCCTGCTCTTCCAGAGGTAACCCCAAAACTACCTGCATATAATGGATCTTTATGGTCAAAAATATCCATAGCACCCCAGGTTAGGGTATAAGGAATTTTAAATTTATCTTTTACAACACTTACTAACTCTGAAGAGTTGCTCAGACGAATGCCAGCCCCAAAAATAAAGATGGGTCTGGATGATGCATTAATAAGTTGTTTTAGCTTGGCAAGCTTAGTAAATTTTTTATTTTTAGCTTTAGGGGGGGTAAAAGACTTAAGTTTAGAAGGATCTATTTCTGCCCTCTGAACATCATCACAAATGTCAAGTAAAACTGGGCCAGGCCTTCCTTCCCTAGCCAAATAAAAAGCTTTCTCAAGCTCATATCTAATGTTATTTGGATCATCAATTAATTTGGCATACTTTGTTACACTCTTAAAAATTGACACCACGTCAGTTTCTTGAAAACCAATTTGTCTTGATTTACTATCCTTTTTTAATTGAGATGTTGGTACTTGGCCCGTTATTGCAACCACAGGAATTGAATCATAATACGAACAACAAATACCAGTTAATAAATTTGTAGCTCCTGGACCACTGGTAGCAAGCACTAAGCCGTAACTGTCTTTTAATCGCGCATAACAATCAGCTGCCATAGCTCCGGATTGCTCATGTTGCACAGGTATATACCGAATATTCTTCTTCTTAGCTATAGAATCTATTATATGGACTATGCAGCCTCCTGTTAGAACAAAAGCCTCTCTAATCCCCTTCTTTTCGGCAAAAGAAGCAACATAATCAGATAATTTCATTTCTTAGCCCCAAAAAAATTTTCCATTCTATTCATCGCTTCCTCAATATTTTCAATACTATTAGCATAACAAAATCTCAAGAATCCTTCACCCTCAGATCCAAAAATAGTCCCTGGACAAACTGCAATATCAAGTTTTTCAAGAATTAAGTCTGCTAATTCTTCCGATTTTAAATTTGTCCTAGTTATATTTGGGAATGCATAAAATGCACCATGTGGAATAACACATGAAAAACCATCTATTTTATTAAGTCTATTAACGATGTAATCTCTTCTTTTTCTAAATTCACCAACCATAGCAGAAATCTCCTCTTGATCAGCCTTCAAGGCCTCAAGAGCTGCATATTGAGTGAATTTAGGAACACACGATAATGTTGATTCAAGTAATAATCCCATTTTTTGGATTAAATAATTTGGGGCTGTTAAAACACCTACCCTCCAACCAGTCATAGCATATGATTTACTAAAACCATTAATAAGAATCGTTCTTTCTTTGCAATTATCTATCATGCTAGGGCTGTAAAAATTGATATCAGAATCTTCATAGAGCATTCTCGAATATATTTCATCTGAAATAATTGCAATATTATACTTTGAAGCAATCTCATATATCTTTTCAATGTCTGATTTTGATAAAATTGAGCCAGTGGGGTTATTTGGGGAATTTATGATAATAACTTTAGTAAACTTAGTAATTCTTTTTTCTAACTCATTAGGATCAATTTTAAAGTGATTATTTTCTTTCAAGGGAAGGTTTACAACTTTAGCGCCTATAAAATTGACAATCGATGAATAAGATACAAATGATGGATTTGGGACTATTACCTCATCGTCAATATTTACAAGACAAGCAAGTGCTAAGTAGATCTGAAAGTTAGCTCCTGGTGTTACCAATATTTGATCTAAATCTGGTTTAAAAAATCTAGATTTTTCAGTAACATATCTTGCATATTCTCTTAATTCAAGAATACCTAAAGAATTTGTGTAATGTGTATCGCCATTATTTATTGAATTTATTGCAGCTTTATTAATGTGTTCAGGTGTATTGAAATCAGGATCGCCAATTTCAAGATGAATTATATTTTTTCCAGATTGTTCGAGTTTTTGGGCTTTTGATAAAATTTGAAACATTTTTTGACCGACCAAATTATTTGCTGAATTTGAAAGATTTAACAATGTAATGATTACCTTATTTTAAAAGTGTTGAGATATATTTCTTCAATCTAATATCGTTAACATATTCTTTGTTACAAACAATCTGAACATCAATAGCAGCTGCAATACTTCCAATAAATGATGACTCCTCAATTGTTAGTCCAGACGCAAGAGAAATACTTGATAATGCTAAAAAAGCATCCCCTGCACCAACTCTATCAACAACCCCAAGAGATAATGCAGGAACTCTAACAGATTCGTTATTTTTTCCCAATGAATACAATCCATTTTTTCCTAAAGTTACAGAAATATAATCAGATTTTGTTATTTTATTTTTTATTTCATTTGCAATTGATTCAATAGGATCAATTTTGTTGTGTGTTGCCAATCTAGCCTCGGGTTCATTTATTGAAATATAATTCGCTTTTTGATATTTTCCAATTACATGATAGCCTCTATTTCCACTGTTTATTTGAGTATTGATCGCTAAGAATCCTGGAGACTCCTGAATAACTTTTGCCATTCTATTAGTTATAAATCCGTTTCCAAAATCTGGGACAACAATAAGATCATATTTTTCTAAATTTTCTTTTAAAAAATCTATCACTTGTGATTCAACTTTTTCTTCAATATAACTAGGACCAGAACTATATACCTCAAAATATTTATTTAAATCTTGATCAATGTATCTTTTTTTAACTAAAGTGTATTCACTGGTTTTAAAGAAATTACAACTTACATTTGGTAATGAAGAATTATTTAGAAAATTACCTAGATCATCATTAGAGCCAATACCACAAACAAGATCTATCTTTTTAGCAAAATTGGCAAGATGATTTGCAACCGCAATACTTCCACCAGCATACTTTTCGGTATATAAATGATTGACGGATAAAATATTTCCTTTTCCAGTCTGCCCAAGTGGCTCAACATAATTATATTCGTCAACAATTGCATCACCAATAATCATTACACTTTTATCTTTAAACGAATCAATTTTCTCAAATAAATCTTGATCAGAATTTTTGTTTTTAAAAAAATTTAAAAAATCTTTCACCTCATCGTTAAACGAGGAAAAATAATCATTAATTAAGGCAGAAGAGCTAAAGGTAATTTCATTAGTAAAATAAATTGAACCGCCATGAAGTTTGACTGCATTTATCTCCCTTTCTATATTTCCAGTTACATCTTCAGATGAATTTTTATAATCACTTCCTTTTGCATAATATGAGGGTTTGATAGCATCAATTGAAAGAAGCGCTGTTTGTGAATGATTAATAAATACATAATCTACAGATTCTAAGGCAGCGATATTATCTGATCGTAATTGCTCGTTAAACACTGGTCTTCCAGGCCCCTTTAAAACAAAACTGTCAGCTGTAATAGAAACAAACAAAATATCGCCTTGAGCTTTTGCGTTTTGCATATGTTTTATATGACCAGTATGTAATAAATCGAATGTGCCATGACATAAAACGATTTTCTTTTTTTGTTTCTTTAAATCTGCAGCTAAAAGTTCAGCTTGCTTAATATCTATAATTTTTTTTGTCATTTAATTTATTTCTTGATAAATTTTATCTGCGAAAAAATGCAGTATAAACTGATGAGCAATCTCAACAATTCCATAGCTTTTAGAATCAATCCAGAAATTGAGGTCACCCATATTTCTCAATTGATTGTCCTGTGAAAATCCAGATAGCGTTATTATTTTTCCTTTAGGGTTTGACTCTCTAAACTTCTCCGTAGCATTGATAATATTTAATGAATTTCCTGAACTGCTAATAGCAATAAGGCAATCATTTTCATTTGAAAAATTTTCAAGTAATTTTTGATACGTAACATCATAGCCATAATCATTTGTCATGCAGGTTAATACCGAGATATCGTGAAAAGTTTGACATTTCAAACCACACATATTTATAAAGTCATTAGCTGCATGAGATGCAATGCCAGAACTACCGCCATTACCAATTATAAATAAATTATTATTTGCACGAATTAAGTCTTTGATAATTCTAGTTGCAGAATTAAGTCCTTCCTTTTGTTTAATTTTATTCTTATCATTTCCCTCAACATGGAAGTCTTTAAGAGAAACTGAAAATTCATTTAATCTTTCATTAAAATCAATCATTACTAATCCCCCAAATATTCAAACCAAGTCTTAGTAGCTTTTTCAATTTTATCCTTATCCCATAAAGGAGCGTCATCCCACATCTCAATATTTTGAATCATTGCTTGAACACCACTTTCAAATTTAACAGTTGGATGCCAATTTAACAAATTATTAATTTTAGTAATATCTGCAAAAGTACAATCAGGCTCACCAGGTCGCTTTGGAATATAAGATTTATCACCCCCTAGAAGATCAACAAGGTGATTTATTGAATAATGTGAACCACTACCAACATTAAAAATTTCATTTGTTACATCAGATTCCGCTGCGGCAATAAAAGCATTTGCAACATCAGTTACAAAGGTAAAATCTCTTGTTTGGTTGCCGTCTCCAACAATAGTGAAAGGTTGTTGTTTTAGTTTTTGTGCAAGAAAAACACCGAATACGGCACCGTAAGTTCCAGTTGTTCTTGATTTGGGTCCATAAACATTAAAAAGTCTAAGAGATATATTAGGTAATCCATAACATGACGCCCAATGCATAACAAGTTGTTCGCCAAGAAACTTAGTTAGAGCATATGGATATTGTGGCCGAATTTCTGCAGATTCATTGGTAGGGTAATCGTCTGGAATTCCATAACATGATGATGAAGCGGCATATAAGAATTTTTTAATTTTGTTCTTCCTAGCAAGCTCCAAAATATTAAATGTGCCTGAAACGTTTACTTCATAATATTCACTCGGGTTTTCAATAGATGGAACAATATCAGCCATTCCTGCCAAATGAAAAATATGAGTAAAATCATTTTCTAAATTATTTAGCAATTCTCTATTACGAATATCTAATTCATGGAAAATAAAATTTTCATCATTAATAAAATTATCAATATTTTTTATTTGTCCATTTTTAAGGTTATCTATACCTACAACACAGTAATTTTTTTTTAAAAGTGCCTCAACTAAATGACTACCAATAAAACCTGCAGCACCTGTTACCAATGCTGTCATCATATGAAGTTTTTATGTACAACATTGTCATTCATTAATCTATCGAGATAACGGTTAACCTCGTCCATTCGACAATTTTTTCTACATTCAATAATATTCAATTTATCTTTCACAAAAAAGAAGTTTTCTTTTCTTTTTTCACTCTGCCAGACATCCTTAAAAGAATCCTTCATGACATTACCATATGCAAATCTTCCATCAAGCAAATATGCGCTACAACCATACAGTTCACCATCCGCCATCAAATAGGCCCATGCAAAAGGTGTTGCGTTACACTTTTTATATCTATTTTCTGTTGGTTCAACATACTTTTTCATTGTATGGCTTCTAAAAACTAGCTCAAAATTTTCATCCGAGTAATCATTAAATTTATCCTCTAGGTGCATATAATTTCTATAATCAACATTGTCATAAATTGTAGTTTCGCTGGATAAATGCTGCGAGTATGGTTTTACCACCAAATAATCAAGGCCAATCTCATCCTTGCATAATTTAATAAGATCTTCCATTTCATCAGCATTTTCCGGTAAAAGAAGAGCTTGAGCTCCTATAGTGCAATTAATATTGTTCTTTTTCTTATGGATAACCGCTTTTTTTAGATTATCTATTACCTTATGAAAGTCCTTTTCTTTGGTTTGATGAATTTTAGAGTATGTTTCAGGCGTCCCTGCATTAATTGAAACCTTTATCCATGAAGTATGTTCAAGAGCCTCATTAATGAATTTATCATTCATAATTGTTGCATTAGTAGTAAAAGAAACATCTATTCCCGCTTTTTTTGTAGCCTTAACTATTTCAACAATCTTTTTATGTAGCATTGGCTCACCTTCGCCCGCGTACATTATACTTTTTACTCCTAATTTACCCATTTCTTCTAATCGTTCAGTTAAGATATCAGCATCAAGCATTCTTGCTTTATATCCAATATAATCTACAGCACAAAAGGTACATCGATGATTACAAGCTCCTACAGGTGAAACTTCTATATAGATTGGATAAATTTCTTTTGCTTTTTCCCATTGACCTTTAACGTCAACTAAGCTCGAAACCCATTTTGGATGATAAATTAATTTGTGGCTATCTATTGCATATTTATCTTTTGACATAAGTTGATTATATATTATTTGTATAGCCTTACTATATTATTTTCTTGGTAATGACCAATAAAAACCTAAATATGCGACTATTAAAATTATTAACGAAATAATTATTCCTAAAAGAGAATCATAAAACCAAGTTATTAAAATACAAGGAGAAAGCCATAAAATTGACAGAGTTGGCATTACCAAACCATTCGCTACACGTCTTTTTTTAATTTTATTAGAAAGCAAATGGTACATTTTTAAATGAATATGATAGCTATCAGGGTAAAGTGGTGATATTTTATCATTAAATATTTTTCGGTAATAGGAAAAAAATATTTCCATTAACGGATAGAATAGAATCAATACTGCTCCCCATGAAGGAAGAACTGGATTTCTTCCAAAGAATATAATTGTCATTACTGCTATAAAGTAACCATAAAGGTAAGCTCCTAAGTCGCCCATAAAAATTTTTCCAAATGGATAATTAAAAAAAGCAAAAATAACTAGAGGAAGCGCAAGCAAAAAAAGAAAATTAATTAGTAGATAATCTCCTATAACATTTGACAAAAAAATCAATGAGGCAAGTTGACCTAACGCTGTCATTGGCATAAGCCCATTAGAGCCATCAATCATATTAACTCCGTTCATAAAAATTACTATACTAATAATAAAAAAGGGATAGATTAGTATTGAGTTTGATATAAAATCGCCAATTAGTGGAATAGTAAGAGTTGGTAGCTGTATTCCTGAAAATATTATTACTGCCGAAACAGATATAAACATTACAAGCAACCGTAAATAAGGTGATGTATTTTGAAAAATATCCTCACAAAATGCAATCAAAAAAATAGGCACTGCACAAAAGGAAATAAAACTAAAAAGGGATAATTCAGGATTTGTATATGTGTTGATAGAATTTGAAAAAATAAAAATAAAAATAAAGAAGAAGATTATAAATCCTCCCAATCGTGGAATTTCGTTTTCATGAATTCTTTGGCTGGCTTCATACTTTTTGATATTAATTTTTTTAATAATATATGGCCAATTAAAGGAAACAATAAAAAATGATACTAATATTAATGCAAAATAATAGTGGTTAACATTTGTTATAAAATTGTTAATGTGATCGATCATAAATATTTAAATGATAGGAAAAAATTTCTTTACAATCTAAGTTGAAAAATAGTATTTGTACTATATCATAGAGAGGAATTACACTTGATGCAAAGCTGCTTTTTTTCAAATAATGTATTAAATAATAATTACCAAATAATCAAATATGGCTAATTTAAAAAACATACCTTTACCGTCAAACTTCAGTTTTGGCCTTTTTTTTTCTATTTTATTTTTAGTTATTTCTTTTATCCTCTTTATAAATCAATTCATGATTTTATCGGGCATAATTGCATTACTTTTTATTATCTTTCTTTCAATTACTCTATGCAAAAGCTCTCTTTTAACCCCTTTAAATAAGGCTTGGATGCTATTTGGTTTTGCTATAGGGAAGATTATTAACCCTATAATTTTAGGCTTCATTTTCTTTATCCTTATAACTCCAGTATCTTTATTTTTTAAAGTAATTGGTCGGGACGAGTTAAGATTAAAAAAAGTAAGCAAAAAAAGTTTTTGGGTTATTAGAGCATTAAAAAAAATACCTGCAGAATCATTTGAGGATCAATTTTAAATAATGAAAACAATCTTAGAATTATTTACATTCATTATAAAAAGAAAGAAATTCTGGTTAATTCCATTTTTAATTGTAATAATTTTAATTGGTAGCCTTTTAATTGCTACTCAGGGATCTGTCATAGCCCCCTTCATTTATACAGTCTTTTAAATTATGTATATTTTAGGATTTTCTTGTTTGTATCATGATAGTGGTGCATGTTTAATAAAAGATGGAGAAATCATATCTGCCGTCCAAGAGGAAAGATTCACAAGGATCAAACATGATGCTTCATTTCCAAAAAAAGCTATTCAATATTGTCTAGATGCATCTAAAATTCAAGCCTCAGACCTAGATAGTATTGTTTTCTACGATAAACCTTTTCTTAAATTTGAACGTATTTTAGAAACATATTTTGCATTTGCCCCAAAAGGCTTTAAAAGTTTTTCAAAATCTTTACCAGTCTGGATTAATGATAAGTTATTTCAAAAAAGAAAATTAATCACCGAATTAAAAAAAATAGACTCAAAAGTTGATTGGGATGAAAAAATATTATTCAGTGAACATCACTTAAGCCATGCTGCAAGTGCATTCTTCCCATCACCCTTTAAATCTTCTGCAATTTTAACCATGGATGGTGTTGGTGAGTGGTCCACAACTTCACTTGCAATTGGAGAATCCAATAACATAGAAATATTAAAAGAAATTTCATACCCACATTCCCTAGGGTTATTATATTCAGCATTTACTTATTATCTTGGTTTCAAAGTTAACTCTGGTGAATATAAACTGATGGGGCTTGCTCCCTACGGAAACCCTATATATTCAACATTAATTAAAGATAATTTAATTAATATATTTCCCGATGGATCATTCCAGTTAAATATTGACTATTTTGATTTTTGTACAGGCTTGTGTATGACAAATTCAAAATTTTCCAATCTTTTCAATAAACCTGTAAGAGATCAAGAATCTTTGCTTACCCAAAAAGATATGGATATTGCTGCATCAATCCAAAATGTGCTTGAAGAAATTATCTTATTATTAGCAAAAAATATTAAAGAAGAAACTGGACAAAAAAATTTATGCTTGGCTGGTGGGGTTGCTTTAAATTGTGTAGCTAATGGAAAAATAGTTGAAAAGAAAATATTTAATAATGTATGGATACAGCCAGCTGCTGGTGATGCTGGAGGAGCCTTAGGAGCTGCTTTAGCAGTACATTTTATGAAAAATAATAATAAAAGAAAAATTAATGCTAAAACAGATAGTATGAAAGGATCATTTCTTGGGCCCAGTTATAGTAAAAATGAAATAACTAAACATTTAAATGGCTCAGGAGCTATTTTCAAATATTATGACGAAAAGAAATTAATAGACAAAACAGCTAAAGCCATATCATTAGGTAAAGCAGTTGGATGGATGAGTGGAAAAATGGAATTTGGTCCTCGCGCACTTGGAGCAAGAAGTATCATCGCTGACCCACGTTCCAAAAAAATGCAGAAATTACTAAATATGAAAGTAAAATTTCGTGAATCTTTTAGGCCATTTGCTCCAAGTATATTAGAAGAAGACCTAGATAATTGGTTTGAAACAGACACCAAGAGCCCATACATGCTTTTAGTTGCTAAAGTTAAAGAAGATATTTGTAGAAAAATGACCAAAAAGGAAAGAAATTTATTCGGTATAGAGAAATTAAATATAATAAGATCCCAAATACCCGCAGTAACCCATGTAGATTACAGTGCTCGAATCCAAAGTGTATCTTATTTAACAAATCCAAAATACCACAAACTTATAAAGAAATTTAAGCAATTAACTGATTGTCCAATATTGGTGAATACTTCATTTAATATAAGAGGTGAACCCATTGTTTGTTCTCCAACTGATGCTTTCAAATGCTTCATGGGAAGTGGTTTAGATATACTAGTCATCGATAATTTTTATTTAATCAAAGAGGATCAAAATATAGAATTGCTAAAGGATTATCAAGAGCAATTTTCTCTTGATTAAAAAATATTGAATAATAAAAAATATAAAATTACTGTTCTATTGTTAAAATTTTTAGCAGTTTTTCTTATACTCGCATATCTAATAAATAACGAAAAGTTAACAGTTGATTCCCTTTCCTTTATTTTTATTAATGTAGAGCTATTTATTTCCCTTATTTTAATTATTTTATCAATATCCATACCCTTAGTTAGCTTACGTTGGGCAATAATTTTAAAAAACTTAGATTCAAAAAAGAAAACTTTGTTTGAGCTATATAAAATAACGTTAATTGCTCAATTCTTCGCTATATTTATTCCCGGCTCTGCTACGGCAGATTTAACAAAGGGTTACTATTTACATAAAGACAATAAAAACAAAACAAATATATATTTCAGCATTCTTTTGGATAGAATAATGGGCTTATATTCAATAATTATTTTAATTTTTATTGTTTATGCTGTTAATTTTGATCTTATCAACTCGTATAAATTTTTAAGCCTCTTTTGTAATTTATTGTTAGTAGGTTTTACTATGTTTAACCTTGTTTTTTTTCTTTTTAAGAATAGGTTGCTAGAGTTGCTTCAACATATTAAATTTAAATTTATTGGAGAAAAAATTAAAAAAATAGTTGACTGTATTATTCTTGTCAAAAAAATAACGCTTGTCAAAACATTAGCGCTCTCTATGCTTAATCAAATTACATTAATAGCAATATTTATAATTATAAATATTCCATTCAACAATCTTGTTTCTGGTGATTTTATGAAAATAGCATTTATAACTCCTCTCGGCGAGATTGCCTCAATGATACCTTTATTTCCAATAGGAATTGGTATTGGGCACATATCTTTTGAGGAGTTATATATGTTGTTTAATTTCACAAATGGCGCAAATATTTTTAATATTTTTGTAAGTGCAAAAATTATAGTGGGACTTATTGGGGGAGTAACTTATATTTTCTACAATAGAAGAAATTAGTTAAAAGTAATATTGGAATAAATAAGTAACCCAAATATATAAACCTTATTATATATCCCCATGGAGGATCAAACTCAAAAATTAATTCATTTAGACCCTCATCAATTTCTACCATCATAAAAGGACCTAATTTATTTATAGATGTTGATATATTATTTAATTTTAAGGACCAATGGGCATCATAGTTATTAATCCATAATAACTTACCTTTAGATTGTGCATTAAGCTTAAGTGATAAGCTATTTGGAAAATGATTTATTGATTCGTAATCAAAAGAAGATTCATTTGAACGAATATATTCCATAATATCTTCCTCACCATCTATATGATCAGGCAACCAATAAAGTTGTTTTTTAAGATTAAATTTCTTACTGGTAGCTCCTTCCTTTGATATGAGATCATATTTTTTAATAAAATTCTTATATTCTTTATTAAGTAATAATGGTTGCTCAATATCAAAAAACATTCTTCCAAAAATTAATGATTGGTAAACTTTACCGGGTGCAAAATTTAAAAAATGATCTGCTTGATCACGCCAAATAAAGTAATCATCCTCAGTTGGTAGATTTTTATATTCACTCTCTGTAGATTTTTGAAGATTTACTGATAGGTTCCTATGGGCAAATGATCCTAAATCTATAATTAAAATTGAGAATAAGACTAGCCAAAAATATTTATTACTTAAGTTGAATAATAACCAAACAAAAATCACAATACTAAATATAAGGATTATAAGATCATCCATGAAATATCTAACTACCTGAAGGTCATAAATTCTTAATAAATAAATAATTGATGCTGTGAACAGCAGCAATAACAGGAAAGATATAAGATAAAACTTTGTATTAAAAAATGTTAGATTAAATTTAAATTTATGACTTATAAAGCTATTTAAGCCTATTGAGGATGCAATTATTAAAAGAGGTGTTAGATAGCTTGCGAAATGTGCAGGAAGTCGTTGCATTTCTGCAAATGGGAAAATTTTATATAGTATAAAATACCCAAAACTATGCGCCCCTAGACCAAGGAAAAAGACAATAAAAATAGTCATCTTTAGAAAGGTGAAAGATTTATTTTTGGTGAATAGAAAGTAAATACTAAAAATTAATGGTAGAAGACCAATGTACCAAATCAGATTATTTGGACCTGATTGACCAAGATGGGTTTTAAAAAAAACTTTTGGGAAAACATAATGCAATATTGTATGTATATTCATACTATTGCTATTCGCTGTTATTTGAAGGTACTCATAGTTTGAAAGTAGACTCTCCCCTCTAAAAGGACTCGAATAATGATCGACGTAAGAAAAATATAATATAAAAATTGGTGATGAGACTAGGAGAAATAATATAGCAGATAATGCAATATGAAATAATCCTAAATTACTGATTTTAGTAAGTATTTCTTTATATAAAGGTTTATGAAAAAAGTATAAAGGAAGTGTTATAGAAAGTAATAAATACACTACTAGGTGTGGGTAATGATTCAACAAAGCACACCCAAGGATAAATGATGCTAAATACCAATATATTTTCTTCTCGGAATTAAACCATAAGATAAATAAAATTGTTGTTATGATTAAATATAATGATGATGCATTAATTTGCATTTGATGCATCTGCCCTATTGCTATTCCAGAAAATAATGAAATAATCAAGGCATAAATAAATATTTTTTTTGATTTAGTAATCAAAAATAATAAATATGCAAGGCATATTGCTTGCAAGTAGTTTGCTAAAACCATTGCTGACCAAAAGACTTTTATTGGATCGATATCAGATATAAATTTCGCAAAAAAATAAAAAGGAATATATGGTAGGTGAAGGAGATAATTATTATTTAAAAATAAAAAAGTTGGCTCCCCATGGTTTGTATACATATTCCATAAAGGAAAATCACCGGTCGCGCTAAAGCTTTGTAAAATATATGTAAAAAATGGCAATGCATAATAGAAATTATCCTTAAGCATCCTAGAGTCGCTGTCTATCAATTCATAATTAAACAAAAAGAACAGTAACGAAATTCCAAAAAAAGACCCCAATAATTGATTACGAGACATACTTATAAAATTACTCACTTGATTAAGGTTTATAATATATTTACATATTTGAAAATATTAACATCGATTAGGTACTTCTTTTTTTAAATCTTTTAATTATCTATCTGACATATCAAATATATAGTCTTTCAAGCTATTTACAATTGGCTCTATCGCTTTTGGGCTAGTAAAGTGAATACAATCACTAGCAAGCTCTGAATGTTTATAAGCGTATCTTTGAAACTCAGACATAAAACTATCAATAAAATTAATGTTATTTTCCAAGGTAAAACTTTTCATTAAATTATATTGAAGGTATGGATTAAGAACAAAATCATAGTTATGGTGAGATACTTTAATATCTGTTCTTTCCTCAGCATAGCCAATACAGCCTGTTGGAAAATTATCTATTGGGTTTAAAAGATTTCTTACACCTGTTGGAAGATAAATAATTGCAAACTTACTTTGATTTCTTTCTGCTTCATTTTTAAATTTTAAAATAATTTTTTTTGTAATTTCCCAGCTATCTTTGTATCTTGGAAGCATAGGCTTAAAATTTGCGGCAATATGAGAGAATCTTTCGTGCTCATATTTAGTAGTTGCTTTATGGTCAAATGTTGGAAAATTAAAGATATCCTCCACCCCTTTTTCAATTAAAAGTAAATATCTTTTTCCAATTTCTGTAGACATTATTATTTTTTGAAATATATTTAAGTCATTACTTACAAATGAATTAAGAATTAACTTATCATTTTTCAATGAGAAATATGGTTTGTTTAAATTTTGACCTATTGCTTTATTTGTAGAATTATTAAAAAGATCATTAGCGGGCGTAAAAAATAATAACACTAAATCAAATTTTTCTGGGTGATAGTTTTGATATGCTATGTATTCTTGATCTGTACCCCAACCCCCTGCAGCCAAATTATACAACTCATACTTTTCTCCAAGTACGTCCCCTAGAACACCCGGTATTGTATCTTTAAACGGTATCCCACTATTTGGGTTGCAAGCAAGCATACTATCTCCAACTGTAAGAATTTTATATTGATCTATATCTTTCTTAATATGATTAAAATCGCAAAGAAATTGATTATTTTGACTTACATCTGGACCCCATCCAACTTTTTTTGCAATTGTGCTAGATACATCCATTCGGTAGGTTGAAATTGGTGCATTAAATCTTAAAAAAAGTTCAAGAATAAATAAAAGTACTATTAGAATTATTAAATTTACAGATATTAGTAAAAAAAGATTATTTTTGCCTTTGTGAGTCGTCATCATTATTATAAGTATATAATCAAAAAATGATTTATACCCCACATATAATTCTTTTATTAATTTTTCTTTTAATTGGCCTCCTCCTCAAATTAAAATTACCAGCTTTTAAGAAAAATTTTAAAAATAACAAAGAAAATATCTACTGGGTCTTTGGTATTTTGTTTTTTTATATCTGTCTAGCAATATTTAATTTTAAAGATACAATTCCAGCACATGATAATTTATATTATTCATATCCATATTTTAATTACATATTTCAATCAATTATTTACACAGGTGAGCTGCCGTATTGGAATGCTCTTGTTAACCAAGGAGAGCCAACATATTTATTTATAAATCATAATTTCTTGATGTACTACCCATATATAGTAGCTTATATTTTTTCACCCATATTAAAATTTTTTGAACCATTCAATGTTTTTTGGACTACCGTTCACTTTGGAATAATCCTTCAAGCACTTGGATTGATGATCATAATTCAGTTATTGTTGAAAAATATTCATATTTCAATTTTTGCTTTAATAGCTGGACTATTTGCAGGCATATCATCTGGTCAAGTTCATCAACTTCAAATAAATGCAACTATGCTATATATTATTTGGCAATTGGTTTTATTTATTTCCTGGCATATTACAAAAAATAAATTCTATTGGCTTGGATTTTGTTGGCTTTTTGGGTCCTCATTAACCAATCATTATCCTCATCTCATAATCTATTTTTGGGGTCTTATGTTTATATCTTTTTTATTTTTTAATCCTATCGTTTTGCAAGATATTAAGAAAAACCTTATATTGCTCAATAAAAGTTTCTTATTCTATGGTCTTTTGATCTTTGTCGTAAGCTTTTCTCCAACACTTGTTATTTTTTACGAATATGCTGCTCAACTTGTCTCACCTTATAGAAGTGAAGCAATTGAGGCAGGTAGTTCTTTAAAGTCATCATATGATTTCTTGCTATCAACAAAAGATACAAATAGCTTTAATTTACATACATTTATTCATTATATTTTTCCTAAAACCTTTAGCACTTTAAAAATAGGGCAACATCCATTGGATAATATATTTTTTTATATTGGTATTATTCCTTTTTTTCTTATGCTCAGCTGTTTTTTTTATTCAAAACGAGAGCATAGGGTAATAATTTTTTTAGCTTTTATAGCTCTCATTTTTGGTGTGGGTGGATGGGGTATAGGTTACTTGTTTCTATATAATTTATTACCCTTTTCAGAATATCATAGGCTTCCTCTACAAATTGCTTATTTTTTAACTCCAGTTTTTATAACTTTATCCTGTTACGGATTAAGTCATATCATAAATAATAAAAAAATTACCTTTTTCAACATTAGGTGGCAATATAAAAATTTTCTAATACTTACATTACTAGCATTTGCGATTTATATAATTATCACAGCTATTATGTTTACGTATAAATCTGACTACTTAAGTTTTTTAAGGTACTTATTTGATGAATTTGTTATTATTTTTCTTTCCGCATTAATACTAATTTATTTATTTTCATTAAAAAATAAAAAATCATTAAAAATAGTATTTATGTTCTTACTTTTTGAGCTTACATTGGTTTATCAACATAGTATCTTTCATTCAAGATCAAATGTCCCATCAAATTATGAGATTGCAGGGAATCAGCAATTCTTTAAATGGCAAAATAAAATTGATAGTAATGGAACATCTAATCATGCTGGAACAATTTATGGTGGTGCTTTGCTTACTGGTAAACCTTCAATTACATTTGATGAAAGTGAAATGGTTTTATTTAGTGATTATTCCGAAATAAAAAAACAATCATACAATTCTGGAAACTTTAAATGGTTGCTTAATAGGTTTCATTTTATACCCAAAACTTCTTACAAACTTAACGATAAAGAATTAATGCAAACTATGATTGATGGCAATTCAATTCAGCCAACTTATTCGACACTTAAATCAACGCCTAATAATTATGTATTTTCTTTTGATCTAAAAGCTAATGGCTATTTAATTTTTCTAGACCATTATGATAAGGGATGGAAATTAAAATTAGATAATAGTGATCATGAGTTAAAAAAAATTGGTCCATTTAAGATGATAGAACTAGAAGATACAAGCAATAATATAGAATTAACGTTTACCCCTTATTGGAAATGGTTTTTAAATATTAATTTTCTATTAATATGTTTTTTACCAATTTTACTTATCATATTTACTCACAAAAGATTTACTAAGTAATAATATTTGATTACTTTTGTTCCGATTGCCCTTTTGCGAATAAAAAAGAGTCCCTGCACATATCCTCTAAACTTTTTTTTGCCTTCCATTTAAGAGCCCTTTCAGCATAACTTGAATCAGCAAATACCGTTGCAACATCACCCTTTCTTCTATCAACAAACTTAAAGGGGATTTTAATTTCATTTACTTCCTCAAAAGTATTAATTAAATTAAGAACAGAATAGCCCTTGCCAGTTCCAATATTAAAGTAAAAAATCCCTTCTTTTTCATACTTTAATGCTGCTTGATGGGCAAGCACAAGATCATTTATATGAATATAATCTCTTACCCCTGTTCCATCCTCTGTATTAAAATCTGAACCAAATATCTTTAAAAATTTATATTTTCCAAATGCAACCCCCATGATATATGGCATTAAATTATTAGGAATACCTTTAGGGCTCTCACCTATTTTTAATGAGGAATGTGACCCAATTGGATTGAAGTATCTAAGTACCTTAATGGATAAATCATTATACTTTTCAGATATTCGTTTTAACATCAATTCAATATCAATCTTATTTTGTGCATAGGGATTTGTTGCAGATAAAGGATGTGACTCATTTATAGGTAGATACTTCGGATCACCATATACAGTTGCTGATGAGGAAAATACTAAATTTTTTATATTATGTTTGATAATTAAATCAAATAAAACTTTAGAGCCAACGACATTATTTTCGTGATATAAATCAGGGTTTATAGATGAGTCTGAAACAGATTTTAAGCTTGCAAAGTGTATAACTTTATTAGGCTTATACTTTGTAAATATTTTTTCTAACTCGTCTTTATCTCTAATATCTGTATTGAAAAACAATATTTTTTTGTTTGTTAATTCTTTGAGTGTTTTAAAAATTCTAAAATAACTATTTGCAAGATTATCGACAATAATAACCTCAGAATTTATGTCAACCATTTCAGCTACTGTATGTGAACCGATATAACCTAAACCACCTGTTATTAATATTGTATTCATTACCTATACTTTAATTTTATCTCATTAATTAATAAGAACCTCACGCAAGGATCTTATTTCATTAAATACATTTATCTCGGACCAATTTTCGTCTTTACCGTATCCATAAAGTGCTTTTACAAATTTTATATTCAATTTATTAGCGGCAATACCATCGGATAAAGTATCACCAATTAAATAAATTTCTTTAAAATTAGAATATTTTTTTAAAACTCGGTGAATTCCATCTTCTTTCTTAACAACTTCATTCGCTGAAAAAATATCTATAAAATATTTTCTCCATCCAAAATGATCAATGATTATATTTGTTGGCTCAATTCTTTTATTGGTAGCAATCATTAATGAGTTTCCTTGGCTATGTAATTCTGAAAGAAGGTCCTCTGCATAGTCAAACATTTTAATTTCTTTCAGTAAATTATTATCATGTACCGCAATAAATTTTTCTTTAAATTTCTCAATAAGATGATGATGATTTCCTAATAATTTACTTGCAGTGACATGCAATGAAGGGCCAATTAAAAGTTTATCTATTTTAAGGTTATTGTCTGGTAATAATTCATTCAAAACTTTTTTGTAGCACTTTAAGATCATTGGCTTCGAGTCAATTAAAGTGCCATCCAGATCGAAAATATAAAGATTTTTCATTAAACATTAATTGTAAAATTTATTTTTTTTACTTCTCTTTGAGGTGGTCGAGGAGCGAATGACATCCTTGTCATCTTTTTTTATATAATGATCTATCACAAGCTTAATATATCCTTTGATAACATTCATCAGCGAAGGAAATGAAATTGCCTTTGATACACTTTCTTCACGCATTCCTAATCTGTAGGGTACTTCAGCGAACATATAACCACTTTTTATTAATCTAATTAAAATGTCCGTTTGAAAAAAAAATCCACTACTTTGATATTGTAATTGTTTTAGAACCGATAACTTATATATTACCGTACCATTGGTGTAATTAAGTCTTGTCCTAAATGTATTATTAATAATAGATAAAAATAAAAAAGATAATAATCTTCTAAAAAAGGATCTAATATATGGGTTATGAACAAAAGGTATGATGATATCTACTTCTTTAATTAAATTTAAATACCTCAATGTTTCCCATGGGTCATTCTCATTATCCCCAGGTATTATAGTTACAGCATTTCCATTTGCTACTTCCACCCCATGCCAAAATGAAGCGCCAAAACCTTTTGGATTATTATGATTAATAAGTCGAATCCTTTTATCAGAATTCAACATACTTTTAATAATAGATTGGGTTTTATCTGTGCTGCCATCATTAACACATATTAATTCTCCATTTATATTCAAACTATCCAAAGCATTTAAACAATTACCAATTGTTTTAGAAATATTTTTCTCTTCATTAAGCGATGGGATTATTAGAGAAACGTCAATAGTCATTTAATTCCTAAAATAGTATTTTTAATAAAAATAAATATTGTTGCGATGCATAACAATACTTTACTCTTTAAATAATAAAAGTCATTTTTACTTGATAATTGATGCATTCTCACAAGCCTATTAAGCCTTGATTCAATTTGAGCCTTAACATCATAATTCTTAACAAAATCCTCTGGAGTTGATGCCTTATTAACTTTAACCATAATTAAAATTTTTATTCTTCTTGCAGTTTCTGTCATGTTATAAAGATGAAAATAACTATAGAAAAAAAGATTGATAAGTAAGAAAAAATATAAAAAGAAACTAAAGCTTATTTTAAAATCAAAGCAAAATTTAGATATCAAAAGATATAAAATATTTACGAAGATAAATAGATAAAATAAGAGCTCTTGTCCAGTTCTGAATACTCTTATTTTTTGATTTATATTAGAGAAAAATACATGTAAAAAAATAATTAATGGTAAAAACAAATAAAAGGGATGAAGTTCAGCCGGATCCAAATTCTTCTCCTAATATTTTTTTATACATTATAAATAAACTTGTAATAATTTTTCCATATGTCGTAAGAACAATTTTCTTATTTTTAATGATAATTAGATTGTCCTCAGCTAATAATTCTAGCCTTGAGTCCACCAGCTCAGACCTTGTAAAAGCTTGAATAATCTCTTTCTTGTTAATTACCCTTTTTTCTTTAAATAAAAATATTATCCTAAGTGTTGGTGGAGTTACATTAAGCGCAGGCACTGTCATAATTAATGCGAATGAAAGAAACAAGTACAATATTAATGAATTAATAAGATCATAATTACTAATAAAATCTATTGCTGTTAATTCGATTATAGTTGCTATAAAAAAGTATAGTGTGAGTGGTAAAAATATAAAAAAAAGAAAGTAATGTTTTATTTCAGACTTAATTATATTTTTTTTCAAATATAAATAATTGAAAACAATATTTAACAAAAATACAAAAAATGTAATAAATAAAGAATTGGTCATATTTCGTAATTAAAAATATTTTTTGTAAAATTCAGGATCTATTCTCCCCTTACATAAAGAAGCCATTAAATAAAATCTATAAAGGATATCTAATGAACACATTTTATTATCCTCTATATATTGTAGTGCTGCATTACTTACTAGTTTAGCTACTTTATGTCTTTGTGAATCTATAAGGCTTTTTTTGCTTAAATAATTTTTTATAGCATCTCTTATTTCCAAAGAAGTATTTTCTTTAAAAATATACTTTTTTGGAATAGGCTCCATAAAGCTTAATGCTTCATGATGATCTTTAATCCATTCAGATAATTTTAAATATCTTGAAATTTCTTTATCAAAAACTCGTTTATACAAATCTACACTGTAAGAATTTGGAGATGAGTACTCCCAAGATGGATTATTTACAATAATCATATCTTTTTCAAACATCCACCCAAGACCCCAAATACCTGATGTTGTGCCAATATAAAAGGAACAATTCGCAATTAAATATTGATCATTGGCAGAATTATTTAAATCAGAATGTGCATAGTCGTAAAGACCATTTACTAATTTCATTCTTGGCATATTTCGATCTCCCATTCTAACAACCATATATCCCTTTTTAATAAGAAGATTAATTGCCTTGTAATAGTTATTCTCGTCACAGGATCTTTCTCTAGCTAGCGTTCCGTCAGCGTATGTTTGGTGAGATCTTATGTGCAAACATACATATTTTTGATCTTTTTTTAATCCAAGCGAGGATAAAATTTGTTTATATGCATCAGTCCTAGGGAAAAATTTCATAAGATCTAGTTTTTTTTCCAGCTCTTTATTCCAATCATATTTAATAGTATTTTTCTTAATTGACTTGTAATCTCCTTTGTAGGGATTGTATAGCTCATTAATTCCAATTCTTGGACAAAGTGCAAAGTCTCTTAATAACTTAATCTCTTTTTTTGATATTTTCCTAGTTAATACCTCCAAGATCCTTGCACTCAAACTTATTAATGAAAAAAAGAATCTTACGAAAATTAATAGAACATTTTTTTGGGATATATTATATGGGGTTGGTATTTTTATAATACTTGCACATTGGATACTACGCTTGTAAAAATAACAACAAACAAAGGGTGTCAACAACACTACCTTTCTTGATTCTTTCCTAGCTTTAATTAATGACAGGTAAATTTCCTCTGTGGAATTTCCAATAGTATAAAGATGCGGTGTAACAATAAAAAAATATTTATTGTTGATTAAAAAGTTTAATAATTTCAAGTTTTACTATCTTTGAGCAAACCTAAACCATACTCAATAGATTCGCACAATATATGCCCAATTAAAATATGCATTTCCTGGATTCTTGCTGTTATATTTGAATTTATAATTATATGATTATCACAAACAGACTGAATCTTACCTCCACCTTTTCCCAGGAATCCAATAGTGATCAAATTCATGTCCTGGGCTTTTTTAAGAGCTTTATAAACATTTTGGCTCTTTCCTGAGGTTGAAATACCAACAAGAATATCTCCAGACTTACCTAACCCCTCAATTTGACGACTAAAAATATCATCAAAACCATAATCATTTGCAATGCAAGTTAAGACAGCACTATCTGTTGTAAGTGAAATAGAGTTTAATGGTTTTCGTTCTTGATCATAACGACCAATTAATTCTGCTGCAAGATGCTGACTATCACTTGAACTCCCTCCATTGCCACACCAATAAATGGTTCCTCCATTATTTAGTGAATTAATCATAATCTCAGAAATATTGTTTATTTGAGATTTCTGAGCTTCATCAATATTTTCAACAGTATTTATGTGCTCCTTAATATGATTCTCAATGATTTTAAGGCTCATAAGGCTCCAATATATTAAATGCGTTTTAAAGTACCTATATTTTAAACTAATTTTAACTCAATAAACTAATCAAAAAAAACCGGCTTTCGCCGGCTTTTAACTATTTGGTCCTTGCTTTTCTAAGAGCTGCTTAATCCTTAACTTTTCTTTTTTGAAACGCCTAACTCTATCATCGGGCATGTAGTTTTGATAACTAGTTTGAACAATTTCTTCTAATTCTTGGTGTCTACTTTTAAGTGCTTTTAAGTCCATATTTGTCCTCTAAAGAAATTAAAAATTTAACTTAGCCTACAAACTAACTTTATACCTATTGAAAAAAAAATTCTAGGTCTTTTTTAAAATCCTTTATATTTAAAAAAAAAATAAAATAAAATAAATAAAAATAATATTGAAATTGCTATAAAAAAAGATTCTTTGGGGGTGTCAAAGATTTTTTGTAATGCATCACGATAGAAAAAACCAATCATTATAAAAGCAAGAAATAAACCTATAATCTGAAAACTTGAATTCATAATATATATTATAATGTAAGAAATTATTTAATGAGAACTTTATGAAAGCATTAGTTAAAAGACATGCCAAAGAAGGATTATGGCTAGAGGATATGCCTGAACCTGAAATTGGCAATAATGATGTATTGGTTAAAATTCAAAAAACAGCTATTTGCGGAACTGATATTCATATTTATAATTGGGACGAGTGGGCTCAAAAAACCATTCCTGTTCCAATGATTACTGGCCACGAATATGCAGGTGAAATAGTTGAGCTTGGATCTAATGTTAATGATTTAAAGATAGGTGATATTGTTTCAGGTGAAGGTCATATAACCTGCGGGCGCTGTCGGAATTGTTTAGCTGGAAAACCTCATTTATGTCCATATACCATAGGGGTGGGAGTAAATCGTACTGGTGCTTTTGCAGAATATTTGTCTATGCCCTCAAAAAATATTTTTAAGCCTAGTCGAGAAATTTCAACAGATTTATTATCTATTTTCGATCCTTATGGAAATGCTGTTCATACGGCTCTATCTTTTAATATGGTAGGTGAGGATGTACTCATTACAGGTGCAGGACCAATTGGTATGATGGCAGCTATGGTAGCAAGTCATGCAGGAGCAAGAAACATTATAATTACCGATTTAAATCAATACCGATTGGATATGATTAAAAATATTCTTCCAAAAGTAGTTACCATCAACGTCACTAAAGATGGCCTTTCAAAGGAACTTATGGAGTCCTTAGGTATCTACGAAGGGTTCGATGTTGGGTTAGAAATGTCCGGTTCACCCCAAGCTTTTAGCGGTATGCTCGAAAATATGATCAATGGAGGTCGCATTGCTATGCTTGCAATCATGCCAGCAGGATCTGGGATCGATTGGGATATGGTTGTCTTTAAAGGATTAACTATAAAAGGAATTTATGGTCGAGAAATTTTTGAGACTTGGTACAAGGGGTCCATGATGGTTCAAAGTGGGCTTCCTTTAGAGAAAATGATTACACACCGATTTGGTTTTGAAGACTTCCAGGAAGGATTTGATGTCATGCGTTCAGGTAATTCAGGAAAAGTAATACTTAATTGGGAAAAATAAAGGGATTAATAAATGAGTTTTAAATCTGCAAAAGACGGCATATTAAATGATCTTGAAGAAATTAAGGCGAATGGTCTATGGAAGACAGAACGTTTTATTAATTCCGACCAAAAAAGTGCTATCACGTTATCTGATGGTTCTGAAGTTATAAATATGTGTGCAAATAATTATTTGGGTTTAGCTAACAATCCACAAATTATTGAAGCTGCAAAAAAAGGGTTGGACCAATGGGGTTTTGGTTTAGCTTCAGTTCGTTTTATTTGTGGTACTCAGACAATTCATAAAGAAGTTGAGGCTAAAGTGTCTGAGTTTCTGGGTATGGAAGATACAATTCTTTATGCTGCCTGTTTTGACGCAAATGCAGGTTTATTTGAAACGATTCTTACAAATGAAGATGCAGTGATATCCGATGAACTAAATCATGCATCTATAATTGATGGAGTAAGACTTTGCAAGGCTGCAAGATATCGATACAAAAATAATAATATGGAGGATTTAAGACTTAAACTTATTGAAGCCAAAGAGAATGGTGCGAGAAGAATTCTTATTACAACTGATGGCGTTTTTTCTATGGATGGGACTATTGCTCAGCTTGATAAAATATGCAATCTTGCCGATGAATTTGATGCCATGGTTCATCATGATGACTGTCATGCCACTGGTTTTATGGGAAAAAATGGAAAAGGAGTTCACGAATACTGTGGTGTTATGGATCGAGTCGATATTATCACCAGCACATTTGGTAAAGCTCTTGGTGGTGCGTCAGGAGGATTTACATCAGGCCGAAAAGAGATTATAGATATGTTAAGGCAACGCTCTAGACCTTACCTATTCTCTAATACGGTAGCTCCAAGTATCTGTGCGGCTACTCTTGAGGTAATTAGTATGCTTAATGAGTCGACATCCCTTAGAGACAAATTGGAAGACAATACACATTATTTTAGAAAAGGCATGCGTGATGCGGGATTTGCAATCGATGAAGGCGATCACCCTATTGTTCCAGTTATGCTTGGTGATGCAAATCTAGCTCAAAATATGAGTAAAAGATTATTGGATGAAGGAATTTATGCAATTGGTTTCTTTTTTCCTGTTGTACCTAAAGGTAAGGCAAGAATTAGAACACAGATATCTGCTGCACACAGTAAAGATGACTTAGATAAAGCAATTAAAGCTTTCACTAAGATATATCAAGAATTACAAAACTAAATTCTATTTAGCTAGGGGTATTTTCTGAAGTTGAGGTTCAACCTGTTTATATAAATTATTTAGAAACTGACTCGTATCTTCTGGAAAATCTATAGTCTCAAAATATGTATTTACTAAAGTACATATGTTATTTTGATCGCTTGAATTGCTGAGCTCTTCCGCCACTGAAGTTACTTTATCTTTATCATCAACTGTAAATATATTTTGTTGAGCCCATACACTACCATCTACTCCTTTAATATCAAGACCAATAAAGGATGTTTGATCCTCTAGGACATAAGCCGCGGCTCTTCCCACAGCATCAGCATTGTATTTTTCTACTAAAAAATTCACAAAATACGTCTCTAATTCCTCGGCAATCCCTTTACCGCCATTTACCTCTGGAAACATCCCGGTGAATAAAAGGTATTGATTTGTGTTATCGCAAAAAGTTATAACCTTATTAACTGCCTGGTGTTCAAGGACTATTTCACGATATTTCTTAGGAAAGGTATTTTTTAGGTATTCAAATGCTTTAGACATTACTCTATTTCTCCAAGGTTTAAATTATATTAAATTATGATTCGTAATCATTGATAACACCTTTAGAGAGATGCACCTCTCTTAAAAAGCAAAGAAGGCCAATAATTAAACAGGTCATTGCAATAATAAATAAAATAGCAAGGTATCTATCCAGGTCAATATAAACCTCAACAGTTATAAAAATCATAGCTATTAATAGACTGATAAATAATGCAGCAATTGTTGTAAATGCTATTGCCCAGTGGGTCCACTTAGCTCGATGTTTCAAGGAGGCCAACTCATTAATTATCTTATTACGTTCGGATTTCTTTTGCTCTCTTAAAACTCTATGTCTATCTACTATACGAGATAACCGATTTGCCATTACCGTTAAAATAGCGCCAAGTGCAGTAAGCAAAAACGCTGGAGCCACAGCCATTTGGATAATTTCGACAAACTCCAACATTTAACAAAAAATCCTTAAATAGTAATTTGTAAAGTTAATCATTATAACATTTAACGAATACTTAAAAGTGCCGGCATATTAGAGGGGTGCATTGAGCATTATAGGATAAAAATTTATGAAGTGAAGTGATTAAATTATTAGGAAATCAAATCTAAAAACTATAATTCATAGTTAGCCACCATCTTGGACGATTTTTCTTTGCATCTGAAGTTGCCCTTCCACCCGAAGTAGCCCATGCCAAAGATGTGTCAAAACTCAATGATTTATAACTAAATTTCGTACCAAGTCCTGCGCCAGCTATTGTTCGATAATTATCTGAGTCATCATAAGTAATTGCATTTGTCCTTACATGACCCACATCATAGAAGGCATAAGGAGTAAAGAGATTAATATTGTATCTTAACTCCATTTTTGCAAGCCAACCCTCATCACCATAACCTTCTCCGGTAGGATAGGCTCTTACTCCGTCTGATCCACCAAGACCAAAGCTTTCGGAAGAATCAAGATTTTTATTACTTCGTTGAAAAGATGCTCTGAGGAATGCGTTAAGATTTGTTGCAACATATTGCATTCTCGCAATATCTAAATTAAGTTTTGTAAAATACCCTTCTGATTTAGTTGTAGTGCTATCAGTTGCCAATAACGATGCATCAAGATTTATCTCCCCACGGGTATACGTCAACGTTCCATAAGTAATAGCATTTCCATAAAGGTTGTCCCTAATATCAAATACAAATGCAATCGGAATTACGTTACTAAATTTATTGGTGTTGGTACTTGTTGAGTTAGTGACATCGTTCAATAACTTATACTGATAATTTGCTAAAAAATTAATATTTTTAACTTGTGATCTTACAATAGGGTACGATACTCCAATTTGACTAATTCTCGCCATTCCATAAGCGTCAAGCGATGCGAAACTTTCCCCAATGACGTAATCGGTATGAATATGAGATATATTTCCTCTCAAGCCTGTTGAGCCAATTGGCATGCTATATTCTAAATTTCCAAACCATGTATCTTCTTCGGTATAAAATGTTCTTAAGTTTATTTGATCACCAAATATAAATGGACTGTCATAAGATAAATTAAGACGTACTCTTTTTTCGCCCGTAAAACGACTACCATGATTATCGCTTCCAATATTTCCATAAAAGTCTGATTCTCTGCTTATCTTTGCTATTAGGTCACCTTGACCAAATAATTGACCAGGCCTTATTATTGGTTCAGATTTTACCGCTGGTTGATCGTCAAGTATTAAAGTTGTTCGTTCTAATAATTTGCCCTCAATTATTTCCCCAGATTCCAAGTCTGATAAAAAATCGAGCGCACGATCAAGAAATTTTTCGTAGCCCGTTGTTCTGATATCACCGTAATTTCCTTCAAGAATTTGTATTGTAAGCTCTCCATTGTCTATTTTCTGCTCTGGAAGATAGGCTTTAGCAAAAGGATAAAAATTATTTCGATAAAATAGGGTGATATTAACTACAAAGGTTTGTAGATCGGCTAAGTCATATTGTTTACCTGCTGTATCTCCAAGTGCAGCAATTAACTCATCTGTACTAAATGCCTCATTCCCTTTAAAGATAAAAGATTCAATTAATACTTTCTCACCACCTTTTTCCACAGGTAACTCTTTACTATCATCAATTTCAAGAGGTGTTGTTTTAATCGGTAATTTATCTTCTTTTGGTATTTCTTGAATGACTTGGCCAGCATCTGGAGGGGCTGCTGCCCATAGTGATGAATAAATATTACAAGTTGAAAGAAATAGTACGCACAGAAAGTTTTTTAAGAATTTTTGACGCATTACTCAGTCTCAGTATTTTCCAGACCAGATGTAGTTGATAATCCTGTTGAATCGCCAGTTGATAATCCAGTTGAAGCCCCAGAGGTTGATAAAGGACTAAAAATAGATGGTGTTCTTATACCACCATCCACTACAAAAACTTTCATGTAACCAAATGGGTCAGCCAAAGGGGTTTTTGGAAGAATATCAGTTAATCTTTCATCACTTTCAAATGAAGTATCAAGTGGCTTTTTAGTATCATCAGCTAAATCAATTTTTGGAGTTACCTCCACAAATCGAAGACCAGTACCAGTTTTTAAACCATACTTATAGGGTGATGCCATAATATCTACAGGCTTACCGTCCATACTATACCAACCTACTGCTGTCTCGCCACTTCTGTCTACACTAATACCGGATACACCATCTTCACTGAATATACCTATCCCTGAATCCTTTGCAACATCAAATGAAACTGGATCTATTGGAGTATCAAAAAAAGTATCTGATGGTGCTGTCAAAGGAGCACTTACTTCATAATCAGGACGACCAGCCAATGGTTTTAGGGGCTTGTCCCTATATTTTTCTGTTGGAAGCACAACGGCAGCTTTTTTAGCTGAATCAACAGATGTGTCTTCTTTTGCTGCTGCGGCGGCAGCTGCTGCTTCTGCTGCTGCTTCTGCTGCTGCTTCTGCTGCGGCTGCGGCTGCGGCTGCGGCTGCGGCGGCGGCTGCTTCTGCTGCGGCTGCTGCGGCTGCTGCTTCTGCTGCTGCTGCTGCTGAATCAATATCAGAAATAATAGTTGAAGCATCTTTTACTCCATCAAATGAAGTGAAATAAATGAATTCTGCAGTTGCTCCAGCAGCCATTGTGCCTTTATCTGTGGTAATTCCTATATAGCTATCATGAGTCCTCGAGGAACCTTTAGAAGCTGCCGAAGCATATAAATCTGCGGCATAAATACCACCACTTTCGGACAATCCACTACCAAGGTTGTAGGATGCTTTTGCGGTGGAATCTTCTGAAAAATAAGTAATCTGCGGAGCAACATCATCAGTAGCAGCTGCAAAATAGGCTGTTGTACCAGTTGCTGTCGCACTGACTGCAGCTACTGAATCTCCAGCAGCAAAGGTATTTTCTATGGTATTGATGGTAGTGTAAGATCCACTAGTCCAATCATTTGCAGTCTGATCGGGATCCATGGTTCTAGCAAAGCGTACATCATCTAAAGAGGCTGAATGTAAATTAGTTAAGGTGACCGTATTTTTATAATATTTATCATCTACATCAAAGGTGATGAGCTGTTCAACTTTTAATTTACTGCCCGTAGTGCTGGTTATCTTGGCTGACAAGGTATCTCCATCAGATAACATGGTCAATGAACATGACGGGCAAGAACCTGAAGTTGTGGTAGCGGATCCGCTAATTTTATAACCCGTATAGTATCTTTCCTCAGGAGTTCCAGGCTCGTAATAATCTAAACGCAAATCAACTCCAACTCCAAATCCGTCCGCATCTCCAACGAGACCTACCGGTGCCTCACCCGTTTTACGTCCGTAAAAACCACTGCCTGTCCTAAAGGTTGCACTAGAAGCTGGACCTCCGCCAGTATCAATAAAATCTCCGTTTGAACCATTGATAGCAAGCTCCATATAGGTACCGCCTAAGTACAAGTGACTTCCCCACTTTGCATACCTAGCCCCGTTACTACCCTTTTGGTAAGCAACATTCGTGGAGGTAATCGATTTACCACTCGCTACCGTATAAGTTGAGGTTCCACCCGAAGTACTTGATTGTCCCCAACGTACATATACCTCACCAGTTCCACTGGAGGTAAGATTTTCGTTCAGGTTGATATCACCTCCGGAATTTAAAGTTAAATCGTAGGAAGAACTCCAACTCACTGCATCATTAATGTTAATAGTGTTGTCAGCAGTTAAGGTAATATTTGATGAACCTAAGCTAGTAGCTAATGCGGATCCCGTAATATCCCCACCGGATGATGCCACCGTATACGTTGCTGGATCAATTAACCAATTACCGGTTGCACCATAAGCGGACACCGTATTCACAAAAAATGAGTCCATGAAATTCACGTCACTCGCACTGGTTTCCACAAATCCACCATCCCCCCCGTTAGGCGCTGATGCGTCGATAGTCCCTCCAACCGCTAAGGTACCTTTGCCCATGTGCCCCATGAGATAAATTGCACCGTCCTCCCCAGTTTCGAGTGTTTGTGCTTGAATTAGACCTGAATTATTAATGGCAGAGGAGCGAATATCATCACTCGATTGGCTGGTAAGATAAACTAAACCACCATCGGCTACGATAGATCCCGAGTTATCAATAATGGATTCTGCAACCCCTTTATTTACCTGAATTTTATAGGTATCACCAAAATCTACGGTGACATCGGAACCCACCCCCATTAGAACTGATTCATTGTTGGCAGTAATCGTACCTGAGTTATAAATCATTGCTGCCACAAAAGCTACTCCACCGGCACTGGTGGTTATATTTCCCTGATTATCAACGGAATTGGTGCTGTCGCCTGTAAATCTAAATTTATTAGCCGTAAAATCGGACTCCATCATATTGAGGGTGGTCGCTATCAACCCACCGGTGCTGACGGATGCTGTTGATGAAAATAAAATACCATTCGGGTTGGATAAAAATACATGGCCATTAGCATTTAATGTCCCAAAAATATGCGATGGATTAGATCCTAGGACTTTATTTAATGCTACCGAACTAGATGATGGTTGAATAAAATTAACGGTTTTACCACTGCCAATAGAAAAACTGTCCCAGGTAATTGTTGCCGAGGATGTTGATTGATTAATAGTCATCACATCCGATGACTTCGAAATAGAGGCCGAACCAGAGATGACGGAACTCCCTGCTGGCAGGGAATCTGCTATAGCTGGGTGTATGCTCATGATTAAGGAGCATGTCGCATAACTAAACAGTTTTAGATACTTTTTTATAGCTTAACTCCCCAATTTACATTTATTTATATAACAAATTTAATGTAAATTATTACATCAATTAATTAGCCTACTTATTATACAGAAGTTATTGATTTAAATATATAAAAGTTGAATTTTACAATACTTGCAAATTATTAAAATTAAATTAAAAAAAAATAGTAAACTAATTAGATAATTATTTTCTTATCAAGAACCATGAAAAATATATTTTGTTTATGGATAACCGGTATATCTGGAGCCGGAAAAACTACATTAGCAACCAGGACTAAAGATTACTTGACATCACAAGGTCATAACGTAATTTTATTAGACGGTGATGATGTTAGAAATACCATAAGCACTGATCTTAGTTTTACTATGGATAGTCGAGATGAAAATATTAGGCGTATTGCGCAAATTTCCAAACTTTTATCAAAACAAAATATTATTACCATCGTTTCAGTAATATCTCCTCTGGAAAGTCAACGCAACCTGGCTCGCCAGATATTTGGAGATAATTTTCACTTAATTTATCTCAAAGCATCACTAAAAAGATGTGCTAACAATGATGCAAAGGGCCTATACAAAGAAGCCAAGCAGAAAAATATTGAAAATTTTACTGGAATGACATCACCTTATGAAGAACCACAAAATGCTAATCTCACCATCAATACGGATAAAAGTAATGCTGATTTAACAGCAAAATTACTTAATCAATACATTGATGAAATTTGTTAAATAATATTTGACATACAATCAATAGAAACCCTTGTTATGAAAGGTTCTATTAGACTTCATTAGACATGATTAGAAATGAATATGGTGGAGCTGGGGGGAATCGAACCCCCGTCCGCAAGCCCTCTACAGGCAGTTCTACATACTTAGCTATGTTGTTTATATTTAACTTTTACTTCACCAA
>MDSZ01149287.1_pt1 | contig 35725 bp, 37 predicted proteins | sample 811201 | NCBI WGS metagenome assembly MDSZ01 (sample SAMN05326647, study PRJNA326480) | marine metagenome | isolation source: seawater | place: Indian Ocean: North | collected 2010
CTTGAATCATATTTTGGAGCTAAATAATTATGTATTTTTTGAATTCCTAAATTTTTAAAAAGAGATTTATTTGACTTAGAAAATTTTGAATTTGGATCTATACAAAAAACTGATTTTTTTCTATTATTTTTCAAATAAGTAAAAAATAAATTCAAAAATTTATATCCTGAAAACTTACTTACATTTATATTTTTAAAAATTTTAAGTAACAAAACAAAAAAACCACTATCAAAAAAAACTAAATCAGCTTTTCTCAGAGACTCATGATACTTTTGAGATTTATCTATTGAAGCTAAAGCAGGTCCAGCTGGAAAAACAAATAGTCCCTTTTTAATAATGTGCTTATTAAATTTTTTGTGACAAATGTTATGAAATTTGATTCTTCTAAAAATAATTTTATTAATCATTTCTTGATTTAATTAAAAAATATTTAAGATTTTGTAAACCTGCTTATATTCGAACCATGTTTATTGATTTCATTGTTCATCCAATCATATGTCTTTTTAAGACCATCTTTTAATTTAATTTTAAAACTCCAATTTAAAATTTTTTTCACTAAATCATTATTACTGGATCTTCCCCTTACACCTTTGGGCTTATCTAATTTATAATCACGTTTTAATTTTTTTATATCAGAAATATCTTCAATTATATCAATCATCTGATTTATCGAAACTTGCTCGTCACTTCCAATATTGACAGGATCAGAATAATCAGACTCAAATAGTCTTATAGTACCCTCTACACAATCATCAATGTATAAAAAGCTTCTTGTCTGTTTTCCATCACCCCAAACGTCAATCATATCCTCATTATTTTTTTTTGCGTTAATAATCTTTCTACACAAAGCTGCTGGTGCCTTTTCTCTTCCACCATCATATGTACCATATGGACCGTAAACGTTATGATATCTAGCTATTCTAACTTCAATTCCATAATCCTCCATAAAGTGTCTACACATTCGTTCACTAAATAATTTTTCCCAACCATAGCCGTCTTCTGGATCAGCTGGATAAGCATCATTTTCTTTTAAACCTTCTATAAATACGTCATTTTGTTTTGCTTTATTATATGCACATGCACTAGAGGAAAAAAAATATCTTTTAATTCCATTCTCCTTACAGGCAATTAACAAATTAGTATTGATAAGCACTGATTGCATACATTCAGCTTTATTATTCTCAATAAAACCCATACCTCCCATGTTGCATGCCATGTTAAAGACATAATCAATACCTTTGGTAAGACTTCTACAATTATTTATTTCTTTCATATCCATAGAGTAATGATTTTCAACTTCATCATAATCCTGGAACCAATATTCTTTTGGTTTGATATCAGAAGCTACTAAAGAATTATTTCCATTCAATAATCTTTTTACTAAGTGTCCACCTATAAATCCTCCAGCACCTACAACTAATATCTTTTTATTTTTTAACATAATCTATCTTTTAACACCTAATTTTAAATATTGAATTGAAAAGATATAAATTACTAAGAATGTAAAAAAAACTATAAAAAAATTTAATTTTAGGAAAACAAATAAAAATAAAGGTAAAATAGACATTAGAAGAAGAATTATATTGGAAAATACTAATGAAAATTTATTAATAAAAAGATGGTGAATGTGTTTTCTATCACCCAAAAGAGGATTCTTTTTATTTAAAGATCTGCTTATTGTTAATCTCAAAAGATCTAATCCGGGTAATAAAAGTAAGAAAAAAATTTCATCTGCAAAGACTATATTTTTATGAATATTATTTTCATAAATTAAAGAAATTGACAAAATTATGCTCATTAAATAAACACCACCATCACCTAAAAAAAACATATTTTTCAAGTTCGGTATCATGATTATGAAAATAGAAAAAATACAAGTTAAATAAAAAAGATTAAAATCACTTCTTAATAGCAAATAAGTAAAACAATAAATAAAAATTAAACAAGATTGTCCATTTATTCCATCATAAAAATTTAGAGAATTTGTTAAAATTAGAATACAGAAAATTGTAAATACTATTGATAAATTATTTAAAAAGATTTTATTCTCATAAAAGGATAAGCTTAAATTTGTTATCAGTAAGTTCTTATTTAAAAAAATTGCAATTAATACTGTTAAAATTGAAAAAATTAATCGCTTTGATGGATTTAAATTATATTTATCATCATATAAACCTAGAATAAAATAAGCAGATATCAACATTAAAAGTGAAAATAATTCTAGGTTATGAAAATTCTTGATATCAAGGGATAAAAAATTTTTTAAGAAAAAAATTTGATAAAAAAATATTATAAAAAAATTTAAAGCTAAAAAAAAACCACCTACAATAGGTGTTTTAATTTTATGAAGTTTTAGTTTTCCATCTGGTTTATCAAAAATATCTAAAAAATTTGCTAGTTTTTTTAGATTAATAAAAAGCAAAAGATTAAAAATTATCAATCCAAAAAACAAATTCATCATTTTAAAATACAATTTTTATATGAATATATATAAAGACCAATATTATAATAAAGAATTATTGAAATCCAATTGTTGAAAAAATTTCCTCCTGGTATTAAAGGAAAAAGATTAATAATGAGACCTAATGTAATTGCGTAAAATGATAAATAATCCTCATTAAATTTACGTTTAAAAATTGATTTAAAAAAATTGAATAAAACAAATACTGCTGCAACAAAGTAAAAAACTAAACCTACCAGTCCAAGCTCTAAGACTATTTGAATTAATATATTATGTGGATGTGTAGAGCATATCCCTATTTTGGGAGAATGATCTACTTTTTTACAATATTCTTTAAATCCTTGTGGACCAATTCCAAAAATTTTGTTTTCGTCAAATAATTTTAAAGCTAATAAAATATGACCTTCATGTTCTCTAGAATAAAAGTGAAACTTTTTTTTTACATTGTTTATATTTGATTCTGTTTTTTTATTATCTATCTCAATTTTTGTTATTTGATCATAAGTTTGAAGAAATAGTCTTTTAAAAGTATTTGCTTTTCCCAATTCAAAATAGGATGTAATAGAACTAAAAAATATCAAAATTATAATTGAATATAATAAAATTTTTCTTAAATTTTTAATTACTATTATTAATCCTATAATAGTTATAGCGAATAAAAAAAAAGATGTTCTACCGCCTGATATATATATAGTAATAAAATATAATGAAAAAAAAATTACAATTGGAAAAATATTCTTTTTCAAATCAATTCTAAAAAAAAACATAAACCACAAAATTATAGGCATTAATCTTACTAAATAACTTCCTAAAATTAGTTCATCTTTAAAAAAACTTGAAACCCTATGAGTAATAATTTCGAAACCTAAAATATTGAAACCTGCAAAAAATTGGAAAATAGAGTCTGCTAAAAGTACCAATAAACAAAATATTAACAAAAAAAAGTATTTTTTATTCTTATAGTTATCAAGTAATTCACAGAAAAAGAAAATAGCAAGAGAAAGCAATACATACCTAAAATAAAAAATTGATCCTATTTTTAAATCACCAGAATTTATAAAATATGTATTTACGAATATATAAGCAGAAAAGAGAAATAAGAAAATTACTTTTTTGTCAATTAATAAAGACTTGTCTTTATTCAAAATTAAAAAAAATATTATACAAAAAAAAACAAAAAATTCTGTTACTGCAATACCAACAATAAAAGATAGAGGTAAAATAAAAATTAATATAGTTAGATTTTGGATATTTGAATATTTCATTGAAAATTATTTCAAGAATTATGATTTTACAATTAATAAACTATTAATGCACTTAATTTTTTTACCCATTCTTTTTATAATAATTGATTGTTTTTTTTAGTCCTGAAATAATTCCAATTTTTGGTTTCCAATTAAGAACTTTTTTTGCTTTAACAATGCTAGGATAAAGGTTTTTAATTTCATCTTTTCTAAATTTTATTTTACCAAACTGTGGTCTACCAAAATTTAACAATTCACAAATTTTATTAATTACTTTTTTTACTGAAACTGGTTTCCCTTGTCCTATATTTATGATTTGCCCAGATGACTTTTTACTTTTTAATGTTTTAATTATTGCGTCAATAACATCATCAACATACGTAAAATCTCTAAGTTGTAATCCATCAGAACAATCGAATTTTTTATTTTGAATTGCGTTGATTATTGCAATTGGAATTACCCTATTTGGGTCTTGCATTGGACCATAAACTAAATAAAGTCTTAAAATTGCAGCAGGAAAGTTATATTTCTTATAGAGTGATAATACAAATCTTGTGCTTAAAAGTTTTGCCTTACCATAAACAGAATAGGTTTTTTGTAAATTTTTTTTGTTTTCTTTCTGGGGAGATTTAATTTTACCATACTCAATACTTGATCCAATCTGGATAAACTTTTTAATATTTTTATCTATAAAAAACATTGATAAATTCTTACATCCATTAAAATGGCTTTGCATAGTTTTTTTTTTATCTGAGTGATCAACATAGCCAGCTAGATTAACAACATAATCGAAATTAGTTGGAAAGTTTTTAAGTGATTTTTTTTGAGAAAGATCTAATTTTAAATATTTAACACTTTTTAATCTTCTTTTTTTTATTGGAGATTTTGTTGAAATACTTACTATAGACCAATTTAGATTAAGACATTTTTTTGCTAAATGATAGCCAATAAATCCAGTACCCCCCGTAATTAAAATTTTTTTTTTTTTCAATTCAAAAATTTTTTTATTTTTTTTTCTAAAATTTCTTTATCTCTCAAAGTATCCATGCATTGCCAAAAACCATTATGTTTAAAAGCTACTAACTTTCCTAAACCCGCAATCCTTTCAAATGGACCTCTCTCAAGATAAGTTTTGTCATTATTTATGTATTTAAATATCTCGGGTTCAATTACAAAAAAACCTCCATTAATCCAACCTTCATCAATACTTGATTTTTCTTTGAAATATTTAACTTTATTATTATTGGTAATTTTGATTGCCCCAAATCTTGCAGGTGGTCTTACAGCCGTAAGGGTAACGATTTTTTTTTTTTGCTTGTGAAATTTCACCAACTTTTTCAAATTTACATTACTCAATCCATCTCCATATGTCATTAAAAAGGGTTCTTTACTCAGATACTTGTTTAATCTTTTTAATCTTCCTCCTGTCATAGTTTTTAAACCAGTATCAACTATATTTATTTTACAATTTGCAATTTTTTTTTTTTTTAAAATAATCTTTGATTACTTTAGATTTATACCCAACAGCTATATAGAACTCATTAAAGTTATATTTTCTAAAATGATTAATCAAATGAATTAATATTGGAATTTTATTAATTGGTATCATGGGTTTTGGAATAGTTTTGGTATATTCTGAAATACGAGTTCCAAATCCTCCAGCTAAAATTACAACTTTCATTTATTTTTTCTCAAAATATTTAATTTGATTAATTGAAAAATTATAGATATCTTTTTTATCATAGGAACACTTATACCAATCAGTAACTAATTTAATTACCTCTTTAAATTTTAATTTGTTTTTCCATTTGAGATATCTTAAGGATTTATTACTATTTAACTTTAGTAATTTAGACTCATGATATGTTCGCTTACTTAGTGTCCATCCCGGTATTTTCCAATTTTTCTTAATTTCTCTAACAACTTCTAAAACTTTAAAATTACTATTTTTGTGTGGTCCAAAATTAAAAGCTTGGCCATTTAATTTTTTGTTTTCCTTTAATTTTATAGCTAAAGTTAAATATCCATTAAGAACATCCAGCACATGTTGCCAAGGCCTTGTGGAATTTTGGTTTCTAAGTTTAACTTTTTTATTTTTAAAAATTGATCTCATTAAATCAGGAATTAGTCTATCTTTAGACCAATCTCCACCTCCTATTACGTTTCCTGCCCTACAAATAGCAATTTTTATTTTACTTTTCTTTTTTAAAAAGGATTTAAAATATGAGTTTATAACAAATTCTGCAGAGCCTTTAGAGGCACTATAGGGATCATCTCCACCCAAAATGTCTTCTTCAACATATCCTCTTCTAATTTCAAAGTTTCTATAACTTTTATCGCTAGTTATAATTATAGAAACACATTTAAAATTAGATAATCTTAATATTTCAAGTAGATTTAAAGTGCCATTAAAATTGGTTTCAAAATTATAAAGCGGTTTTTTATATGAAGTAGTAACTAATGATTGAGCTGCAAAATGAAATATAAAATCTGGTTTAATTTTTTTTATAACTTTATTAAGCTTCTTAAAATTTCTTATATCTATATTAAAATTTTTAATATTTTTTTTAGTTTAAAATTATTAAAATTAGTTTGATTTGCTTTAAAATTGTTTGAAATACCATAAACTTTTGCACCTAAATAATTCAACCATAAAGATAACCAAGATCCCTTGAAACCAGTATGTCCAGTAATTAAAATTTTTTTTTTACTAAACTTTTTTAAAAATAATTGATTATTCATTTAAATTGTTTTTTTAAAAAATCTAAATAAATATGGGTTTATGAAACTCCTAAATCTACCGTATAAATAGTTTTTTCCCTCAATATCAAATACTTTTTTTACATCATTAGTCATCAGATTGTAGACTACTGTTAATCTGTTTGATATTCCGTCACCACTATAAGAGTGCCATGTTTTTCTCTCGCTCCTTGAAAAAAATACTGCTTTATTTACCTCCCATTCAATTACTCTCTTGTTGTTACCATTCTTAGTCTCATAAAAAATTGTGCCTAAATTTTTTTTTGGCTTTATGTAAACAACTCCACTTAAAAGTTTATTAGGAATATCATCATGTATTGGAAAAACAAAATTTTTTCCAGTTTCCACAATATGAAATTCTGAATAATCATATAATTCTACTTTTTCAGGAAATAATTCATTTAATATATTAATTGCCGTTTTGTGATATCTCTCTTGAAAAGATTTTAAAATCTCACCACTGATTAAATCAGCTCTTATTATATTACCATTTTTTGAAATACTATTATGATATACTGCATTATCATTATCATCAATTTTCTTATATAGTTTTAATGAACTTATCAAATCTAAATCATTAACATCAAAAAAATTTTCTACTTGTTTTATTTTCACAAAAAAATTTATTATTTAAATATATTTAAAATTTTTGAATTATCATTTTTAAAAATCAAATGATTTTTAACCATTATAAGTTTTTTATTATTAATTTTTTTTAGCATATATTTTAATTTATATCTAAATTTTTGAAAGTTATAGACTAATTCATAATTTTGTTTTGGTATTTTGCAGTTTTCAATATTTAGTCTATCAAACGGATCAAAAACCGGTATCAATAAATAACATTTTTTAAAAAGTGCCTCATATATCGAACTTGTGGGGCCAGATGAAATAATGATTTTTGACTCATTAAGAAGTGAGTCTATATCTTGTTTTGAGATTATTACTCGACCTTTAAAATTATTTATTATATTTAGTTCAAAATTATCTGGGTGACTTATAGGGTGAAATTTAATAACTAATTTTATATTTTTGTCTTCTTCCAAAAATTTTAAGCACCAAAAAATTAATTTTCTATCAATTTCTTTTATCCCACTTAAAATCAAAACCATAACATATTTATTTTTTTTGATTAAATTTTTTTGTTCTATTTTAAAATTTAGAGGTGGAGCTAATATTAATTTTACTCTAGGAAAAAATTCTCTTTTATTTTTTTTGAAATATTTGCTGATTATTGCAATTTCTTTTGGTAAAATCTTGGCTTTTTCTTCATAGATGCAAGGATGTGAGTTCAAAAATTGAGAATAATTAAAATAACCCTGATAACCTATGTTATCAATTTCTGAAAAAAATTTTCTTGAGCCATAACACCAACCTCTACTCGCTGCTTGATTTTCAAAAAGGCTTATTATTTTAGAAAGATGGATTTTTTTTTTATTCAAATTTTCAAAAAATCTTAAATTTGCAACTCCAATAACTGCTGAATAATAATTTTCACTTGAATTAATTTCTCCATTGACGATAGGACTTAAATTCCATCGATTGAATTTTTTATGTTTAGAGACAAATTTTTTTTTTGCGATATATATGAAGTAAACTAAATATTAAATCAAATACAGATAAATAATTTTCTCTAAAAATATATTTGGATTTATCTATACTATTTATTTTTTTAAAAATTAATTTTAAGTTTTTCTGTTGTAGAAAATTTGGAACTAAAAATAAATTTTTGTTGTTGAATCTAAATATATTTTTATTGAAATTTTCTTTATTCTTAAAATTTAACAATAAGTAGGTTTCAACTAATATACATTGATCTTTTTTTGAAAGATCTATTTTTTTGGAAAAAAATTTTATGTAAAAAAATAATATTGAATAGAAAATAATTGTTTTAACAAACGCAAATTTCTTAAATTCTTTTTTCTCTTTCAAAAATATTTTCAAATTTTTTTTTTTACGAATTTTGTTTCTTGCAAAACTTGAAATAAATTTTTAGAGGATGTTTTTATATGTATTATATATTCTTTTTTTAATAATATATCTAAAGTTTCTAAGATACATATACTATCAAATAAATTTGAAAGATAAGGATTTCTAGATGACGGGATAGTTAACCACCAATCAAGATCCTTGGTATGATTGGCGGAAATTTTCTCTATCCAATTGCAGAATTGTTTTCTCATTGTTAATTTTTTTTTAAAAATAACATTTCTTATGATTGGTGAAGAAATCTCAAATTTATCATCCAGATCCCAATAAATCTTTTTATTATGTCTCATTTAAAATAAAATTTTTGTTCAATCCTGCTAAGATCAAATTTCATTTTTTTCAATGCTTTCAATACGGATTTACAATCCTCTAATGCATTATGGGCTTTATTTGGGTAAAATTTATAACCAAAAAATGTTTTTAATATTGGACTTGATAAATATTTTTTTGGTATCAGGTACTCATCTTTTAAAATTTTTTTTATATCCAAAATTCTAATTGCACATAGTCTACTTCTATTATAATTTAAATTTATCTTAAGCACTTTGCCGTCATACCCATTGCTAAATACAAATGATTTTTTTGAGAATTTAATTAATTTCTTGTAAGCATCAAGAAAACTCAAACCTTCTTTGTTAATCATTTCGTCTGTTAAAGAAGTTAAATTAATTATGTGGTTACTTAATTTTTTATTAAATTTTGGTTTAACAATAATATTAAGTAAATTTTTAATTTTAAAATTATTATCAAATTTTATAGCTCCAATCTGGATAATTTCTTTTTTTTGCCATTTTTTTCTTTTTTCAATCTCCTTGAATTTTCCTGAGTAATTGTTTCTCCATGAGGTCCACTCTAAATCAATTATTGTATAATTTTTCATGAAAAATATTTTTTCAATCCAGATCCTATTATTTCGACTATATTATCAATTTCTTTTATGGTGAATGAAGTATTTAAAAATATTATTCCATTTAATGGAAATATTATTTTTTTTTTATTCAAAAAGTGAATAAATTTTAAACGTTTTGAATTATTTTTTTTTTCCAAAAAATCTCTTTGTAATCTATCTCTAGGTATTTTTTTAGAGAAAATTATTCTTAAAACAGATCCAAATCTGACTATACTTACGTTGAGATTATTTTGTTTTATGAGGTAGTTTAAACCGCTATAAAATTTCAAAGATTTTAATTCTAGATCTTTAAAAATTTTTTTTTTATTTTTGATTACAAATTTTAAAAATTCATCTGAAACATAAGTGCTTAAGGAATTTCCAGAAAATGTTCCACCAAAAAAAATTTTTTTTTTTTGTTTAAAAATTTTTTTTTCTATTTTTTTGGTAATTCCTATAAATCCGATTGGCAAAGAGTTCCCAAATACTTTTCCAAAAGTTGAAATATCTGAATGCAATCGATAGGTATTTTGAACACTTCTACAATTTGTTCTTAAACCTGTAATTATTTCGTCTAATAGAAGGATTACATTTTTTTTCTTACAATAGTTACTTAATAATTTGAGATATTCTATATTATCATAAGATGGTAAACAGCCTTGTATTGGTTCAATGGTTATACAACAAACTTTATCATGAAATTTATCTATGATTTTTTTTGTTTTTTCAAAATTATTGTAGGGTGCATAAATAATCTTTTTTTCAATATCTTTTTCAAGCCCATCTGAAAGTTTAATTGTTTTTCCCCTACTATCTTTAAAAAATAAAAACTGATCTATAGAACCATGCCAACTACCTGTAATGTTGATTATTTTATCTTTTCCTGTAATGGCTCTAGCAATTCTTATGGCTTTTAGATTTGCTTCAGCTCCAGAATTACAAAATATTATTTTAGAAAATTGAGGAAGTATTTTTTTTATATTTTTTCTTAAATTTCTAGCATGTTCATTTGGTAAAGCAAAATTTGAAAATTTATTATTTACAAATTTTGAAATAGATTTTTTTAAAATATAATTATTATGGCCTAGTAATGATGTTCCTCCAGATGAAGTAAGGTCAATAAATTTATTATTATAGTTATCTAAAATTATATTCTTATAACCCTTGATAAAAAAATTATTTGGTTTATTGTAACCCTCATTATATACACTCATATTTAAAAAAATAATATATAACTAAAATATAAACTTGAAAGATAAATTTGCCCTATTTTGAAATTTTCAAGAAATTTTAAACAATGATAATTAAATCCTATTTGCTTAACAATCCTAGAGAAAAATTTTTAATCAAATCTCAAACTGATAATGTTCCTATAAAAAGAATTTTAACAACTCTTAACAAAAACTCACTTGGGTTTTGTATAATAAAAATAAAAAGTAGATATAAGATATTAACTGATGGTGATTTTAGACGTTCTATTTTAAAAGATAACTCATTCATCTTTAGTACTTCAAAAAATATAAATTTTAAAAGACTTTTAGTAATAGATATTAATGACACAATGTATAATGCATATAGATTAATGGTTACAAATAAGATTAATTGTGTCCTTGTTTCAGCTAGTAAGAAGATAATCTCATATCTTACACTTCATGAGATTAATGAAACTTTATCGCCAGAAAGATTAAACCTTGATAAAAAGAACTTAAAAAAATTTGAAATTGATATTAGTAAACACCTCACTAGATACAATTTTGCAAATTTATTCATCAAAGAAAATTCAGAGGTTTTAGATGCTGCCTGTGGTGTAGGTTATGGTACATCCCTAATTAGTAAAAAAGCAAAAAATATAATAGGTATTGACTACTCAAAAGCAGCAATTAAGTTTGCAAATCAAAATTACAAAAATAAAAAGATTAAGTTTATAGAATCAAATATTTTAAATTATAAGTATCCAAAAAAATTTGATGTTATTGTGTCTCTTGAAACTTTAGAACATATTAATAAAACTGATGGAATTAATTGGATTAAAAAGTGCTATAAAATGCTTAAAAAAGAGGGAATATTTATTTGTTCATCTCCACTATTAAGGATTAGAAATGGAAAACCATTCATTACCAATCCACATCATTTGCATGAAATGAAAAAAACTGAACTTGAGAAAATTTTGAAAAAAACTTTTAAAACAAAAAATTTAAATTTATTTATTCAAGAAAAAAATAACTTGAAACCTTGTACATCTGAAAATGAAGGCCTATCAATATTTGTTTTAAAAAAATGAAACCTAACTTTAAAAAAACTTTAGAAAATAGCATAGCTAGAAAATCAAAGTTTATTGATCAAAATGTTCAATATTATAATGATATTCCTCTTCTAAGCTGGATTGAAATTAGTCCAATTGATGCCTGTAATCGTAAATGTGTATTTTGTCCTAAATCAAATGCTATGATTGCTCCAGATACATTTAAAACTATGGAAAATAAATCAATTGAAAAATTATCAAATGAGCTAAAACAAATTGATTACAATGGAACAGTTGTTTTTGCAGGATATGGTGAGCCGCTTTTAGACAAAAATATTTTCAAAAAAATATCTTTATTGTCTGATATTTGTAATGTTGAAATTACAACTAATGGCGATCCCTTAAATAAAAAAAATATTATAAAATTGATCGAGAGCGGAATACATAAAATTGTAGTTAGTTTATATGATGGTCCTGAGCAAATAAAAATATTTGATAAGCTTTTTGCAGAGTCAGGTGTTTCTAAAGACAAATATGTTTTAAGAGACAGGTGGTATAAAGAAGAAGATGGATGGGGTTTAATGGTTACAAACAGAGCGGGTACTTTAAATTTAGAAAATAAAAATCTACCAAAAAAAACTAACTCGACTTGCTACTATACCCATTATTCAATTATGATTGATTGGAATGGTGACTGCTATCTATGTACTCAAGACTGGAATAGGAAAGTTGTAAGTGGAAATATTAATAAACAAAGTATAATTGATATTTGGAACTCAGATATTTTGAAAAAATTTAGAAACGATCTTATTTCTGGGAAAAGAATTGATAATCCATGTAAAAACTGTAACGCTTTCGGCCTAATGCATGGTGAAAAACATGCAAAAGCTTGGAAAGATTATTACGATAAAAATAATTAATTACATTTAGTGTTTAAAAAAATATCTTTATTAATCTCTTATCTTATAATTCTGTTAGATTTTATAGTTTATAAGATATTCAATAGAAACTTAAGATATAAAATCCAGGATAGCCTAAGAAAATTATCTATCATCAACATAAATCACAATAATATTAAAATGAGGTTTTTTACACCTTCAGATTTAACTTTCTGGAGAGCGAAAACATTTCATAAAAAAGAGCCAGAAACCCTTGTATGGATTGATAAGTTTGTTTTAAATAAGCATAAAAAAACTATTTTTTGGGACATCGGTGCCAATGTTGGAAGTTATAGTATTTACGCAGGGAAAAAATATAAAAAAAAAATTGAAATTTTTGCTTTTGAGCCATCAGGACTTAATTTAGGAATTTTATCAAAAAATATTGTTTTAAACAAATTAGAAAATGAAATAAGTATTTGTCAGTTGGGATTAACAAATGAAAAAAAAAAATTTTTAAAAATGCATGAAAGTGCTGACGAAGAAGGTGGTGCACTAAGTAATTTTGGAAACAATACAGATTTTGGCGGAAAAAAATTTAATTTTAAAAATAAATATAAAATTTTTGGAACCAGTATAGACGATTTAATTAAAGATAAAGTTTTAAAAAAACCCGATTATTTAAAGATTGACGTTGATGGGAATGAACACCTGATACTGGAAAAAGCAAAATCTATTTTAAAAGGAAATTTTATTAAGAGTATATTAATTGAAATAAATGAAAATTATCATCAACAATTCAAAAAAGTAAAAGATACATTAAGAAAGAATAATTTTAAATTCAAAAGTAAGCATTTAAGCCAATATGCTATTAATTCAAAATTTGAAAAAAGTTATAATTATATCTTTACAAAAAAATAAAATTTTATTTAGTTATGTTTATCAATAAACTTTTCAAAATTTTCTTTATAATTATTTTCAGATAAGTAATAAGAATTTAAAAATTTCATAATGAAATGCTGAGTGTCTGAATTATACCAATAATTAAAATTAAATTTATTTTTTTTTAAAAAATTTTTCATTACTTTTGGGTTGGTAAACAAGATATTTAACTTTTTCATTTCATCAAGAATTTTTTTAAAATTATCTTCAAATCTATAAATTCCCTTCTCTAAATATAATAATACAGGTTTATTTAATGACATCATTTGCATGAATGATGTAGATAAATGAGTAAGTATTATTAAATCATTTTGTTTTGCTAAATTTGTAATATCTTTATTTTTATCAACCACTATTAAATTTTTTTTACTCAGTTTAAAATATTTATACCAATTGTTAGCCGGATGTGGTTTGTAAGTTAATTTTCTATTTTTGCTTAAAAAATTTATTAAACTAAGCTTATTTTTTATATAATCAGATCTATACAACACTTTAGAAGCAATAGGGACTGTATTTAATCTAAACTCATATAAACAAAAATTTGAACCAACAAATAAAATATTTTTTATAGTTTTTAACTTATTAACCGAAGTATTTTTTTTTCTTAGAGCAATTGGTTCAATTTTGAAATTATTTTTTTTCCACCCCCAACTTAAAAATTTTTTACAATTATTAATTTCATATTTTTGTAAATAAAAATTTTTAATTTGCCCATATCCGCCACCATGTTGCACGCTAAAAATATCTAAATTTTTATTGTTTTGTGCAACGAAAATTCTATAATCTTCATTTATTGAACTCAATCTATCTGTGATAAAAATTTTATTTTTTCTTTCTTTTTTAAATTCATCTATTTCAGAGATATGAGATAAAATATTTTTAATTTTGTTTGGAAAATATTTTTTAGATAATTTTACTAACAAAATCATAAATTCATTTTTTTCTTCATGTTTAAAATTTAAGTCAAAAAAAATTTTATCTTTTTTAAACTTTGGAAAATGACTTTTTTTATATAAAAATTTATTTCTAATTATGAAAATTAACTCATCCTTAAAATTAAAAACACCATCTAATATAATCTTTTTTTTTTTTGATAAACTTGGGAATAAATTAAAAAATGATATAACTATATTTTTAAAAAAATTTCTTAGTTTAAATCTTAAATTTTTATCCTCATCTAATATTTCATCTTCAAAATAAAATTTTTTCTTATACTTTATTTCGATTTTAAGATTATTCGCAATATCTCTAATGAGATGATTATTAAAATTTTCATTTTCTTGTATTAATCGGCCAAATTTTTCTGAAGTTTTTATCCCTGGAAAAAATAAATTAAATTCATTAAAAATTATTTCTTTTTCTTTATTTATAATTAAATACTTAAGAAAAACACTCTCTACAAATAGATTTAACCAAGGTCCTAATAGATAATCATAAAAATGTCCTGTTTTATTTTTTTTTTTTAAATTTTTAACGATAATTTCTTTAAATTTTTTTTCGTAATTTAAACATTTTTTTTTAAATTTGTCCTCATCCTTGTAATTTTTGATTGGATGATTTTTATATAAAATAAAAGATGAAGACTTAATTTTGTTTAATAATTTTTCCTTTTTTAATTTCATATATTTTATCGAAATAATCTTTTTTCATTTCTCTATGACTAATAAATATTATTATTTTATTTTTTTTGATTTTTTTTAAATCTAATAATATTTTTTTTTCAGTTTCTGAGTCTAATGAGTTAGTCGCCTCATCTAAAATTAAAAGTGATCTATCATGATATAATGATCTTGCAATACCAATTCTTTGAATTTGACCTCCAGAAAAGTTTAAATTTGAGTCACTGATTTCAGTATACAATTTGTTTGAAAATTTCTCTAAATTTACTCTTTTTAAAATTTTTTTTATTTTAATATTTTTTATTAATTCTTTTTTTTCACCAAATGCAATATTTTCACGAATATTATCTTCATTTAAATTTGCGTTTTGAGGAATATAACAAATATTTTTTTGCCACTCTCTTAAATTGTCATGGATTTTTTTATTATCTACTAAAATTGAACCTTTATAGGGCGTTATTAGACCTGAAATAATATTAATGAATGTTGATTTACCTTGACCACTTCTGCCTTTAATTCCAATCATTTCACCTATCTTAATTTTAAGATTAATATTATTAAGTATATCTTTTTCTTTTGATGAATATTTGAATGATAAATTATTTATCTTTATACAATCTTGAAATGTAATTGAGGATTTTATTTTTTCAGAATATTTAGGTTTATTTTGATTTAATTTTTCTAATGTAACAATATTTGTAGCTGTTAATTTAGTAAAACTCATATACTGTTTATTTAAAATAATTTTCATTATAGATGGTGTAATTTTATACATTACTGCGACCATTACTGATAAATTTATCAACAATAAGTCTGAGGTGATTGCAGACGAAACATTATTACTTGATATATAAATTAGAAAAGTTGCTATTAAAATAATGGATAATAATTCAAAATAATTTTTCGGTATATCTTGTGCAATTTTAAGTTGGAAAAAATTACTCTCAAATTCTTTATTTTTAAACATAAATTTATTAAGAAAATACTTTTCTTTTGCAAATAACTTCACATTTACAAAAGATCTAAAAATATTATTTAAAATATTGAATCTTTGTTTTTCTAAGTCTCTTCTTTTTTTTCCTAACAATTTAATTTTTTTATTTAAAGAAATATAATAGATATAAGCGAAAAAACTAAAGTATATAAAAGTTATCACAGTTAATTTTAAATTAAAATTTAAAGAAAATATTAAAAAACCTATTAGAATTAAAATTTCACTAATGAGGTTGTTACAGGATTTAACATAATCAACTACAAATCTGACATCGTTTGCATCTCTGATTAATTTGGATTTAGAGTTTTTACTAAAGTTTAAATATTTTAAATTTAAGAAGTATTTTGTTATTTTTTCAGAAAGATAGTTGTTAATATCTTGCATTAATTTATTTCTTTTAAAAGAAACAAAAATTAGATACATGAATTTTAATAAAAAAATTACGATAGTGAAAACTAAAATATTTGTTATGTTTAAGTTCGTAAAGAAATTGTTTTGAAGATAAATTGTATATTTGTTTTGATTTCCACTAAAAAAAATATCAATTATAGGTATTATTAAACTTATAGAAAATATTTCCAATAAAACTGCTACAACTTGCAACAGAGTTATAATTAAAAATTTTGAGTAAAACTTTTTACCTAATATGGTTTTAAGTATTTTACTTGTTTCAAACATTACTGTAAGGTTTTTTTTATTTTTTCTTAGAATTTTTTAATTCTTTTTTCAATTCATCATATTCTTTCATCTTTTTTTCTATAAATTGAATTGTAATTTTTGTTTTTTCTGCAAAACCTTTTGGTGTGAGAATATAAATGTACTTTTCTTTATTTGAATTATTTTTAAAATTCCTCATCTTTATGAGGCCTTTCTTCTTTAAATTTTTAATTACATAATTGAGCTTCCCTAGACTATAGCCTAACTCTTTTGACAAATCTCTCTGGGTTAATTTTGAATTAATAGCAATTTTTCTTAGAACTTGTAATTGGAATTCATTGTCATTTTTGTTCATTATTTGAACAGTATACTATTTTAAAATAGATTTAAACTAATTTTTAATTTTATTATATCTTTTAAAAAAGGAATGAATTTTTTGACAAATATATCGAATTTTTTTTTCAGTTAAGTCTATACCACTTGGTAAATGTATTGATCTTTCTGAAATTGATACTGCGTTTGAAAAGTTGGAATTATTTAATTTTTTAATATGGGTAGCATAATTAACAGGAAAAACCATTGGTCTAGTCTCGATACCTTCAGATTTTAAATAATTTTGCAGCTTCTTTTTTAATCTTTTATCGTTTAGATGTATTGTAGTAAGCCAATGGACCCCTTTGCACCATTTTTGAAAAAACCTTACATTTAAATTTTCATTTTTGTTTAAATTTTTCTTGTAATATTCAAATTGTTTATTTCTTTTATTTAAAATCTTTTCTATTCGTAACATTTGAGAATATCCTAAAGCTGCTTGCATGTTAGTCATACGATAATTAAAACCTAAAATTTTATGAAAATATTTTTTTTCTTTTGACATGCCATGATCACGCATTAACAAACATTTCTCATAAAGCTTTTTGTTATTCGTTAAGATTGCACCTCCCTCACCAGTAGTAATAATCTTATTCCCAAAAAAGCTAAGGGTGCTTATATCTCCCAAAGATCCTGCAATTTTTCCCTTATATCTCGCTCCTAAGGCTTCAGCATTGTCCTCAATAATTTTAAGATTATATTTTTTTGAAAGTTTTGTTATTTTGTCAAAATCAGCAATATGTCCAAATTGATTTACTACGATTATTGCTTTAGTTTTTTTTGTAATTTTTTTTTCTAATTTGTTGATATCTATCGTTAATGTTATTGGGTCAATGTCCACTAAAATTAACTTTAAATTTGAGTTTAATACCATATTTGCTGGAGAAATAAATGTGAGTGCTGGACAAATTATCTCGTCACCTTTTTTTAAATCCAAACTACGGATTGCTAGATCTAGTGCGGTTGTACAACTAGACGTCACTAAACAAAATTTTACCTGATGAAAATAAGCTAGTTTTTTTTCTAACTTATGAATAAAACCACCCTGACTTGAAATCCAATTTTTTTGTAAACATCTTTTAACAAATTTTTTATCTTTTGGGGTTAATTTTATATTATAAATTGGTATCATAGAATTATAACTTAAAATGCATTTTTAAAATTTAAATATTTGAATAATAATTTTTATTTTTACTATAAAAGTCTATTAATTGTTTTATTCCAAAATCTAAATTATATTTAGTTTTCCATCCTGTAGATAATATTTTTGCATTACTTACAATATAGTCTCTTTTATCTGGATCAGATGCAAATTCATCAATTTCAATTTTTAAATTTTTAATATGATTTTGAATTTTTTTTGCTAATTCTAATTTAGTTAAGTTAGCGTCCTCTAGACCATAGTTAAATATTTGGTTTTTATATTTTGAATTATCTAAACAAATGTTTGTTATTAAATCAGCTACATCTTGAATATGAATATAATTTCTTCTAAAATTTGACTCAAAAAGTATTATTTTTTTTTCAAAATATGATTTGTAAACAAAATCATTAACGAGTAGATCAACTCTCATTCGATCAGATATTCCAAATACAGTAGCTAATCTAAGACTTACATAATTATTAGATTTTTTTACTAAGTATTCTTCTGCTCTTACTTTAGTTTTACCATACAAAGAAATAGGCTTTAATGGTGAGTCTTCGTCACAAAAGTCCTCTCCTCCTATACCATAACCACTATTTGTTACCGGCATAATAATCAAACGTTTGCCAGCCAGATCTGAGATATGTTTGATTTGTTCAAAATTTACTTCCTCTGCTAACTCAGGAAATTTATCACATAGTGGAGCTCCAACCACAGCTGCAAGTGGAATAATCACATCATTTGATTTTACTTCTTTTGCTAGTAATTCTTTATTTTGAACATCCTCTTTTATAATTTTTATTTTTTTATTTTCTCCTAGAGATTTAAGACTATTTTCTTGTTTAAAAAAAAAATTATCAATAATAGTTATTTTCTTTATATAAGAATAGCCAATTAGAGTCCTTATCAAAACATTACCTATATAACCAGCACCACCAGTGATTAATATATTCATTAAAATCCTTTAATTTTCATACCTTGAGCGACGGGTTTAATTGGTAAGTATTTAAAATCTTTATATAATTTTTTTTTTATTTTTTTTTGATTTAAAGTATCTGATAACACAATTAAGTATCCAGATTTACCAGCTCCAAGTACTTTACAACCTTTCGCACCTAAAGATAAAGATACTTTAATTGCTTTGTCAATTAAAGAGCTCGATGTTTGTGGGTTTATCTTTTTTTTTATTTCCCATGAATTTAAAATATTTTTTCCTAATTTATTGAAGTTTCCCTTAATCAAAGAGTTTTTAATATTTTTTGTATTTTGGTTCATTTTATCAACTAAACTTTTAATTTGATATAAGTTCTTTCTTTTTTTTTGAATTTTACTTGAAGATCTTTTTTTGCCAAACTTGAAAAATATCATTTTTTTTTCTAGATGTCTCTTTATCTTATTATCAATTTTTAACTGTTGGACTTTTACATCCTTGTTATTAAATGAAATAAATTTGTAACCAGAAAATATTGTCCCATAAAAATCTTGCCAGCCTCCTACAACTCCTAATTCCATTCTTTCTATTAAGTAAGAATAATTAGCTAGATCATTTGCTTCAATTTTTTCGCCATATTTCATATAATGAATTGCGGATATGAGCCCAGCAGTCAATGCTGATGATCCACCTAAACCCGAACCATTCTCAATATCTGAAGTTATTTTAATAATCATTCCATTTGAAGGTTTCATTAAACAAATTATTAAAAATATAAAATTTTTTTTATTATATTTTGAAATTTTTGAAATAAATAATGAAAAAATTTTTTTATTATTTTGAATGACACTAATCTTATCGTCATTTCTAGCCATTATATTTATTTTGATATACTTATTTATAGGTACACTTAAAATGTAAATTTTTTTTTGTTTAATAATTTCTGAAAAATCTAACCCACCCCCAGAAAAACTCAACCTTCCAGGAACAACCACCTCTACTTTCTTTTTATTCTTAATTTTTTTGTTTTGTAAATTTAAAAAATCATTATAGTTGATATATCCTAAATAAAATTTTTTTTTGTTTAATACGGGTAATGATAAAATATTACCCTCTGTATTAAATGTTAAGCTTTCAAATTCTCTTATTATTCTATTTGTTGAATAATAATCAAAAACGTACCTAAAATTAAAATTTGCAATTTTCTTCACCGGTGTATTCAAATTATTTTTTTCTAAAGACCTCCTCAAATCGCCGTCAGTAACTGTTGCCAAGCATTTTCCATTTTTATTAACCAGCACACCAAATCCTTTAAAATTTGTGAATTTTGCATTCTTATTAAATAGTTTTATTGCATCTCTTATAGAGATATTTTCTTTTAAGATTATTTGATTTTTGTGAATGAGTTTCATCTAATTTAAATTTTTTATTAATCTAATAGAACTTTTTACATCGTCAATTCTTGAGTTTCTAAACTCCAAAATTATAGGAACACTTTTTGGTATATGACTATTAATAAATTTGAAATACCAAGAGTTTTTTATTAAAGGTTTGTGCGAGTCATCATTTTTGTAATTATGACTTAATTCAACTGCAACAATGTATTTTTTTATAGAATTTACATATCTTGTTTTTTTAAATTTAAAAGCTTTTGATGCGAGATTTAAATGTGCAAGGTTTAAATTAATACCAATATCTTTATGAGAAAAATTTTTTTTAAAAAAATTGAAATCTTTAGGTAATTGCATCATCAAATGATCTTTTGATTTAAATGAACCCTCTGTTTCAATTGCAATATTCACATTGTGTTTTTTGGAATATCTAATTATTTCCTTAATTGATATAACCATCTTTTTATATGAATTTTTTTTGTATTTTTGATCAAAAAAAAATTTTTTTTTAAATAAAAAATCATAGTTTGTTTTATCTATACTTGCTCCACTTGGGTCGCTAAAAAAACCTGGATGAAAAGTATATAGTTTTCCTCCTACAAATTTTGTAAATAAGATTGATTTTTTAATGTGATTAATACTTTTTTTTCTTATTTGATCGTTATTTGATGCAATATTGACAACAAAATCTTTTTTAGGAACAGGAAAATAATTATGTACGAAGTAATTGAATTGATATTTTTTTAATCTGGAAATGTTCTTTTGATATTTATGATTTGATCCGATTTCAACATTTTTAACTTTAATTTTTTTTAATAAATCTATTGCTTTAAATACACTGCTTTTATCTTTAATAAATGTAGTTGATACATAAATTTCTCTCATCTATCAATTAACATGTTATTTTTCAAAACAGTATTCTTTTTTAAATTTTTTTTTATTTTTAAACCTAATATTTTATTTAAATCTCTTGGTCTTATGCCTGTGCCAGGTCTTTTTATCTTTATAGAAGATAATTTAACAACTTGTCCACTTTTTAAATCACTAGAAGTAACTATACTTTTTTTTAACTTCTTTTTATTTGCCAATTCTGAATTTAAAACAATTTTATGTTTACTACCTAATGATAACTCAGCTTTTCTTATATCATTAATGCTTTCTTTTAATTGATTTGGTGTTAGCGACATTCTATGATCTGGTCCATACATTTTTTGATTAATTGTAAAATGTTTTTCAATTATTTTTACTCCCATTCCAACAGCAACAATAGAGCTAATATTGTCTGGGGTATGATCTGATAGACCAACTAAACACTTGAATTTTTCTCTATAGGTTTGAATTACTTTTAAGTTAGAGTGCTCTAATTTGGAAGGATAATTTCCCGTACATTGCAAAAGAGCAAATTTTTTAAAATTTATATTTTTTAAAGTCTTTACTAGATATTCAACATCCTCTATTGATGACATAGCGGTTGATATTATCATTGGTTTTTTTTTACTAGCTATAAACTTTATGAATGGAAAATTATCATTATCTGTTGATGCAATTTTAAAAGCAGGCATTTTAAGATTTTGTAATAAATTAGCACTAATCTTATCATAAGGTGTACTAAGAAATATTATTTTTTTATAATTGCAGTACCTTACTATTTCTTTGTGCATTTTTTTTGAAATTTCTTGAGATCTTAAAAGCTCATGCCAAGTTTGTTTCAAATCATTGCCCGTTGTTTCAATATGATATTTAGCTTTTGGTCCGTTAGGTATAATTATTTCATCAGCTAAAAATGATTGAAATTTAACAGCATCTGCTCCTGCATCTTTAGCTACGTCAATTAATTTTTTAGCAATTTTAAAAGAACCATTATGATTAACACCTGCTTCAGCTATGTAAAAAATTGGACTTTCAGGGGATATAACTTTGTTTCCTATTTTAATTTTATTCATAAAAAATTTTTTTATTATTTATTAACTTATATGGCCTATAATTATTAATTAAAGTTGATTTAATAATTAAATTAAGTTTTGTTTTATTTATATTTTGAGGAATTTTATAAAGTCGATTTAAATTATCAATATTATTTATTTTTTTAGACCATTTAATTTTTGAGTTTAATTTTACAGCTTTCATTAAGTCAATTTTATTAAGTAATATTAGATTTATATATTTTTTAGCTTCTTTAAATAACATTTTGTGTGTTTTTGATAATAATTTTCTTAAGTTATCTGAGCTCTTAATATCAAAATATTTTACAGATATAATCGGACCATTATCCAAAGAACTATTCATAAAATGGGTGGTCACACCAAACTTTTTGTCTTTATTCATTAAAGAATAATTTATACCTCCACTACCTCTGTATTTAGGGGTACTTGGGTGAAAATTTATAGAAATTTTCGACTTCATCAAATGTTCACTTTTTAAAATAAAATAGTTTCTAAAAGAAAAGATATAATCGTAATTTTCAGAAAAATATTTGGAATTAATTTTTTCTCCTAATTTTTTTGAGTATAAGATATTTAAATCAACACTATGCCTTTGAAGTAGTTTTTTAATCTTATCTGAATATGATTCATTAATTCTGCAGATAAGTAAAACTTTAGGCCTAATCTTAATGTAATTTTTTTTAAATTTTTCTAAAGATTGATAAGTTCCTATATCAAAAAATTTACTATTAAGGATTATTGCATTTAATTTATTTTTTTTAATTAAGCTATTAAAATAAAAGTTTTCTAATGAAAAACGTTTTTTTGTTATTTTTAAAAAATTTTTTTTATTCAAAAAGTAAACACCGGTACTTACAAATGATTTCTTTGTTTTCTGTTTCTCTAAAAATGAAATAACTTTATTTGATTTAACGAGAACATTTCCATATCTTTTTTTTTCTGCAGATTTAGTTAAAAAAATATAGTCAAAATTATTTTTTTTTAATTTTCTAAGTTTTTTTAAAATTATCTTTAAATTTTGATTAGTATCACCATTAACACAAATAAAGTTTTGTCTAATTTTTTTCTTTATTATTACATTTTTGATAGCTCCACCAGTATCTAGTTTTTTTTTTTCTACGACTAGAGAAATATTTTTATAATTTCTTAGTTTTAAGTATTCTTTAAAAATTTCTTCCTTCGACTTTGAAATAGAAATAAATATATTATTGACATCTAAATTTGACAATTGAGACAAGATCAAATCTAAAAAAAGAATATTCTTATTTAATCTTACAAGTGGTTTGGGAATTCCCTGTAAAATTTTTTTTAATCTTCTTCCCAATCCTCCTGCTAGTATAACTACATCATAATTTTTTTTCATAATGTTAAACTTGAACGATAAAAGTATTATACTATTATGTTCAAATAATGAACATTAATTAAATCAAAAAGATGAATAAGAAAAAAGTAATAATTTTTGATAGAGATAATACTTTAATTGAAGATAAAGGTTATACATATAAAATTAAAGACTTAAAGTTTTTACCTGAAGTTGTTAAAAGTTTATCCTTTCTATCTAAAAAAAAAATTAAGATTTATATTGTTACTAACCAATCTGGAATTGCAAAAGGTATTTATAAAAAAAAAGATATGTTTCAATTTCATAAAAAAATGAATTCTATCCTTAAAACTCATAATTCAAAAATTGAAAAGTTTTATTACTGTCCTCATCACATTAAAGGAATAGTAAAAAAATACAAAAAAAAATGTAAATGTAGGAAACCTCAAAAAATGCTTCTAGATAAAATTAAAAATAAAAATATAAATGCGAAATTATTAATGATAGGCGATAAAATGACAGATAAAATTGCAGCTCAAAAAGCAAAAATAAATTTTTTTTATAAAAAAAAAAATTTTTTCTCTCAGATTAAATATTTGGTGAGTAATTTTTTTTGAACAGCTTTTTTTCTACTTCTTCAAAAATATAATGACCTAAAAATATATGTGACTCTTGAATTATTGCTGTATCTTTAGTTGGAACTATTATATTAATTTTACCGAATTTTTTTGACTCCCCCCCTTTATTACCAAGAAAGCAAATCGTTTTAATTTTTTTTTCTTTGGCCTTTTTTAATACTTTTAATATATTTTTTGAATTACCAGAGGTGGAAAGAACTATCAGTAGGTCGCCTTTTTTATGAAGTGCTTCAAATGTTCTTAAAAAAATATTGTCAAATCCATAATCATTACCACAAGCCGTTAATGTGGAGCTATCAAGTGCCAAAGGTATTATTGGTAAAGCTTTTCTATTAAAACTACTTTTTAGTCTTACAATAAATTCAGCAGTAAGATGTTGCGCATCTGCGGCTGATCCTCCATTACCACATATTAGAATTTTTTTTTCTGATTTAATCACATTGAAAATTAGTTGAATAGCCTTATCAATTTGAGCTTCTAAACCTAATAGTGATTCAATAATTTTTATATGTGCAGAAATTTTTTTTTTGATCATAATATAGTCTAAACCTTAAATCTAATATCATTTTTAACAAGAAATAACATTACTGTAATTTTTATTTGCATATCTGCCTTTAGTATCAAAAATCATTTTTGAATTTTTTTGTATTAATTTGTAATCTAAAAAATCATGATCTGAAAGTATCAAAACCTTATCATAATTTTTCAAAATCTTCTTATCTAAAGTTTTTAATGAACTCAATTTTTTTTTACCAATTTTGATATTTGAAACGAAAGGGTCAAAAAATTCTATTGTATATTTTTTTTTTAGATAATATTTCAAAAAAATTAATGCCGGTGACATTCTTATATCATTTACATTTTTTTTATAAGTAACTCCTATGATCAAAATTTTAGTTTTTTTATTTATATCTCTATTAACTTTTTTTATAATCCATTTTGATATTTTATTATTAACCTTATTAGCAAGCGAAATAAATTCAGTATCAGCATCAAATTGCTTAGCTATCCATTTTAAAAAAAATGGGTCAACAGGAATACAATGTCCCCCTACTCCAGCTCCTGGATAAAATGGAACAAAACCAAATTCTTTTGACGCACTAGCATTGATTACATTATGAATATTTATTCCAAGTTTATCAGTAATAATTTTCATTTCATTTGCTAGGCTGATATTAACTGTCCTATAAGTATTTTCATAAATTTTTGAAAGTTCAGCAATTTTTATATCTTGAGCAATATATAATTTTTTAAAAACTCTTTTATAAAGATTTTTAACTGAAGAAAGACAATTGTTGCTAAATCCTGAAATTACTTTTGTTATATTTTCTAATTTAAATTTATGATTACCTGGGTTGATTCTTTCAGGTGAAAAGCATAAATATAAATCTTTCCCTACTTGGAATTTTGTATTAAGTTTTTTTAAAAAAATTTTTTCTGTCGCACCTGGTGGCACTGTGCTTTCTAAAATTATCGTCTGATTTTTTCTTAAATATTTAAATACATCATTAAAAAAAGTTTTTATAAAAGATAAATCAGGTCCTCCAGATAAATTAAGGGGCGTTGGAAGGCAAATTATAATATAATCAACTTCACTAATTTTCTTAATCTTATTTTTTGAAAATAGATTATTCTTATTCAATTTTTTCAATTCAGTATCATTAATATCAGAAATATAACTTATATTTTTTTTTAGTTTTTTGATTCTAGACTCATTTATGTCATAACCAAAAGTTTCAAATTTTTTTTTCGTAATCAAATTTAATAAAGGTAAACCAACATACCCTAAACCAACTATACAAATTTTTTTGTTTTTCATCTTCTAAATTTTATTAATTTCTTCTTTAAAACTATTGAAATCAAAATTGTTAAAAAAAATTTTATGCTTAATAATGTTTGAGAATTTTAAATAATCATCAAAATTTACATTTTTAATTTTAAAAAATTTTTTTTCAAAACTCTTATAATTGTTACAATTAATTTTAGCAAAATTGTTTGCAAGAAAAATTGACTTTATGCTTGATTTATTAGAAAACATTATTGCTTTCTTATTTAATAAAAAAGCAAAATTTAACATACTAGAGTCACATCCAATAACAATGTCACTTTTTAAAATTAAACTATAAGAAGAATGTATATCATTAAATCTTTTAAATTCTAAGTAACTAGCATCTGTTAAATATTTCTTAAAATTTAAAGATCTGTAATCTAATTCAAATTTATTTTGAGTTTTAATAGCAATCAAAAGTTTAAATTTTAGTTTTTGTGAAAGTTTATTTAAAAAATCAAGAAGTAAAAAATAATCCTCCTCTCTCTTCAAATTATTTTTTTTGAATTTTTCTGAATAATCTGAAGTTGATGGAATATTTTTATCAATTAAACATATTGTAAAATATTTACTTTTATTTTTTTTTTTATTTTTTGAAAAATATAATGATTGAATTGGTGGAATGTAGTTAAACCTTAACCTTTTATTCTTATAATCGATATTTTTTATTTTTTTTCCAAAATAAAATATTTTTTGAAAATATAACTCTTTAGAATTAAATTCTTTATCATTTATAATTGGGAAGTTTTTAAACAAGACACAATTAATTTTGTTTTTAAAATATAAAGAAATTAAGGAAAATTCTTTAGAATTATCAATACTACAAACAATAATTTTGGGATTTATAGTTTCAATTAAAGCAATAAGATAATTTAGTTTAATCGAGAATTTAAAAAAATTTTTTATAAAAAAATAAACAATTTTAGGATTAAGATATAATTCATTAATATCTTCCAATCTAACTCTAATAGTGTGTGTTTTATAGAAAAATAAATATTTTTTTAAAATTATATCTGAGTAGTTATCAAAAATTATAATTTTTTTATGAGTAGGTTTTTTCAATACGTATCTAATTTTTTTAATAAAATTCAAAAAAATTATTAGTTTATTTTTTTTAATATTTAATTTTTTTTTAAACAAAAAAAAATTATTTTTATTTAAAAAATAACTTAACGAGACATCTCCTAAAATTTTTTTTGAATTTAATGGATTTGTGAAAATTTTTAATCTTACAGTCATTAAATAAATTTAATTAAATTTTCACCGAACTTAATATCTTTTTTTGAGTGAATATCTAAAAAACCATGAAAAGTGTTATATGGAACTAATTTTAAAGGTTGGGAATAAAGTTTTTTTAATTTTAAAATTTTTTTTCTTGAAACTAAAGATATTCCGCAATCCTCTCTATATATATTTATTTTATTTTTACTTTGCCTTGGTATTCCAATATTTTTTTTGGGGGATATAAGTTTAAAATTAATCTTATTTTTTATCCAAAAATTTTTTTTATATTCATAAGCAGCAAAAGCAGAATTAAGTTTTTTATTACGTAAAAGCAAATTAATGCACTTGGTTAGAATATTTTTTGGCCTCAAAGGTTCAGTTGCTTGCATAAAAGCAAATATATCAAAATCACCAAATCTTTTTTCATATTCATTTGCTGCATGTAATAATGCGCTAATTGATCTTGAATTATCATTGCTCAATTTTTTTGGCCGAGGATATATCGTTTCACAATGTAATTTTTTACAAAATTCAAAAATTTCTTTGTCATCAGTTGAAACAACAACATGTGAAATCAGTTTACATTTCTTTGCATAGTTTATTGTGTGAGAAATTAGAGGTTTATTCAAAAAATTATATAAATTTTTTTTCTTTAAGCCTTTTGAGCCACCCCTGGCTAAAATAAAACATGGTAAATTTCTTTTTTGTGTCATTATTTAATAATTAAATTATAAATAATTTATATTGTGTAATAGCATAAAAATATATAATAATGTTCAAAAAATGAACATTAATAAGACAATATGTTGTACAAAACCCCTTTTAAACACCTAGTAAAAAATAACTTTTTAGATAAAAAAATTTTAAATTATTTAAAAAATAATAACTTGAAAAAAATATCAGTAAGAGGTGATATTATTTTAAAAAATCCGAATTCTTCAAAAAAAAGATTTTTAACACGAGTCGTGAACCATAATAAATTGAATTCTGATTTTGATAATGAAATTAAAGACTTATACAAAAATCTATTTAATTTTCTAAGGACAAAATTTAACAAAAAATTTTTCCAAGATCTTGGTATTGATCCTAAAATGATGAATAAAGGCTACTACTCTATCATACATGCTTGGGATAAACCTGGTTTTCATATGAAGCCCCATGTTGATACAGAAAGAAAAATATGGACAGGTATAATTTATTTATTTAGTAATGGAAAAAAAAATGATGGATGCACATCTTTAACTAACAAAAATTATACTAAAGACATAATTCCTGAGTATAATAAACTCTTAGCATTTAAAAGAGATGATCTAGCTGTACATTTTGTTAAAAAAAATAAAATAGAGAGAGAAATAATGCTAATAAATTTTAATAAAAAAATTAATGAAAAAAAAAGTTGATAAAAATATCTCTATGGTTGGGTCAGGTTGGTCTTTTCAAAACATAGGAAAAAAGTTTGATTCTCATGTAAAAAAATCTATTCCATTTTACGATGAAGTTCATGAACTATGTTTGAGTTGCTCTGAGTTCTTTACTCATGAGAATGCAACTTTTTTAGATGTGGGATGTTCAACTGGAACTTTAATAAAAAAATTTTCAAAGAAATATAACATTAAAAATCATAAAATTAATTTCATTGGCATAGATACTGTTGCATCTATGATTAATGAAGCAAATAAAAAAAACTCAGATAAAAGGGCAAAATTTAAAAAAATTTCAATCTTAGATTTAAATTATAAAAATCGAATAGATCTTATAACTTCGATATTTACGATTCAATTTATAAAACCAAATCAAAGACAAAAATCATTCAATAATATTTATAAAATTCTAGCAAAAGGAGGAGCTTTTATTTTATTTGAAAAGGTTTTGGCGAATAATTCTAAATTTCAAGATATATACAACGGTATTTATAATGATTTTAAGAGAAAAAATAATTTTACAGAAGAGGAAATAGCACAAAAAAGTTTATCTTTAAGAGGTAAATTAGAAAGTTTTACCTCTATCGAAAATAAAGAATGTCTTAAAAAAGCTGGTTTTAAGAAAATTAATACTATATTTAAATGGCTATGTTTTGAAGGCACTATTTGCGTAAAATAATAAGATAAAATGAAATACCTAAATTATAATGTAAACAAATCTAATATCTCTAAGTTTCTTACACCTACTACCAAAGGTACTAAATGGTACGAGCCAGCGCCTGAAAATAAACTTAATAAAAGAGTAGTAGGACGTTTTTTGTTACAATTTCATCAAGTAGCAGAAGAAATACATATTGAAAAAAAGGATACAAATTTAAAATTTTTAGATGTTGGAACAGGAAATGGTTTATTGCCTGAAATGATTTCAAAATTTTTTTCTTGTTCTGCAGCTGTGGGTGTAGACCCTTATGAGGACGGGGAACATATAACTTCCCATCCAAAAAATACGAGAACAAAAATTTTAAAAGAAATGAATAAATATTTAAAAAAAAATTATATTGATTTTTTAGATTATAAAAATCTACTAAAATTTGAAGGCTTTTCAAAAATACCATCTAAAATTTTTTCCTCAAAACCAAAAAAAAATGGAAATTTGAAAAAAAATTTATTCATCAACTCCCAGTAAATAAAAAATACAACTTTATATTTGCAAAATGCATTGACCATATTCCAAACTGGAACTTTTTATTTAAAGAAATTACAAAAAGATCTGAAAAAAATTGTACAATGCTAATTAAACACAACTCTTATTTTTCTTACAATGGTGCGCACAGATATGGATCTACTTTTATTCCATGGGGGCACGTTTTACTAAGCGAAAAAGAATATAAATCTTATGTTAAAAAATTTCACCCTAAAAGATCAAAAAAAATGATAGATTTTTATTACAATGGATTAGCATTTCCACGATATACAATTGATGATTTAAAGATAATACTCTTAAAAAATAAATGGAAAATTAGTGCTATAGATTTTTCAATTAATAGAAAAGCTGATGAAATGTTGAGATTAGCCGGTGGTGCAAACAAACTTTTAAAAAAAGCAAAAAAAAGATTTAAAAACATTAGTTTAGGAGAATTAATATCAAATAGAATTATACTAAAAGTAAATAAAATTTAGATGTGTGGAATTTTTTTATCCAGTACTAAAATATCTAAAAAACATGTAGGTATAATTATAAATAGACTTAACGAGCGTGGACCTGATGATATAAAAATAAAAAACTCTAAAAAAGGGTCTTATATATTCACGAGATTAGCTATAACAGGAAGAGATGCTTCTTTTATGCAGCCTTTAAATGAAACTTTAATTTCTAAAAAGAATTTTTTTTTATTTAATGGGGAAATATACAATTACAATGAATTAAATAAAATATTTAAAATTAAAAAAAAAAATTTCTCTGACACACTCATTTTACATAATTTAATTAAAAAATTTGATTTTATAGACTCAATTAAAAAAATTAATGGCATGTTCGCTATTTCTTATGTGACTGAAAATTTTAAAAATGTTCATTTAGCACGTGATATGTTTGGCCAAAAACCGTTATATTACAGAATTTATAAAAATAATTGGTACGTTAGTTCAGATCCATATTGTATAGCATTGTCAACCAAAATAGATTTAAATAAAAAGTATTTGAAAAACTTTATATTCTCAAATGAAGAGTTTGGTACTAAAGGTCTGCTATACCCTAATGGCACATTTTTTAAAGGTATTAACTCAGTTCCATCAAATCATTATATAAAACTTGGAAAAAGAAAAGTTTTAAAAATAAAACAAATTAATAAAAAAATAAAAATCTATCCTAAAATTAAATCAGATAATATTGAAATAACAGCAACTAAACTTAAATCAATAATTGAAAAAACTGTAAAAAATTATTGTGGAAATCATAAAGATGTAGCATTTACATATTCAGGTGGAATTGACTCTACAATTTTACTTCTTGCATCATTAAAATTAAAAAGAAAATTTTCTTACTACACTAAAATAGCTCATGGAATTGACAGTATTGCAAAAAAATCTATTAGAAATTTAAAACTATTAAATATTAAAAAATATTTTAGAGTAAAAATTAAGTTATCAAATTATTTTTCAGATTTAATTGATTTCATAAGTTATTCTGGATCACCCCCAAGATGGGGAACTGCACCATCTTTAACACCTTTGTATAAATTAATGAACAAGCATAAAAAAAAAATTTGCATTGGCGGAGATGGAGCTGATGAGCTTTTTTTTGGATACCCTAATAATGATAAAATAGTAAACACATTTAGATCAAGTAAAAAATTTTCAAATATTGATTATACAAAATTTGTAAAAAATTTTACTAATTCTGGATGGACAGATAAAGCTGAAGATCAGTTAGATTTTTATATAAAAAAATTCAAAAAATATGAAAAAGATTTTTTAAAAACCAAAAATAATTTTAATGCTTTATTGCTCTCTAGATACATAGATTTAAATTTTTTTTTTCCAAATGTTGTAACACCTCATTCTGATTTATGCTCAATGAAAAATTCGATTGAACTTAGATCCCCTTTTTTAGATGATGATATAGTTAATTTTTCATTTAATAATCTAAGTGAAAACTCTGTGATAAATACATCAAAATTTGAAAATAAATTAATTTTAAAAGAGGTTATTAAAAAACAATGTAAAGAATTAAAAATTAAAGAAAAATATTTCATTTCTAAAGAAAAACATGGAACACGTAATTTTGCTATCCAATCTGTAAAGAAAATAAAGACTAAAAACTTACCTATAGTAATAAGAAAAATTTTTAAAGATGAATTACGAGCTAAATATTCTGATAAAACAAAATATAAAATAGTTTCTTTAGCAATATTCTATATGATTTTCTTTGAAAAAAAAAATAAGAAACAAATTATGACTTCTTTAAAAATAGATTGAGTATGAAAAAAAAATGCATAAAAAAACATTAATTATAGCAGAGGTGGGATTAAGTCATGGCGGCTCATTCAGGGTTGCAAAAAAATTAGTTAATAAAATTGCTCAAACAGGGGCGGATATTATTAAATTTCAAACCCATATAGCAAGTGAGGAGTCAACTCTTAACGAAAAATTCAGAAAGGGTCATAAGTTCAATTTTAAATCAAGATATGATTATTGGAAACATCATGAATTTAGTGAAATACAATGGAAAACTTTATCAAATTATTGTAACAAAAAAAATATAGGGTTCATGAGTTCACCTTTTTCAGTTAAATCAGTGAAAATTTTAAAAAAAACTAATCAAAAATTTTGGAAAATTGGATCTGGGGAATTTTATTCTCAAGACTTAGTACAAGAAATAATAAAACTAAAAAAACCAATAATTATCAGTACAGGTCTTTCTAATTATGATGAGATTAGAAAAATGGTTAAATTATTTAAAAAGAATAAATGTATATTTTATGTTTTACAATGCACTACAAAATATCCAACCTCATTAAAAGAGATAGGTTTAAACGTAGCACATGAAATTAAAAAGAAATTTAAATGTGCTGTAGGTCTCTCAGATCACTCAGGATCATTATTTCCAGCACTTTTTGCAATTTCTGATGATGCATTTGAAGTGATAGAAGTTCATGTAACAATTGATAAGAAAAATAAAAATAATCCAGACAATACTTCCTCTATAACAATTAATGAATTAAAATTTTTATGCGAATATAATAAAAGTTTAGAAATAATGAAAAATAATAAGATTAATAAAAACTTATTTGCAAAAAAACTTTTAAAAACAAAGAAATTATTTACAAAAAGTATTGCCCCCTCTAAGAGTCTTCAAAAGGGTCATCAAATTAAATTGAGTGACATCTGTTTAAAAAAACCAGGTACTGGCATTCAATCAAAATATTTAAGTAATATTACAGATAAAATTTTAAAAAAAGATGTTAAATATAATAAATTATTTAAATGGAGTGATTTTGAAAAATAGAAGAAAAATCTGCGTTGTAATAAATAATAGAGCTAATTATGCAAGAATTAAAAGTTTTTTATTTCTTGCTTCAAAATCAAAAAAAATAAAACTTGATATTATACTTGGAGCTTCAAGTATTTTAGAAAGATTCGGTAATGTTTCAAAAGTAATAGAAAAGGATAGATTAAAGGTTTCGAGTAGATTGTTTTCAGTTGTGGAGGGTGACACCCCCTTATGTATGGCTAAAACAACAGGAAATTTAATTTCTGACCTATCAACAGAATTTGAAAAATTAAAACCTGACGCAGTAATCGTAATAGCAGATAGATATGAAAATTTAGCTGTAGCGATAGCTGCGAGCTATATGAATATTCCAATAATTCATTTACAGGGAGGTGAGGTTTCTGGGTCAATAGACGAAAACGTTAGACATGCAATTACTAAACTAGCTCATTATCATTTTACTTGTACTGAAAGAGCTTCTAAATACATATCTTTAATGGGTGAAGACAAGAAAAAAATCTTTAATGTTGGATGCCCTTCTATTGATGAAGTAAAGGATAATTTAATTTCTACTACAAAAGATTTAATCAAAAATATAAATAAAAATGGCTCTGGTGATACAATTGATTTTTCGGAAGATTATGCGGTGGTAGTTTATCATCCTGTAACTACAGAGTATGGAAAAACACTAAATAATTTTAAAATTTTTTTAGATAGTGTTATGGAGATTAATAAAAGATTACAAATAATTTGGTTTTGGCCAAACATTGATGCTGGTAATGATCTTATATCAAAAAGAATAAGGGTGAAGTATGGTGACAAAAAATTTAAGAGAATAAGACTAATCAAAAACTTAGAGAATAAATATTATATTCAACTTTTAAATAACGCAAAATGTATAATTGGAAATTCATCATCAGGAATCAGAGAGGCTTCATTCATCGGTCTTCCCTCAATAAATATTGGTAACAGACAAGCGAATAGAGAACGAGGACCTAATGTGGCTGATGTAGATCATAATAAAAAAAAAAATATTAAAAATTTTTGAAAAACAAATTAATAAAAAAAAATTGAAAAGATCCTATTTATATGGAAGGGGAGATTCTGGAAAAAATATTTTAGAAAAAATTTTGAAAATTAAAAAATTTGAAATAGTTAAAAAATTAAATTATTAGAACTCATTATAAATTACTCCAAACGAATAGCTGTATTTCCATACAACTAACCTGTTTTTAATTGATATTTCATGAATTATTTTATCATTTTATTTATTATTTGTATGTCGTCATAGTCGTCTATTTGAAAACTATGTTTTTTTTTCATTGAATAATGTCCGATATTTCCAAATAAACGTTTCTTGTATTTCTTAAATTTGTTTTTTTTAAAAATATAAAAAGAACCATTTTCTAAAAAATTTTCTCGAAGATTTTGCCTAACATCTCTTTTAATATTAAGGGCTAAACTCAAACCCCTAATGCTTTTTTTCCAAATATAAAAATCTTTAACATTCAAGCATGAAAACATGCTGTCATTTTTATTTTTAATGAGTAATTTAATTGCTAAATCAAAATCATACTTACCTCTCAACGGAGAAGTTACTTGTGGTGCTAAAATATAATTAAAATTTATCCCTTTTTTTTCTATTTCTTTAATTGCATGCAACCAAGCAGATTCTGATGTGGATTTATCATTAGAATATCGAGCGGGTCTTTTTAATGTAAATGCTCCAATTTTTTTAGAATAATCAAGAATTTTTTTTGAGTCGCTGCTTACCCAAACTTGATGAATGTATTTCGACGATTTTGCAAGCTTTATTGTCCAATAAATGAGGGGTTTACGATTGATTTTAAATAAATTCTTATTTTTAATACCTTTTGATTTTCCTCTGGCTAAAATAATACAAATGAAATTTTTTTTCATAAATTGGGTTTTAATTAAGATAAATAATAGGGTTCTTTTAAGAAATTCTCATTAAATTTAATTTTTTTTATATTAATTTTTTTTTTATTATACTCTTCGATAGCTTTAGTATTAAGATCAACTTTTTTTGTATATCTAATTAATAAAGATTTTTTTTGTTTTTTTGGCTTTATCTTAAAAATTGAACCATTATTTATCCTTCTTTTTGATATAATAATGGAGTAATCTTTCAAATTAGAGCTTTCAGACGAATATTCCAAAAATTTTTGGATATTGTTTATCATTTAGAACAATTAGCACATTTAATTCAATAAATCTCATATGCTAATTTTATCAATATTTTAAAGTAAAAATTTTTTTCAGTGCATAAATCAAGCCAATTGAGCTATTAGTACTGGTCAGCTGCACGCATTACTGCGCTTCCA
>MDSZ01157604.1_pt1 | contig 35720 bp, 29 predicted proteins | sample 811201 | NCBI WGS metagenome assembly MDSZ01 (sample SAMN05326647, study PRJNA326480) | marine metagenome | isolation source: seawater | place: Indian Ocean: North | collected 2010
AACCCTCCTGTCACTCCTCCTACGCCTACACCTACACCTACGCCTACGCCTACGCCTACGCCTACGCCTACGCCAACACCTACGCCTACGCCTACGCCTACGCCAACTACAGATACAACGGCAAGTACAGCAACTTCTGCTACTACAGCTACAACTGCTGATACAACAGCTACCACAGCTACCACTGGTACTACAGCTACCACTGGTACTACAGCTACCACCGGTACTACTTCAACAACAGCTACCACTGGTACTACAGCTACAACGGCTACAACAGGTGTAACAACAACGACAACAACTACCACTACAACTACAAGCGGAACGAATTAATCTTGTAGTTAGCTATTTGGTGATATTGCTGATCAGGTAGCTGAACAGTTAAGTTGTGACCTTTCCAAGTGTTATAATAGGCAAATGGAAATACCTTACACACAATCTGTTTTCAGAAATTATCGAATAATTGTCATAATAATTTCACTATCCTTTCAATGCGCAATTAGTGAAACTATTGATCACTATCAGTATAGTTCAAATAGATATAGCCAATCAGTATCAGGCGGTGTTGGGCTTCTTCAGATGCCTACAGCTAGAGTTGCTCCTGACGGAGAATTTGTTTTTGGGATTTCCTCAGAAAGCCCTTTCAATAGACTTTACTCTAAGGTTCAATTTTTTCCATGGATGGAAGCAGTACTAAGGTATACAGAAAGCACTGCTGAACCATACAATCCTGGATCCAAGCAGACATGGAAAGATAAAGGGATTGATATCAAATTCAGAATTCTTGAGGAGTCAGAACAATTTCCAGAAGTTTCTGTAGGGCTTAGAGATTTTGGTGGAACAGGAGCATATTCAAGTGAATATATAGTCGCAACAAAATCATTCCAAAACTTTGATTTGACTACAGGCATTGGCTGGGGAGCTCTTAGCGGAACTAAAGATTTCGATAATTTCTTTGGATGGTTTGATGAAAATAGAAAAACAAGAGGTGGAGGATCTGTTAGAGGAGGAAAAATAAGGACAGGACAGTTTTTTTCTGGCGAGCACGTATCTGTTTTCGGAGGATTAGAATACTTCACACCCTTGGATAATCTAACACTCAAGATTGAATATGACTCAACTAATTATTCAAGAGTAAATCGACGAGAAAAGAAATTCTTCCAAACGGGAGATATTTTTTCAATAGACTCTAGGTTTAATTATGCACTCAATTATAAAGTCAATGTCTCTGAAAGAGATACGGTAGATCTTTCATTAGGCTACATTCGAGGCAACACAATTTATGCAAATATGAGTGTAAGTTCAAATCTGAATTTTTCAGGCAAGACAAGATTTTTTATGGGGGCGGAAAAATTGGAAAGAACGAACTTAAAGCCCTACCAAGATCTTAATCAAGAATGGAAAAAGTACTTAACGGAGAGAATAATATGGCAACTGGGAAATGTAGGCTTTGTAACACATAGTCTTAGTTATGGCCCTAATGAAATTGTTGCTGAATTAAGTCAGGGAAGATTTCAAAAACCAATCCATTTTTTTGATTTAGCTTCAAGAATTATTGCAAATAATGCTCCGGTAAACATTCAAAAAATTACAATAGTTAACATAGATCAGGGTGTAGAGACCTTGAGAGCGTCTATAGATAGAGGAGAACTAGAAAAATCAGCTTTAGCCGGTGCTGTTGATGAAAGTGTTTTTATCTATGATGAAAAATCAAATAACCAAGAAGAATTATTTGATATTGCTACTAATGAATATCTCTATCCTAATTTCTATTGGGAGATTAAGCCACATATGCTTGGCACGCTTCAGCATCAAGAGAAGTTCTACTTTTGGCAACTTGAAGCGTTAATTCACACTGAATACTCAATAATGAAGGGCCTAGTTTTAAGCACAGATATTGGAATAGACATAGCTAATAATTATGATGAATATACATACCATGTTCCTGACGGAAAACTGCATCATGTCAGACAGGACAGAAGAAAATATTTGACAGAGGGAAAGTCTGGGCTTAGGAGAATGTCCATGGATTACCTATTTGATGTTAATTCTAATATTAAAGGAAGGATTTCTGCTGGAATACTAGAGTGGATGTATGGAGGCTTAGGTACAGAATTTATTTATTTCCCAAATTCAAGAAGATGGGCAGTAAGCACAGATCTGTATTGGGTAAAGCAAAGAGAATTTGATCAAAGGTTGTCATTCAGAGACTATTCAACTGTGACTGGTTTTGTCTCTTTTTATCGAGATATTCCATTTTATAACTTACGTTTAAAAATGAGTGCAGGGAAATTCTTAGGGAAAGATGTGGGAGCAAGAATTGATATATCAAGACGTTTCGAAACAGGAGCAAGAATAGGCGGTATGGTGGCATTAACAGATTGTGATTCTGCTTGCGTTGGTGAGGGAAGCTTTAACAAATGGATTTATTTTGAGTTGCCAATGGATCTTTTCTATACACAGTCAAATACTAGAGCAAAAACAGGTTATGCATGGAGTCCATTGACTAAAGATGCCGGACAAAAGATTGAAAATCTTGAGTTATATAGTTTGGTTATGAATGCATCAGATGAGGTTGACTACCTCAGGCAGAAGGATTGGTCAATTAAGAAGATTTTTTCAGGATTTTCTAGAAAACCATCCGGCGAGAGATATCCATAACTCTCAATAAGATAAATACACTCTCAATAAATATCTTATGAGTCAGCCAAAGAAAAATTCTATGACTACGAAATTATCAAGAGAAATAATAGAGTCTCTTAAATTATCGAAAGTTGGTTTTGAAAAGGAGAGCATGAGGGTTTATCAATCTTCAATTGCTCAAACAGACCACCCTTCCTCACTCGGCTCTTCCTTATGTAACTCATACATAACAACTGATTTTAGTGAATCACAACTAGAGATGATCACTCCGCCATTCTCAGAAAAACAGGAAGCAATAAGTTTTTTAAAAAATATTCATCATTTTATCTCTCATAATATTGGAGATGAAGTTATATGGCCATTTAGCATGCCCCCAACAATTAGGTCTGAAAGTGAAATAAGGATTGCGAATTTTGGCAGTTCAAACAAAGGCAAGTTCAGGCATATTTATAGAAAAGGCTTATCATTAAGATATGGAAGATTAATGCAAGCTATTTCAGGAGTTCATTTCAACTTTTCATTTGATAATGAAATCTGGTTGAATGACTGTTTTAGAAAAAATTTCTCTAATATTGTTGAAGCAAGGTCAGAGAATTATTTTGCAATGCTTAGAAATATTCAAAGGATGAATTGGCTTCTAATATATAGCTTTGGTGCTTCCCCTATAATCTCTAAGAACTTCATAAAGAGAAAAGAGAATAATAAGTTAGATCTTGAGAGATTGGATGAAGACCATTATTTTCTTCCTTATTCAACCTCACTGAGAATGAGTGATTTTGGCTATAAAAATGATAAGAGACTAAATTTTGACGTTTCTTTTGATTCACTAAATGAATACATCTCAGGATTAATATATGCCAATGAGAATGTTTGTCATGAATTTTCTAATTTTGAGAAAACTGATCCAGAAAGCCAGTTAAATTCAAACTTTCTTCAGATCGAGGACGAGTACTATGCTGTTGCAAGGCCTAAGAGCCAGAACACTAGTTTTACAAAAACAACATCAAAGCTGAAAAAGAGTGGGGTTGACTTCATAGAGCTAAGATCCTTAGATCTTAATCCTTTTGACCCATTGGGAATCGATAATGATACAGCCCTCTTTTTGGAGATATTTTTGATTCTTTGTCTTCTAATGGATAGCAAACCAACAGGAAAAACAGAAGTTAGAGAGAATAATTATAATGATAATATGGTAGCTAAATATGGCAGAAAACCTGGCCTTGAGCTGTATAGAGACTCAAATAAAGTTCTAATGAAAGACTGGTCGAATGAGATTCTTGATGAGATGGAAATGATTGCTAATATTTTGGATGAAAAAAATAATATTTACACTAATGCGTTGCAAAATGTTAGGGCTCGGATAAGTAATCCTCGATTAACTTTTTCGCACAAGATTCTAGATATCGTTAGGGAAGAGAATATTTCTATAGTGGATTTAGGCTGTCAAATAGCCAAAAAAAATAAGGATTACTTTACTAATATATCTAATGATAAGAATCCTTTATGGAATGAGTTTTCTAACGAGGCTAAACGATCGCATTCTCAGCAGCAGAAGCTAGAAAAATCTGACAAATCATTTCAAGAATTTTCTAAAATTTATTATAAAAGCTAGTAGCATAGGCCGAGTTATACAGATAGAATAATATTTCAAACTATTAGACAAAAAACACATTTGTGAATAATCATAGTAAATTAGCAATAGGGCTCGTAATCTTTTGCGTTCCTCTAGTCGTTCTGTCCCAATCATTCAATCAATCACAGGAAGCTAACATTCTCAGAGAACTAACATCGGGAAGATCGATGGACAATTTTGCAAGAGAAGATTCTATGCAAAGTCAAAATGAGCAAATAATTAATGAATCGCAAGATTCTCAAATTGATGATGAAGAAAGTAAGGAAGATTTTGGGTTCATTCAGAATGAAGATTATAACTTAATGCCAAAAGTTAAGATTGTTAATGAGCCTCTAAGTTATTTTGGGTATGAATACTTTGACTTACCTCAAAACTCTTTATCAAACAATTCCAATATACCTGTTCCTCCAGACTATTTAGTTGCGCCTGGTGATGAGGTGAGAATGATGCTTTATGGAACAGTGAACCGAAAGTATAGCCTCATAGTATCGAGAGATGGAGAAATTTTTATTCCAGAGATCGGCCCTGTTTTCTTAGCTGGACTTACATTTTCAGACCTAAAGGAAACAATATCAAGTATCGTAAAACAGCAACTTTTAGGAACAGAAGTCATAACTACTCTAGGTTCCTTGAGATCAATAAATGTTTTCATCTTAGGAGAGGTCAATAACCCAGGAATGTACAATGTTGGAGCTCTGACATCACTGACAAATGCAATATTCTCTAGTGGGGGAGTCAAGAGAAGTGGATCATTAAGAAATATTCAGCTAAAGAGAAATGGATCAGTTATATCAACTTTAGATTTATATGATTTGTTACTGAGCGGAGATAATGTAGCAAATAATCGATTGATGGAGGGAGATGTTTTATTTATTCCTCCAGCAAGGATGCAAGTAGGCATTCTTGGAGAGATAAATAGACCAGGCATTTATGAGCTAAAAAAAGGTGAATCAGTAGAAATGCTAATTGAGTATGCTGGGACTATGAAGCCTACTGCTGATTCCAGGTCTATAGAGATCCAGAGAATAGATCTAGTTAATGGAGGTTTTGAGTTAATTAAGGTTGATATCGAAGAATCCTCTGTAAGCACTAATATTCAAAATGGCGATAAAATCATAATACAACCCATTATTAATAAGCTAAATAATGCCATCAGACTTTCAGGACATTTTCCACAGCCAGGATATTATCCATGGGAAAATGGCATGAGACTCTCAAAAATTCTAACCTCTAAAGAGAAGTTACTGCCTTTCACAGATATGCAGTATGCGATCATCAAAAGGGAATTAGATTCAGGGCAAAAGTATCAAGTATTTCAATTTAATATTAGTGGAGTTTTTGATAAAGATGAAAACCATGATCTCTCACTCTCCGAAGGAGATGAGGTTATATTTTTTCCATCTTTCCTCAGCTCGGACATGGTCAAGAATGTTGATGATATTGAAGATGAAGAAGAAGATAGTACTGAAGATGAAAATAGCGATCTTGAATCAGATTCCGATCTTTCAGATAATTCTGCCAGGCTAAATATGATTAATTCCAGCAGAGCCAGAAATGATGTCAGAGACCCAAGACTGGTAGCTTTAGAATCACCACAAATCGAAGATGAAGAAGCCGAATATATATTTGAATTTGGAGACTATTGCCTTTTGGACAATGAGCAGTTAGAGCCAGTTATTGAGATAGGATTAGGAAGCTACGATGCTTCAAATCTACTAACCAGGTTATGCAGGTTCCAGCTTATTGATCCTGTTGTAGGAATAATTGAATCTCAGTCTTCACCTTTAGAGCAAAAAAAGGTTGTTGATATATATGGAAGTATCTTTTTCCCCGGAAGGTATCCTCTCTCAGAAGGCGCGACAGCAAATGATCTAATTTTCGCTTCTGGAGGCCTTAGAAATTTTTCAATAACTAATGATATAGAACTACTTAGATTAAGCCCATCTAGAAATGATACTAATCAAAATAAAATTTCAATAAACCAAAATCAATCTAAGAAATTTAAGTTACAACCACTCGATCAAATAACTATAAAGGAGATACCCTACGTAGTAAAAACAGTCGAAATTTCTGGTGAAGTTCGTTTTCCAGGAATTTATCCTGTTACTGATGATTCGACATTTAGTGAACTGATTACAAGGGCAGGAGGATTGAAGGAAAGTGCAAATGTCGATGCAGTTATTCTCCTAAGGGAGTCAATAGCAGAAGTTGAAACAAAAAGAATAGAGGAGTCTACTAGGGTTTTGAAAAGAAATCTTCTACTCAAGTCAAATCCAGAACAAAATCAAGGGTCAAATACAGAATATTTGCTAAATTTAGAGATGATACTTGAAAGGTCTGCAGAAGAGATTGAATTTGCTGGGAGATTGGTCTCAGACTTTAGAAAGATTGTCGAGGACCCTAGTTTTGATGTTGGGCTTGAAAATAAAGATAGAATAATTGTTCCAAAGAAAAGCCAGACAGTTCAAGTGATCGGTGAGGTCTACTCGCCTAATAGTTTTTTATTTGATAGCACAAAAGATATGACCGAATATATAGAATTAAGTGGTGGCTATACTACATTTGCAGATTCTGAAAACGCATATATTATTAGACAAAATGGAGAGACTGTACCTTTATCTGGATCATCATCATTTTTTAGGTCAGCTGCGTCTGGTATTCAGGCAGGAGATACAATAATAGTTCCTGTATTAGTTAGAAGCGGTGAAACATTGAGAGCTATTAATGAAGGAACATCAATCGCTTATCAGCTTGCTTTAACTGCAGCTGCAATTAACAGCTTTTAATTCAGGTATAGTTAGCTAGATATCAATGAATCATTCAGATCATAAAAGTACTGATAATCAAGAGCTTCACTTTTTTGACCTAGTAACTATCCTTATTGATTCAAGAAAGTTAACACTAAAAATCTTTTCATTTATTTTTGTTGGGTTTTTTCTTTATGCAATTGTTGCACCGATTACTTATAAGTCAGAAACCCTTTTGATACCTGCAGAATCAGACAACCAATTTAACATGCCATCTAATCCACTGGCTGGGCTAGTCAGTATCCCAGGTTTTGGAGACGTTGGAGGTCAGGGGAGTGTTCAAACATCAATAGCAATTCTTAAATCCAAAAGCTTCATTTCAAAATTTATTAATGATTTAAATATACTTCCAATAATCTACCATGATAATTTTGACAAAGATAAAAATGAATGGAAAACAAATCCACCATCACTTACCGAGGCATCTGAAAGATTTACATCAGATATCATGTCTATCAATGAGGATAAAGTAACCGGCATCATTGCGCTTAGTGTCATTTGGAAAGATCCTGAAACCTCAACATTTTGGGCAAATGAACTTGTAAAAAGAGTAAATGATCATATAAGAATTCAAGATATAGAAGAGACTTCAAACAATATTGAATATCTCGAGAATGAATTAAAGAAAACATCACTAGTAAGTATTCAAAATGTAATATCCTCTCTTATTGAAACCGAGGTGAAGACAATCATGACAGCCAATGTAAGGGAGCAATATGCATTCAAAATAATCGATCCCGCAGTTAAGCCTGAAAGTAGACATGAACCAAAAAGATCAGAAATTGTTATAACAGGCTTTATCGTTGCTTTAGTATTATCAATTATCGTTAGTCTTCTATTATTCTTCGCAAAAAGTTATCTAAGACACGTAAAGTAGATCCAAAAAGGAGCATAGTGCCATGAATATAATTAATTCTCTCAAAGAGAGTATTAAAAATAAGGAAGCTAGAATTGGGATTTATGGTCTTGGTTATGTTGGCTTGCCGCTTGCTTTGAGATTTTCTGAAGTTGGTTTTAAAGTAACAGGTTTTGACATAGATAAAAGCAAGGTCGAATCAATTAATAAAGGTATTAGTTTTATTGATCATATTTCTTCAGAAAGAATTGAGGCTGCCCTTAAATCTGGCTTCACATCAACATCTAAATTTAGTGAAACTGCAGAATGTGAAGCATTGATAATTTGTGTTCCAACTCCTCTTAATAAGTATCGAGAGCCAGACATTTCATACATACTAAATACACTTGATCTAATATCACCTCACCTTAAGAAAGGGCAGATCTTATCTCTAGAAAGCACAACTTATCCTGGCATGACAGAAGAGGAAATAGCTACTAGATTGGAATCACAAGGTTTTAGTCTTGGCGAGGATATATTTCTTGTATATTCACCTGAGCGTGAAGACCCTGGCAATATTGATTTTGATACAAATACCATACCCAAAATTATTGGTGGAATTACGCCAAAATGTCTAGAAATAGGAACACTAGTATATGACTATGCCATTGATTCACTAGTCCAAGTATCAAGCACAAAGGCAGCTGAGATGACTAAATTATTGGAAAATATTCATAGGGCTGTAAATATTGGCTTAGTTAATGAAATGAAATTAGTCTGTGACAGAATGGATGTTGATGTTTTTGAAGTCATTGATGCCGCAGCAACAAAGCCATTTGGCTTTACCCCGTATTATCCTGGCCCTGGTTTAGGCGGTCATTGTATTCCAATAGATCCATTCTATCTGACATGGAAAGCTAGGGAGTATGGTTTACATACTAGGTTCATAGAATTATCTGGAGAAATTAATAAACAAATGCCCCATTTTGTTGTCGACAAACTTAATGCTGGGATGAATAGGAATGGCAAATGTCTCTCTAACTCAAAGATTTTAGTATTAGGCATAGCTTATAAGAAGAATATTGATGACATGAGAGAGTCACCGTCGATTGAGATTATGGAGATACTGAGAGATAGCGGTGCAGAAGTTCACTATTCTGACCCCTATGTAAAAGTTTTTCCTAAAATGAGAGAGCATCAATTCGAACTATCTTCGGTTGAGTTAACTGAAGAATCTATAAAATCTTATGATGCAGTCATACTTGCTACTGACCATGATGATTTTGATTACTCATTATTGATCTCTAATTCTAAACTTTTGGTTGATTGCAGAGGCAGATATAGAGAAAAGATAAAAAACTTAGTAAATGCCTAGATTTTCTAATGAATAAAAAAGACAAAGTTAAATTTGCACTTCTTGGTTGCAGCAGGATAGCTCAGCAACATGTTAAAGCAATTGCAGAAAATGATAAGGATTGTAAATTGATTGATATATGCGATATCAATAAAAAAGCACTTAAGAAATTTCAGGAAAATGATTCATCACTTCATTCTTTTGATAAGTATGACCAAATGTTGAAAGATAGCAATGCAGACTGCATAATTGTTACAACCCCAAATGGCCTTCATCCTGAGCATTCTATTAGGGCCCTTGAATCAGGTTTTCATGTCGTTACTGAAAAACCCATGGCTATTAAATGGGAAGATGGAAAATCTATGGTCAAAGCGGCTAAACAAAACGATAAGAAGCTTTTCGTTGTTAAGCAGCTCAGATATCTTGAAACTCTCTCAAAGCTAAAAAAGGCAATTAAATCAGGTAGATTTGGAAAGATTTATTACTGTAATGCGAATGTCTTCTGGAACAGAAATCAGGAATATTATGATCAGGCTAAATGGAGAGGTACTTCAGAATTTGATGGTGGAGCATTCATGAATCAGGCTAGCCATTTTTTTGATTTACTAGTATGGCTAATTGGCCCGGTTAAAACTCTGTTTTCATTTACTGACACTCTTGCTCGTGATATCGAAATGGAGGATACTGGCGCTGTTGCTTTGAACTGGCAGTCAGGCACTATTGGAACTGTAAATGTTACAATGCTTTCATATCCAAAGAATTTTGAAAGTTCAATAACCATTTTAGGTGAGAAAGGGACTGTAAAATTGAGTGGCAACAAGCTAAATATTATTGAATCATGGAATTTTAGTTCTCCACAGGATTACGATTTTGAGGAAGGAACTGAGGTGGAGCAAGAAGTGAGCCATTCACCTTTTTATAGATCAGTAATTGAACAAATTAATGGTAATAAATCTAATACTATCAGTGGAAATGAAGGCTTAAAGTCATTAGAGCTTTTGGTTGCTGCTTATAAATCTTCAAGTAAAAATGAAATGGTTAAACTTCCATTAGATTAGAGTGAAAAATATGGAATACCAAATTCATGAAACAGCAATAGTAGATGAAGGTGCCCAGATTGGTTCTGGGACTAGAATATGGCAATGGGTGCATGTATGTGGCCAAGCTATAATCGGAAAAAATTGTTCACTTGGTCAGAATGTTTTTGTTGGTAACAAAGTAAAAATTGGTAACAATGTCAAGATACAGAATAATGTATCTGTCTATGATAATGTCGTGCTTCAAGACAATGTGTTTTGTGGACCAAGCATGGTCTTCACGAATGTTTATAATCCAAGATCATTCATAGAACGAAAAGATGAGTATAAAGATACACTTGTAAAGAATGGTGCCACCCTCGGTGCAAACTGCACAATTGTCTGTGGAGTCACTATTGGTTCATTTTCATTCATTGGAGCTGGCGCTCTAGTTAATAAAGACGTTCCAGATTACGCTCTTATTGTTGGAGTACCTGGCAAACAAATTGGTTGGATGAGTGAGTTTGGAGAGAGGCTTGATTTACCACTATCTGGAGATGATGAAGCTATATGCAAAAATACTAATGACAAATATATTTTAAAGGGTAAGGTACTAAAAAAATATGAATAAACCACTAAATAAGATCGATTTTGCGGGCTTAAATATCCAGTATCAGGAATACAAAAGCGAGATTGATAGTGCAATTTCAAAGGTTCTAACCAACTCAAACTATATAATGGGTAGTGAGGTGAGTGAGTTAGAGCATGATCTTCAAAAATTCACTGCAGCGAAAAATGCTATTGCTTGCTCAAGTGGAACAGATGCCCTCTTGTTGGCATTGATGGCCCTAGATATAGGACCAGGTGACTCTGTTATTACGACACCATTCACTTTTGTAGCTTCAGCAGAAGTTATAGCACTTCTTGGAGCTGAGGTTATTTTTGTTGATGTGAACGAAAAAGATTTCAATATTGATGTTCATAGAATTGAAGACTCAATAAAGGAAAACACAAAGGCTATCATCCCAGTAAGTTTGTATGGACAACCACCAGACATTGATGAGTTGGTGAAAATATCAAAAGATAATAATCTAAGTCTTATAATCGATGGCGCTCAAAGTTTTGGATCAAGATACAAGGGAGAAACAGATAGTGCATTGGGCGACATTTCTACCACAAGCTTCTTCCCTGCTAAGCCATTGGGTTGTTATGGGGATGGTGGAGCTGTGTTTACAAATGATGATTCAATAAGTGAAAAGATGAGAATGTTAAGGGTGCATGGTTCTGAGAAGAGATATAAGCATAAATATGTTGGGTTAGGTGCAAGACTAGATACAATTCAGGCTGCAGTTCTCAATGTTAAACTCTCTTACTACTCAAATGAGCTAAATTTAAGGCAGTCAGTAGCAGAGAAATACAATCAATTATTATCAGAAATTAAAGGATTGAAAGTACCAAAAATTGATAAGGAAAAAACTTCCGCATGGGCTCAATATACAATATGTGCTGATGACAGGGATAAGATTACTGCCAGGCTATCGGAAGAAGAAATACCTTTTGCAATTCACTATCCAACTCCATTGCACCTCCAAGAATGTTTTTCATATCTTGGCTATAGTGAAGGGTCATTTGAAGTTTCAGAATTCCTGTCTGAGAGAGTTTTAAGTCTTCCCATGAATCCTTTCCTCAAGGCTGAAGAAATTGAATATATTGGAAGCGTGTTGTCAGATATTTAGGATTGTTGAATAATCAATGAAAATTGCAACTGTAGTTGGAGCAAGACCTCAATTTATTAAGTCTGCAACTATATCACGGGCAATAAGTTCACATAATCAATCTAGCAACTTTCCGATTGAGGAAGTCATAATCCATACTGGACAACACTTTGACAAGAATATGTCGGACATCTTCTTTAAAGAGCTAGATATTGTGGAACCAGAATACAATCTTAATATAAAGGGATTAGGCCATGGTGCTATGACAGGCAGAATGATGGAGGAGATAGAAAAGGCTTTATTTAAGATTATGCCAGATATTTTATTAATATATGGCGACACAAATTCAACTCTAGCAGGCGCATTGGCAGCTTCAAAAATGCAAATTCCAATAATAGCCCATGTCGAATCAGGATTAAGGTCATTCAATCGAAATATGCCTGAAGAAGTAAATAGAGTCGTAAGCGATCATTTATCTACCCACCTATATTGCCCAACTGAAACTGCAGTGAAGAATTTATCAAATGAGGGCATCACTAAAGGGGTTATAAACTCTGGTGATGTTATGTATGACGCATGCTTATACTTCAAGGAAAATATTTCAACTGGCTTTGACTTTAAAGAGAAGGGCTTGAAAAAAAAGGAGTATGCACTTTGCACAATTCATAGACAAGAGAATACTGATAATCCAGACAATCTAGATTCAATATTCTCTGCGTTGCAAACAATTTCAAAAGATCTCGAAGTGGCCTTAGTTATGCATCCTAGAACTTTAAAGCAAATCAAAGAATATAGCAGGCTGAATCTTCTAAAAGGCTTAAAAGTTTTAGATCCAGTTTCATACTTTGAGTTTCAGTCCCTTGAAATGAATTCAAAATATATTCTTACAGATTCCGGAGGTATTCAAAAAGAAGCCTATTTTCATTCAATTCCTTGTCTAACACTTCGTGATGAGACGGAATGGATTGAAACTATAGATTCTGGTTGGAATCAGATAGTTAGTTCTAACACAGATGACATTTTATTAGCTTTCGATCAAATTGACTCAAGAAGAAGAACAAGAATAGATTCATATGGCAATGGTTATGCAGCAGAAATAATACTGGGTGATCTTATAAAAAAAGCATAATTATTATGAATGATATAGAATCTTCCAAAAATTCATACTGGAGTAATGTTGGTTTAGTCTTATCTGGAACTCTAGTTGCTCAAGCTATACCAGTACTAGGCTCACTAGTTATAGCAAGACTCTTTTTACCAGAAAGTTTTGGTGAATTTGCAGTTTGGCTGAGTTTGGTAATGCTTTTTTCATTGATAATTACGGGTCGATATGAAATGTCTCTTGCTATTGTTGAAGGTTCAGAATCAAAAAAAATTGGGGTTATTTCAATAATCATTCTAGCTTTTGCCCTAAGCATACCTCTATTTTTGATAACTCTCTTATTTTGGAGCTTGTTCTTTTCTGAAGATATAAAATTGATTTTCTTGCTTCTGATATTACCTGCATCAATTGCTCAAGCCATGATAAACATATGGGATTTCTGGGCAGGAGCTGAAGGCAATTTTAAGAAGTTAAATGCTATCAGAATCTTTCAATCATCATCAATCCTCTCCTGCCAGATTTTACTTGGGATGATAAATGCCTCCTCAATGAATCTTATATTAGGACAGCTTTTTGGAGTTGTATTGACCGTGGTTTTTTGTGTATTCAATATGCGGATATCAATTCAAGATTTCAAAATTAACTACTCTAATAATGAAATTAGAAAATTTTATAAAAAGTATAAAAGATTTTTAATCTACACACTTCCAGCCAGTACTATGAACACACTCGGCGTAAACATACCAGTAATATTAATTGCTATCAGGTTTGGAAGCGAGATAGCAGGTTTCTTTGCTTTGACAATTAGAGTTCTGGGCGCTCCAATTTCAGTTATTGGAAGATCTATTTTAGATGTCTTTAGAAAACAGGCAGCATCAGCTTATAGAAAAAAAGGGAATTGCAAGAGTGAATATCTGCAGACCTTTTGGGCATTGAGTATATTTTCAGTTGTGATATCAATTGTCGGTTTGTTATTCATAAACGATATCTTTATTTTGGCATTCGGAGATGTGTGGGCAACTTCAGGATTAATTGCTGTTTGGTTAATACCTATGTTTGCACTTCGTTTTATAGCCAGCCCATTAAGCTACATTTTTTTTCTTACTCAAAAACAAAACATTGACCTTATTTGGCAAAGTACATTATTTATATCCACAATTATAGCTTTTACCCTTTTTGAGACTTATAGAGATTCAATTGTCAGCTATTCTTATTTCTATAGTTTCTTATATATTATCTACCTATTTCTTTCTTACAAATTGAGCCTAGGCAATAAAATAAGCTCTCAAAATCTAGATCATGATATATAATTACGTAATTATTTTGCATATGAACTTAAAGTTTAAATAAGGTATCAGCATGGCTAACGATGTACAAGAATTGTTAAAGAGTATTAATGATATAAATCAAATTACCAATGAAAAATGGCTTAATAATTTAGCTGATAGGAAGCTAAAGGAGCTAGAGTTCCATAATTTAAATAGAGACCCTGAGAGATTAGATCAAGAAGAAAGTTCTGATACTTATGAAAAATTTTACGGCAACAAAAAATACTATACCACTACAGAGAGATCATTCACATATGTTGATAACTGGATTAAACAGAGTGTTAAGGATAAAGTTTTTCTAGACTTCGCTTGTGGAAATGGTGCTCGTGCTATTCAGGCAGCTGAGTGCGGTGCAAAGCTTTCAATCGGCCTAGATATTTCAGATATTTCTGTTAAAAATGCAGAAAATACAGCTCAAGAAAAAGGGATAGACAACATTGTTTTTCTTCAATCTGACTGTGAAGATACTAAATTACCTGATAGCTCAGTAGATATAGTTATATGTTCAGGAATGCTTCATCATTTAGATCTGTCCCATGTTTTTCCTGAGCTAAGGAGAATTTTAAGCCCAGGTGGAAAAATATTGGCCGTTGAAGCATTGGACTATAATCCTTTCATTAAGTTATATAGATTACTTACTCCAGATATGAGGACAGAATGGGAAAAAGCCCATATCTTGGATTTATCAGATGTAAAATTTGCCAGAAGGTTTTTCGATGTTAAAGAGGTTAAGCATTGGCACATTACTAGTTATGCAGGAGCACATTTTCCTAGGATGTTACCAATATTAAATTTTATTGATAAAATTTTAGAGAAAATTCCTCTCTTGAAGTTGATGTCATGGATATTCACATTTGAAATGCACTCGGACAAGAAGATCTGACACATTTTTTCTTTGTGGCTTCTATCAATAGGGGATCTTGATCAGTTTCATAACCATGAAAATCTGCCACATTTCTACAGTTCATCCGGAACATGATTCAAGAATAAGAAAACAATGCAAGACATTGATTGAGAGCGGACATGAAGTAGCTCTCATTATTCAATCAGATGAATGTAAGCAGGAAGATGGTCTAAGTATATATCCATTAAAATCCTATAAAAATAGATTACTTAGAATGACTTTAGGCGTATATTCTGCACTGAAGCTCTCATTAAAAATCAATGGTGACTGTTACCATTTTCATGATCCAGAATTAATACCTATAGGGCTTTTATTAAAAATCAATCGAAAAAAAGTAGTGTATGATATTCACGAAGATGTTCCTAAGCAAATAATAGATAAAAATTGGATACTTCCTTTATTTAGGGTTTTAGTTTCAGCCACATTTAAAATTTTTGAAGACTTTGCAGTAAGATTTTTTGATGGAACTATTTCTGCAACGCCAAGTATTTGCTCAAGATTTAAAAAAATAAATTCTAATTCAATTTCTATACATAATTTTCCTGATCTCTCCAAAGATAATTTGGACTTTAAAAGACCTTCAGAAAGTGATCAGTTGAGATTGCTCTATGTTGGTGCAATAACTAGAGAAAGGGGAATCTTAACTATTCTTGATTCGATTGTTGATATAGATTGCATACTTGAGCTAGGCGGTAATTTTGAGGATGATAGACTCTATTCAGAATGTCTCCATCATAACTCATGGGAGAAGGTTAATTATCATGGTTATATTGATAGAGAAAAATATTTTGAGATTTTAAAAGTATCTGACATTGGCTTGGTTATTTTTCATCCTATTAGTAACCATATTGAGGCTATGCCAAATAAAATTTTTGACTATATGTCTGTTGGGCTCCCAGTTTTGTGCTCAAATTTTAATTTGTGGGTAGAGATAGTAGAGAAAAATGAGACGGGGTATTGCGTAGATCCACAAAGCATATTATCAATCAGAAATGGGATACAATTTCTAGCATCTAAACCAGATTTAATGGAAGCATATTCCAAAAATGCAATAAAGATTAGTAAGTCAAAATACAATTGGGAAATTGAGGCAGTAAAACTGATAGAATTTTATCGTTGTTTTTAAGATGGATCAAACTAGATATATTCAATCGTTTAATAACTCAATAGGGCTTATTTCTTTAATTGTAGTTTTCTATCTCCTTTTGGTGAATGCATTTGTCTTCAATTTTTCTGTATGGGGATATTATGGGCTTGTCCTCGACTTTAATTATTTCAAGCTTTTTGAGAGTTTATTTTTAATTCTTTTTCTCTCCCTCTTCATTAGAGCAGAAAACGATAGACCATATAATTATGCTCTTTTTTCGATCCTTGTACTTATTTTTATTCCAATCTCGGCCTATTACTCAACAGCAAACCAGAGTAGGATTTTTTATTATTCCATTGTGCTAGGAACAACATCTTTATTTTTAGTGCCATTAATCCTTCCTAGATTGCAGTTAAAATATTTAAAGCACTCTAAGTTGAGTTTTTACCTAATCTCTCTCATTTTATTAGGCTTATCTCTATTCGTTACAGTGAGTAGTAGTGGCTCAATTAGTTTTGATGCTTTTGATTTAACACAAAACTATTCAATAAGATCCAGTAACTCTGTCAGCCCTTTAGTAGAAAGACTCAGAAATCTTAGCTTTTATGTTGTGTTGCCAACTTTGATATCTCACTCAATTTTGAGCAAAAGAAATTTATGGTTTCTTTTGTGGCTTTCAATAAGTGTTTTATTTTTTTTAATAAGTGCCTCTAAATTTGCTTTTGCATTTTCAATTCTGTCAGCAGTTTTGGCACTAATTTTTAGAGTTTCAAAAAAACCAACCTTCATAGTGCTTCAGGGTCTCCTAGGAATATGTATCTTTGCAGTCTTCGTTAGAGAATTTGAAGTATTAAGGGTTATATCTAATTTAGTAATATTCCGACCTCTTGAGATCCCAGCATGGCTTAATTTTGTTTATTATGATTATTTTTCGAATAATGGGTTGATCTATTTATCTGAAACATTTCCATCAATCATCGAGCCTCAATACGATACCTCTGCCCCAAGACTTATCGGTAATTATTTATTTCCAGATGATGGAACTAGCTGGGCCAATGTTGGTTTATGGGGAGATGCTTATATCAATATCGGACTTTTAGGACCCCTTTTGTATGGAACAGTTGCTGGAATAATATTTTGGTTTTACGACTCTCTAGTGCCAGAGAAACATTTAGGAACATTTAGCATTTTAATAATTTTGATGACATTTTATCTCGCTAATGGCTCATTACTAACAATCCTATCTTCAAGAGGATTAATTTTTGCTATTTTTATGGCGTGGATATATGGTGGTTACAAAATCCATTACTCTGACTAAAAAAGGCACTAGTATGTTCAAAAATAATGAATATAAATTCGTTGTTGTAATTTTCTTCATGGCAATTGCAGCAAGGCTATTATGGTACTTATTTTTTTCAGCTTATGTCCCCAACTCACTTGGTGGTACAAACTGGGAATCTTTTCCTTCAGAACAAGATCTGGGAGTTTCAGGCTTAGTTTCACCTGATTTTAATCAGGTTTATGATCCAGCGGCCCTAATGATACTTGAGGGAAAAGGATTTGCTGATAGAGATGGAAATTTAACCGCCTATGTTGGGCCTGGTTATTCATTCTTTTTGGCTATGGTTTACTCCATTAATGGTCCAGATTTAAACTTAGTTAGACTGATACAAATATTCCTAGATAGTCTAATAGCAGTAATGATCTTTTTTTTAGCAAAAAAAATATATTCGACCAGAATAGGGGTGCTCTCTGGATTATTATACTCTCTATATCCTCTTGCTATATATCAATCAGTGCTTTTGTTAACTGATGGACTATTTACCTTTCTCCTAGCAGTATATATGTCTCTTTCTGTTCATTTTTTATTGAAATTAGAGAGGAAGCATCTTGTTAAAACTTCTTTCTTTATTAGTGGAGTTGTTCTCGGACTAGCTTCTTTAGTCAGACCAAATGGCATGGTGATGATTGCATCAATAGTTTTATTTGTATTATTTACCTCAGCTGAAAATAGAAGACAGTTATCTATAGCAATATTTTATACAGGCATCGGATTCGCTTTGTCCTTATCTCCTTGGATAGTAAGAAATTACTATGTTTTTGATCAATTCATACCAGTAAGTAGTATTGTTTTTCATACTTTCGAGGAGAGTGAGGGAGAGATCCAAAAAAATCTTACAGAATATTTTGTGAAAAGAATTAGTAGATTATTTCAGAATACATCTGAAGTAGCTGGCTCATTTTTTACAAGACCATTTACTGTTTGGTTTTCAACTAGTTCCGGTAGGTTAGATATTTTAGTAGCCATTATTCAATTACCGATATTGATAATTGCAATTTTTGGATCATTTGTTAGAGCCCAGAATAATAATCTTAAAATTTTTATGATATTAAATATAATAATTTTTGTTGTGGCTCTTCTTTTGGTAAGTAAAAATGCATTAGCAAGATATATCGTACCTATAATGCCTTTCGTGCTAATCTTATTGGCCACAAAGTTAGAATATTTTTTATTTAAATTGCGATTACTAAAGGGTGAGCATGAATAATGTTTAATATTTCGGATAAATATAAGAAAGCCATTGTTACCGGAGGAGCTGGTTTTGTTGGAAGCCATCTTGTTGAAAGTCTCTTAAATGATGGTTTAGAGGTAATAAGTATTGATGATTTTAGTGGTGGAAAATTATCTAACCTAGAAGATTTTAGAGACAATCCTAAATTATCGATTATCAATTGCGACATAACAAATCTTAAGGAATTATCATCTTATTTTGAAGGAGTGGATATAGTCTTTCATCAGGCTGTATCGAAGATGACGTTGTGTCTCAAAGATCCAAGAAGAGATTTAGAGGTAAATGCTGAAGGAACTTTCAACTTACTTGAGCTTTCTAGGGACAATAATGTAAAGAAATTTGTCCATGCATCAACAGGCTCTGTTTACGGCAAAGCACAGTATTTTCCAACAGATGAGAAACATCCCTTAGATCCCGCTTCTTATTATGGAGTGAGTAAACTAGCTGGAGAAAAATATGTTAGGCTTTTCTCAGATTTATATAATCTTGATACAACTATACTTCGTTACTACCATGTTTTTGGACCGAGACAAGAAAATAGTGATGTTGGAGGAGTTGCTTCAATATTTGCCAGACGTGCTCTTGAAGGCAAGCCTTTAATAATTTATGGAGATGGTTCTCAAATCAGATCATTTACATATGTTCAAGATGTTGTGAACATCAACAAACTAGTCGCAATGAAACAAGGAACTACTGGAGAATCTTATAATTGTGCATCTGGTATCAAAGTCTCTATACAGGATTTAGCTGAATCTGTACTGAAGATCTTGGATAAATCTAATATAGATATAGAATATGCTGATTGGAAAATAGGAGATATTAAGTATTTTGATGTATCTAATCAGAAGCTAAAAGATCTTGGAATGGAATGGAATACGTCCTTTGAAGATGGGCTACATCAAACCCTTGACTGGTCGAAAAATTGGTTCGCATCGCAGAAATAAATTATGATTGAAAACAATACTTTATGTGTAATTATCCCAACATATAATGATGGTGATTTATTAAGGGACACCATTGAGGGGATCCCAGATTTTATTGATAAAATTATCGTAATAAATGATGGCTGCAATGAAGATTCAGCAAAAATCATTGATGGGGCTATCAAAAAAGATTCTAGAGTTGAAATGATTCTTCATCAAAAGAATATGGGCTTAGGTCAGTCACTAATAGATGGGTATCTTAAATCCTTAGAATCAAAATTCGACATAACAATAGTAATGGCAGGCGATAACCAAATGTCGCCAAATGATTTAAACAGGGTTATTTCTCCAATACTTGCAAATGATTCTGATTATGTAAAAGGGAATCGTTTGTTAAGGGACGATGTGATCGATAGGATGCCTTTCTATAGGTTTATTGGTAATAGTGTGCTTACTTTGCTTTCAAAAATAGCAACAGGGTATTGGAAAATCATTGATCCACAATGTGGTTACTCAGCCATATCATATAAAGCCCTCAAGTCTATTAGGATAGGAGATATGATTAAAGGGTATGGATATAATGCACATATTCTTAATATGCTCAATCTTAATAATTTTAGAGTTGTTGATGTAGAGGTAGAGCCTGTATATGGAGATGAAAAAAGCAAAATTAAAATAATGAGTTATATTTTTACTGTAAGTAGATTGCTTACTAGGCTCACCTTTCGAAGGATTATTAGGAAATATTTAATAGTTGAGTTTCATCCCTTAATATTCTTTTATTTCTTTGGATTCTTTAATTGCTTCTTTATAAGCCTCCCACTCGTTGTGAGGTTTTTTTATAAATTGTTAACCACAGGCTTCCTTCCTCAAACAACCTTATTAGTTACATTCTTTTCTTTTTCCATAGGCATGCTATCAATATTTTTAGGGATGTGGCTTGATATGGAAGACAATAAAAGACTCGTAGGAAAAGCGAGTAAAGAGATAAATTACTAGGATGCTTTCATCCAGCTTATGATAAGAAGCATATTTAGAATTAGCGATTCATTTAAACTAGCAGATTACTTGATTCATGGTATTTACTTCACAATATATGGAATTGTGAAATATATACCATCACCAATTGGAGACTACCTTAGGTTTCTTTTTACATTTCCATTCTTAAAAAAATCTGGCCACTTCAGAGCATATGAAGGAGTGACATTTTGGTATCCATATAGGACTAAAATTGGAACTAGAGTAACTCTAAATGAATGGGTATACCTGTCAGGATATGGTGGTTTAGAAATTGGTAACAATGTATCAATTGGCCATAGAACGTCTATTGTTACTACCAATCATGGTATGAGTAAAGATCAGCTAATTAAAGATCAGAAATTAATTGGACATAAGACAGTAATCGCTGATGATGTTTGGATAGGAGCTAATGTTGTCATACTTTCTGGTGTCAATATTGGGGAAGGTGCTGTAATTGCCGCGTCTTCTCTTGTAAATAAAGATGTTAAGCCCTATGAGATCGTTGGCGGTGTCCCTGCTAAGAAGATTTCAGATAGGAAGTAATAAGTATCATTTTTTATAGTTTTCTAAAATGAGCTCACTAAATCAGAGTAAATTAAAAACTGATTTGATGTGGAATTATCTAAGCTTAGGAATCATGGCGTCTTCAGGCATAGCAATAAACATCATAATTGCTTCATTTTATGGTCCAGAAGCGTTAGGAGTTTTTAACCAAGTTTATGCAATTTTTGTCATTTCATCTCAAATCTCAACAATGGGGTTGCACCATTCTGTATTAAAGTACACTGCAGAAGCAAATGATGAGGATGTTCTCCAAAATATTATTGCATCAGGGATGCTTCTTGCTCTATTGCTATCATCTTTGGCTGCAATAATTTTATTTGCTACTAGCCCTTTTCTTGGAGAATTCTTTCAAAGCGAAAATGTTGCAAAAGGAGTTGAGTACATTGCTCCAGCATTAGTATTTTTTTCAGTGAATAAAGTGTTACTTGCTTTTATAAATGGCAGAGAGATGATGAAGATTTATGCTCTAGGCAATGGAGCTAGATTCTTATCTATACCGATTTTTCTCTTAATACTATCCTCAATGGGTGTGGGATTTGAAAAACTTACACTATCTTTTCTTTTTGCGGAATCTATTGTCTTTGTTCTATTAATTGGATTTGCGGTTAAACCACTTCTAATAGGCTTAAGTAACATAATGAATTTAGATTTATACAAGCATCTATCATTTGGCTCTAGAGCATTATTCAGCGGTATTTTTCTAGAAATTAATTCAAGAGTTGATATTTTGGTTTTAGCATATTTTCTTGATGACTCGTCAGTTGGTATTTATTCGTTCTTCGCATTAATTGGTGAGGGAATTTATAATCTATTTGTTGTTATTAAAAACAATTTCAGTCCTAAGCTTGTGAAACTATATAGCAAATCTTTAATTAGCGAATTAAATCAGTTTGTAAGACAGGCTCAAAATAAGATTTATTTTATTTCATTCATTGTTATCGCCCTAATTATCATTATTCTTCATCAATTCCTTTTTCTTATTCCAAATGGAGAGATTTTCCAAGAAAATGTCACTATTCTAGTTATTCTCTCATCAGGCATTTGGTTAATTTCAGGTTATATTCCTTTTGAGTCTTTTTTAACTTTAGCAGGACACCCTGAATTGCAATCACTCCAGTCCTTCATAATTGTAATCCTAAATCTTCTTCTAAATATCTTGTTGATACCTTATTTTGGTGTTTTAGGCGCGGCTATAGCAACAGCAATATCCTTCATTTCTTCAATAGTTTTATTAAATGTATTTATTTATTCATACTTAGGAATTACACTCAGAGGAAATTTATCTAAATAAATAAAGAAATCAGAAAATGTGTGGAATATTTGGCATTGCAGTTAATGAGAATGGTTCAATTGATAGATCTTCAGCGAATAAGATCCTAGATGATTTATTTATTCTTTCTGAATCTAGAGGGAAAGAAGCATCTGGCCTAGCATATAAAGATTCAGAACAAATAACTTATTTAAAAAGCAGTTTGCCAGCCAATGAATTTATAAGATCTAAAAAATACAGGGAGATGATCAATGGTTTCAGTGATCATGAATCGGGTAGCTATAGTTTTTTAGGTCACTCAAGGTTAGTTACAAATGGTAAAGCCAGTTTCAATATAAATAATCAACCAGTCGAAGTTAATGGAATTGTAGCTGTGCATAATGGAATAATTACAAATGATAAAGAGATATTTAGTAAATATAATTTTTCATCAATATCAGAGTTAGATACGATTTCAATTTTAAGGTTGATTGATAAATATGAATATGAAAATGGAGACTTATTTATATCAATCCCAGCTGCTTATCAGGAAATCGAGGGAACCGCGTCTTTGGCAGTTTGCACTGACAAAGAAGACTTTCTTTACTTATCAACAAATAACGGCTCTATCTACTACTATTTTTCTGAATCACTAGGTTTATTTGTTTATGCATCTGAGAGCTTTATTCTTCGAACTGTACTTGAAAAAAATAATATATATTTTGATCAAAAAGAACTAATGCATCTCAACGCAGGATATATTTGCAAGGTTGATATGCCAAATTATGGCCTTACAAGGGCATCTTTCGATGAGACTGGCTATACAAATAGTAATAATAATCCATCTAATCATAGGTCTGTAAAGTCAAGAATAGTAGACCTTTCTGATAGCGACTTTCCAGATTTTTACGAAATTAAGCGATGTACGAAATGCATATTGCCATATACCTTTCCATATATTGAGTTCGATAATGAAGGCGTCTGCAACTACTGCCACAATCATGAATATCAGGGCCATAGAGATCATGAAAAGATTAAAGACCTAATTGCTCCTTATAAAAAAAATAATGGAGAAGCAGATTGCATAGTTGGACTAAGTGGCGGCAGAGACAGTTGCTATGGAGTCCATTATGTAAAAGAAGTTTTGGGAATGAATCCAGTAGCATTTACCTATGACTGGGGAATGGTCACAGATCTAGCAAGAAGAAATATCTTTAGAATATGTGGAAAGCTAGGCATCGAACATATTCTAGTCTCTGCTGACATACACAAGAAAAGAGATAATGTAAAAAGAAACATAGAGGCATGGCTTAAAAAACCATCACTCATGATGATTCCACTATTTATGGCGGGAGATAAACAATTCTATTTGCATGCGCACAAACTTAGGAAGCAGGTTGGTGTAGACTTCTTTATGTTTTGTGCTGGGAACACCCTTGAAATTACAGACTTTAAGGTCGGCTTTGCAGGAATTCAAAATAACTCTAAAGATGGCGTTCTAACTCAATTGAGTAAAATCGATAAGCTGAAGTTAGCAACAAAATATGGCTTAGAGTTTGCATCAAACCCCTCATATTTGAACAGATCATTATTTGATACTCTTGAAGCTTTCTACTCAAGCTATGTGCTTAAAGATGACTATTTATATTTATATCATCATATTCCTTGGATTGAGGATGAGGTTAATGACGTACTAAAGAATCAATATTCCTGGGAGGGATCATCAGATACGACTACAACGTGGAGAGTAGGTGATGGAACAGCAGCGTTCTATAATTACATTTATTATGTTGTAGCTGGCTTCACTGAACATGATACCTTCAGATCTAATCAAATTAGAGAAGGCATGATTTCGAGAAAAGAAGCATTAGAGTATGTCAGTAAAGAGAATCAACCTAGATGGGAAACATTAGAATGGTATGCAAAAGTAATCGGTTTTAATATTGATCATGCGCTTCAAGTAATTCATAAGATGCCTAAGCTTTATGGCAGATAATTATATAATCGACATAATTATTCCTACATTCAATGAAGAAAATTATATCTTTGATTGCTTATCATCAGTTATTGAATTTGAAATACCAGATGATACTAAAGCAAATATTTTTATTATTGATGGGGGTTCAAAAGACAATACAATTGAAATTGTCAAAAGCTTGGTCAATACCAGAGACAATATTTTTATCTTAAATAACCCAAAAAGAATTCAGTCTGCTGCTCTGAATATTGCTATTAAAAATTTTACAGGAGACTATTTAATGAGGCTAGACGCTCATTGTATATATGACAAAAGTTATCTGAAACTATGCATTGAGACAGCGAAGAGGACTGGAGCAGAAAATACGGGAGGCGTTCTTCAGACTCTCCCAGGCGGGAAGAATATTGGGGCAAAAATAGTTCAATCTCTTACAACAAATTGGTTTGGCGTTGGAAATTCTGGTTTTAGAATTGGAAGAGAGGAGGGCGAAACTGATACGGTGCCTTTTGGTTTCTTCTCAAGCATTGCTATCAAAAAAAACGGTTTCTTTGATGAAGAGTTAATTCGTGGACAAGATTACGAATATAATCAGAGAATAATTAAGAATAACGGTCTAATTTGGATTAACCCTAGAATAACCGCAAAATATTTTAATCAGAAATATTTCTTTCAATTTATTGCTAAGCTACTTTTTAAGGATGGCCCATATAATCTCTACATGTGGTATAAATATCCTTATACATTATCTATCCGTCACCTAATTCCATTATGCTTTTTTTTGGGCAATATCTTTGGCCTTATTCTTAGCTTATTTTTTTGGCAAATAGGCTTGATGTATTCTTTGGTTTTGTTTGTATATTTTGCGTTAAGTTTTATCGCATCATCTCAGATTTTCATTAAAACTAAAGATGTATCTCTATTCATAAGCTTATTACCAAGCTTTTTCATAATGCATTTCCTTTATGGATTAGGTGCATTTATAGGTTTATATAATTTGTATACAAACAAAAGCCCTATTAACAAAACATCATAAGATGTAGAATCTTAACCAAATATACATACTCGAAAAGTCTATATGGACTATAGGACAAAATTTAACTCACTAATAAAGACTGATTACTCTCCAAATAATTCATCACTAAATTCGTTTAATGATGATGTATTGAGAGATTCACTAGAGCAGATGATTTATTGTCGGTTAGTAGAGCAAAAACTAGCCAAAGAAAGAAAAGCGGGAGAAATTGGGGGCCCTGTTCATCTTGGTGCTGGCCAGGAAGCAGTGGCAGTGGGAATCTCAACTAATCTGAATCATAAAGATAAAGTCTTCGGAGCCCATAGATCGCATACGCATTTATTATCAATGAATATGGATCCTCAAAAGTTATTTGCAGAAGTTCTTGGAAAAGATTCAGGTTTTTCAAAAGGAATGGGAGGATCAATGCATTTATGGGATCAGCCCTCTGGATTCTACGGGTCTGTACCAATTGTTGCTGGCACAGTTCCGCTAGCTGTTGGAGCTGCTATATCAAGTAAGATGAATAAAGATAATACAATATCCGTTGCATATCTTGGAGATGGTGCTGCTGAAGAAGGCGTAGTGGCTGAATCCATGAATCTGGCAAGCACAATGGATTTGCCGGTGCTTTTTGTTGTTGAGAATAATTTTTATTCAAGCCATATGCATATAAGTCAGAGACAGCCAGACTCGCTAGTGATCAGGTTTGCAGAAGCAAACTCTATAGAATCAGAACTGATCGATGGGAATAATATTCTTGAAGTTATGAGATCTTCCTCAGAAATTATTTCTAGAATTAGAAATGAAGGAAAGCCAGGTTTTATAGAAGCTATAACATATAGATATTATGGCCATGTCGATTGGAGAGAAGACATTGATGTTGGGATAAGTAGATCTAAGGATGAATTAATGCTTTGGAAGAGTAGGGATCCTATAATCCATCTAAAAAATCTTCTTATTGATTCAGATCTCTGGTCAGAAGAGGAGCATAATCTTCTACAAAATAAAATTACTGAAGAGCTTAATGTATCTTGGGAAAAAGCAGTTGAAGATCCTTACCCCGATGATGCCGAGTTAATCAACAGGGTATATGCAAAATAACACACAAAAAAAGACATCATATGGCCATGCAATTCGAGAAGGATTTGAGTATCTCTTAGAGAAGCATCCTGAGGTATTCATCATAGGGCAGGGTCTATGGAGTCCTTGGTATGTTGGGAATTCTATGACAGAACTCGATAAACAATTTGGTAAAGATCGGGTTATCGATACTCCAGTATCTGAAGCAGCTTGCACAGGAGCTGGTGTTGGGGCAGCACTCTCTGGTATGAGGCCTATTGTAGTCCATCCAAGAATTGATTTTATGCTTTATGCAATTGATCCAATTGTCAATCAGGCTGCAAAATGGTCACATATGACCGGAGGTCAAGCAAATGCTCCTGTGACAATAAGGGGGATAATAAACAGAGGTGGTGAACAAGGAGCTCAACATTCTCAATCTTTACATTCATGGTTTGCTCATATCCCAGGACTAAGGGTAGTGATGCCATCTACACCCAAAGATGCTAGAGATCTTTTGATAGCATCTGTCCTATGTGATGACCCCGTTATATATATTGATGATCGTTGGCTATATGAATTAGAAGATAACTTAGAAGAGATTGTTGAGATTGATCTCAAAGAAATTAAGCCATCTATTTCAATCAAGGGGGATGATCTAACAATTGTTTCATCAGGATTTTCATCACAAATTGCCAGAGAAGTTTCGTCAAGACTTTCAATTGAAGGCATTTCATCAGAGGTTATAGACTGTAGAGTTCTAAACCCACTTGATCCAGAAATAATCATTAGCTCAGTAGAGAAGACAAGACGTTTAGTTGCAGTTGATGGAGGTTGGAGTAATTGTGGGTTTGCATCTGAGATTATTACAAGTGTAGTAGAAAGTATAAATCCTCAAATTCTAGATAAAAAACCAATGAGGATTACTCTTCCATCAGCTCCAGCACCAACCGCAAGAAATCTAGAAAAAATCTACTATCCAGATTCAGATTCTGTGTTTACTGATATAATCTCATTTCTCAATAATTAAGATCTTGAAAAGAAATACTATAATTATTCTTTATGGAGTTGCATATGAACATTCCTTTTTTTAATTATCCAAGAGTATATTTAGATGAAAGAGATGACTTAATCAAAATCTTTGATGATATAGGTCAAAGAGGGGCATTTATAATGCAAAATGATCTCTTAGATTTTGAATCTGCTTTAGCTGATTATACTGATTCAAATTACTCAATAGGTGTCGCTAATGGAACGGATGCCCTTGAATTGGCCCTTCTCTCAATTGGGTTACAAAAGGGTGATGAGGTAATCATTAGTTCTCACACAATGATTGCTACCGCATCAGCTATTGTAACAGCTAATGGGACTCCAGTTCCTGTTGAAATAGGTAACGATAACTTAATTTGCCCAGAAGCTATTGAATCAGCCATTAATCATAATACAGTTGGTATTATGCCTACCCAGCTCAATGGAAGAACATGCAACATGGATAAGATCATGGAAATTGCAGAAAAAAAAGGATTATTTGTGGTCGAAGATTCAGCCCAAGCGCTTGGTTCTTCTTTCAATGGACAGTTTGCTGGAACATTTGGTCTTGCCGGAGGAATTAGTTTTTTCCCTGCTAAAGTTTTGGGGTGTCTCGGTGATGGCGGAGGTGTTTTAGTTCAAGATAAAGAACTCTATCACAAGATATTTCAATATCATGACCATGGAAGAGATACAGATGACGAGATTAAATCATGGGGAAGGAATAGTAGATTAGATAATCTTCAAGCAGCGATACTTAATTATAGATTGAGTAAATATGATGAAGTTATTTTGAGAAGAAGAGAGTTGGCAACAATTTATCAAGAATTATTAGGAGGACTGGAAGAATTGGAGCTCCCGCCAGCTCCTAATTCAGACACAAAACACTTTGATGTATATCAGAATTATGAGCTCCAAGCTAAAAATCGTGATGAGTTAAAAGCTCATCTTCACAATAATGGTATTGGAACATTGATTCAATGGAGTGGCAAGGCTGTTCATCAGTGGCCTTCTTTGGGCTTCAATCTCTCATTGCCAAAAGTCGAAAGTTTTTTTGAGAAGTGCATTATGATACCTATGAATGTATTTGTTACTGATTCTGAGGCTGAATATATCTGCGATAAGATTAAAGAATTTTATCGGACTTAGTTTTTTATGAAAAGAGCCTTGGACATCATTTTATCTATTTCAGGACTTATTTTTTTCTCTCCATTGCTGATTCCAATCATTATTTTGGTTTGGCTACAAGATGGTCATAATCCATTCTTTATCTCAGATAGGGTAGGAATAGATAATAAAAAATTTAAGATGATGAAACTTAGGTCTATGGTCATGAATGCAGAAGATTATGGAATAGATTCTACAAGTTCAGATGACTTTAGAATAACTAAGGTAGGAAAATTTATTAGAAAGTTTAAACTCGACGAGCTTAGTCAGTTATGGAATGTTTTTCTTGGGCATATGTCTTTTGTAGGTCCAAGACCTAATGTCGCGTCAGAAACAGAATTATATACCTATGAGGAAAAGCTCCTGTTAACAGTGAAGCCTGGAATCACTGACTTCTCTTCAATTATTTTTTCTGATGAAGGAGATATTTTAGACGGCACAAAGGATCCAGATTTAGCGTACAATCAATTAATAAGGCCATGGAAAAGTAGACTGGGTATATTATACATAAATCACCAGTCATTATTGCTTGATCTCAAGCTTATTGTCTTCACAATGATCGCAATTTTCAAAAAAGAGATAGCTTTGAGACTTATCAATAGAGAGTTGAAAAGAATTAATGCTGATGAAGATTTATTAACCGTCTGTCTAAGAAGAAATAAGCTAATTCCACATCCTCCTCCGGGTATGAGTAAAATAGTTAAAAATAGATAGGTGTTTTTTGCCATCTTTTCTATTGAAAATTAAAGTATTCATTTCTAGAAAAGTCATTTCTAATAGTTTTTTTTGGAAGATTAGACATTATATTCAGTCTTCTTTTATTCAGGTATATTCTGAAAAAGAGATGTTTTTCTTAGATTCAACTGCAGATGAATTATGCATCAATTCTATACTAGACTTTGGTTGTGCCTCAGGAGCAACAGTTTTCAAGCTAAAATCAAATAATCCAAAAAGACTAGTTTATGGAATTGATATAAATAAGAAAGCAGTTGAAAAGTGTGTTGAAAGATTCAATAAAAATTTTTCTGAAGGGCATAAATTTACAGATTCTTTTGATATCTACGATATTAAGGAATTCTTCAATAATTCTGATAATTTAATTGATTTAGTTATATTTGATCGAGTTTTATACTGTCTTGATGAAAGACAAATTAAAAATATAATTGGATCACTTGCTCCAATTACTAAGTATATTTTTATTGATGACTTTTATAGTGTTGATAATGACGATTTTATTGGATACGCTCATAGGGATTGGTCAAAAATACTAGGCAAATATCAATTTGAGGAGAGAGTTAACAGAGAAACAGTTTATCAACCAGTGAAATATGCTAATGCAAGAACATTGCTCTATCAGAATCAAGTTTTTAAATAAATATCACTTCATCATTTCTTGCTCTAATTAAACCTTAAAAAATTCCTACTTAGCTAAAATTAAATGAATATCTTTAAATACCTTTTAAAACTAAATAGAGCTCAAAAAACAGCACTACTAATATCACTAGATTATTTATTATTATTTCTTAGCTTTGAGCTATCTTTAAGCATTAGGATAAATGATCTATTTATTCCTAGCGAAGAGGGTTGGCTTGTCCTGCTAGCAGCTCCATTGATAGCAATTCCAATATTCTATGTTTTTGGCCTATATCGATCATTAGTTCGCTATTCCGGAATTGAAGATTTAGTAACGGTAGCCTCTGCTATTAGTCTTTATAGCCTTTTGTGGTTCATTTTAGTTCTCAATATAGGTTTTAGTGTGCCGCCAATTGATTTTCTACTTATCAATTGGATGATTTCTATATATTTTATTGGTGGAAGTAGATACCTTGCAAAATTCTTCTTGTCAGAGAAAACTCTGCAGTCTAAAAATATATTAATCTACGGAGCAGGGTCTGCAGGCATTCAATTACAATCTGCTCTCAATAGAAACCCAAAATTCAGTGTTGCAGCATTTATTGATGATAATCAAGATTTACATGGAAATCTTATTGAAGGGGTGAAAATTATCGGCAGAAACTCAATAGGCAATTTTATCGAAAAGTTTGATATAGATGAAATATTTATAGCATTGCCTTCTGTATCAAAGGTCAAGATTGCCTCAATTATAAACTCTATCAGTTGCTTTAATATTCCAATAAGGAAGCTCCCAACAATCAATGAGTTAGCATCAGGTGAGATATCAATCACAGATTTAAAGAAAATCAACATATATGATCTCTTAAAAAGAGAACCAATAAGCCCTGATAAAGATTTGCTAAATAAAGATATCAATAATAAAAATATATTAGTGACAGGTGCAGGAGGGTCAATAGGCTCAGAAATATCGAGACAGATTTTAGCTCAACAACCCAAAACTCTGATACTTTTTGATATCAGTGAGTTTGCTTTGTATGTAATAGAAAGTGAATTATCTTCAGTTAAGTCAGATACACAGTTGATTTCAATACTAGGCGATGTAACTAATCAGGCTAAATTGGAGAGAATTTTATCTGAGTATGAAGTTAATACAATTTATCATACTGCCGCATATAAGCACGTGCCTTTAGTAGAAAAAAATATCTCGTCTGCCGTTCATTGTAATATCTTAGGGACATTTTCATGTTATGAAGCTGCAGTAAGATCTAATGTTGATTGTTTTGTTTTTATCTCAACTGATAAAGCAGTTCGACCAACAAACTTTATGGGAGCAACAAAACGTTTTGCAGAGATAGTTATTCAGGCTAAACATTTGACCAACCAAGCCCCAGGAAATAAATTAAAAATGAGAGCGAGCATGGTCAGATTTGGAAATGTCTTAGGTTCTTCTGGTTCTGTTGTTCCATTATTTAAGAAGCAAATTAAAAATGGTGGTCCTGTTACAGTTACAGATCCAAAAATTGTTAGATACTTTATGACTCTTGAAGAAGCAGCTCAGCTTGTTATTCAAGCTGGCGCAATGGGAAAAGATGCAGAGATATTCCTCTTAGATATGGGTGATCCAGTCAGAATCTTAGAGCTAGCAAAAAATATGATTAAATTAAGCGGAATGACAATTAAGGATTCAAATAACCCAGATGGTGATATTGAAATTATTTTTACAGGTCTTCGACCAGGTGAAAAATTAAAAGAAGAATTGCTGATCTCACCTGAAGCAGATACGACTCAGCATAAGAAGATCATGAAAGCTAAAGATAAAGGGTTGGATTGGATTAAAGTAGAGAAATATTTGGTCACTTTATCGGAAAGTTCTAGGAATGATTCGCATAAAAAGATAAAAGAAGTTTTCTTGAAATCTGTAGATGGATTTAAACCGCAATCAAGTGATTGAATCATAGAATAACGCGCTAAATTTTTTTCCTAGATCTTTATTTCCATAAGCAAAAAAACTACCGTTAATTATGCTTTTTTTTACGTTATAGCAAAAAATATTTCGGTTTGAGTCTAAAACTTCTCCACCAGCAGCCCTCAATATCGCATCCCCAGCTGCAATATCCCACTCAGAAGTTGGCCCAAATCTTGGGTAAATATCAGCTTTACCAGATGCTAAGTAACAAAATTTTAGAGAGCTGCCAATAGGAATCTCAATTGAATCCTTAATATTATCTAGAAAGTTAATTTCGTTAGATGATTTGTGTGATCGGCTAGTGGCAATTCTTATTGGGGATTTAACTCGATCCTGAACCATGATCTTTTGATGGGATTGATTCTTATGTTTAACATAAGAACCTAGTGAATTATGACCCCAATAGATGTCTGAGAATACAGGTGCATGAACAATGCCAAAGATTGGCTTGTTATTTGAGATTAGAGCTATATTTACAGTAAATTCACCATTCTTTTTTATAAATTCTTTAGTGCCATCTAATGGATCAACTAACCAGTATTGATTCCACTTTGATCTTTCAGCATATGAAATTAATGATGACTCTTCAGATAGTATTGGAATATGAGGAGTTATTTTATTTAGCCCTCTTGTTATAATTTTATTTGATGCAATATCTGCCGTTGTTACAGGAGAAGAATCTTCTTTTGAATTGATTTGGAAGTTTGTACTATATATATCTAATATTGAGTTACCAGCCTCTATCGATATTTCCAATAGAGCATTTATATGATTTTCATTTAATATAGTCGAGTTCATTTATATGAGTTGGATAAAGAAATTCTTCTAGTTTAATTTTGCATTAATTTAATTATTACAAAAAAAGACTTGCAATATAGCATCTGATTTAGAGAAAATAGCTTATCTTTACCGAATTCACGGCTAAAACAATCATTTAAAAATTATTTTTTAACTCTGGCCGAAGAAAAAATTTCATAGAAATAATGGGAATAATAAATACAACAGATGAAAGCTTTGAGGAAGATGTTATTTCTTCTGAAATTCCGGTACTTGTTGATTTTTGGGCTGAATGGTGTGGCCCATGTAAGATGATTGGACCTATTCTAGAGGAATTGGATAATGAAATGGGCAATAGAATCAAGATAGTAAAAGTTGATGTAGACAATAATAACCAAATAGCCATGAAGTTCGCTATTAGAAGCATACCAACACTAATCTTAGTTAAAGAAGGAGCTGTCATAGCTCAGCATATTGGTGCAGCTTCAAAGACGCAACTTGAAAGATTTATAAATCAGAACATGTAAAAATGCCATCAAACGGAAGGAAAAGAAAAAGAGGCTCCGGCCATAAAAAAGAATTTAGAGAAAGAGCAGCCACCTTCACATCTGAAGACGTAATTTCTAAATCAGAGCTTGAAGGTGATGATGTCCTTAGTCTACCCGACCTAAGAACGAAATCTATAACAGAAATTCAGGCAACAGCAGAGGAGATGGGTATTGAAAACATCTCAAGAGCAAGACGTCAAGACATTACATTCTCAATACTCAAGGCCCATGCCGCACAGGATAAAAGGATTTTTGGGGAGGGTGTTTTGGAGATTCTTCAGGATGGCTTTGGTTTTTTAAGATCCGCTGATACATCATATATTGCTGGTCCTGATGATGTATATGTTTCTCCTACACAAATCAGAAAATTTAACTTAAGGACCGGAGACACCGTTTCAGGATCTGTAAGACCTCCAAAAGATAATGAGAGATACTTTGCTCTTTTGAAGGTTTCAGAGATAAATTTTGAGGATCCAGAGAATGTAAGAACAAAAGCATTATTCGAGAATCTCACCCCTTATTTCCCAGAAGAGAGACTAAAGCTTGAACAGGGAACAGGGAGCGTTGAAGATCTAACTGCGAGAATAATTGATTTAGCATCTCCAATTGGCAAAGGCCAAAGAGGTCTAATCGTCTCCCCCCCAAAGGCTGGAAAGACAATACTTCTCCAAAATATTGCCTCTTCTATAACCACAAACTATCCAGATGTTCACTTGATCGTACTTTTAATTGATGAAAGGCCAGAAGAGGTAACAGATATGATAAGGACGGTAAGAGGAGAGGTCGTATCAAGTACTTTTGATGAACCAGCATCTAGACATGTTCAAGTAGCAGATATGGTATTAGAGAAAGCTAAAAGGTTATCGGAGCACAAAAAAGATGTAGTAATACTCCTAGATTCAATTACAAGGTTAGCACGAGCCTATAATACAGTAGCACCCGCTTCAGGCAAGGTTCTAACTGGTGGTGTAGATGCAAATGCACTTCAAAAACCAAAACGGTTTTTTGGTGCTGCCAGAAATTTGGAAGAAGGAGGAAGTTTAACAATAATTGCAACGGCACTTGTTGAAACCGGGTCAAGGATGGATGAAGTTATTTTTGAGGAATTCAAGGGAACAGGGAATATGGAAATTGCTCTCGATAGAAGAATTGCTGATAAACGTGTATATCCTGCCGTTCATATCAATAAATCAGGCACTAGACGTGAAGATCTTCTTATGGATCCAGAGGAACTTCAAAAAATGTGGGTTCTCAGGAAGGTTGTCCATGATATGGATGAAATTGCAGCAGTTGAGTTCCTTCTTAATAAGATGAAAGATACAAAAACTAATAATGAATTTTTTGAGTCTATGAAGAAATAGAGCTATTTCATTACTCTAAAACCAATATCTCTCCTGTAATACTTACCATCCCAATCTATTTTTTTAACAGCAGAGTAAACATTCTCATAAGATTCACTTAAGCCATCACCAAGCGCAGTTACACATAAAACTCTGCCGCCATTAGTAAGAATATTATGATTCTGTATACATGTACCGGAGTGAAATACTTTGATATCATTCTTACCTGTCAATTCATCGAGCCCTAAAATCTCTTTTCCAGTTTCATATGATTCTGGATAACCATTACTCGACATTACAACACCCATCGCTGATTTATTATCCCATTCAATTTCATAATTACTAATGCCTCCAGAGAAGCAAGTTTGAATTAAATCAATTAGATCTGATTTTAGTCTTAACATTATTGGTTGGGTCTCTGGGTCTCCAAATCTGCAGTTATACTCTAGAACTTTAGGATTCAAATTAGAGTCAATCATAAGGCCAGCATATAGGAATCCTCTGAATGTAATTCCATCTTTAGAAAGACCTCTAATAGTTGGATCTATAACTTTATTCTTGATTATGATATCTAATTCATCATTTACAAATGAGACAGGAGAATATGCACCCATTCCACCAGTATTGAGTCCGACATCTCCCTCTCCGATTGTTTTATGATCCTGAGATGTTGCAAGAGGGAGATATTCAGTTCCATCTACCATCACGATATAGCTAAGCTCTTGTCCGATTAGA